>Ga0302326_10012039_pt1 | contig 18519 bp, 13 predicted proteins | sample Palsa_T0_3_FD_202264 | JGI IMG/M metagenome (GOLD analysis project Ga0302326, IMG submission 202264) | Peat permafrost microbial communities from Stordalen Mire near Abisko, Sweden - Palsa_T0_3 | ecosystem: Environmental > Terrestrial > Soil > Palsa > Peat permafrost | place: Sweden: Abisko...
CCGGTAGCCAAATCGGATGCTATCTTGGTGATGTTCATAGAAAGCGTTCATGGCGAACTCCTGCGTAATCAGATACCAGGAGCATAACGCCATGAACGCTTCTACGGGAACCGCACAAAATCCTCGAAGCGAAGGATATCAAGGCGGAGCCTTGGCTAGTTAGTGGCTGCTGGGGCGGAGTCCAGGCCGCCGCGGCTGCGCGCATCGGTAAAGCCGTGTTTGTTGTGGAGCGCAGGCCACGCCTTGGATCTGGGCGATGGTCGACTCAGTGGCCGCGTTAGATGAGTGCTTGAGTTATGGCCGCAGTTGGCGAAGGTCGTTTCCGCATTCCAGCGAAGTGCACGAGCTGCGCGCAGCCGGCTGGAAGATCGTCTTCGACCAAACCCGGAAAGAGAACCAGGCCGGACGCGACATCTGGTCCCGCGTATCGCCGCCGCTTCGATACCTCCAGGCTTCCGTCGGTGTCTACCGCAAACCATGCCGACGCTACGGCCCGCGGTCTTCGGCCATATGTTCCTCTCGGCTTCTCCGCGATCGCGGATCGGTTCGGCTTGCAGCCGGCTTGCCTGATCGCCAGGGCGTTCGATGGCCAGCCAGAATGCAAAGGTAGGCTCTCGATCTGCCGACTGGTAACGCTCGTTTTTGGCGGCTCTGGGGCTGCCGCGGGCAATTGCCGAAGCGGGATGCCGGAGTCTGCGCCCCGCGCTGTCCGCGATCCCGGGCATTACAGCAAGTCGAAAGCTGGAATTCCCAAGGTCCCAATCCAGGAGGCGATTTAGGATTGCTCTTGGCCTGTGGCCGCTCTATACTACGTAGGTGGCTCCGATGAGAAGAGAACGTCGAATGTCTCCGGCTACAGGGTGATCCTCCGCGCGCTTGTCGGAAATTATGAGCACGTGCCCAAAGCAGATTCTCATTCTAGGCGGCGGGTTCGCAGGCGTTTACACCGCTCGGTATCTTGAGAAGCTTCTCCGTCCGGAAGAAGCCAGCGTCACGCTGGTGAATCGCGAGAACTACTGGGTATATCAACCAATGCTGCCGGAAGTGATTTCCGGTTCCATCGGGATCACCAGCGTGGTTTCCCCCATTCGGCGTTCTTGCCCTCGAACCAATTTAGTGATGCGGGACGTCGAAGATATCGATCTGAAGAACCAGGTGGTGACCATCAGCCCAGGGTTCCTTCCGCGCCAGCTTCAGCTCAAGTACGATTGCCTCGTCATAGCGCTCGGCAACGTGACGAATTTCTATGGCATGCCGGGTCTGATAGAGAATGCGCTGCCCTTTCGAACGCTTGCCGATGCCATGGTGCTGCGCAACCATTTGATCCACGTTCTGGAAGAAGCGGATGTTGAGCAGAATCCCGATCTGCGCCGGAAGTTGCTGACGTTCGTGGTTGGCGGCGGGGGGTTCTCCGGCGTCGAAGTGATGGCCGAACTGAATGACTTCGTCCGCGCCGTCAAGAAGACTTACCTTCGTCTGCGGGGCGAACCGCACCGCTGCGTCATTGTGCAGGCCGGCGACCGCATTCTGCCGGAGATGTCCGAACCCCTGGCGGTTTTTGCGCAGAAGATCCTGCGCAATCGGGGAGTCGAAGTTCTCCTCAACGACAGGCTTTTTTCGGCGACGTCGGAACGCGCCATCCTGAAATCCGGAACTGAGATCCCTTGCAAGACGCTCATCTCCACCGTGCCCTCGGCGTTGCCCCCGGTGCTGCAGAAACTCGATTGCGCCAAGGAGAGGGGCAAGCTCCTGGTGAACACGGCCCTGGAATTGAAGGATTACGAAGGGCGGGTTTGGGCGCTGGGCGACTGTGCTTCGATTAAGACCGTGGCGGGCACATCGGTGCCACCTACTGCGCAGCACGCCATCCGGGAGGCCACTACTGCAGCCATCAACATCGCGTCCGGTATTCGAGGCGGGAAAAGAGCTGAGTTCGCCTTCGAAGGGCTTGGAACCCTCGGCTCGCTGGGCCACGGCGCGGCCGTCGCCCAAATCTTTGGCGTCAGGCTATCCGGTCTCGTCGCTTGGTTTCTCTGGCGTTGTATCTACCTGATGAAGATGCCCGGATGGAATCGCAAAACCCGGATCTCGACCGACTGGCTGCTGCACTTGCTGTTCCCCCCCGAGTTGGCGCAAACCAAAGTCGCCTTCGAGCACGGCATCAAGAACCAGCATTTCGAGCCCGGCGACATCGTCTTCCAGCAGGGCGACTTGGGCGACAGCGTGTACGTCATCCAGGAAGGCGAATGTGACGTCCTGCGCGAGAAGAACGGTTCCCAGGAACTCCTGGCTACTTTGGGGCGCGGCGACTACTTCGGCGAGATGGCTCTGCTTGCCGATCGGACGCGGAATGCCACGATCCGCACCCGTTCCGCCACCAACGTTCTCATCATCACCAAACACGATTTCAATAAGCTGCGGGAAAGCGTTCCGGCGTTCGGAGACGCCTTCAGCCAGTTGGCCAAGCGGCGCGCAGTTGCGGGATCGCCCCTTTTCGGGGCCGGCACGCACCCTGGTGGGGATTTTTCTTGACCTTGCGGCACAATTGCGTCATTCTCTTCAGAACGGAGTAACGATATGTGTCCATTAGTACGGTGTATCCCGGTGTTTTTCTGGGCACTAGGGGTTCTGCCATTGCGGGGCCAAACACCCGTCGGCGGTCCAACGGACGGGCCTTTCAAGAACCAGGATTATCAGTCGCCGCAGGTTTGTATGCAATGCCACCCACGGCAATACGAAGAGTTGCGGAGTTCGGTGAAATCCGGCTATCGGAACGTCAGCCCCTTGTTCAACGGTCTGGAACTGTCGGCCAACTTACTGAACGGCGGCTTGCTCCGCCCAGTGTATGCGACCAGCACAAAGACACTGCCGTTGGCGAATGGCACATCAATCCCATTTACCACCAACATGTTCACGACGCCCGTATTCGAGGCTCTGAACCAAGTGCGAGCCGGATTCTGCCTGGGCTGCCACAACGGTCCGTACATGAAGGAAGCGGACAATCCGTCGATGCGCGAGGTTCCGGAACTGGCGGGCACGGGAGACACTTTTGTGCCGGAGATTCTCCGACCGCTGCGTGAGTACCATCTGGTAGACAGCAACGGCAGCCAGATACTTCCCGCCACGATCGGCGGCGATCCTCCACCAGGTTCCGGCCCGTCCCTGAGCGCTTTCGGCATTACCTGCGACATGTGCCACAACCTGCAAGGCCCCGACTTGGAGCGGAGTTTTCAAGCCGACGGCTTCGCCAATACCAGTACCGATTTCAATCACACCATCGAGAAGGTGGGGCCCTTCTCGCAACCAGTCGCCGTGAAAGGGAACTTCCATGTCTCCAGCGACGATACCAGCAAGATCGCCTTCCTGCGGAGCCCCGCGTTTTGCAACGGCTGTCACGATGTCCGCGTTCCGGCCGCCAAACCCGGCGATTACCAACATTTCGAGTACGACGTTAATACAGGAAACGAGAGCGTAACTTACTTCCGTCTGGAGAACCTCAGCTCGGAGTTCCAACTCGGTGCGTACAACAGCGCCAACAATCCGTTCGGCAAGGTCATCCGCTGTCAGGATTGCCACATGTCCATGTTCCCGTACGCCGGCAACTCAACCTACCAGATCGGCGATCTCAACATCACCAGCCCCACCCCGGCGCTCTTCTTCACGAACTACGCCGCCCTGCCCGGTGTCGCCACCGATGACGGTTTCCCTTTGCAGCAGCGCCAGGTCGTAAATCATCACTTCACCGGAGTGGATGTGCCGCTGCTGTATCCCGCGGAACTGCAGGCGAGGCTGGGGGCCGATTATCCGGATCCCTACCAGGCCGGTGTGGATCAATATGGCATCCCCAATTCCCTGGCCCAGCGCCGGGAGGATTTGTTGGACGCCGCTGTGCGCGTCAGTCTGGCCACCACCGACCCGGTCGCCCAGTTGGGGCAAACATTTACAGTGCGCGCCGAGTGCGTGGCCCTAACGGGACACCGCTTCCCCGCGGGCTTCTCGCAGGAGCGCACCACCTACCTCCAACTGTCGGTCACGGACGACAACGGGTTCTTGTTGTATCAGTCCGGTTATGTGGTCGACAAACCGCACCCGGAAACAGGCGAACTGCAGCCGGATGGCAATCTGGACGATGAAGATCTGGAGCACATCCACGCCCTGGTCGATCCAGGCAATCACAATCGCGACCAGTCCGCTCCCTACCCGAGCGGCAACCCCGGCAACGCCGGACACACCAACCAGGTCTTTGAAGCGGGTCCGGATGACGGCCCCGATTCGCGCCTGTATTTTGGCCGCAATGAGGGCCTGGTGCTCTTCCGTAATGAGTTGACGCACATTTTTTTCCCTAGCACAAATATGAAGTGTAGCAATGAAGGTGCGATTAACACGGCGTGCCTGGGCAGAACCGGGGCGGACGGCATCACTCCGATCAGGGTCACCGCTCCGCATCACGAGGAAACCTTCAGCGCCGCTTTCGCCAACACCGTGGACAATTTCCGTTCGCTCCAGCCGTTGGTTCCGCGGACGTTCAACTACGACATCACATTGCCGACCCAGGAGGAGTTGGCGGAGCTGGGCATGACCCTCAAGGCGCCCTTGCATGTGCACGTTCAGGTCAACTACGAACATTTTCCGCCCTTGTTCATGCGCTTCCTGGCCCGTACCACCAGCGCGACGGGGCCTTCCGGCAACGATCTGAACCTGATTACCGAGCAGCGCATCGACGATCTGTTGAAGAATCTGAAGAGTATAGCTTCCGCGGACATTACCGTGAACCTGGGGGAGTAAACCATGAAATACCGCTTATTCACCATCGCCCTGTTCTCTTCGCTGGCGCTCGGCGCGTGGGCGCAGACTCCCTCGACCTACGTCCCCGGAGTGACCTATCAGCAGACCAATCCTAACTATCCGACCCCCAATCCGTTCTATTTTGAGGGCCGGATCGATTGGAATCTCCTCAATATTACGCAGCCCGGCAACGCCTGGGAATATATGGAGCGCGGCATCCATAAGCAGGACGATCTGGAGGACTACACCGGCGCGATTGCCGACTACCAGCAGTCCATCGCGTTGAACAATCTCACGAACAAAACGTGCCAGCTCGTGACCGCGGCGCCGGCGGGACCGCTGAATCCGCCGCCCTGTATTTTCACGGTGCGGCTGCGGCTGGCCGGACTCCTGAGCGCGACACAGCCGCAGCAAGCCATTGCGTTGTACCAGCAGGTTCAGGTGATCGATCCGATGCGCCTGGGCGTGAACGCCGCCATAGCGGCGGTCTACGTCTCGATGGCCCAAGCCGCAACCGATGCGACGCAAGCCCCCGGGCTCTACCGGAGCGCCATTACGGCATACCAGGCGGAAATCGCTCTTTCCCCCGTGACGCCCTTGCAGACTCAGCTCACGACCGACACGGCCAACAACGCTCACGTTCACTGGGCACTGGCGCAGATCTACCAGGCGCTCAACGAGCCGACCGAGGAATCCAGCGAGCTAGGTCTTTATCTCGCGGCCACCAAGTGGCATAGCGACACTTACCCCTGGCGCATCACGCTGGCGCAGAGTAGGATGGAACGGCTCAGACAGCGCAAGCGGCCATTCTGAGCGGGTTCGAACCAACAGTTAAGATCTTACAAAAGTACCTTCAAGGGGGTACAAGTTGATCAGACTCGCCAGCAGCCCTGCCGTTCGATCCAAAGCCGTTCGCCTCGCCGTCTTAGGCTTGGCGGCCTGCCTGCCGCTCGTCCTTTGCGGCCAAGACTCCAAGCCGGCTCCCGCGGCGGAGGCGCCGGCCGCCAGCTCCCCCGCGCCACCCACCGTCGAGGAATCGTGGGACGCCCTGCTGCAAGGCGCGATTCCACAATCCAAGCCCGATCCTGTGCTCACTCAGCCGCAGTCCGTGGGACACAAATCGGCCGCTGGCGATTTTGCGAATCACTTCTTCTTCGAGAGCCGCACGGACTATTGGGGATACGACACCAGTTTCACCGGCCTCCCAACCAATACCGGGATTATCAATGGGACCGCGGGCAACGTCTTTACTCCGGGTGGATACCCGTATGCTCAGGATTTCCAGCCCGATGCCAATCGCATCGAGTCCATGATGGATTGGGGGACGCGCGGCTGGCTGTCCGACCGGGTCAACACCCATTTCACGTTGCGATATGAACAGGACCTGACCTCCGTGGACAGCGGCGCGCCCGCGCAGAATATCATCGAGACATTTGGAGCCGACCGGCGCTTGGAATTGCTGAACGCCTCCATCGAGATCGACGGCAAACCCACGGATGGCTTCTTCGCCGGCACCAGTCTGACACTAGGGAGGCAATCCGTTTACGGCGCCGAGCTGGCGGAAATCGATGGTGCGGCCTTCACGCTCGACCGGACCGCTTACACTCTGACCGTTTTCGGCGGCCGCAGATTCTCCTTGTTTGCCGATCCCGAGCAACGAGCCATGGGCGGCGCAAATGTGACTTTCAAGATCAACTCCAACACCAGCGTCGAGTACGAAGGAATCTGGTACCTGCGGGGCAGCAATAGCGTCGTCTTTCGCCGCCGCATGACTCCCCGTTGGGTGCTGAGTTCCTACTTTCGAGCCTACGGCGGTTCGCCGGTAGACTTCAGCGCGCAGGGTATATACGATTCCGGGAAGACCGGTCTCCGGCTCAGCTTTTTCCAGAAACTGACCGACAAAGACTACTTCTACGACTTCACCACCGCGGCCACGGACCTCGATCCGCACAACCCTCTGCTGCGTCTCTATTTGGGTCCCATCGCGCAATATTCCCAGTTCGTGATCGATGCGCGCCGGACGATTACCTCGCGGTTTCGTCTGGGCGGCAGCGTCTGGGTCCGCCGCCTGAACGACAAGAACGACGAAGGGCCCTTCGACACCTCCTTCGAAGACTACAAGCTGCACACGCAGATCTATGCGCTGCCCCAAACCGAAACCTTCCTCGAATACCATCAACGCAGCTCGAACCGCCTGAGCCCGCTCTATCCGACGGCATTCGACGATCTCAGCGCCACGGGCGAAACCAGCGTGAAAGACCTGACCGGCGAGCTCCGGCGTACTTTTGCGGAGGGACGCCTCACCTTGAACGGGGGCGTCTACTACCGGCGGATCAGCCTGCAGGACCGGTTCTACTATCTCAATGGCCTGCACCAGAGCGGCTGGCTGGCGGGAGCCTGGTGGAAACTCGATCAACATTCGCGCCTGTTCATCGACTACGATCTGGACAACGACTTTTTCCTATTGAGCCCCGATCTCAAGAATTCGCGCGCTCTGCACGTCGGAATCGCATGGAAATACTAAGCAGCCCAATGAGCCAGACAACCGGTAATCGACGCATGCACGTTCTCGAAATGGTTGGCGCACTCGCTTTGGTGCTGGCGCCCTCCATGTTTGCCCAGTCTAAGGGCGCACAAGCAGCCACGCCGCCCGCCACGCCGGGCGATCAATCCGCCAGTAGCTCCAAAGAGTTCTTCATTCACGCCTTTCATGCCGAAAAGCTTGGCGGGCTGGAATGCAGCGTCTGCCACACGCCCGTCAAGGAAGGTACCGTGGTGCTGAAGCGGCCGGGGCACGATCAATGCATGACTTGCCACGCCGACGATTTTGAGAAAGAGATCAAGCCCCTCGTCTGCGCTCAGTGTCACACCGCATTTCCGCCCGCCGGCGCCTCGGACCTGCGGCCTTTTCCGCGCTACAAATCGACGCGGGCCATCCTGTTTCAGTTCTCGCACCACTTGCACGTCGACCAGAAGGTGCGCATTAACCCGGTGACGGGGTTCCGCGCGGACTGCACCTTCTGCCACAAGTTCGACGAGCAGGGCATCTTTGCGAAGTTCCCGGGGCATGCCGAGTGCGCCCAGTGTCACTCCAAGCCGGGCATGAAGCCGGCCCTGACCGCGTCGCTCGATGCGGTCGGATGCCGCGGTTGCCATACGCCCGAGGAAATCGAGAATCCCGGCTTCACCGAGCAGCGCCGCATGATCGCTAAGGTCGCGGTGTCCGGAAAATACGTCGATATGAAGTTCTCGCACATCGCGCATTTCAAGGTAAAGGAGCAATTCGGCATCAATTGCACCACCTGTCACTATGCGATTCCCAGGAGCACCAGTCTCGCGGATCTTTCCCTGCCCCGGATGCTCGACTGCGTGGAGTGTCACGATACCTCCAAAAGCATCGCCGCCGAATTCCGGATGTCGAACTGCAGCACCTGCCACGCCGATACGGCGCGTGGCTTGAATGCTCCGGCCAGCCACACCCGAAACGTCAAGCCGGCCTTCCACACCGAGAGCTTCCGCATGCGCCACAGCGACGAAGCCTCCGCGCCGGACGCCAAGTGCTTCGTGTGCCACCAGAATGTCGAGCCATCGGTGGAAGCCAAGAATCAGTGCATCGCCTGCCATCAGGTGATGGAGCCCGCTTCTCACACCGCGCTATGGAAAGACGACATTCACGGCAAGTATGCGGCATTGGATCGCACGACTTGCGCGACATGCCACACCGCGGACTATTGCAGTCGCTGCCATAATGAGTTGCCCAGGAGCCACGTGCCTCTGGCGATCTTCAAAGGTGGAGGTCACGCCACTCCGGCCATGCTCGATATGAGAGCCTGTCTGACTTGTCACACGTTCCAAAATACGTGTTCTGAGTGCCACACTAATACGCTCGGCCCTACCGTCAGACCGAAGTAAATCGCGCGGGATTCACGCTGAGGCGGGCGCCGGCCATGCGATTCAGGACCCCTCGCCGTCCCCATCAGGACATTTACTTTGCGCTAATAGGACATTATCATTGTCATTCCGAGCTGACATAATTAGCCCGCAAATCCAAAATGTCTAAACGCGGGCTCCTCCTCGTCGCGCTCCTGGCGTGCGCCCTTCCGTCCCTATGCTCTGCCCCACCGCGGGCTGAAATCGGAATGCCCGTGCTGCGTAATTACACTACGAAGGAATATAGCAGCGATCCCCAGGTCTGGAGTATTCTCCAGGATCGCCACGGGTCCTCTTCTTCGGTACCTCAAATGCGATCCTGGAATACGACGGTGTCACCTGGCGAACGATCCGCGTCCCCAGCACCGTCCGCTCCCTAGTCATGGACGCTGCGGGTAAGATCTGGGCGGGCTCCGTGGCCGATTTTCGGCTACCTCGAGCCGGACGCCAACGGAACGCTGCAATACGTCTCGCTGGTCGAGAAAATCCCGCCGGAGCATCGCAGTCTCGGCGATGTCTGGCAGGTTCTGATTACTCCCCAGGGGAACTTCTTTCGATCCAACGCGCGCCTCTTCCGCTGGGACGGCAAGCGCATGCAGGTCTGGGTAGCCAAGACTCGCTTTGAAGCGCTCTCGGAAGTCCGCGGCCGCATCTACACTTCCCAGACCGGCATTGGCCTGCAGGAAATTGCAGGCGATGAATTGCAGGTGGTTCCCGGTGGCGCAGCCTACAAGAACTCCCGGTTGCTGTTTCCGTACCCTTACGACGAACGGCGCATCCTGGTCTCTGCCCGGAAGGAAACCCTCATACTCTATGACGGCGGTAAAGTAAACCCGTTTCCCACCCAGGCGGACGACTACCTCAAGAAGAGCGAACTCTTCACTTCCGCCGCCCTCCCCAATGGCAGCTTCTGCCTCAACACCTTGCGCGGCGGCGCGGTCATCCTCGAACACGACGGCCGCCTGCGGCGCATCATTAACAAGGATTCCGGGATCCAAAAACCCGATGGTCTATGCCGCCTACGCCGATCGGGAGGGAGCCCTATGGCTTGGACTTGGCTCCGGCATCACCCGCGTCGACGTCAACTCCCCGATCTCCCTGTTCTTTCGGGATATCGTCTACGACATTGCTCGCCATAACGGCTCTCCATACGGCTCAACACCCGTTGGCGTCGCCAGTCTCTTCCGCTTGGTGCCGAATCGAAAAGCCGGCTTGTCCTCGCCGCAGCCGATCCCCGCGCCTCCCTCGGATGCCTTTGAGTCCCCGGCCCTTCCTCGAGAGCAAGGTCTGGTGGACTCAACCCGATCTCTGATGCAATCCCGGAAATCTCCCAACCGGGTGTTCGTCGGGCGCGCGGCCAGCCTCTTTTCCATGCGCTGGAAAGACGGCGCGTGGATCGCTGAGGGCCGCCTTCCCAGCGAGCCCAATACGGATTCGCTCGCCGAAGAGCCGGACGGCACGCTTTGGGCCGGCAACGAATCCGGCGTTCTGCGCCTCGCAGTCCCCGACACCGGTATGCGGGATGCCAAAGTAGAACGTTTCACCCAAAAAGACGGCCTCGGGAAAGGAGCCGACGCCGTCATCTCCGCTGGCGGAGAGATCTTCGCCGTCCCGTACCAAATGAATCACATGCTTCGCTGGGATGGCTACGCACGCAGATTTGTCGTGGACAACCGCTTCCTGCTCCCGCTGAAAGATCCCGATGCGGGACACGCCTTGTTTCCCCTCGCTAAGGGCGACATCTGGTCCGTAAGCAGCACCTACACCGATCAGCGCCAGGGCATCTTTCACCGCAAAGCAAATGGAACCTGGCAACTCGAGGAGGATCCGTTCCTCCGGCTGTCGCAGTTCACCGAGGCTCACGTCCGGTTGGATCCCGATGGCAGCTTTTGGGTCGCTGGCGCTGATGGCCTGGTCCGCTTTGACCCCCGCGTGAAACCCTCCGCGCGGCATTAATCTCCGCGCTGGTACGCCGCGTCAGCTCGGGTCCCGAGAACATCGTCTTCGGGGGAGCCACGGCCGCCGGAGCCTCCCCCCTCCGTCTTCCCCTATGCGCGCAATTCCCTGCAGTTTGATTCGCGGCGCCCACCTACGGCAGCGAAGCCGAAACCCAGTATCAATACCTGCTGGAAGGGGCCGGCAAGGATTGGTCCGCCTGAGGCACAGAAGTGCGCTAACTACAGCAGCCTGGGCCCCGGTTCGTATCGGTTTCGCGTCCGCGCCCACACCATCGATGGCCGCACCAGCGAAGAAGGCGTCTTCAGCTTTACCATCCTCCCGTCCTGGTGCCGGACCACGCTCGCTTACATCGTTTACGGCTTGCTTTTCGTCCTGCTGGCCCTAGGCGCCTGGCGATTCGTCGTCGCCAGTGAGCGCGAAAAGGCCCGCCGCCAAACGGAAGCGCTGGAGGCCAGCGTCGCCGAGCGCACCCAGGAGATTCGCGCCCAGGCTGGCGAGATTCGGCGAACGCGCCGCCGAACTGGCTACCATCAACCGTGTCGCCCAGGCGCTTTCCACTCAGCTCGATATGGACCGCCTGATCCGACTCGTGGGCGAGCAGGTCAGGGACCTTTTTCGTGCCCCGATTGCTTATGTCTCCCTGCTCGACCGCGCCGCTCGATCACCGTCGCGGAGACGGATGAACCGCCGCTCCCCCGGATTCGCGGTTCGCCGCCTCCATTGTCGAACGCGGCGTCGCCGAAATTGTCAACGATTTCCCCTCCGATCCGCGCGCCCTCGGCTATGAACGCGCGATGCAATCGCTGATTTGCGCTCCACTGCGCGCCAAGCAGCGCACCAGCGGCGTCATCACGCTTGCCAACAGCACCGGAGAGCCCTACTCGTCCGTTCATCTGAAGCTGCTCGACACCATCGCCATGCAGAGGCAGACGCTGAAACGCTACCTTCCGCCGCGAGTGGCCGATTTGATCCTGGCGTCGGGCGGATCGTCGCTCATGCAAGGCGTGCTGCAACGCATCACCGTCCTGTATGCCGACATACGCGAGTTCACCAGCATGTCGGAAAAGATGGAAGCGCGCGACATCGTGCAAATGTTGAACGAGTTTTTCACGGCGATGAGCGCCGTGATCTTCCGTTGTAGCGGCACACTGGATTAAGTTCATCGGCGATTGCATTATGGCGCTGTTCGGCGCGCCCATTGCGTCCAGCACGGCGGCCAGCGATGGCTTGCAGGCCGCCATCGGCATGCAGCGTGAGATGGAGGTTTTGAATCGTTCACGGATCGCCCGCGGGCTTCCTCCCTGCCGGATCGGAATCGGGCTGTATTGCGACCGGCCGTGGCCGACAATATCGGATCGGCCGACCGCTTGCAGTACACGGCCATTGGCGATACGGTGAATGTGGCGGCCCGGCTCGTCGCCAAGGCCGGGGCGAAGAAGATTATCGTGTCCGAAGATATGCGCGCCAGCATTTCCCGACTTCGCTGGATTTGAACCGCTCGGCGAGGTGGAATTAAAGGGCCGGGCGAGTAAGATGAATATCTATTCGGCAGGTTGGGCGCCGTCGCCGCAATCGGCGCCGCGAAAGTATGGAAAACGACTTCCGCATTCGCTTAAAGTTTTGGGGAGTCCGCGGCTCTATCGCTACGCCAGTCAGGGAAAACCTCGGTTACGGCGGAAACACCACGTGCATCGAAGTGCGCACGCCAGGGGACGTTCTCATAATCGATGGCGGAACTGGCTTGCGCAACCTCGGCATGAAGTTGCAGCAGGAGTTTGCGGGCGGGAACTGTTCTCTGGCCTTCCTGATGACCCACTTTCACTGGGATCACGTACAAGGGCTGCCTTTCTTCGCACCGCTCTTTTCGCCCTCGACTGAGGTGACTTTTCGCACGACCCGGAGCCCCGAAGAGATCAAAACGATCCTCGGGGGGCAGATGACCGACCCTTATTTTCCCGTCAAGTTCGAACTTTCACCCGCGAAAAAGCATTACGCCTGCGTGAGTTCGGCGTCGTTTCGGCAGGGTGGATTGACGGTTCATCCCTTTCCCCTGAACCATCCCCAGGGCGCTACCGGCTACCGGATGGAGAGCGGTGGCGCGGTGGTCGTTCACGCCAGCGATCTGGAGCATGGCAACCCTCACCTGGACCGGGTGATGCGCGAATATGCCCAGAATGCGGACGTGTTGGTTTTCGATGCGCAGTATACGCCGGAAGAGCATGCGTCGAAGCGCGGGTGGGGCCATAGCACCTGGCTGGAAGCGACGCGGGTCGCCCGGGATTGCCACGTCGGGCAGTTAGTCCTGTTCCATCACGATCCCGGGCACGACGATGCCTTTCTCGACAGCATTGTGAAGCAGGCCAGGCGCCACGTTGAGAACACTGTGGCGGCCAAGGAGGGCGAGGTGGTCGGCGTTTGAAGACGTTTCATGGCGTCCGCCTCTGCGCAGCGCATCGTTGGGATCCTGGCGCGCCGCCAGTATCGCCGGCGCCATCCCGAACATTAGGCCTGTCAGGACGATGGTTTCACAATTAGTGCGACGTAACCCTGCGGAGCGGTTTGCGAATGCCAATGCGTAGTCGAGGACCCCGGCAGCGCAACTCCGCGTGGAAGCGTATAGCACCGCGAGCGGACAGATCGCCAAGAGGTCGGCGGGCAGAACGATCTACTGCATCGTTGAGGACAAGGCGGGGCGAATCTACGCCTGTACGGCGAACGACCGTTTGAATCCCGAGGCGTGCGCCGTCAAACATTTCTCGGTCGCCGACGGCTTGGCGCACGGGGCAATTGATGTCGGCGCTGGGCGACGCCGCCGGCGACCTCTGGTTCGCAACCACCCAAGGCCTGTCGCGGCTGTCTCCCTCGGCGATCGGCCGCCCGCGATCCCGTCGGTGCGGATTCAAGTTTCTGAAGTGTCGGGCGAGAACTTTCGCACAGACGCGATCATAATGCCCGGAGCAATCCCAGACGTCTCCCGTACCTCCATCTGGAAGACATGGAAGACGGTGCGGAAGGAGTTGAAGAATTCATCGATCCGCGACGTGGTAGATTTCCTCGACTATGACGTCCATACGGATGTTTGGATCAATCGCCTGGTCAACAGCATCAGGCAAGGCACTTATGAGCCGGATCTGCCCCGCAGGTTCACGTTCGCCCGAACGCCGTCGCAGTGGATCGCACTACACGCCGCGCTCGCTGACGCAACCCATCGTGGAGGCCGCGCTGGCGCGGGTGCTGAAGAAACTGGGCGAGCGGCCGCGCCCCGAGCAGATCCTGGCTCTCAAAGTGTGCGACCCCGCCATGGGTTCGGGCGCGTTCCTGATGGAAGCCTGTCGGCAATTGGGCGATGCACTGGTCACCGCCTGGCACGTCCATAATGACGCGCCGCCACTACCGCCGGATGAAGACGAACTGCTGCACGCTCGTCGCATCGTGGCGCAACGCTGTCTCTACGGTGTAGACAGGAACGAGATGGCCGCCGACCTGGGCAAAACTCTCGCTCGAGCGAAAGCCCCCGCCGTATCCGCTCGTCCCGGACACGGCGGCCAAGTTTACTCAGACTCGCCAGGTCGCTTTGTTTCTGCGACACGTACTTGTTCTCCTTGTGTTTGGTCCGCCCTGGAACAAGGGCGGATCGGCGGAGTCAAAGCTCGGTCTCCACGGGTGGGATCGCGCGCGTCGCGCGGGCGGCTCGCGTACCACCTGCTGGCTCCCGTGTCTCAACGGGCGACAGGCTGATCATCACTTCCGATTCGACTCTACAATGTGAGCCAAACTGAGGAGCCGTGAACTGATCCGCAGCTTCTCGCGCTCCGCTGCCTCCAAGTTGATTTCGAAACGAACTTTGCCGCCCTCAAGCTTAAAGTTGATGACTACGCTATCCGCGGCGGAAGCATCCGATTCACCAATCGTCAGAATGCCGGGCGTCTTGACCTCCGCAAGGATGGGGAGCGGGCGCTTGTTCTCGGCGGAACTGATAAACAAGATTTGGCACCCAGCTGCCTGGTTGACGACGGAAATATGACGGACGACTAGGGATCGGCCCTCGATTGCCCGGCCGGCTACCGTATCTTCCAGCGAATGACCGAAAGGATTCTGACCTAAAACACAGATCGCCATCGGTTCGTTCGAACTCGCAAAGGTGTTCGAAGGCCATTGCACGAACTTAGCGAAATTGTAAATAAAGGCCGCCTTCACCTGATATTCGTCGAATGGTTGCTCCGGCGATCCGGCGGTAAGACAGTCTCCCAACGCCATGACGAAACCAACCGCAGCGGTGCGGCGGATCGTCGACCCGCGGCGCAAAAAGCTCAGTCTCCGGGCGTAGCTTAGAACCTCCACGTGAATTTGCCGAATATGCTCCGCTCTACAAGCGTGCGACGCACCTCGTACGCATTGTGAAACTCGGCATGCAGAGGGGTGAGCAGGTTCTGTCCGACGACGCTGAATTCGGTAAACTCTCCCATACGCCATGCGAACCGCGTGTCAACCCGGTTATAAGCCGGAACCGCTCCGTCTCCTCCATTCCGCAAGCGTCCGACATGGTCGACGGAGATGTCCCAATCGATGTTCTTGGGCAAATCCAGAGAGGAGCGAATCTGCGCCTGAAATTCCGGTGTGTTGTCCTCATCCTCGGGCACGTTCGTGCCGCCATCGTTGTTCGACGTGGTCAGATGAATCGCGCTGAGACTCGGTGTGAGTCGCCAACGGCGGCTAACACTCCAGGTACACGCGGTTTCCGCGCCGTAAGTATGGGCGCGCGCAATGTACTCGAAAACGTACGGAATCACCAGATGCGGAGGCCCCGGGTCCTGCGTGAAAAATGGGTCCTCAGGGACAACATCCGAAAGGTTGTGGTAGTAACTCGAGAATGTCGCGATGTCCAGAGAGAATCGCTTGTTGACCTGAACGCGATACCCCGCTTCAAAATCGTAGAGTTGCTCGGTTTTGGCGTCGGGATTGCCCAGCACCTCCGCCACGCCAAAACCGCCTCCTTGTGTCGGGAATGTATACTGGTCTACCATGAGATTCGCTTCTTCGCGGCTTGTTTGCACGATCGCCCGGGAGGCGGATACCCAGCCCGCCTGCCGCTGAGTCGGTTGCCAGAGGAGCTTGACACCTGGCTCGTACTCGAATCCTGTATATGCATTGTGCTCAAACTTCGAGCCCAGGGTAAACCAGAGGGAATGGGTTAGGGCAATCTCGTCCTGAATAAACGTGCTGAAAAGACTGTTCGTGCGCGAGAGCGGTACATACGCCTTCCCGTACCCGTCGGCATGGTTGTCCGCCGTAACCCGGTAACCGGCTCCCCACACAATGTCGTTGCGAGCCCCAAACCTCAAATGATGCTGGAAGTCGATGTCCAGGGTATTCAGCGCTTCGTGGACTCCCTCGTCGTAGCGATTGTACCGGTCGAAGTATACCTGCAGGGATGTATCGGAACCGCCAGCCAGCGTGTGGTTCCACCGCGCCAGGAGGTTGCCCGAACCCACGTCGACAGCATCATTAAAGGTTCTCTGAAGCGGCAATTGGTTGGCGAATACTACACTGATCGTCTGTCCCTCGCCGGTCTCAAGAAAATCGCCTTGGACCGTCATGGAATCGTCGGGGGAGAGCGTCCAGTCGGATCGAAAGCCACCGTGCAACATGTGCCAGCCGTCGGCTGCCTCGCTCCGTCCGTCGGAGGCTGTCAGGTTGCCTTGGTTCAGGTAGTCGCCGAAAAACCTGTAGGTCCCGCTCTGGCCGGCTTTGCCGCCGTACTGAGCCAATCCCTGGCCGGTGCTCTGAGAACCCGCGCCCGCACTGACAACTCCGCCTTGGGTGTCCTTGGATGTCTTAGTGATGATATTGATAACGCCATTGACGGCGTTGGCGCCCCAGACCGTTCCCCCCGGTCCGCGAATGACTTCGATGCGGTCGATATCAATCAGCGGGACGTCCAACTGATCCCAGTAGACACCGGAGGTAGTAGGTGTATACACGGTACGGCCGTCAATCAGGACGAGAACCTTGTTGGCGTACCGATCGTTGAAGCCGCGAATACTGATGGCCCAGGCGTTGGCATCGATCTGGGCGACATCCACGCCCGGGACCAATCGCAGGAGATCGGGAATATTGGTGGCGCCGGAGCGGCGAATATCTTCCTGGCCAATCACATAGACTGCCGCGGCGGCCTTTGACAGCTTCTGTTCCTTCCTCGAAACCGAGGTGACCTCAACCTGCATCAAATCTTCGAGGCTGGCATCGGCCAGAGCGCCTGGCAGAGGAGCCTGAGGATGAGCCGACAATGGCGCTAACGGCAATAGAGCGAAGGCGGCGGCGACGCTCAGCTTGCGCCGCGATGCCCGAAATCGGTTGACCGGAGGCTCCATTCCTTTCGTATCCTTGTCGACGAGACGTCCGAGGAACTTCCGCTCCGCTGAGTCTTGTTCCAATACCGTCTGTCGAAACCGCACATGCCGGTGGCCCACGTACTTGCCTCGACGCGAGCTACGTTTCCCGCGATCCGGGGCCGTTGGATGAACTTCGCGATGTATAGCTCACTTTCGTCAAGATGGAGCGTTAGCCCCTCCAAGATGCGTGATGCTGTGGCATTGAACCGCTGAATGGATAGTGCTGCGCCGGCAGAAACTTCTTAAAGGAATCCTTGTGTTTGCCCGAATTTCACCTGCTGGATGCAGCGGCGACGGCGGTCTTGAAATGGTATCGAAGCACTCCGCGCTTATGCTGTGTTGGCGTAGGCGTTTGGCGGGAATTCGTTAGGTGTGGAACGAAGGACTGTTGTTGTGCGATTGGTCGCTTGCGTCACGGATGGATCAGGTCTCGCCACATTGCCATCAGCGGTGCCATTTCGTCCGCGCGCAACCAGGTCAACCCGCCCGCTCCTTCGGTCTGCGAGTAGGCCAACCTGTTACGCGGTTCCGATCACCGCTGCAAGTAAAAGCGGCTCCGGCTCACGACTTGTTATGTACGATTTATGTACGATGAGGGGAGACGCTATGGCGGGCCTTGGCGGCGCGAGGAAGGCGCGCCCCCTTTGCGCTTCGGGTGCTGCGGGTTGGAGATCCTCGATTGAGAACGTGTGGGCTGCCGCAGCTTCCGTCCGGACGAGCGCCACACATTGCCGCCCGGCTCATTTGCCCGAACAGATGTGGCCGGCTGCGCAGACATTTTTCCCACGATGGCGGAGGCCATTCGGACGTTGGCGCCACACATAAGTTGGCTTCAAGACCTCGATTTGGGGGCAGTCCCTGTGCGAAGAAAAGGAGGGAATGGCGATGAGAAACGCAAACGAGAGACTGACTGGACGGTGGAGGGACATCTGCCTCCTCGCCCTAGTTGTGACGTCAGTGGCAGCCTTGCAGGCGCAGAATACGCCGGCCTCGCCACAAGCGGTACAGTTCCAAGTCCTGGCGGACTTCGACGGGACTGACGGCTCTGGCCCGGGAGCCGATCTACAGGCCGTAATGCAGGGGCCGGACGGGAACCTGTACGGGGCAGCGGAAGGCGGCGGCGCATATAATAACGGCGTCATCTTCAAGCTGACCCCGGAGGGCACGCTGACAACGCTGTACAGCTTTTGTCCCCAACCCGACTGCGCTGACGGGCAATATCCGGGCACGCCCGTGCTGGGCCCCGACGGCGCCTTCTACGGAACAACCGGCTATTACGGAGCCTTCAACGCGGGCACGTTCTTCCGGCTTACGCTGGAGGGCGAACTCACGACCCTCTACAACTTCCCGAATGGCTCCTACAATCGGGGGATCACCTTGGGCATCGACGGGAACTTTTACGGAACCACAGCAAGCGGCGGGGCGAACGGCCAAGGGACGGTTTTCAAGGTCA
>Ga0302326_10012040_pt1 | contig 18518 bp, 14 predicted proteins | sample Palsa_T0_3_FD_202264 | JGI IMG/M metagenome (GOLD analysis project Ga0302326, IMG submission 202264) | Peat permafrost microbial communities from Stordalen Mire near Abisko, Sweden - Palsa_T0_3 | ecosystem: Environmental > Terrestrial > Soil > Palsa > Peat permafrost | place: Sweden: Abisko...
TCGCGACCCTCGACGTCGCCGCGCTTCGTGCGTCCCCGTTCGCCCGGCCGCTGCTCGGAGGCAGCGAGAACACCGTTGTCCCGGGGCTCGGCTCCCTCAGCGCGCGCTGCGGCTTCGACCCGGTGGAGCGCCTGCGCGAGCTGGTGGTCAGCTCGCCCGAGGTCGGCGAGCGCAGCGACTTCGGCGTGGCCTTCACCGGGGACTTCACGCGGGACGAGCTCTCCCGCTGCGCCGACCGCGTCATTCGCGCGCGCGGCGGCTCACCGGCGACCTCGTCCCGTGGCGGGTTCACACTGGTCGAGGACACCTCGGACCTCATGCACGCGCGCCTGGCGTACCGCGAAGGAGGCCCCTTCCTGGTCGGTCGCGGCGCCTGGCTGGACGCCATGATCGACGCCACCGAGGGCAAGGCCGAACGTCGGCGGTTCGAACACGACGACCTTCGCGGCGCCCTCGCCGCAAAGAACGGCCCCCCGAAGGCGCTGGTGGTCACCGCGCTCCTCCCCGCGTCGGTGCGCGGCACGCTGAAGGCGGAGCTCCGCCCCGAGGTCGACGGTGAGGGCGACCCGGCTCCCGCGGGCGTCCTCGCGGTGAGCGCGGCCGGCCTCGCGGTGAGCCTGGGCGGCCCCGGGTCCCCGCGAGGGACCCCGTCGACGAGCGAGCTCAACGCCGAGCTGCGCTGCGAGACGGCGGTCGCCTGCGACGAGGTGAAGAAGCTCATCGAGCGAAAGCGCCAGGCATTCTCGCGCGATCTCACCGTGCGGCTGGTCGGTCTAGGTCCCCTCCTCGACTCGCTCACCGTAGAGGTGCGAGGCGCCACCCTCACCGCCAGCGCCCACGCCTCGAGCGAGGAGCTGGCGCGCGCCGCGGAGCGCATCTTCGACTTCGCGATCCGGGCTCCTCCCTTCCCTTCCCCCGGCGGAGGCGCGAGTCGCCCCTGAAAACCCGCGCGCCACCCGGATCGACAGGCGGGCATCGAAGCCTTATGAATAGGGTTCCTCGGAGCCTTTCGGTCCAAACCCGGACAGACCCCGTGGTGATATCCCAGGACGCGGACGGCGTTCGCCGCCGCTGGAGGAGCAGAGACATGGCAGGCGCAAACGTGCTCGAGATCAACGACGGCAACTTCGAGTCCGAGGTTCTGGGCTCGGGGGACGTTCCTTTCCTCCTCGACTTCAGCGCGGTCTGGTGCGGCCCGTGCAAGGTGCTCACCCCCATCGTGGAGCGCTTGGCCGACGAGCTGAAGGGCAAGGTCAAGGTCGGCAAGCTCGACATCGACGACTCGCCCGCCATCGCCACCAAGTTTGGCATCCGCGGCGTACCCACGGTGCTCGTCTTCAAGGCGGGCAAGGAGTCCGGCCGGCACGTCGGGGTGACCAACAAAGAAGCCCTGGTCAAGCTGCTCGGCGTCTAGCCCTTGGCTAGCGGCGGCGAATGCCGCCCGCGTCCTGGATTCGGCATGCTCCCCGACCCACGGCTGCTCGCCTTGCGCGATTTGCTGCGCGGGCAGGTGCTGCAGGGTACGGGTGGCGGGCGTTTTCACCTGCGCGAGCGCATCGGTGAGGGCGGCCAGGGATGGGTCTTCACCGCCGCCTGGGACAAGCCCGACGGGTACCTCGTCATCGTCAAGGTGCTGCGCCCGGACGCGGTCACGCCGGAGTCGCTGACGCGGTTCGAACGCGAGGCTCAGGTGCTCCGCCTGCTCGGGCAAGCGGCGCAGCCCAACCCGCACATCGTCCGTTTCTACGATCACGCCAGGGCGGTGCTGCCCTCGCCGGCGGGAGGGGGCCAGGTCGAGCTTTATTTCACCGCTCTGGAGTACGTGAAAGGACCGACGCTGGAGCACGTCCTCTCGCAGAGCCGCGCCGTGGGGCTGCAGCTCGACCGGACGCGGCGCATCGGCGCGCAGATCGCGCTGGCGCTGGAAGGCGTGCACGCCCACAAGATCGTGCACCGGGATCTGAAGCCGTCCAACGTGCTCCTGGCCAACGACGCCGGCGGCGAGATCGCCAAGGTCACCGACTTCGGCCTGGTGAAGCTGGTGAGCACGAACGTGGGCCGGAAGACCACTGCGCTCGCAGGGGCCAGCCTGGGCTATGCGCCACCCGAGCAGTTCGAGCAAGGCAACCGCCGGGTCAACCCGCGCACCGACGTCTTCTCCTACGCGGCCATCCTCTACGAGATGCTGTCCGGGACCAAGGCGTTCCCTTACGGCCATCAGGAGAACCCTCTCGTCATCGTTACCCGCCTGCTCAACGGGCCGCGGCCCAGCCTGGCGCGCCTGCGGCGCTCGCTCCCGCAGGAGCTGGCCACGCGACCCGAGCTGGTGACGCGCCTCGACGCCGTCCTGGTCCGCGCCACGGCGTCGGAGCCCAACGAGCGACACGCCTCAATCGCCGAACTGTGGGCCTCCGTCGAGCCCATTCTGCGAGCGGCCTCCGAGCGGCGGTCGGTCTCGCCGAGGGGAATGAAGGCGACGCCCGCGGCGGAGGCGCCGTCCACCCCCTCGTCCAAGGGTCCGGCAAGTCAGCTGCGCACGAGCGAGACGCTCCAGGTCATCTCGCACCAGTCGCCGTCGCAGGACCCTCAGATGTTGCTCGCCAACCCCGCGGCCTGGAAGTGGCGCGTCTGCGTGCCGCCGGTACGAGCCGGATCGGTCCGGGCGGCGGCGTTCGACGCGGCCGGCGATCAGGCGGTGGCACTGACGGCCACGGGCCTGCTGCGCTGGGCGGGACCGACCTGGACTCACCTGGCGGCGCCGGCGGGGCTCGACCCGGGTCACGTACGCGGGCTGCTGTGGCTGAAGGCAGGCGAGCTGCTGCTCTTCGGCATGCGGGGATTGGCCGCGCACCTGGTCGTCGGCGGCGGACTCGAGACGTGGGAGGTGCGCGATCCGGAGGTGACCTTCCTGGGCGCTCATGCCGATCCGCAAGGCGCGACGGTGACGATGGTCGGCGAACGGCCCGCGCGCCGGGCGCGACGCGGCGGAGCCCAGACCGTCACCATGGGGACGCTCGCGCAGTTCGCGCGCGGTGCGATGACGCTCCTGGCCGACGCCCCGAGCTCGGCACGGCTGCGCGGGGTGACTCGCCTGCGAGCGGGGGCCATCGTGGCCTGCGGGGACTGGGGAGACATCGTGCGCCTGGAGATGGGTGTGACCGAGCGCGTCGGCTCGGTCTGCGGAGGGCATCTGCAGGCCATCGCCACGCTGGGCGAGCCGGGCGCGGTGACGGTCGGCGCCGGCGGCCACGCTCTTCTTCTGTCGCCGACGCTCCAGGCCCAGCTCGAGGCGGTGCAGACGACGCGGGATCTGCTGGCGCTGACGGTCGACCCGGGCGGGGTCGCCTGGTCCGGATCGGCGCAGGCGCGGCTGCTCCGTCGCACCGCCGGAAGCTGGGTGCGGATGAGCGGCGAGCTCGGGCTGCAGTCGTCGGTCGTCGCCGTGTGGGCGGCAGCACGCACGGTCCGCGCGATCTGCAACGACGGGGCGGTCATCGAAGGGATCGTGGCCTGAGACGTCTCCGTGCCCCGCAAAGGAGCACGGGCCCGCGCGCCCACATCACGAATGTCCGCCTCCCCCCGCAGCGAGAAGGTCAGGCCCGCGCGCAGCCCCGCCCGGATGTCGCGCGTGCTGCGCATCCTTCTCCTCATCACCGCGGCCATGCACGTCCCGGTGGCGCTGGCGGTGGCCGAAGTGGCGCGGCGCCTGGGGAGCGCTTCGCCTTGGCGGGTGGGTGGGGTCTGGGCGGCCGCAGGCGTCGCCCTCTTCCTCGGACGTGCACGCGCCGGCATGCCGGACCGCAAGAGGAACGCGGCGATGGTGCGCCTCGTCGACATTCCCTACTTCATCCACTGGTGCGCGGCGCTGTGGACGCTGGTCCCCTCGGTGGTGGTGACGCTGCTGGTGCCTCTCGTCGAGGTGGTGCGAGGGGCTCCCGTCGCTCTTCCCATGGGCGCGTACATGTGGACGTACCTGGCGGGCCTGCTGGTCTGCGGGTACGGAATCCTCGTTCGCCGGCGATGGTTCCGCGTGGTCGAGCGCGAGGTGCGCGTCTCCGGGCTGGACGCACGATTCGACGGCCTGCGCGTGGCCCACCTGTCGGACCTGCACGTGGGAACGCTGACGCCGAAGTCCTGGGCCATGGCCTGGGTGCGCGCCGCCAATGGTCGCGCGCCGGATCTCGCGGTCGTCACCGGGGACATGGTCACCAGCGGCACCGCCTATCACGAGGACATCGCCGAGGCGGTCAGCGCGCTCCGGGCGAAGATGGGCGTCTTCGTCTCCATGGGCAACCACGACTATTTCGGCGAGAGCGAGCCGCTGGTGTCGCTCCTCCGCAAGGGCGGCGTGCGCGTCCTGCGCAACGAGGGTGAGGTCATCGAGCGGGCGGGAGGCCGGCTGTGGCTGGCCGCCATCGACGACACCTGGACGCGGCGCGACGACCTCGAGCGAGCCATGCGCGGACGGCCAGAGGGCGCCACCACGGTGCTGCTCGCGCACGATCCCGAGCGCTTCGACAAGGCGGCGGACGCGGGCGCAGAGCTCGTCCTGAGTGGGCACACGCACGGCGGGCAGATCGCCATGCCGTTTCTCTACCGGCGCCTCAGCCTGGCGCGAATCGCCCATCGCTACAACGTGGGCTTTTACCGGCGCGGGCGGTCGACGCTCTTCGTGCATCCCGGCCTGGGGACCACCGGGCCGCCCATGCGCCTCGGTGTGGCCCCGGAAGTGACGATTCTCGTCTTGCGGGCAGCGTAGGAGGCGGCGTTCCCCATCGGACGGCCCCTTGCCCTCTCGCCCGGCCCAAGGGCGCCTCGATTACTCGTCCGTCACGTCCACCCACTCCAGGCGGGCCAGCGGCTCGTCGCCGCGGTAGACGAGCAGGGGGGCCACGGCCCGGGCGATGGCGCGCACCGCGGGCGGGAGGGCCTCCAGGGCCTGTGCCCCGTCCAGCGCGGCCGGATCGCTCGCTCCGCTGGCGAGCTTCAGCGCCAGATCCAGCAGCGACGTGCTCTGCGGCGGGTACTCCACGATGGGCGCGTCTTCCGGCAGGTAGGCGCTGGCGCGCGCATCGGCCAGCGCCTCGCGCAGACCGCCCAGGTGGTCCACCAGGTGCCGATCGAAGGCCTGCTGGCCCGTCCACACCCGGCCGCGTCCCACCTGGTCGATCTGCTCCTTGCTCATGCCGCGACCCTGCGACACGCGATCGAGGAAGGTATCGTAGAACTGGTCCACCTTGTGCTCGAGCTCATGCGTCTCCTCTGGCGTGAAGCCACGAAAGAACGACTCGGCATCGGCGCGCGGCGCGGTCTTGTAGGTGTCGACGGTCACGCCCAGCTTGCCCAGCAGGCCGCTCACGTCGGCCTTGCCGTAGAAGACGCCGATCGAGCCGGTGACCGTCAGCGGCAGCGCGTAGATGTCCTTGCTGGCGCTCGCCACGTAGTACCCGCCGCTCGCCGCCACCGCGCCCATCGACACGACGAGGGGCTTGGCCTTGGCCAGCAGCGCCAGCTCCCGCCACATCACGTCGCTGGCCAGGGATGACCCGCCGGGGCTCTCGATGCGCAGGACCACGGCGCGCACCGCGGAGTCCTCCCGCAGCTGCTTGATGGTCTCGGCCATCGAGTACGAGCCGACGAGCTTCATGTCCAGCAGCGGGATGTGCTGCGACCGCCCGTCGACGATGTCCCCGTCGAGGTAGAGGATGGCCAGCTTGCCGCGCGCCCCGAAGGTCGGCGGCGCCACGGTGTCGTCGGCGTACTTCTGGTACGAGACGTCGCGCCGGGCGAGCTCCTTGGTGACGCGCTCGAGCTCGTCGTCGAAGGCAAATCCGTCGACGAAGCCCGCGTCCTTGGCCTCCTGGGCGACGAAGGGGCCACTGCGCGTCACCTCGCGGATGTGCTCCTCGCCGAGGCGCCTGTAAAGCGCCAGGTTTCGCACGAAGACCGATTCGGTCTGCTGCAGCATCTCCTGGTGATCGGCCGCCGCCACCGTGCCCGCGTGCTCGTTGGTGAACTGCTCGGGCGCCGTCTTGTGCGGCCCGATGCGGATGAACTCGGCCTTGACGCCGATGTTGTCGAGCAGGCCCTTCAGGTAAATATACTGCGCTTTCAGGCCGGCGTAACGCACGCCGCCGGCCGGCGAGACCACGGTGCGGTCGGCGTTGGCGCACACGTAGAGCGCGCGCGACCCCGCGTCCTCCAGCGAGCACAGCACCTTCTTGTGATGCGCGCGCAGCACCCTCAGGGCGTCGGCCAGCTCCTCGGCGTGGGCGAACGAGCTGGCCGGCTCCGCACGCACCACCAGCGTCACCGCCACCACGTCGTCGTCCTCGGCGATCTTCCAGAGCTTGCGCAGCAGCGCAACGTGCGCGCGCGTTCCCGGCGTGCTCTCGAGGCGGATCCACACCGCGCGCGCCGGCAGGGGGATGCCCGGCTGCGCGTAGCCGGCGATGGCGATGGTGCCGTACCCCGCCGCCGCCGAGGGACTGCCCAGGCCGTCCCCGAAGAGGGCCCCGCCGCCGACGCTGAGGCCACCCCAGTGCAGCTCCAGGCCCGCCGTCCCCATCACCCCGCGGCGCTCGTCGCTGGGCAGGTGGGCGACCTCCGCGCTGGCGAAGATGCGACCCAGCGACGGGACGTCGATCCCCAGCGTGCCGCGCGGCGTCCACTGGTCGGAGCCCTGCCAGTACTGGAGCTCCAGGCCTACGTCGACGTCGCGGCGTCCGGTCGGACGGAACGCCATGGCGAGGGTGTAGCGTCCGTCGAGCACCGGCAGGCAGCCGGTGTCGGTCGGCCCGCAGGCCTGTCCGGTGGGGGTCGCCACCAGCGGCGAGCTCGGACGGTTGAAGTCGCGCGCGACTGCGGAGAAGCCGAAGTGCGTATTGGGGCGCCAGGAGAGCGCCGCGGTGATGCCGTTGAGGTTGTCGACGTAGCCACTCTGCGAATACGAATGATCGAGCGAGACGCCGAAGGATGCGTTCTCGCCCAGCTTGGTGGCCAGCGCCCAGGTGAGCCACACGTAGTCGCTCCCGCGGTAGGGAAAGCCGACGCCCACGTCCTGCGGGCCGCCCCAGGGCGGTTGCACCAGGTCCACGCGCAGACCGCTGGCCAGGCCGAAGGGCAGCGGGGTGGCCGCCTCCCAGGCGTGGCCGCAGCCGACCTTCACGGTGTCCGGCGGGCAGTACACCCAGGTCCAGCGCAGCTCGGGCGCGGGAAGGAACGCCAGGTTGGCGGGGTCGAGGACGATGGCCTGCGCCGTGTCGTCCGAGGCGACGCTGCGCCCGGGCGTCTCCACGTGTTCGGCGCTGGTGGGCAACGGCTCAGCGCGCGCGATCGACGCCCCCACGAGCAGCGACAGCCCCACCGGGCCCAGCGACGCGATCAGCGTTCTCCCGACTCGCATGCTCTTCGGCCTCGGGGCTAGATCAGCGTCGCCATGTCGCGCAGCGTCGCCGCCTCGGACTCGAACGCCTTCTTCACTTCTCCGAGAATCAGCCGCTCGGCGACCTGACGCACCACGCGCACGCGGAGATCGATGTCGCCCTCCACCACGCGGCGCGACCGCCCGTCACCCAGCGGCTCGATGGTGTACGTCCCCGCGGCGGAGAAGTACTTGCGCCACCCCGGCTTCACGTTGGGGACGATGGTCCAGCGCCCCCGATGCTTGCTCATCTCGTAGACGCTTTGCTCGTCCCAGGTGGTCATCTCCGGCGTCACGTAGCCGCGCGCGAACTTGGGTAGGCGGACGTGAGCCTGGTAGTGCCAGACGCGTTCGAGGACACCGTTCTTGAGCGACCGACTTCGCTCGGTGACCTTCTCGATCCCCGCGCCCTTCTGGTGCGCGAGGGCCGAGAACTTGTCGACCAGGTCGGGTGAAATGACGGCTAGCTCGAGGGCGTCGAGGGGAATGTCGAACTCGTGGGCGATGGCGAAGTGCACGGGCGGACGGGCAGGATAGCCTGAGATCACCTGGCCTCCACCACGTCCCTCGACTGCACGGAAACGTGGCCCTTGGCCCACACCACGATGGGGATGGCGATGATCTCGCGCCCGTCGGCCAGGTTCCCTGGCGACCCCTTGCGCGCCACCTTGCGAGCCAGGAAGGGCTTCTCTGTCAGAAGCTTGTTGGCCTGCTCGCGGGTGACCACCGACACGGCGTTCCCGTCGGGACCGAGCGCGAGCACCACCCCCACGCAATCCCCCAGCGCCGTGCGCACGCCGGTCGTGCGCAGCCGGTCCAGCAGATCGTCCGAATTCTCGTCGACCAGCGCCCGGTGAGCCTCGAAGGCAGCGACCAGGGCCGGCTCGTCCGCCGGCTCTTCTCCCACCGACGCGAAGGCTTCGCCCCGGGCGAAAAGCAGGTGCGCGGGCAGGTTGGCCGCCTCGGCCTGCTTGCGGGTGACCGGGAGCGCTGGATCGACGTCGACCGAGAGCAGCCCGATGACCTGCATGGCCTCGACGATGACGTCGAGTCGATCCGGCAGCGACGGCTCGCGCAGACCGCGGTCGATGGATGGCCAGGGTTGCGCGATCTCGATGGCCTGCTCACGCGGAGCGATCTCGACGACGTCCTCCTCGTCGCCCGGCACCGGGGAGGTGAGCACCGCCGCCACCCAGGCCTCCAGGGGCGGGAGCTTGTCCTGGAGAATCTTTGCGACCAGCCCGGTCAGACGGGACTCGTGCTTGAGAATGAGTTGCTCCTGCACCCTGCACGCTTCGAGCAGCTCGTCCTGGGTGAGCCCCGGCTGGTGGGAGATGACGCGGGGAATGGTCCGCGGGCGCACCCCTCCGTCGTCGCTCGGTGCGCGAGGATGGAGGGGGACGACCTTGCGGGTCACGCCTCAGAGCATACCGCGAGCGGCCGCGACTGCGCGGATGTCCTCCCGGCGTCTCGCCAGCTCCTCGTGGTCTTTCACCGGGAGGAAACGCGCTCCAGATCCGTCGCGGGGGACGCGGACGTAGGCTGCCGGCATGGCGGAAGTGAGCTCCTGGAGCAGCCTCTCGAACTGCACCGCGGTGCGCTCCCCCACCTTCTTCTCCACCTCGAACCAGCTCCAGCGCACCGGCGTGCCGAACGCCTCGGCCCGCACCAGGAAGGTGTTGGTGTTGAAGACGCGGACGGCCTCGGCGTCGAATCCCCGAGGCAGCCGGAACTCCTCCAGCACCTGGAGGCGGCGCGTCATCTGCCCCCCGTCGCCCTGGGCGTCCGCCCAGACCGGGATGCCGCCCTTGTCCCCCGCCACCTTGGGCGCCACTTCCACCATGACGTCCGCCCCGGTCTCGATGGAGTGACCGAGGAGCGCAGCGTCGACGGCGGCGCCCAGGTTGTCCAGGTTGGCGATCCACACGTGCTTGCCGCCGCCGGCGACGAACGCGGTGAGGAGACCGGAGCGGCGGAGGGCGTCGGGGAGGTCGCCGTGGCCGGGGGCGTAGGTGCTCGGCTGCCCGTCGTCGCCGAGAAAGAGCGCCCCTTCGCGCGTCAGGCGGAGCCCCAGATCCTGCGCGAAGATGGCCACGTGAGGGGGAGCCCCGCTGCGCGTGAGGGCCGCGCGGGTGGGGCCCTCGGTGGGTTCGCTGGTCATGAGCCACAGCGGGAGCGGCCGGCCCGCGCGCTTCGACCAGGTCGCGTTCTCGCGCAGGCGAAGGTCGAGGAAGGAGTGACCGTCGAAGGCCTCGACCAGGGCTTTCACCACGCCGCCCATGCGTGTCGCCATCCCGCCCGCCATCACGCAGAACGCCAGCTCCCCGCGAAGGATGGCCCGGAGGCCAACCTCCGAGAGGCGCGCGTGCTCTGCCGTCCCGGGGACCGGCGCGTCGCGTACGTCCCCCTCGTGCGGGGGCTCGACGACTCCCTGGACGCGGTTGCGTGCGTCGCGATCGGCGGCCCCTTCGCCGTGCGCCCGGCTCCAGAGCGGGGCGGCCAGGGAGACGAGGCGCTCGGCGTCGAATCCTGCTGCGTCGAGGCGCGCGCGAAGGGCCGGGGAGAGGGTGGCGAGGGAGGCTCGGAGCTGGGTCTCGTTCATGGTCGTTCGCTGGAAAGGAGGGGAAGCGTCGGGTCGCGCTGCGCGTAGAGGATGGTAAGCTCGTCTTCGTCGGGCCAGCGGCCAATCGCGTTTCGAAGAGGAGATAGGGGCAAGGGTTCGACCATGACCAAGGCGCTCGCTGCCAGCGTCGCGATGGCCGGGCTGCTGTGCATCAGCGGCTGCGTCGTGGAGGCCGTCGGCGCTGCGCCGACCGGGGTGGCAGTGAGCGGGCCGCCACCCGCCCCCATGGTCGAAACCCGCCCTGCCCCACCGGTCGGCCGCGTGGTCTGGGTCGCCGGGTACTGGCACTGGACCGGCATGCAATACACCTGGATCCCCGGCCACTGGGAAGAGGAGCGCCCCGGCGCGGTGTGGCGAGCCCCCAGGTACTCGCTTCGCGAGGGGGTGTACTTCTACGAGCCGGGGGGCTGGGCCGTCCCGGCGCGCTGAGCGCTCGAGCGTCCGTCGAGGGAGGTGCGCTACGCTCGGGTCGTGCGTGGCGCCCTGCTCTGGATTCCCCTCCTTGCGCTCGCGGCGACGGAGCCGGCGGCGGCAGGCATCTCGGGTCCGGTGCTGCACGAGCCCATCCCCCCCGACGCGCGGGAGGACCTGGCCATGCACGTCGCGCTCGATGGCGACCTGCCGGCGGCCCTCCAGACGCCGAGCGGAGTGGTCTCGGCACCCGATCCCCGCGCTCCCACGTCCAGCACGGACACGGCCTATGGCGCGACGGACGCCGACAGCTCGACTTTCCAGCCCGATCGCGACACCAAGCGCCCCGAGATCGCTCGGTACGACGAGCCCTTCACACCCTCGACGGCGCCTTTCAAGAGACTGCAGGCCTACGACGCCGTACGCGACGATTACCAGCTCTACGTGCGCGACAGAGGGCTGAACCCCGTGCCGACCGGCGTGGTGCCCGCCGACGACGACGAGGCGTTCTACGGGGATCTGGTGGTGGACGTCGCTGCCGATCGCAGCGTGCGCATCCCCAGCGTCGGGCCGGGGACGCGCATCGTTCGCGCGCGCCTCGGCGTTGGGGCCGAGGAGCTGTCCTTCCGCGTGATGCGCGACAGCGCCGAGAACTGGGTCCTGCAAGCGTCCGGGACGAGCAGCTCCCTCCGCGCGCGCCTGGTCATGGAGCTCACCGTGGCGCGCGCGGCCTTCGGCGGGCAGATGGGCGACCCGCCCTGGTCCGATCTGCCCCTCGTCTCGCCCCTTCCCGACAACGTGGCGCGCGACGCCGCCGAGGTGCGCGCCGTCCTCGGGGTGAGCCGTGCGCAGCGTCCGCGCGAGGCCATCGCCCGGCTGGTGCAGTACTTCCGCGGGTTCGCCGAGGCCGAGGAATCGCCGCGCGGCCGGGGCAGCGTGTATCTGGACCTCGCGCTGTCGAAGAAGGGCGTGTGCCGCCACCGGGCCTTCGCTTTCCTGGTCACCGCGCAGAGCCTGGGCATCCCCACGCGCCTGGTCGAGAACGAGGCGCACGCCTGGGTGGAGATCCACGACGGAGTCCGCTGGCGGCGCATCGATCTGGGCGGGGCCGGCCACATGTCCACGCCGGCCTCGGAGGGCTTGCCCGAGCGTGCGGTCTACGAGCCGCCGCCCGACGCCTTCGCATGGCCCCAGAACGCCGAGCCGGGCGACGCCATGGTGTCCGACGCGCGGGCGCGGGCCGCCTCGTTCCTTCCCGCCGCGCCGGGATCGGTCGGGGCGGACGGAGGGAGCGTGCGATCTCCGGGGCCGCCGGCATCGCCCACCCCGGCCGCTCCTGGGAGCCCCTCCGGCACGTCGGGGGGCGACCACGACGAGCGTCCGCCCTCGGTGATCACGCTCGACGCCTCGGAGGCCGACGCCCACCGCGGCCTGCCCCTGCACCTGCGCGGAGAGGTGCACGCCGACGGAGAGCCTTGCGCCCACGTCGCGGTCGAGGTGTGGCTGCGCGAGGCCACCGCGACCTCGCCGCGCATGCTGCTGCTCGGGACGATGGCCACGGGCGACGAGGGTCGGTTCGACGGCGGGATCGTGGTGCCCGGATCGACGCCGCTCGGCGACTACGAGATCGTAGCGCGGACGCCAGGCGGGGCGCGCTGCGGCACCGGAGGATCGAACTGAGGAGGGCGACGGAGGTCCGCGTGAACGTTACCGCGAGAGCGGGTCGATGCGGCCCACGGCGAAGGTGGTCGCCAGCTCTCGCGATCGCGCTTCGAGCGACCAGCGGTAGGCGACCGGCGCGCCGCTCTCGTCGAAGGCCGACGGAGCCGCGCTCTCCAGCGCATAGCCCACGAAACGCGTCGCCCCGGGAGCGCGGTTTCGTCCCCTTCGCTTCCCGGCTCCTCCTCTGTGGGCTCCTCGCCGCTCGCCTCCACGACGCTGGAGGCCGAGGCCACCGCCTGGTTCGCGGGCGCTGCGGATTCGAAAGGCGTCGCGGAGAGCGCGGAAGGGTGATCACCGTAGATGCCGCATGGGCGATCCGCTACTTCGCCACCGGCAGCCGCTTCTTGCCTCCCGGGCCACCGCTGCGGTCGATGGTGGGTCCCGCGTCGTCGCCCACATGGGCCGCGTCGCACAGCTCGACGACGCGCTCGGCGATGGCCATCAACGCCCGGCTGGCCTCGCTCTGCGGCGCGGCTTGCACCACCGGCGTCCCCTTGTCGGCCCACTCGCGCACGCTGGGATCGAGCGGCACCTGACCGAGCAGCGGCGCCTCGGCGAAATCCGCCACCGCCTGCCCTCCGCCTCGGCCGAAGAGCTCGTGCCTCACCCCTGCGGAGTCGGTGAACCAGCTCATGTTCTCGACCACGCCGAGCACCGGGATGTTCACCTTCTTGCACATCGAGACCGACTTGAAGACGTCGTCCGTCGCCACGCCCTGCGGCGTGGTCACCACCACCGCGCCGGTCACCTTCACCTTCTGCGAGAGCGTGAGCGCCACGTCCCCGGTCCCCGGCGGCAAGTCCATCACCAGGAAGTCGAGCTCGCCCCAGGTCACGTCCTTCATGAACTGCTGCAGCGCCCCGTGCAGCATGGGCCCGCGCCAGATGACCGCCGCCTTGGCGTCCTCGAGGAGGAAACCGATGGACATGAGCTTGATGCCGAAGCGCGCTAGAGGCTCGATGCTCTTGCCGTCCGACGAGAACGGGCGCCCGGTCACGCCAAGCATGGTCGGGATGGACGGGCCGTAGATGTCGGCGTCGAGCAGACCCACGCGCCACCCCATGCGCGAGAGGCCCATGGCCAGGTTGCATGCCACCGAGCTCTTTCCCACCCCGCCCTTGCCGCTCATCACCAGCACCACGTTCTTCACCAGCGGCAGCGGATCGTCCGGTCCGACGGCGCGTGAGGTGAGGTCGCGTGGGGGGCTCTTTCGGGTCTCGTTCTCGGCCATCATGATCCCTCTCTTACGACGAGAAGCTTCCGTTCGGTCATTTCCTCGATGGCAAAGCGCACCCCCTCGCGGCCCAGCCCGGAGTCCCGCGTCCCCCCGTAGGGCATCGAGTCCACGCGGAAGGTGGGGACGTCGTTGACCACCAGGGCGCCGACGTGCAGGCGAGCGAACGCCTCCGCCACCCGCGCGCGCGAGTCGGTGAAGACGCCGGCCTGGAGGCCGTAGCGCGTGCCGTCGGCCATGGTGAGCGCCTCGTCCCAGGTGTCGTAGCGATGGACGGTGAGCACCGGCCCGAAGACTTCCTCGTCCACCACCTTCAGCCCGCGACCGGGACCGTCGATCTCCAGCACGGTGGGCCAGTAGCGGTTGCCCTCGCGCTTGCCTCCGCAGAGAACGCGGGCGACCCCGGACCGCGCGGCCTCGTCCACCCAGGCTTCCACGCGCCGGGCGCTGGCCTCGTCGATCATCGAGCTGCACACCGCTCCGGGGTCGAGCGGCGGTCGAGGCGTGAGGACGCGCGTCCGGGCCACCAGATCGTCGGTGAAGGCCGCCGCGATGGTCCGGTGCAGGTAGAGGCGTTGCACCTTGATGCACACCTGACCCGCGTAGCCGAAGGCGCCGGACACCACGCGCGTGCACGCCGCTTCGAGCGGCGCGTCGTCGTGCACGAGGGCCGCGGCGTTCCCCCCCAGCTCGAGCAGCACGCGCTTCTTTCCGGCGATGGACTTGAGATGCCAGCCTACGGCGGCGCTCCCGGTGAACGAGAGGGTCGCGAAACGCGCGTCCCGGACGAGCACCTCCGCCACGGCCACGTCGCACGGCAGCACCTGCACCGCGTCGTCGGGAGGGCCGGCGTGGCGAATGCATTCGGCCAGCAGGAGCGAGGTGAGCGGCGTCTGCGGGGCTGGTTTGAGGACGATCGAGCACCCGCAGGCGAGGGCCGGGGCGATCTTGTGGGCCACCAGGTTGAGGGGGAAATTGAACGGCGCGATGGCGATGACCGGCCCCGCCGGCACGCGCACCCAGCTCCCGGAGTAGCCGCGCGTCGTCGCCGTCACGTCGAGGGGCACCACTTCGCCGAGAATGCGCGTGGCCTCCTCCGCGGCGATGTCGAAGGTGGCGATGCCGCGCGCCACTTCGACGCGGGCCTGGGCGATGGGCTTGCCCGCCTCACGGGACAGGAGCTCTGCAAAGACGGCCTGCCGGGCCTCGATCTCGCGGGCGATGCGCGCGAGCAGCGCCTTGCGCTCGTAGCTGGTCAGAGCCCGGAGGCGCTCGAACGCCCGCACCGCGGCGGCGATGGCCTCCTCGCCACGCGCCCCATCAGCCAGGACGACTCGCCCGAGATCGGCCCCCGACCAGGGTTCGCGGACGGAGGCCGTAGCCCCCCAATCGACCCGGCGCGATGCGATGTGGAGCGCGCCGTCGGGGGCGAGGGAGGGAGAGGGGGGCATGGCGGAGATGGTTAGCCTTTCCGACGAGCCCTGGCAGGGTGCACCAGAAACATGGCGGCTCTTGGGAGCTCTACCGATTGACCGTCCAGCAGCCGACCACGCTCGTCTCGCCCCCGTTGCCGTCGGAGAGGCTGGTCAGCGCGATGCACTGGTTGGGCTGCGCGAAGCTCGACGACGAGAACGTGCAGCCGACCGCCCCCTTGCCGGCCACTGCCGCCGCGGACCCTTTCGGCGCGGCCGGGCACTGGCCCGCGATGGGTGCGTCGATCGCCACGCCGGCTGTGGTCGCCGGCGGGCACGTCCCCCTCCCCTTGGCGACCGCGACGCTGCAGTAGCGCTCCGTCGAGTAGTCCGCATAGAGGCAATCGCCACCCTCGGTGCAGTCGGCGTCGGAGCGGCACGGCGAGCAGAAGCCCCCCGTGCCGAGGCAGGTGCCCGCCCGTGGCTGGCAGGTCGAGAGCCGCGCACACGTCTGCTGGGTCCCGGTGCAGTCCGAGTCGCTGCCGCACTCGGGGGTGCACGCCCCGGCGTCGCAGTGCTGGTACGTACCATCGGCGGGCGGGCAGTCGTCGTCGCTCTGGCAGGTCGGCCCCTGGGCCGGCGCACACACCGGCCACTGCGTCACGCATGTGGCGTCGAGCGGGCAATTGGCGTTGCTGGCGCACTGGGGGGTGCAATAACCGGTCGCGGCGCCCGCCTCGTCCGCGCTCGCTCCCGGGGCCTGGATGCAGTGCTGCTGCGTCCCGTCCGCGGCGGCGGGACAGTCGTGGTCCATCCGGCAGGTCGCGCAGTAGTCGCGCGGCTTGCAGACCGACTGGGTCCAGCCGAAGCTGCGGCTCACGGTCTTCAAGCTGGGCTGCACGTCGACCGTTTCGCACCACCAGCCGCCGGGGCAGTCGCTGTCCTGCCCGCACTGGAAGATGGTGCAGTAGGCGCTGGCGTCGGTCGGCGAGAGGCCGTAGCAGTAAAATCCGTCCGCCGTGTCGCAGGCCGGGTTGGTCTCGCCGCCGCTCGGGGAACAGGGGGTGCCCCACTGGCCCGGCGCGGAGGCAAGCGGCGTCGTGCTCTGCACGCACCAGTTGGCGGGTTGCCCTGCCGCCACGCCGTCGTTGCAGTACCAGCCGAAGGGGCAGGTCTGCGCGGTGCACACCTCGTGGCAGGTGGGGCCGGACCCCGAGCCGTCGTCGATGCACTGGTTGCCGGGCGCGCACTTCGACGAGTCGCACGCAGGCGATTCGGTCCGCGTGGAGCTGCTCGAGCAGCCCATCGCGGGCGCCAAGCTCCCGGAGAGCCCGAGGGCCAACGTGACCAGAGCGGCTGAGCGGAGGGCGCGCGCCCGCGCTGCGCCGCCAAGGAAAGCCGAGAAACCGCGCTTCATGGGAAAATGCCTCTGCGCCGGGTGTCGCCCCGAAGAACCCGTCTCTCGCTCTGGACGGCTTGACGACGAGCCGCTCGAAGATACGCTCCCTCGGGCTCGGCACCAAGGGTGGAGGATTCGCGATGAGGACCTACCCGTTCGGCACGCAGAAGGCGCAGGCCGCGGCCCTGGCGCTCGCGAGCCTGGTGGCGTGCAGCAATGGCAGCCCCGCCCCCACCGACACCGCGCCGGCATGCGACCCTTGCACGGACGGCGGCGACACCGGGACGGACATCAACCCCGACGGCGTCCCCTACCCGGCTCCTGCCGGAGGCTATGGCCGAACGGCGCGCACCGGGAGCACGCCGGGCAGCGTGATCCAGAACTTCAAGTTTCTCGGGTACCCGAACGGCGTCGAGACGACGAACTTGGCGACCATCTCTCTCGCCGACTACTACGACCCCTGCAACAAGACCTACAAGCTCCTGCACCTCTCCGTGGCCGGCGTGTGGTGCGTGCCCTGCAACGAAGAGACGACCGCGGTGGTAACCGATCTCCAGTCGCCGACCAGCGTTCTCAACACGGATCGCGTGGTCTTCGTGCAGGCTCTCGACGACGGCGCCGTCGAGGGGACACCTGCCACGCAGAGCGATCTCGATTACTGGGTCACCAGCCACGGCTCGAACTTCACGGAGATGCTCGATCCCGGGCTGGCGAACCTGGCAGGCTTCTTCAACTCCGCCGCGATCCCCTGGAACTGCGACATCGACCCGCGCACCATGGAGATCATCGACTCCAGCGTGGGCTGGTCGGGGGACGTGGCCTCGGAGATCGAGCCGGGGCTGTCCGGGCTGCCGGCCAAGCCGAGCTACCCGCTGCCGGCCGGCGTCACCTGCAATTGAGCCGGCGCCGTTCATGAAAAGCTACACGGTCGCGGCCGTCGGGTTCGCGCTCTGCGGGTGCGGCGGCGGTCAGTCCAGCGCCATTCCGTCCAGCGAGGGGAGCAGCGCAAGCAGCGCCGCCGGCACGCTGGCGCCGGACTTCACCGGTCGCGACATCACCGGCCATACGTTCCGCCTGAGCGACCATCTGGGCAAGGACGTGGTGCTGCTCGATTTCTGGTCGACGTACTGCGAGCCCTGCAAGGCCGAGTTCCCGCACCTCCAGGCGATGTACGAAGGACAGCACGCGCAGGGCCTGCTGGTCGTCGGCGTGGCCATGGACGGGCCGGAAACGGTGGCCGACGTTCCTTCGTTCGTGAAGCGGTTCGAGCTCCATTTCCCGGTGGTGACCGACGAGGATTCGCGCATCGCCTCCCTCTACAATCCGAAGAAGTCGATGCCGCTCAGCGTCCTCATCGACAAGGGAGGGCGCATCGTCGCTGTCCGTGAGGGGTACGCCCCGGGCGACGAGAAGCTGGTGGCCGCCGACGTGTCCAGGGCTCTCGGCGCAAGCGCGCCGTAACCGTCGGGTCCCCTCTTGCGCCGACGGAGCGTCGTCCTCGCGTTCGTCCTGGCGTCGCTCTTTTTCCTTTCCCCGCAGCGCGCGTTCGCGGTCGACGCAGGAAGCGTCGGGTCCAAGCCCGTCGAGCTCGACGTCACCGAGACCACCATCGTCGCCCAGCACTTCGACCCGCGCGCCGGCCAGGGCCAGGCCGTTCCCGGTCCCGTCACCATCGAGGACAGCGGCTGGGGCGAATGGATCAACCGCGTGAATGCCGCGCTGCGCTGGGATCGCTGGACCGCCGGACTGCGCCTCGACTCCGCCGTGTACTGGCGCCGCCCGGCGGAGAACACGAGCTACAAGAAGCAGTATCCCACCGATGACACCATCATCGCCCAGGACAACGAGTCGCGCTTCCGGGATTCCATCTACCCCGCCAAGCTGTGGATCACCCACGCGTCGCCCGGGCTCGAGGTGACCGCGGGCGATTCGTACGTGCAGTTCGGCCGCGGGTTGACGCTCTCCATGCGCAAGGTGGACGAGCTGGGAATCGACACCACGGTGCGCGGCGCGAAGGTGCAGATCGAACGGGACCCCTTCGCCGTCACGGCGGTGGCGGGCTTCGCCAACCCGTCGCGCGTGGACGAGGCCACGGGTCGCTCACTGCTGGTGACCAGCAACCTGCCCGGGATCGACGTCCGGCAGCCGGCGTTCGGCAGCGATCGCCTGGTGGGGCTCGACCTGCAGGCCGGACGCGGGCTCCCGGTGACGCTGTCCTCGCATGTCGTGCACTTCACGCGCTGCGCGCCCTACCACTACGACGGGCTGACCATCGACACCGACCTTGCCGCGGA
>Ga0302326_10012044_pt1 | contig 18517 bp, 16 predicted proteins | sample Palsa_T0_3_FD_202264 | JGI IMG/M metagenome (GOLD analysis project Ga0302326, IMG submission 202264) | Peat permafrost microbial communities from Stordalen Mire near Abisko, Sweden - Palsa_T0_3 | ecosystem: Environmental > Terrestrial > Soil > Palsa > Peat permafrost | place: Sweden: Abisko...
AGCTCGAAACGGCGGCCGAACAGGGTCATCCAGGCTCGCGCGACTTCGACGGCAGCATACATTGGTCCGCGACGGATCAGACGCGCGTCGTCAATCACGGTCACTTCGATATCGTCGATGAGTCGTACGAGTGGGGCGGCAGCCGCGCCGCACAGCCACGTGATCCGCACGCCCGGATGGTCCTCGCGCAGCCGCGTGACCATCGGCATCGCCATCAGGACGTCGCCGATCGCGCCGAGCTTGACGATCAAAACGCGCATGGGTTGAGCTGCGGCCGCCATCTGAGCTGCCTTAAGCGATCCTTCTGAAGGCGGTCTGAAACATGCCGCCGCAATGGCCGAGCACCTTGAATCGCATGCCGGTCTCTTCGACGAATTCCCGGAACGCGCGGAATTCGTGCTGCCAGATCGAGAGTTCGTCGAAATAGAGCCAGGTGCCGATCTTGATTTCGTCCTTCAGCCGGCCGAGCACGTAGCGCGTCGATGAGTACAGGTCGGCGTCCATGTTGATGACGAGCGCCTGATGGGGCGGGACGATGTAGCCGGGCAGGGTCTCCTGGAAGAGTCCCTTGAAGAATCGCACCCGCGGGTCGTTGATTTGCGGCGGCTTGCCACCGGTCGAAAACATGCCGCGCGCCATCGAACTGCCGATTCCGTTCCACGCTTCGGGCAGCCCTTCGAACGAATCGAAACCATGAAGCGCCGACTGCGGATGCCGGAGCAGCTTCGACCAATACCTGATCGAATCGCCCTTCCAGACACCGAATTCGAGATAGGCGACTTCTTGATCGGCAATGTCTGCGGCGATGTAGTCGAAGATTTCTTCTTTCGACCCGAAGTCCCGCGCGGGATACAGCGATTGCTCGCGAAGCCATCGACCCATGTCGAGCCAGCCGGCCATCGCGCCGAGCGCGCGTGCGAGTCCGCCGGGAGTGCGGCCGCCGGCGCGCATGACGAGGCGCTTGATCCGGATACGATTGCTTTCAGCCGATTGCATGAATGACATGGCGATGGATCACTCTCCCGCCGCGGCGGATCGTCTTGGGTGTGTACGTTCGATGGATTCGTCGACCGCCCGTGTCGGAGCGCCGAATGCGGTGAACGATGGCGAGGCGGCAAGAAATCCGAGCACCGCGGCAGCGGGCAGCCACGGATAAAGAAAGGTTATCGGCGTGCCGAACAGGTGCGCGATAAATTGAAAGCCGGCCAGTTGCGGCAGCCAATACCGCGCGCCGGGCGGGACCGAAGCCATGACTCGCCGCACCGGCCACCACAGGATGAAGACGAGGTACAGCGTCAGCGGAATCCCCAGTTCGGCGACGTAGCCGTAAAGCCCGAGCCCGGGCTGATCCCAATCCGGGGCGTCCGGAAAGTCGCCCTCATAGGCGGGATTATTGCGCACCAGGGCGTAGTCGCCGATGCCGACGCCGATTATCGGATGGTCGGCGATAATGCGTGGCACGACAAAGACGCCGGCGAGGCGCCCCTCGACGACAGAACCCTCAGTCGGATGCATCTCGACGATCTTTTCGATCGATTGCATCGCATCCCAATAGCCCGCAATACCCGCGATCACGTTGGTGAAATAGAAGATGGCGCCGAGCGCTCCGGCGGCGACGACGATATGGCGAAGTCGCACACGATGGCCCGCGAGCAGATGCCACAAGGCGACGACGGTGACGACGCAGATCGCGGCCTTAGACATTGAGAGTGCGAGGCCCGTCATCAGGATCGTGATCGTGACCCAGAAGGCGCGGTGGCCGCCCTCGTTCAAGGTGTAGCGGCGGAACAGCGCCATGATGATCACGCTCGAGATGTAAATTCCGAACGGACCGCCCTCAACAAAGAATCCGCGCGCGTGCAAAAGTCCGAACGTCGATTCGGCGCCGGCAATCTGGAACACGCCGAGCGTACCGCCGTATCCAAGGAAGCCCATCGCCGCGTAGGACAGCGCTCCGTAAACGGCGCTGATCAATCCGACCGTTACGTACGCGCGCACGAAAAATGACAGCAGGCGGCGGTCGCGGCCGACCATCGCGGCAACCGCGATCTGCGCGGTCATCGCGAGCGCCAATTGAACGATTCGGCTGAACGAGACCAGGCCCGGGGTTTTCAGCGGCGACACATTCGGCATCAGGTAGAAGTGCAGGCGCAGGTTGAGGATCGCGAGCAGCAGAACCAGAGCGAGGAAGAGCACGTAATGCTGGCTGAGCCGCCATAACGGCTTCGGAAGAGAGGGCCGCCAGACTTCGCGCATGGCGATGATTACCGCGCCGCTGAACCACGCCAGCATGAAAATTTCGTCGGGCTGTACGTCGGCGACCTTCAGCAGGGGCATCGAGGCGAGCAGACAGATCGTTGCGATAAACAGCCGGCGCATCGGATTACCCGTTGACGGCCCGCGCCGCATCGAGCTGTTCGAGCGCCGCCGCGCGTACCGATTCGGGAGTGACGTCGCGCACGCAGGCCATCGCGGCGCACCCGCGATAGCACGGGCTGCACGCAACCGGCGCCATCAGCACGCGCGCTTTCTTTCCATACGGGCGGAAAAGATGCGGCGACAATCCGGCGACGATCGAGATCGACCGGGTGCCGACCGCGCTGGCGGCGTGAACACCGGCCGAATCGACACCGATTACCAGCCGGGCGCTGCGGACAACTTCAACGAACGACGGCCAGTCGAGCCGGCCACACAGGTTGACGCTGTCGCGTGTTTCGATCGCGATCGAATCCGTCAGGGCAGTCTCGGCCGCGCCGGTGCCGGTAAAGACGATACGGATCCCTTCACCCGCGAGCCCACGCGCGAGCGCACGCCATTTTTCGATCGGCCAATTCTTATGATCGGCGCCGGTGCCAGGATGGATTACGACGTATCCGTCCGTTCCGATGCCGTCAGGTGCAACGACGTGATCCGACCCGTCGCCGATTCTCGATTCAGGCAGACTCGGACCGTAACTCGCGGCGAACTCGCGTGTGATACCGAGCGGTTCGAGCAGCGCGCGGCAATGATCGACCACATGCGCTCCGCTGTCGCGCCACTCGACGGCGTGCGTGAGCAGCGGAGCATAACCGCCGCTCGTATAGCCGATTCGCACAGGAATATTCGCGCGCCACGCGATCGGAATGAGGTTGGGATAGAAGAAGTAGAGGTCGATTGCGACGTCGTACCCGGTCGCGCGGATTTCCTTCAGCGCGCGGGATCGCGTCCGCCGATAGTGGAGGAATTTGTGAATCGGTGATGCGGCCGCGCGACTGAGCTTCCAGTGATCGACGCTATGCAGCCAGTCGACCATCGGATGACCTTCGAGGGCCGGCCGCGACCAGCTCCCGGTCAGGAATCCGATCCGCGCGGCGGGAAAGCGTGCCTTGATCGGCGCCAGGATGGCGGTGGCAAGAATCACGTCGCCCAGATGAGCAGGATTGATGATCAGAATCCGGGCCGGCGAGGGAGTTATCGCGCCCCGGCCATCGCGGTCGGGCCGAATAGCGGCGAGCATTCGCGCGAAGGCGTCGCTGATGCGCAGGAACAGGTAGAGAAGCGGATTACGAACGTAGTAGCCGTTCCACAGCGGGCCCGGATTTGAGCCGCCGTCCGGCGCGGCCGTAATCGCGTTCCGATCATGCTTCGCGTCCGCGTCGCGCGTGGCCCAATCTCCCCGATAGGCTTCGGCCCGCTTTCGCATGTTGATCATGACGACGACCGCCATTTGAGCGACGAGCTCACCTGATTGAATCCCGCCCGCAACTCGTCGGCGCTGAAAGAGATCCATCCGAACAGAAGAACAAACGCCGTCGCGATGCCGAGGGCGACCAACGGGGCAGGCCCGCGGACGGAAGTCCAGTAGCGCGGAGAGATGATGAACGCGGCTATAGACGCTACGATTGTCAGCATCAGCGGAGCAGACAGGCGGCGCTCGAACAGTCCCTGCGCCGCCGTGATCGATTTCACCGCCGCATAGGGCAGATACCACGCGCTGGTAAGCAGCCGAGCCACGACGGTGCCGGCGATTACTCCAGGCAATCCAAAGTGATGGGCCCACCAGATCGAGAGGCTGAGGTTCAGAAAGGCTTCGATTACATGGACCAGCGCCGGTTTATAGTGGCGCGTGGTCGCAATGAGAATCGTGAAAGCCGGGAAAATCAGTATCTGGGTGACGAACAGCACGATCATCAGGCTGAAGGTGGTCGAATCGGGAAAGATGCCAAGGCCGGCCCACAGCCGGATGATCCACGGCCCCGCAATCCAGAAGAACACCGCGCCGATACCAGCGTAGAGCAGGGCGAATCGCATCATCAGCGACAGCCAGCTTCGCAGCAGAACGTTCTGCCGGCGCGCGTATGTAGCGGTTATCGTGGGCAGCAGCGCCGATGCGAGCGTGGCGAAAATTCCCGCGCCGCCGCGCACGATGATCATGTATGGAATCGCGTAGCGAGCTACCGAGCCCGGGCCTAACACCCATCCGATCACGAGGTTGTCGGTACCGAAGCCGATCGATGCCGACGCCTGCATCACCGCGAACCACAGGCTCGGAATCAGCAGCCATCGGAGGAGCCCGGTTGACGCGCTCGCAATCCGCGGACGCAGGCCGGGGCACAGCACACGCACCCGCGACCATGCCAATACGCCCGCTCCGATCGTCGCGATTCCCTGGATTGCCGCCACCGCCACCAGCCGGTAGCCCATCCACAGCGCCAATACGGTGACGGCGGCGCCGCCGATAATCGTTATTGCGGCGAGCTTGCGCTCTTCATGAACCGCCTCGATTCCGCGCAGCAACATGGCGTACGTGCGCAGCGGCAGCGAGAGTGCGGTCAGCGATCCCAGCGCGAACAGCGCCATGGCAGCATCGGGATCCGTGCGCGAGACGAAGTGGCGGGCCGTCCAGCCGGAGAAAGACAATAGCGCCAGCAGCAAAATTCCGGCGACCGACAGGTAGGTAAAAAAGACCGTCGAGACCATCGCCTCGACGCGGGCGTCATCGCCCTCTACGCGGGCTTCGGCGATGCGGTTGACGAACGCCTGATCGAGTCCGAGCGTCGCCAGTAACAGGCCCGACGAAATGGTTACGATCACGAGCAGTTCGCCGTATACTTCGCGGCCGAGGCAGCGCGTAAACAGCGGAATCAGAAGCGCGATCGCGACCAGTTGGCTTGCGCTGTTGACATAGCTGTAAAAGACGTTGCGGCGCACCCGGTTGAAGACTGGTTCGGTTCGCCTCGCCGCTTCCATGACTAAACGCGCCCCTGCGCGACAGCCGTGCCGTACAGATTCCCGTTGTCATTGACATCGCTGCCGCTTGTAAGTAGCCACCGGCTCAGGTCCCGGCCCATCAGCTTGCCGAGCAGCGCGACATCGCCGGCGAAGTGATCGGCCAGCTCGGCGGCGAAGGCCGGCCGCAGCGGCTTGGGAGGGGTATGTTTTCGGTTGAGCGCGAGAACCAGCTTGCCGACGTGCACGGGCCGATGAATGCCAAGCATCCGCTTGATTCGGCCGATCGCCACGACAGCGGCATTGACTCGTCGCAGGCGCGCGACCTTGCGTAAATTATGAGCGCGAAAGTCCTGACTCCCGTCGGGATCCACGCCGAGAAATCCGAGCACCGCTTCGTAAGTTTCGCGCGGGTAGCGCTGCATCTCGTCGAGCGCGATGACCTTCACGCGGTCGCGCGGCACCGTCAAGTAGAGCCGGTTGAGCTGCTCGCCCAGCCGGCAGATTCCCGAATAGTCGAGAAACCGGGGATCGTCGCAGAGCGCGGGCAACGGTGCCCCCGCCAGGCGTTCCGTGCGCAGCCGCCATGCAGTCTCGAGATCCTCGACGTTCTCCGCGCATGACCAGAGCTGCTCGGCGTGAAGTGAGACGACCATCTCCAATGGCGAGCGCACCATCACGATAAACTTCGCGTGCGGGTTGAAGCCCAGGATGTTGGGAACCGCGGCGCGTGACAGCAGGTAGAAAACGCTCGCTTCGCCGGAGGTGCGATGGAACCCATTGGCCTTTTTGAATAGCGCCTCGTAAGTTCGCCGGTTCGAAACGCGGTCGGGCCGCCGAAGGTCGGTAAGAAAATAGTGCGGCTCCTTTATCGGCGGAATGAAGACCTGCCGATGCCGCGCGAGATAAAGGGCAAGCGATGTGGTACCGCATTTGGGGGCACCGATGATGAAAAATTCGGGAAGACGCATGCAAGGACCCCGTCGATTTGCGCCGTGCCGCTCTGGTCGGCCGCCGGCGAGATACTGAAGCCGCCGCCGATTCAGGCGTTGCGCCGGCTCATGCGTGAGCGGTCACTGTCAGTGCGCGGAATAGAGTCCGCCGTTGGAACCCGGCGCCGCAGCACCACCCATCCGGTTGCGAATACAAAGGCTAGAAATCCGGCAATCGCCGCGTCGATCGACGGTTTCGGACGATACGGCTTGTCCGGCGCAGTCGGCGCTTCGAGCACGCGAAAGGCGAAGTCCGCCTCCGCCTCGGCCATCTTTCCGCGCTGCACCTGGTTAGCGATTATCTGGTAAAGCTCATTCGCCAGTAGTGGATCGGAGGTGCCACGCACTTGCTGCTCAATTGATTTCTCAGCCGCGGTGGAATCCTCGATCTGTTCCCGGCGCAATTTCTCGCGCAAATCATTAATGAAATATCCCAGAATGATCGCTGCCTGGTCTCGATTAGTATCCTGAAAATAAAGTGAGATGTTGTCGGATTTGAAGGAGAATTCGCATTCGAAGCGATCCGAAATGCGATGATATACCGTCCAGTTCGGGTCGCTCACCGATCCGCCGAGCCAACTCTTGTCATCGCCCAAAAACAGCGGTCCGAGGTTATGCCGCACAGCGAGCGCGTTTATAAACTCAAAACTCTGCATAATCGGCATATACTCGTTAGCCTGATCGGCGGCCTCGTTATTGAGCAGGCCCTGGCCTAAACTGGCCAAACCACCGGCACTGCTCATTACGTCGCCGAAACTTCCCATCATCGAACTTTCCGTGACCGGACGGATGAGCGCTTCGGCCCGATAAACCGGCTTGCGAACGAACAGATCGATAACCACGGTCAATGCAACTGCAATGACGATCGCACTCCCGATGAACAATCGTCGGCGCCTCAGTTCGACAATAATGTCGCCGAGATCGATTTCGTCCTGCGACCGATCGTCACGACTTAAGGCTATGAGGCCCGTCGGCTGATAGGCCACTGGTGCCGGCATCGATTCAATTCCCTCGATCGGTTGTCTCAGTGCCATAAACGTCATCCGTCGCGCCGCGTTGAGTGATCAGGCGGCCGCAGCCAGCAGGCGAATCGGGTCGGAGGCAGTATCAGGACGTGAACCGTGGCGAAGAACGAATCGGAAGGCTCAGAAGACCGGTCGATCGAAGCGGAAATACTAGTTCCCTCATTAGGCATGTGTCACACCATAGCCAATATACAAGTAAGTGTCACGCGCATTTTGCATTTGCTACAGATCGAAACTATGTAAGCGAGCTATTCAGTGGGCTTTAGCACGTGCGAGGCAATCTTATAAGTGCGCTTGTATATATACTGATGGTCACGACTAGGTAATTGATGCGTGAATCTGTTTAACAGGTTCTTTGATGCATTGCTGACTGCTCTTCACCGGTTAGATATAAAATAGCGCGGCTAGCCAGTGACCGATGCGGATTGAGGCGTGGCAGGATCGTGGCGGAATGTAAGTCGGATGCGTATACACCAGGAACTTCACATGAGGGAAAAGGCGCATGAGAAGACATAGTAAAGCGAGTGACGCAGTGGCTAACCCATTTATTGTTATGATGGCGCTATGTACGTGGGTCGTGTCAGCTCTGGCCGTGGGCGTGACGGCGTATGGCCAGCCGCTCCCGAGTGTCCTAACGCGCGCTGGCATAATCGACGTCGTGGCCGGCGGCGCCCGATGCGACGGCGTGAGCGATGATTCCGCGGCCTTGAACAAAGCGGCTGGTGGAGCGCGGGCGTTCAGCGACGGAGCCGCATATGGCGGTATCGTGATGATTCCGGCTGGACGGCGTTGTCGTGTCGATTCGACGCTCGAGATTCCATGGGGTGCGAGTTTCGAGGCTTCCGGCGCGGTTCTGGACTTTCGCCACCTGAAAGGGGGGGTGGCGATTCAGATTGGTTTCAACGGGCCGCCGGCACAGAGACTCGAGCGGCCGACACTGTTGCGGTTCGGGGTCGTGCTGGGTCCCGGCGCCGATAGCGCAACAGTGGGTATCCGGATGGGCGGCGGGTCGAGCCAGAGCGCCGCGACCACCACCGATGTAGATCTGGACGACACGACGGTCAGCGGCTTCGGCATCGGCGTGCAGTTCGGCAACAACGCATTCAACGATCATCTGCATCACGACTCTCTGAGCCAGGACGGCGTCGCGATCGCGGATATTCCGGGCGCTGTCGATATGGGCGCGCAGATGTCCGTGAGCGATACCGCATTTGCCGCCAATGGCCACGATTTACACATCGGGGCTATTCAGGAATTCGATTGCGAGCGTTGTTCGTTCGGCGATAACAGTTCGATACCGTTCGTAATTCTTTACGGCAACCGGACCTACAAGTTCGACGCCTGCCGCTTCGAAAACGGCGGCCGGCCAGGCGAGACGGCGTCGGATAGCACGCCGGTATTTGTCGATATCGTCGGGCCCGTCACCAATCTCATGTTCGACACGGTTTACTTCACGATGAGCGGCGCGGGTGTGCCGGTAGCGTGGGACAACACCGGAATCGGTTCCGTACTGTTCCTCAATAGCCGCGCGGAAGGCGGTAATCCCGCGTACTCAGACTTGAAAGGCGGCCAACGTGCGCTGGCGATCAACTCACCGTCGATAAGCGGTCCGGTCACGCAGCAGACTGCCAACCCGGCGACGTCCGTCCCCGTATCGCGATAAGAATCGAACTGGCGTTTAGCCGCGTGACGGTCGGCCTGCAATCAGCGGCGTGATCGCGATCAGCACGATCGCTGCAGCCCACGCCGCCGGACCGCTGATCAGTCCAAAATGCGGCCGACCTCCGAGCCAGTATGGAATCGATATGCCCGGCGTCAGGACGGCAGGCCATAGCTTGGCGCCGATTACGACGCCCGCGTGCAGCCCCATCGAGAGGTAGACCGTTCGCGTGAAAAGAAACGCCTCGCCTAACAGGATTCCCAGGATGAACAGCCCGAGGATTGCTGGAGCCGCTGCGGCCGGATGGGCCAGCCGGCTCATGCTCGCCGCTAGATCGTGCAGGCCCGCCGCCGGTTGGAAGTCACCGATAAAAAAGTGCGCGGGAGCGCGAATAACGTGAGACACCGCATAGATGAGCGAGCTCAGCACCAGCGCGACCGGCCGGCCGAAGTCCTCCATCATGCCGCCCATCAGCCAGGCGCGGAAAAAAGCCTCCTCGATAATCGCGACTGCGATCGCCGCCAGAATATACCCCGGTATGCGCATCAGATGGCGGCCGAGGTCGGGACCGCCGCGAGCCCCGATCGCTATCGCGCATCCGAACATCACCGCCATCGCCGCGATCGCCGCAGCAAGTCCGACCAGCGCATTGCCGAGGTTGCCGCGGGGATTGCGGAAGCCCGCCGCGATTAACGGCCCGAAGCGCATCCAGCGCGCGCCGGCTATCACCACGACGAGCAACGAGACCATCACAGTGCGATCGAAAATTCGTGGAAACGGAAAACGAAAGCCCAGCCTCGCGACGGTGACCGCCGCGATCGGCGAGATGGCAACCGCCGCCCCCAGCGCTATCGCCAGCGTGACGATGAATCTCGCGGTGAAGTTCAATTTGGGCAGGTTCATGCGATTCGGTTTAACGTTCCGGCGGGACGCGATCGGTGGCGGCGTTCATCCGCGCCGCGGGCGTTAATCATATACAATCTCGTCTATAATCTCCCACGCACTCGCACGCAGCGGCTCGATAATTTGTGAGGTTAGACGAAGTTGGATCTAGGGGGTAAACGAAGTTGGAATTAGGACTGACCGGAAGAATCGCCCTGGTCACCGGCGCGAGCAAGGGACTGGGCCGCGCGATCGCGCTCGAGCTGGCGGCCGAAGGATGCAGCGTCGCTATCTGCTCGCGGAACATGAGCGAGCTTGAAGAGGTCCAGCGCGCCGTGCAGTCGAAGGGCATGCGATGCTACGCGGCGGCGGCTGACGTTACCGATCCGGCGGCGGTGGCGGGTTTCATCGCGGCGGTCGAGCACGAATTCGGCGGACTCGACATCCTGGTCAACAATGCCGGCCGCGCTAGGCCGGGCAAATTCAGCACCCTTACCGACGACGATCTGGTTGCCGATTATGCAGTCAAGATTCTCGCGCAGGCCCGTTTCGTTCGCGGCACGGTCCATCTGCTGGAGCGCAGTTCCGCTCCGCGTGTGATCAATATCAACGCTATCGCAGGCCGTTTCGTGCAGCCGAGCCTGGTCGCGACGACGACCCATCGCGCCGCCTGCATCGCACTGAACAAGGCGCTGGCAATCGAACTCGCGCCGGCGGGCATCCTGGTCAATTCGGTCAACGTCGGCTTCGTGCTGACGGACCAATTTACCTCATCGATGAAGAATCGAGTCCCGGCGGGCCAGACTTTGAAAGAGATGGCCGATGAAGGTGCGCTGCGCCGCGGAATTCCGCTCGGCCGGGTCGGAGATCCCGAGGAAGTCGCAGCCGTCGTGGTCTTTCTGGCGTCGGCGCGCGCCAGCTACGTCACCGGCGCGTCAATCGACGTCGGCGGCGGGCAAGGCTCGCATATCTGAGGTTTCGCGAGGTCTGCGGGCTACGAGCGCATCGGATCGCGGCTCGATTCGAGCACGATCTCAACTGGACAGATATTTGCGGGCGCCTCGATAATCCCAAGCACCGCTGAGGCGACTGCGGCCGGCGTGAGCATCGCATCGCGATCAAGGCGTCGATTAGCCGGAATCAGATCGGTATCGGCAAGCCCAGGCAGTATTACCGAAACCTTCACACCGCTGCCGCGCAGCTCCTTGAACGAGGCGTGCGTGAACGCAACTAGGCCCGCCTTGGTGGCAGCGTAGACCGCCTCGCCGGCCGGAGTGGCGCGCGCCGCCGCCGACGCGATATTGACGATCACGCCTGTGCCGCGCTTCTTCATCGGCGCGGCGGCCAGCCGGCTGAGCGCGGCGGGTGCGCGCAGGTTGACGGCGATCATCCGCGCCTCGTCGTCGGCGTTGAGCTTTTCGAGGGGTGTGCGCGCCGGGGCCCATCCGGCGTTGTTGACGACCGCGTCGATCCGCCCGAAATGATCGAGCGCCGCATGGAAGAGCATCTCCGGCGCTTCGTACTGGGCCAGATCGATCAGCACGATCAGCGAGCGCCGCGCGTCGAGGCCTGATAGCCGCCGCGTCTCCGCGAGTTCATCGTAAGTGCGCGCCGCGATACATAACGCGAAGCCCGCGCGCGCCAGCTCGAGCGCAACCGCGCGGCCGATTCCACGTCCCGCGCCGGTGACGATCGCAATCCGCTGTTCAGTCGACTCGATCGACTCAATCGGCTCGATCATGGCGCCACGCCCTGGGTGTCCGGTAAAGAACCAAGCTTGATTTGGATGCCCTCATCATACCGAGCATAATAATCCGCGAGCCGGGTGGGGAGACCCTGCGGCGTAGATTTGCTGACTTGGAGGCGGCGGCGCTACACGATGAATCCACAAGTCTTCCGCGAGTATGACATCCGCGGCGTGGTCGAGCGGGACTTCGACGATGCCTTCGTGACCGATCTCGGCCGCGCATGGGCCACGATGCTCGTTCGGGCGGGCGCCCGCACCGTGACGCTCGGGCGCGACTGCCGCCTGTCCTCCGACCACCTGCGCGCCCTGCTGCTCGAAGGCGTTATCGAATGCGGTATCAACATCCTGGATATCGGAGTGGTGCCGACGCCGCTGCTCTATTTTTCCGTGTCGCATTGGAAAATGGATGGCGGCGGGATGATTACCGGCAGCCACAATTCGGCCGAGTATAACGGATTCAAGCTTGGTGTCGGTAACTCGACGATTTTCGGCGAGAAGATTCAGGAACTGCGCCAGCTTATCGAGCGGCGCGACTTTGTGACGAGCGCGACTCGCGGCACGGTGACCGATCGGCCGGTCGGGCCGGATTATCGGGAGTTCATTCTCTCCAAATTCAAATTCAATCGCCGCTTCAAGGTGATCGTCGATGGCGGCAACGGATGTGGCGGCGTCGTCGCGGCGCCGCTCATGCGTGCCGCGGGGCTGGAGGTCGAGGGCCTCAATATCGAGATGGACGGCCGTTTTCCCAATCATCATCCCGATCCGACCGTCGTCGAAAATATGCGCGAGCTGATCGCCGCGATGAAACGCGGGGGCGCGCTGGTCGGAATTGCCTATGACGGCGACGCCGACCGCATCGGCGCGGTCGACGAGAACGGCCGGATCGTGTGGGGCGACGAGCTGATGGTCGCCTATTCGCGCGCGATCCTGGCCGAGCGTCCCGGCGCGACGATTATCGGCGACATCAAATGTTCGGACCGCCTGTACGATGACGTCAGGCGCAATGGCGGCCGTCCGATCATGTGGAAGACCGGCCATTCGCTGATCAAGAGCAAGCTGCGCGAAGAGCATGCGGCGCTGGCCGGCGAGATGAGCGGCCACATGTTTTTTGCCGATCGCTACTACGGCTTCGACGACGCCATCTACGCGTCGTTCCGATTGCTCGAGATTCTCGACCGCACCGGAAAGGGGCTCGCCGAGCTGCTGGCCGATCTGCCCCGCACCGCCGTCACGCCCGAGATTCGGGTCGACTGTCCGGACGATCGCAAGTTCGAAATCGTCGAGCAGGCGGCGAAATATTTTCGTGCTCATTACGAGGTAATCGATACCGACGGCGTGCGCGTGCGCTTCCCCAACGGATGGGGCCTGGTGCGGGCGTCGAATACGCAGCCGGCTCTCGTCACGCGTTTCGAGGCTCGCGACGACGCGGCGCTGGCGGAGATCCGCGCGGTCTTCGACGAGCGCCTGCGTATACTTGGCGCGATTACGGACGGCTGACGGCGCGCTCGCGATGGCGTCCCGAAATGCCGCCGACGCGGCGGCGCTGATAATTGCAGGCGGGCGGGGCACCCGCTTCTGGCCGGCGAGCCGCGCCGGCCGTCCCAAGCCGCTGTTCTCCCTCGACGGCCGCACGACGCTGCTCGGCGCCACTATCGCGCGGATCGCGCCGCTGATCGCTCGCGAACGGATTTTCGTAATCGTCGCCGCCGATCAGGCCAGCGCCTTCCGCCGCGCGCTGCGCGGGACGATTCCAGCGCGTAACCTCCTGATCGAACCGCAAGGACGCGGCACCACGATGGCGATCGCGCTGGGCGCGGCGCTCGTGCGCTCGCGGCTCGGCGACACGACGCTCGCCGTCATTCCCGCCGACCATCATGTGACTCCCGCCGCCGGCTTCAGACGAACGTTGAGCACGGCGCTGGGACTGGCGCGCGGCCGCGACGCGATCGTCGTGATCGGTGTGAAGCCGACTCGTCCGGAAACCGGCTACGGCTACCAGAAGATCGGACGCGCGGCGGGTGCCGGATTCGTCGTCGATCGCTTTATCGAAAAGCCGCCGCCCGCGCTGGCGGCCCAGATGGTGCGGTCGGGGCGCTACCTGTGGAACGCCGGCATGTTCGTGATGAGCACGAGCACGCTTGAGGGCGAGCTGGCGATCCATTGCGCGCCGCTTGCCCGTGCGCTGCCGGCGATGGCGCGGCTCAAGGGACCGGCTCTCCTGCGCGCATATCGAGGGTTGAAGATGGACGCCTTCGATCGGGATGTGGTCGAGAAAAGCGGGCATGTGATTAGCGTCAAGGCGCGCTTCGAATGGTACGACGTCGGCAGTTGGCAGGGGCTATGGGAGGCGATGCGCGGGCGCGGCGACAACGTGACGACTGGGCCAGTGGTCGCGATCGATTCGCACGGCGTGATTGCGCGGGCGACTGAGGGGCGCCTGATGGTGATCGCGGGGATGGACGACCTGGTCGCCGTCGACGCGGGCGACGCGATTCTGATCGCGAGGCGATCGCGATCGCAGGACTTGCGCCGTGTCACCGATGAGTTGCGCCGCCGCCGCGGTCTCGACCGTTACTTGTGATCGGCCGTCACGCGCGCCCCGTCATCCTTCTTCCGTCATCCTGAGCGCAGCGAAGGATCCCTGCGGACGTTTGCTGATCGATAACAATCGAGATCGGCGAGTTCAAAAGTGGCAGGGATTCTTCGGCGCGTCACCTCAGAATGACGGAAGGGCGGCGGCCTCCGGGACCCTCTCCCGACCGGGAGAGGGTAAGATTTGTCGGGATGGCGACTCGCCATGACGATTGAAGCGGCCAGTCACTTTTGCGTTCCTACGAGCACGCAAACGACCAATCAGCAAGAACAACCGACCCGGGCGACCAACGAGCGCGGCGAACCGATCAGCAGGCAAACGGATCACCGGGCGTAACGATCGGGAGTGCGAACCGCTCAGAATGGGCAGGCCGTTCAGAAGGGCAGGGTGCCGTTAGGATCATCTGAAGCGGGAGCGGTGGTCAGCGCGCGCATCAGCCACGACTCCCGTTTGAAGAATCCGGCCGTATGGTACGAGTCGCCCAGATGCAGCGCCGCATAGTCCAGGTGATGGCCTATCTCATGCAGGAGCGTGCGGACGAAGGTCTTGGGCTTGACGACATCGCGACGCTGCGCCGTGCGCATCCAGAGCACGATTCGCGGCGGCTTCGCGGGGTAATAGAGTCCGTGCAGCTCGCCGCGGGTATTGCGGGGACGGACGCCGCGCACCTCCAAGCTGACGGGTGTCGCGCCCGCCCGGACGCAGAGCTCGGCGGCGAGTTCGCGCGCGGTTGCCGGGGCGGTTCGGTCGCGGCCGGCTTCGAGCTCCGCCATCAGACGCGCCACCAACGAGCGCGCCCGCGGACCCGGATCGAAGGTGTAGTGATCGATCGCATCGCTGGCGAGGTAGCGACGCTGGGCAGCCGCAGACATCCGATAGAAATACGCAGGAAGAGCGCGCCGCGCGGGCTCGGAATGGCCCGGCGGGCCGGCCACGCGCTTCCCATGCGGGCCGGCGCAAGCATAGCCTCTAACCATGGAACTCAAAACCGTCGCGATCGACAAGCCCTTGGACCTCAATGTCATCATCGGTCAAAGTCACTTTATCAAGAGCGTCGAAGATCTCTACGAGGCGGTTGTGCAGACCGTTCCGGGCGTGAAGTTTGGCGTCGCGTTCAACGAGGCCTCGTGGCCGAGCCTGGTGCGTTACAGCGGGACTGATCCGGAACTGCAGCGGATCGCGATTACGGCGGCGCTGGCGATCGGAGCGGGACACGTGTTTGTGATCACGCTGGGCAACGCGTTTCCAATCAACGTGCTCAATCAGATCAAGGCGGTGGCGGAAGTCTGTACCATCTTTTGCGCGACGGCCAATCAGGTCAGCGTGATTGTCGCGGAAGAAAATGGCGCGCGCGGAGTACTCGGCGTTATCGATGGTGCTGCGCCGCGCGGCGTCGAGGCCGAGGCTGAACAGGCGGAGCGTCTCGCACTGGTCCGCCGCTTCGGCTACAAGCTTTAACGAGCGATCAGTCAGGCTGGCCGCGAAGCGACCTCATGATTGCGTCCGTGTCGATTGTATAGCCGAGACAACCGTAGACCTTAGCAACCGAATCGGTTTCCCGACTCTGGGCGGCCTGCGCGCGATCGCGATCGTCGCCCAATTTCTCGATTGCGCTAGCGGGCTTATCCGCGACTAGTCTGTTGATCCGCTTGGAAGTTGTCATCGGAACTTTACTCCTCGAGCAGCAAGCCGGGGGCGGGGAAGCCGCGGCATAGTTCGTTGACCGCAGCCGCGATCCGATCGAGCGCCGGCTCGTCGTCAACGTGCTTAATCACTTCGTCGATCCACGCGCCGATCTGCCGCATCTCGGCCTCACCCATCCCGCGCGACGTCACTGCCGGCGTACCGATCCGGATGCCACTGGGGCTGAACGGTTTGCGCGGATCGTACGGCACCGTGTTGTAGTTGCAGATGATACCGGCGCGATCGAGCGCGCGTGACGCCTTCTTGCCGATCACGCCGCGACTGGTCAGATCGACGAGAATCAGATGGTTGTCGGTGCCGCCCGAGACCAGCTTGAAATCACGGCGGTTGAGTTCATCGGCGAGTGTCTTCGCGTTGGCGACAATCTGATGGGCGTAATCGCGGAATTCCGGGGTGGCGGCTTCTTTCAGCGCGACGCCGATCGCGGCCGTCGTATGGTTATGCGGACCGCCCTGCAGGCCGGGGAATACGGCCTTGTCGATCTTCTCGGCCAGCTCGGAGCGGCACATGATCATCGCGCCGCGCGGGCCGCGCAGAGTCTTATGGGTGGTCGTGGTGACGACGTCGGCCCACGGAATCGGCGACTGATGGGCGCCGCCGACGATCAGTCCGGCTATATGCGAGATGTCAGCCAGCAGATAAGCGCCGACCTCTTTGGCGATCTCGCCGAAAATCTTGAAGTCGAATTCGCGCGGATACGCGGTCGCCCCGGTGACGATCACCTTCGGACGCTCGCGGCGCGCCAGGTCGCGCACCGCGTCGTAATCGATTCGCTCGCTTTCGCGATCGACGACATAGTGGACCGGCTTCCAGAAAACGCCCGTGATGCTGACGTTCCATCCGTGGGTCAAATGGCCGCCGTGCGGCAGCGACAGACCCATCAGGGTGTCGCCCGGCTTCATCAGGGCGAAGTAGACGGCCAGGTTCGCGGGCGACCCGGAATAGGGCTGTACGTTGGCGTGCTCGGCGCCGAACAGGGCGCGGGCGCGTTCGATGACGATCGTCTCGATACGATCGACGTAGCGCTGACCCTCATAGTAGCGCCGGCCTGGATAACCCTCGGAATATTTGTTGGTCAGCACGGAGCCGGTCGCCTCGAGCACGGCCTTGGAGACATAGTTCTCCGACGGGATCAGGCGGATCGAGTCGAGTTGATAGCGTTCCTCTTGACGGATGAGGTCGTAGATCTCAGGATCGGTGCGCTTAAGTTCCTTCACGCGTATTTCCCCTCACAATTACCAGCGTAGCTGCCGGGAGGTGGCGAGGCTACTGCATGCCTGATGTACGTCTACTGCATGTCAGGGGGCGTTACGCGGGCGATCCATTCCGCAAAGCCGCTGTCGCATCCGACCGCATGCTGGCGATCGCGCACGCGGGCGAGAATCTCGGCGAGCCTGCTTGCAGGCAACGGTTTGCGCTTATCGAGGATGTCAGCGATTATCTCGGCCTCTTCGGCGGCGTGGCTGCGCGCGGCGATATCGAGCGGCAACTGATCCTTGGTCAGCCCGAGATAGCTCTCGGCGACGTGGATTCCGATACCGGTGCCGCTGTCGAGCGAATCCTTAATATTGCCCTTGCCGGTGAGCACGTTGCCCGCCGCGAACACCGTCGTGTCGCCTTCCATCAGGAGGCCGACATCCTGGTTGGCGTAGTTGTAAATTTCGCCGGTGACCGGGATGCCGGGGAACGTTTCGGGGATGCTGCCGATCGAGCTGATCACGAACGGCCCGCGGATATCCTCCTCACTGCCGGCGATCGTTCGCGCCTTGCCGTCGATGATTTCCGTGCGGCCCATCTTGAGTCCGACGAGGCGGCCGTCTTCGACGATCAGGCCCATCGGGACGCTGCGCTCCTGGAACTCAAACAGGAACTTGCGCTGGGCTTTTTCGAGAATCTTGGCGCGCGCCATCCGCATCGTTTCCGCCCGCTTGGGAGTTGCGTCGGGCGCGATATCGGACAGCGGCATATCGAGGACGCGGCGGCGATAGTAAAGCCGGCACGGCGCCACACCGAGGTCGGCCCACTTGAGATTGTGCGAAGCGAGCACGGGCTCGATACCTTCGCGCTCGAGCCGGAGCATGTCCTCCTTGATACCGCGGGCGGCGAGCGCCGTGAGCGTGGCCTCGATCTGGAGGACCTTGACGACGTCGATCGAGGCGAGGCCGCCGCCGACCACGATCCCGCCGGGTTCGAGCTTGAAGCGCGGGCCGGTATATCCGGCCTCGTTATAATGATTGAACCAGTAGATGAGCGCGTTCTGATATATCAGCCCCCTGTCGACGTAGTCGTCGGCGCCGTCGACGGGGAACGAGCGATCGCGCCACGCGCCGTTGCATAGCACGACCGCGTTGAGCCCCCACGTCGTACGCAACTCGTCGAAGGTGACGTCGCGGCCCATCCTGGTGAGCGGCATAAATTCGACATTGGAATGCTCCAGCTTCGAGCGGATCTTGCCGTATTCGTCGAGCCGCTGCTTGACGTGCCATCGCGGCAGTCCGTCCTCGATTTTCCCATAAGGCCGCGGATTCTGCTCGATGACGATCACGAGCGAGCCGCGGTCGGCGAGAATACTGGCGATTTCGGCGCCCGCCGTCGCGGCGCCGACTACGGCGACAGCGTGGCGGGGTGTAGGAGCGTGATCGTGTGACATGAGCAATCTCTCTATCTGGATAGCCTTGCGCTGGATTTTCGTTGAACCGGATAGTC
>Ga0302326_10012046_pt1 | contig 18516 bp, 21 predicted proteins | sample Palsa_T0_3_FD_202264 | JGI IMG/M metagenome (GOLD analysis project Ga0302326, IMG submission 202264) | Peat permafrost microbial communities from Stordalen Mire near Abisko, Sweden - Palsa_T0_3 | ecosystem: Environmental > Terrestrial > Soil > Palsa > Peat permafrost | place: Sweden: Abisko...
TCGCTGCGCCGCCCCTTGGTGGTCGCGCTGATCTGCCAGGCCGTCCTGCTACCAAGCCTGTGTCTGCTGATCGCCGAAGCGTTCAGCCTGCAACCGAAGCTGGCAGTTGGGCTGATGCTGATGGCCGCTGCTCCAGGCGGGGTGATGGCGAACATCATGAGTCATCTGGTCAATGGAGATCTGGCCCTCAACCTGACGCTGACCGCGATCAACGCAGTGCTGTCTGTCTTCACATTGCCGGCGATAGTGGCGTTTTCGATGTTCTGGTTTGTCGGAGAAGGACGGTTTATCCCGTTACAGGCGGACAAGTTCCTCGGGGTGTTCGGACTGATCCTCATACCTACCGCGATCGGCGTTGCCATTCGGCACCGCTTCCCCGCGCTGGCGCAGCGACTCAACAGGCCAGTCAGAATAGCGGCGGCGGTACTGCTCGTGGCCGTCAGCGTCGGCGCCATCGCCGGAGGCCGGACCACTCTGTGGAGCAACCTCGGCGCCCTGAGCGGAGCCGTCGTGTCGTTCTGCGTAGTCAGCCTGACAGTCGGTTATCTGGTGCCCCGCTGGCTGAAGCTTCCTCCACCACAATCCATCGCCATCAGCCTCGAGATCGGCATACACAACGCCATGCTGGCGATGGGCATCGCAATGAGTCCGCAACTTCTCAACAGCAGCGAAATAGCGACTCCGGCAGCAATTTACGGCCTTGCCGCACCCCTTATCGCCTTAGCATTCGTGTTCACGCTGCGCCGAGTGGACCCTGCGCACCGTCGCGTCTCCCCGTCACCGATACGCTCGTTGACGGAAAGCGCAGACGCTACTTAGCCTTCTCCAGGATCTCGACGAGCCGCCAGCGCTTCGTCGCAGACAGCGGCCGAGTCTCCATCAGCGAGACGCGGTCGCCGATGCCGGCATCGCCGTGCTCGTCGTGCGCCGTGACCTTCTTGGTGGTCCGAATGATCTTGCCGTAGAGCGGGTGGCGCTTACGGTCTTCCAGCTCGACCACGATGGTCTTCTGCATCTTGTCACTCACCACCAACCCGCTTCGGGTCTTACGCTGACCGCGGGGCTTCGGGGTGGCCGGAGTGTGCTTGGGACCCTTGGCTTTGCCGGATGCCTCTTTCGCAGCGGCAGCTTTCGGAGCGGACTTCGACGCGGTGGTCTTTGCGGCGGACTGTGCGCCGGTTTTGGCCTCTGCCATTACGATTCCTCAATTTCAGCACCATTGGGTCCCGCGGCAAGGCCCAGTTCACGTTCACGTAGCACGGTGTAGATCCGTGCGATTTCCTGGCGCACCAGGCGGAGCCGACGATTGTTGTTGAGTTGGCCGGTCGCCATCTGAAAGCGCAAGTTAAACAGTTCTTCCTTGGATTCGCGCAGCTTGCCGATCAGCTCGTCGTCAGTAAGCTCGCGCAGTTCGCCCGGCGAAATTCCCACTGCCATCAGAACTGCTCCTCTCGGGTGACGATGCGCGCCTTGATCGGCAACTTGTGGATTGCCCGGGTGAGCGCCTCACGCGCGACCTGCTCGTTGGGGTAGCTGAGCTCGAAGAGCACCCGGCCCGGCTTGACGTTGGACACCCACCACTCCGGCGAGCCCTTTCCGGAACCCATCCGGGTCTCAGCGGGCTTCTTGGTCAGCGGACGGTCCGGGAAGATGTTGATCCACACCTTGCCGCCACGCTTGATGTGCCGGTTGATGGCAATACGTGCCGCCTCGATCTGGCGGTTGGTGACGTAGGCGTGCTCCAGCGCTTGGATACCGTAGTCGCCGAAACTCACCGACGTGCCACCACTGGCGATCCCGCGTTGACGCGGATGGTGCTGCTTGCGGTGCTTGACCCTGCGGGGAATCAACATGACTCAGCTCTCCGTACTCTGCGCTTCGACAGCGGGCGCCTCGACAGCGGGCGCGTCAGTTGGCGCCGCGGCCAGCGGAGCAGAAGTCTCCTCAGCGCTCGACGCGGCGCGCCCGGCCTCGGTGCTGGTCGCCGTGGTTCCCGCGGCACCGCTCCGACGCGGGCGGGTGCCCGACGGCCGTTCGCGGCGCGGACGTTCTGCACCAGCCGCCGACGGAGCAACCAGCTCGCGCTTGCCGCCGACGATGTCGCCCTTGTAGATCCACACCTTCACGCCGATGCGCCCGAAGGTGGTCTTGGCCTCGTACAGGCCGTAGTCGATGTCGGCGCGCAGCGTGTGCAGTGGCACGCGACCCTCGCGGTAGAACTCCGAGCGGCTCATTTCCGCACCGCCGAGGCGACCGGAGCATTGCACCCGGATGCCCTTGACGTTGGGCTGACGCATCGCGGACTGGATCGCTTTGCGCATGGCGCGACGGAACGCCACCCGGTTGCTCAACTGCTCGGCGACGCCCTGCGCCACCAATTGTGCTACCGACTCAGGGTTTTTGACTTCGAGGATGTTGAGCTGAACCTGCTTCTTGGTCAGCTTCTCTAAGTCGGCGCGGATGCGGTCGGCCTCGGTGCCGCGGCGACCGATGACGATGCCCGGCCGAGCGGTGTGGATGTCTACCCGAACCCGGTCACGGGTGCGCTCGATCTCCACGTCGGCGATTCCCGCGCGTTCCAAGCCGGTGGACAGCAGCTTGCGGATCGCCACGTCTTCCTTGATGTACTCCGCATACTGCTTGTCCGCATACCACCGGGACTTCCAGTCGGTGGTGATACCGAGCCGGAATCCGTGCGGATTGATCTTTTGGCCCACTACTGCGAGCCTCCCTTCGCGTCCGAAGTCGCTTCAGTCTCAGTGGACTTCGCGGCGGATGCCTTCGCTTCAGTTGTCTTTTTGGGGGACGCTTTCTTGGCCGGCACCTTCTCGGCCGTTGCTTTCTTGCCCGGTGCCTTGTCAGCAGCCTTCTTGGCAGGGGCCTTCGTTGCAGCGGCCTTGCTGGCCTGTGCGCGGCGGGCGCGGGTAGCACTGGCCGATTGGGACGCACGGGCATCCTTGGCCGGCCGACTTTCCACCACCACGGTGATGTGGCTGGTGCGTCGACGAATCCGGAAAGCGCGGCCCTGGGCGCGCGGACGGATCCGCTTGGCGGTCGGGCCGTCGTCGGCGTAGACGGTGGCCACCACTAGAGTCGCCGGGTCCAGGCCGTTGTTGTTCTGGGCGTTGGCGGCAGCGCTCGCGATGACCTTGGCCACCGGCTCGCTGGCCGCCTGCGGCGCCCAGCGCAGAATGTCCAGCGCTTCTGCCACCGACTTGCCGCGCACCAGGTTGATCACCCGGCGTGCCTTGCTCGGCGACACCCGCACGAACCGTGCCACGGCGACCGCGGAAGGAAATTCAGTAGCCGTACTCATCGCCGCTTGGCCTTCCGGTCGTCCTTGATGTGTCCCTTGAAGGTGCGCGTCGGGGCGAACTCCCCCAGTTTGTGGCCCACCATCGCCTCGGTGACAAATACCGGGACATGCTTGCGGCCGTCGTGGACCGCGAACGTGTGCCCGATGAAATCGGGAATGATGGTCGAGCGCCGCGACCAGGTCTTGATGACCTGCTTGGTGTTCTTCTCGTTCTGAACGTCGACCTTCTTTAGCAGATGGTCGTCGACGAACGGACCCTTCTTAAGGCTGCGTGGCATTGTTCGCTACTCCTCGAATTCCTAGCGGCCGTGCTTCTTGCCGGTGCGCCGGCGCCGGACGATGAGCTTGTCACTGGGCTTGTTGCCCTTGCGGGTACGGCCCTCGGGCTTGCCCCACGGGCTGACCGGGTGACGACCGCCGGAGGTCTTGCCCTCACCACCACCATGCGGGTGGTCCACCGGGTTCATCACCACACCACGCACCGAAGGACGCTTGCCCTTCCAGCGCATCCGCCCGGCCTTACCCCAGTTGATGTTGGCCTGCTCGGCGTTGCCGACCTCGCCGACGGTGGCGCGGCAGCGCACGTCGACACGGCGGATCTCACCGCTGGGCATCCGCAGCGAGGCGTAAGCGCCTTCCTTGCCGAGCAATTGGATGCTGGACCCCGCCGAGCGGGCGAGCTTGGCCCCACCACCCGGCCGCAGCTCGACAGCGTGCACCAAAGTACCGGACGGAATATTGCGCAGCGGCAGGTTATTGCCCGGCTTGATGTCGGCGTTAGCCCCGCACTCCACCACGTCGCCCTGGGAAAGTCCCTGCGGGGCAATGATGTAACGCTTCTCGCCGTCGAAAAAATGGAGCAGCGCGATGTTCGCGGTGCGGTTCGGGTCGTACTCGATCTCCGCGACCTTCGCGTTCACGCCGTCTTTGTCGTTGCGGCGAAAGTCGATCACCCGGTAGGCACGCTTGTGCCCCCCACCCTTGTGGCGGGTGGTGATGCGGCCATGCGCGTTGCGTCCACCACGCCCGTGCAACGGCCGGACCAACGACTTCTCCGGAGTGGAGCGCGTGATCTCGGCGAAATCGGAGACGCTGGCACCGCGTCGACCCGGAGTGGTCGGCTTGTACTTGCGAATTCCCATGTCAGTTAAGTCTCTCTATCCTCGGCTACGCCGGTGCGCCGAACAGGTCAATCGGCTTGCTGCCGGGCGCCAACGTCACGATGGCGCGTTTGGTGCTCTTCCGCTGGCCGTACCCGCTCTTGGTGCGCTTGCGCTTACCCTGGCGGTTCGTGGTGTTCACTGCCGCCACCTTCACCGAAAAGATCTTCTCGATCGCGATCTTGATCTGAGTCTTGTTCGAGTCGGGGTGCACCACGAACGTGTACACGTTGTCATCGATCAGGCTGTAGGACTTTTCCGAGATGACCGGGGCCAGAATGATGTCGCGGGGGTCAGTGACGGTTGCCATCAGGCCGAAACCTCCTCGGTGTCTTCTGCGGCTTGCCGTGTCGCAGCCGCGATGAAGGCGTTGAGCGCCTCCACGGAGAACACCACATCGTCGGCGCGCAGCACGTCATAGGTGTTGAGCTGGTCCGGCGTCAGGATGTGCACACCGGGTAGGTTTCGCACACTCTTCGCGCCGGTCTCGTCGCTACGCCCGATGACGATCAGCACCTGCTTGCGCTCAGTCAACGTCCCCAGGAAAACCTTGGCGCTCTTGGTCGACGGAGCCTGGCCGGAGACCAACTCGGTGACCGCGTGGATCCGGTCGTTGCGCGCTCGGTCCGACAACGCTCCGCGCAGCGCGGCGGCGATCATCTTCTTCGGAGTGCGCTGGCTGTAGTCACGCGGGTGCGGACCGTGCACGACACCACCGCCGGTGAACTGCGGAGCGCGCGTCGAACCCTGGCGGGCGCGACCGGTGCCCTTCTGCCGGTGCGGTTTCCGGCCACCGCCGCGGACCTCGCCCCGAGTCTTGGTCGAGTGCGTGCCCTGCCGGGCTGCGGCCCGCTGCGCTGTGACCACTTGGTGCAGCAGTGCAATGTTCGCGGGTGCGTCGAACAGCTCGGCCGGCAGCTCAACGGAGCCTTCGATCTTGCCGGCCGGCGTCTTGACGTCGATCTTCAAAGCTTTTCCGCTTTGCTCCGCCTTTTGGGCCTTTTGGGCGGCCATTACTTCTCACCTCGTTTGATCGCGGCACGGACCACGACGAGTCCGCCCGTGCGGCCGGGCACAGCACCCTTGATCAGCAGTACGCCGTTATCGGCATCGACCTTGTGCACCAACAGGTTCTGGGTGGTCACCCGGTCGCTACCCATCCGGCCCGACATCCGGGTGCCCTTGAACACCCGCGCCGGAGTGGCGCAACCGCCAATGGAACCGGGACGACGGTGTACCGCCTGGGCACCGTGGCTGGCGCCCTGCCCCTTGAAGCCGTGTCGCTTCATGGTCCCAGCGAAGCCCTTGCCCTTCGAGGTGCCGGTCACATCGACATAAGTACCCGCAGCGAAGATCTCGGCCGTCAGCTCCTGGCCCACCTCGTAACCCGCGGCCGCCTCGGCGTCATCCAGACGCAGTTCGGCCAGGTGCCGGCGGGGGTTGACACCCGCGGCAGCGTACTGACCGCTCAGCGGCTTGTTGACCTTGCGCGGACTGACCTCGCCGTATGCCAACTGCACCGCGCTGTAACCGTCGCGCTCGGGTGTGCGGATCCGGGTCACCACGTTCGGCCCGGCTTTGACCACCGTCACCGGCACGACGTGGTTGTTCTCGTCGAACACCTGTGTCATACCCAGCTTGGTGCCAAGAATGCCCTGTCTCGCCATTGCTCGCGGATCTCCTACTGGATGTTGACGTCGACGCTGGCAGGCAGATCGATGCGCATCAGCGCGTCGACTGTCTTCGGGGTCGGATCAAGGATGTCGATCAGCCGCTTGTGGGTACGCATCTCGAAGTGCTCCCGCGAGTCCTTGTACTTGTGCGGAGAGCGAATGACGCAATACACGTTCTTCTCAGTGGGCAACGGCACCGGACCCACCACGCTGGCGCCGGTCCGGACAACCGTCTCGACAATCTTGCGCGCCGAGGCGTCAATGGCCTCGTGGTCGTAGGCCTTGAGCCTGATGCGGATCTTTTGTCCCGCCACGCTTCTCCTACCTCAATCTCCAGGTCCGGACCCGGTGTCCCGCCGGGCGCCGATCGTTGTTAGACGATCTGGCATTGCGCCCGGATGTTGCGCCGCTGTTTACCTGTCTTGGTTCACCGACCCCCGCGCTAGGGTGTGTCACCCGCACGCAGCCTGGTCCGCGACCGAAATTCGTCGCGCTCCAAGATTGGGACCGGACGCGCCCGTTTGGGCGCTGGTCGTATGCCCGACCAGGTCGAAACCCGGCGCAAGGCAACCCGAACAGTATGCCCTAGATCCCGGTATCGGCCAAATCTCCCCGGCCGGAGGTAGTGGGTCAGTTTGAAGCGATGTAATTTACCGGTCTGCAGCGCCCTGGTGGGATGATGGGATGTATGCCTGACCGGTCAAGAAAACGCCCGCGTGACCTCAACTCTCTGGCCGCGTCCATCGTGGGCGATGCTACCGACGAAACACCGGATCACTACACCTACCGCGTCGAGTGGTCACCCGAAGACAACGAATGGGTCGGGCTGTGCCCTGAGCTGCCGTCGCTGTTCTGGCTTGACCCCAACGAGTCGAAAGCGCTCGCGGGCATTGAACGACTCGTGCGGAACGTCGTTGCCGGCAAAGACCCAGCAGCGGTCGCCCTGGGCCGCAAAGGTGGACTCAAGGGCGGCAACGCGCGGGCAGCGAAACTCACGCCAGAGCAGCGGTCACAGATCGCCAAGAAAGCGGCTGACGCTCGGTGGTCACGCGAGCCTTAGGCGGTTCCAGTTCAGCACCGCTCCTAGGTGGTCGACGTTCACGCCGAGCTTGTCGGCGACTGCCGAAGTTCCGCCATTCACCTTGACTAGCCGCCGGAACAGGGTGCCTTCTGCGGGTTGAAACTCTCCGGGTTCGCGCTTGCGCCACTTAGCCATCTGTATCTGCAACGCGCGGTAGCGCGCATCGTCAACGTATCCAAGTTCATGTGCGCGATAGATGAGCGCCGCTACAGACATCCCCCATGCCGACTTCATTTCGATGAAGTGCTGCAGGCGGGGCTTATCGACCATTGCGGCATCGAAGTCGTCGCGTGGGAATAGCAGAGATCCCGCGAATCTGTTGGCGTCGCTCTCTGCCGAATCATAGTGGCGCTCATGGAATATCAGATGACCGCATTCGTGGCAGATTGTGAATCGAAACCGGTCGCCGGGAACCCAGGGGTTTACGCCGATGACAGGTATCCCGTTCACCCACGACGACAACCCATCGAGTCCGGGAACATCCGGTATCGGAACGATACAAACGCCGGCACGCTCCACAAGGGTCGTCAGGTTCCGGATAGGCCCCGACTCTTCCTGTCTAAGGATCGCACGCAGATCACTTGTGAGGGACTCGATTTCGTCGGGGTTGGATGTCTGCGGATACGTCCGCATCAAGACCTCTGGCGCCTTAGGGGTGACGTTGCGGAGTTCGCCGAACACCTCTCCCGCGAGCCGCAGTAGTTCTTTGGCGCGCTTCTTCGCCGCGACGGCAGTCGAGGCTCGCGCCCTGTGAATCGGCTCTGACATATCGGGCAGAGTCAGGCGCTCTTTCCGGTAACCAAGCCGCTCCAGGTCCCCGTTAAAGGGGCGGCGTCCACTTTCGATGGCCGAAATCATCGGTACGGATAAATCGAGAATATCGGCAAGTTCTTCCTGTTTTATCCCTTCGATCTCCCTGTAGGCGCGAAGCCTGTTCACAGGGCGAACCCATCGATGTCCGGCTCATCCCCGAGTTCGTCCCACGGGTCGAGGTCACCTTGATCGAAGACCGGTCCACCGGGCCCGGGGTCGAGGTTGTCGTCATATGTCCAGAACCCAACATGGTTTAGTTCCCCTGCCGGAATGAGGCGGCGAGAATCGCGAGCTTGCTTCGTCCCACAGACCCAGAGCTGCATTCCAGTCCGTTCGAACCGATAGGGCAGCAAGCTGATGCCGAACGCCCTCGATACCTCAAACAGTCCGATCTGGTCTCGCTTGGCGAAATTCTCCTCAATCGACACGGCGGACATGCTACGGATCAGGTAGTTCGCGCCAAGCGACGTGTCGGTCACTTGGACGCGCCCGAACTCCATGAATTCTGGGTGTAGTGCGTATCGCTCGCCTTGATTAACACGCGCTTGGACAACGGATCTGAAGTGGTGGGCCTTCGCGATGGTCGTGGGTGGCGAGTCGTATTCCTCACGGAACTGATGGCTGTAGAGCGCTGTCGCCAGCCATGACGACACAAGGATTCTGGCGAGCGGATCGACCTCGGTAGCCTCCATGCTAGGCAATGCTACATTTCCTGTAGAAATTTTACAAGAAATGTTGCATTACATGAGCGGTCAGGCATAATGGTCAGTATGGTCAACCGGTTGAGCACAGAGAAGCGGGCACAGATCGTGGCCTGCCTGTGTGAGGGAATGTCGATTCGCGCCACCGTGCGCGTGACCGGGGCCGCGAAGAACACGATCACCAAGTTGCTCGTTGAGCTGGGCGGCGCGTGCGCTGAGTACCAACATGCCGCGCTGTTTGACTTGCCCTGCACCAATATTCAGTGCGACGAGATTTGGTCGTTCTGCTACGCCAAGCGCAAGAACGTCCCCGATGAGCACCGGGACGAGTTCGGCTACGGCGATGTGTGGACGTGGACGGCGATCTGCGCCGACACCAAGCTGGTGCCCACATGGTTGGTGGGTGAGCGCACGTCCGATGATGCTGAAGTTTTCATACGGGACTTGGCATCTCGACTAGAAAACCGCGTCCAGCTCACCACCGATGGCCTACGGCTCTACGTGAGCGCCGTGGAGAACGCATTCCACGGAGACATCGACTATGCCCAGCTCCACAAGATCTACGACGCGCCCGCTGGGGAAGACAACGAGCGCCGCTACAGCCCCGCCGTCTGCACCGGGATCGACATTCGGAAGGTCAACGGCAACCCCGACATGAACAAGGTCTCCACGTCGTACGTGGAGCGCCAAAACCTCACTATGCGGATGGGTATGCGCCGGTTCTCCCGCCTATCCAACGGCTTCAGCAAGAAGGGGGAGAACCTCACGCACGCGGTGTCGCTGCACTTTATGAACTACAACTTCGCGCGGCCCCACCAGACGCTCACTCAAGCCAACGACGGGCGCAAGACAACCCCTGCCATGGCTGCCGGCATCGAAAACCGTGTGTGGACAGTCCGGGACATCGCCGCCCTACTCGACTAGCGAGGCAGTTTCACGGCCCCAAAAACATTGAAACGCAACGTCTTACGCTAGTACGTGCGAATGCGGTCGAGATAGCGTTCAGCTAGGCGGGGGAACTGTGGGCTAACGTCTTTTCTGCCGTAAAGCTCTCGAACCTCTTCAGCGATGTGTGCCGGTAGTTCGGGTCTTTCGCTTTTTGCGACTATCGCCAGGGCCTCGATGATCGCCTGGTCCCATATCGCATGTTCGCGGAAATGATCAACCGTGCTGCTGTCGCGCGGCAGCACCTTAAGGAGCGTGTTGCTGACATCCTCAGCAATCGGGGCTGGCCGCGTCATAGTCCGAGGGTACGAGAGAGTTCATTGATGTTCAACGGGACAGGCTGAAGCCCGCTAGCAGCCGTCATCCGGCATACGCCCTCTCCGCAGACGGGATACGCAGTCATTAGTACCCAACTGTGATCGAGTTCATCGAGCGGCAGAGCAATGATCACACCTTCCACTAGAGCACGTATAAGAACGCCGGTTGCTGTGCGACTCAGCGAACGTGTTACCCCTTGCGACCAGAGCGCCGATTGAACCGCCGAGCTGATGTCCACAGGTGACCACCCCGCTGGGAACAAAGTTTTCCCAGGTTCTCCAAAGCCCCATGCGTGTCCCCAGATGATGTGCGCGATATCGGCGTCGTTGAGTGGCTCGACGTCTGTAGGCAGCAACGGTGCTGGCGTGCCGTCGAGCAGATCAGGGTAGGCGTCGATCGGTAACGTCATCGCGATTCCGGATGCCCTTTTGACACCCTCGCCACCTTAGAGCTGCGACTAGTAACGCGTGACGGAATCTATAGGGCTTGGATGCGACACCCCGACATCGCCGCGTTATTGGACTGAGCGCGGGCCGCACCGGTAGTACTTTGGCCTTTCAGCGCACCTCCTATGGATGCGGCCCGCTGCAACGGATGTTAATCTGTTCGACTTCGCCCGTAGCGGAGTTCCTGATAGGTAGCCGCATGTCTGCTCATCATCCGTCACGCTCCTGGCGTGGCTGCGCAATGTGCAAACCACACAAACGACGCGGAGCCGGTCGCGCCGCTAAAGAACCGACCGCAGTGCTACGCAAGCTCGGCAAGAAGCGCCGTGTCAGCCGCCGCGACCTCGGCGCGTAACGCGCCCCGGCGCTCTCAGCTTCAAACTGACCTTTTCAAACTGACCCACTACCCGGCCGGATGACAGGTCCGGCTGATCGACAGTGCGGCCGCCGGCCGCGGCGCACCGCCAGAGGGCCGGAGAGCGATACCTTACTCTAGAGTAAGGTATGCCGTCATGACGAGCACTACCAGCACGTATGCCGCATGGCGGCACCTTGCCGGGCGTCCCGGTGGCACCGCTCGCTCTGGTGTGCTCATGATCTGCCCCTCAGCGACGCCCAGAACGGGCACTGGTGTGCTGCCTCGAAGTCGGTGATGACGGCGCTGCCCCCGGGGCGCAACGACATCCACGAGTCGGGCGCGGGACCGCCGGCTTCGGTCGGCCAAGCGGGCAGACCGGCGGCCTTGGGTGCGCCGTTGATGACGAAGTTGCTCCAGTAGTTGATCATCTGGTTGGACAGCACCTGCTGCGCGGGATCCAGTCGCGGCGCTCCGCCCATGCTGAACAGGTACCTCAGCTCCAATGAGTGGCTGGCGCCGACCGGAAACGGTGCGTCTCGCAACCGGGCGGGCGCCGGTGCGTGCAGATCGTCGAATTCGTAGGCGTAGACAGGCGCGTTACGACTGAGCGAGTCCGCCAATCGGTCTGTGACGCAAGCAAAGACACCGTCAGTGACCGCCGCGGAGTAGGCGAGGGAGGTTTCCCCGCCGTAATGATCGGCCGGGTAGTGCGCCACGACCCGGGCACTGTCCGCACCGAAGATGTCAGCGAGCACGTGTCGATACTCGTCGGGCCTGACGCCCCGACCCAACTTCGCATACCGCAATGCGGCGAAAAGGGTGAACTCGTCGTGGTTGATGCCCATCAACACCGGAACGCGGGCTGCTCGACCGGCGGCGAATTCGCCTACCGGGCTGTCCGGCAGCACCGCTGTCCCGGTGACCGGACCGGACAGCGCGTCCGAGTCGCCGATGAAGTAGTACCAGGGCGGTCGCTCGAGCCGCGTCGCCGGCAGCGCCCGCAGACACACCGCGATGGTGACGGGATTACGGCAGCCCACTGCGACCGCGTAATCCGCGCTGTAGCGCTGCGCGGTCGCCAGGTCCGCCTGCGCCTGACACGGGGCGCTTTGGATGATCGCCGCCCTGAACAGCCCCGCCGATCCGGGTGCCACCAGGTGATCGCACACCGACATGCCACCCGCCGACTCCCCGGCGATGGTCACTTTGCGCGGATCGCCACCGAAAGCGCCGATATTGTCGCGAACCCAGCGCAGCGCCGCCTGCTGGTCGGCCAGACCGTAGTTGCCGACGCCGCCCGGCGGACCCAGCGCCGGGTGGGCCAGAAATCCCAGCGCACCCAACCGGTAGTTGATCGTGACCACCACGATGTGTCCCCTGGCCGCCAGCAAGCGCGAGTAATAGATGTCGCCGTTGCCGTTGACGAAGCCACCACCGTGAATCCACACCATCACCGGGCGCTTGTCGCCGTGTGGCCCGCTCGCCGGAGTCCAGACGTTGAGCGTCAGACAGTTCTCGCTGGTCGGCACGCCGACCCGTGGGTTACGTCCGGTGTCCTGCATGCATTGCGGCCCCGGCTTGCTGGCGTCCAGCATCCCCGCCCACCGCGCCGCTGGCCGCGGCAATTGCCACCGCAGTGGACCCACGGGTGGCGCCGCATACGGAATGCCTTGGAACAACCGGTAATCCGAGGCAGCCATGCCGCGTAAAGGCCCCATCGAGGTGCGCACGACGCCGGCGTCGAGAGGGCCGGCATATGGCGATTCGGCGTTCCGCGATGTGATACCGGCGCCCTGCCCACAGGCTGCCGCCATCACGCCCGTCACCAGCACGACGGCCCAACGGCGTCGGCGACGGGATGGCGATCGGATCGGCACGAAACCACAGCCTACGGATTAGCGGAAATTGCGCATCCGGTAAACCGCGATCGCAAAGACTGAGTTCTTGGCATTCGGCCATACGGCTTCGTCGCCGCGCTGGTGCCGCGGTTGAAATCTATTGAGCAGAAAGGAAACCCAGAGATCATCGGCACGACACTCGTCGACAGCCTCATGCACCAGCCGATTCGTTACGAGCTTCGTTGAGCGGCGTGTTCCGCGTGCGCTGCACGTGCAAGAAGCCGTCGACGGCGGCTCGCGCGCATTCCCGATAGTCGAAGTCGGGCAAGGTCGAGAGCCGACCTAACACCACCGGGCCCACCAGCAACGCGATCGCTCGCGACCTATCTATATCGCCGAGCTCGGTGGCCTCCGGGCTGTCGAAGATCGCGTCGAACGGCGCCGCGTACTGCTGGGCGATACGTTCCCGCAGCGTTCTGACGGCCGGGCTGTCGGCCGTGCCGGCGTCACGTGATTCTGGCAACTGATCCAGGTCCCGCCCAAGCGCCAGCCAACTCATCGCCGTCACCATGCCCGGGGCCTCGGCAATCGATTGCCCGAATGCCAGCACCACCGCGATCAGCCGATCGCGCAGAGTGCCCGATTCGCCCGGCATCGGTGCCGGCGGTATCAGGCTGTTGAAAGACGCTGCCAGCAAGTCGTTTCCGCTCGGAAAATGGCGGTACAGGGTGGCGCGGGCTACATTTGCACCACGCGTGACCGCATCGACGGTCACTGCACTGGGTCCACCGGAGCGAAGAAGCGCGGTGGCGGCTTCGAGCAAACGAGCCCTAGAACGTGCCGGCCGCGGATCGGTCCTATCGGTGATGTAGACCACCTCCTGGATCGGCCACAAGACTGTCCGTCTATGTACGAGACTGCTAGTCTCGAAAGTTACTCTTCGCCGAAAGGAGACGGATGACCGTCGTCGATACGCTCCTCCGGTCCGTTCAGCGTACTCAAGGGTCGACCGCGCCCGGTTCCAACCGCGTTCGAATCTGGACGATGATCGTGGCGTGCGTGGGGGTCACGCTGGTGATCGCCTCGATGGTTGCGCTGAACACCGCGCTGGGAGACATCGCCGTGGCCACATCGGCCACCCAATCGCAGCTCGCCTGGATAGTCGACTGCTACTCGGTGGTTTTGGCATGCCTGTTGTTGCCCGCAGGAGCCATCGGTGACCGCTACGGTCGCCGCGGTGCTTTTCTGTTCGGCCTGACCCTCTTCGGGATCGCCTCATTGGCGTCGACCGTTTTCACCAGCCCGGTGGAACTCATCGCCTCGCGCGGACTGGCCGGCGCCGGTGCGGCGTTCATCATGCCCGCGACACTGTCGCTGCTGACCGCTAAGTACGGCCCAGACGAACGCGCCAAGGCTGTCGGCATCTGGGCGGGCGTCGCGGGGTGCGGTGCGGTCATCGGCATGCTCGGATCCGGGACGCTGCTTCACTTCTGGTCGTGGCGATCCATCTTCTGGGCCTTCGCGATTTTCGCGGCGCTGATCTTCGTGTTGGCGTGCACGGTGAGTTCCTCGCGCGACGAGGACGCGACCTCACTGGACTGGGCGGGCGCCGGGTTGATCGCAGGCGCGGTAGCGGCATTCGTGTTCGGGATGCTCGAAGCACCCGCGCGCGGCTGGAGCCACCCAATGGTGTGCGGGTCGATGGCGGTCGGGGTCGGGATGGCCTTGGTATTCGGGCACTTCGAACTTCGGCGGCGCCATCCACTGCTCGACGTCCGGTTGTTCCGCAGGGCAGACTTCGCCACCGGATCGGCCACGATCACGGTGTTCTTCATGGCCCTGTTCGGCTTCTTCTTCGTGATCATGCAATACATCCAGCTGGTCATGGGTTACAGCCCGATCAAGACCGCCTTCGCGTTGAGCCCATTGATGGCGCCGATGCTTACGCTATCCGCACTCTCCGGGTGGTATCTGCCGCGAATGGGTCTGCGGCTGGTGATTTTCATCGGCCTGCTGCTCATTGCGACCGGGTTTTTTTGGATGCGTGTCCTGCAGATCGACTCGCCGTATTGGGACATGGTGTGGCCATTCCTGGTGATGAGTACAGGTATCGGATTCTGCACGGCACCAAGCACGTTCGCGATCATGGCCGCCGTCCCGGACGAAAAGCAGGGGGTGGCTTCAGCGGTGAACGACACCACCCGCGAGGTCGGCGCGGCTCTCGGTATCGCCCTGGCCGGGTCCATCCTGGCGGCGAGATATACGCACGTCATCACCCCGCATCTGACAACCTTCCCGGTCGCCCTGCGGGGCCCGGCTTCCCACTCGCTGGCTCAGGCGTTGGAGATCTCCACATCGCTTGGCCCGCAGGGCCGTCAACTCGCCGAGCTCAGCCAAACAGCGTTCCTGCAGGCGATGGACTCGTCAATGCTGGTGCTCGGCGTGATCATCGCTGTCGCGGCGGTGCTGATCGCCGGCTGGGCGCCGGGTCGCGACGGGCAGCAGTTGACGTTGGTACGACGGCTCCTGGCACACAGTGGCGCGATCGCAGAGCCCGACCGGCCTGACGTCACGTGACGAACTCCGCCGCCCGGTGCCCGAGCATCGCGATGCTGGCATGCGGCCCGCGACTCGGCACTGTCGGTAACACCGAGCCGTCGATCACCCAGAGCCCGTCGATACCGTGCACGCGGCACCGGTGATCGACGACCGCCGTCGGATCGTGCGCGCGACCCATCGGGGCACTGCCGCACAGATGTTGCGACGTCGACCATGCAGGTTCCCCGATCTCGGTTGTCAGACTGGCCAATTCGCGTGCCAGTTCCATTCCGTTCTGTAATGCGGCCAGGTCGACGGGTTCGCTGTCGTAACGATGCTCGATCTTCGGCGGTACCAGGGGATCCGGCGAGATCAAGCTGATCCGCCCGCGGGCCAAGGGCCGCATGAGGGCCACTCCGATGTGCGGCCAGTCCGGGTGGCCCGCCGTTCCGTCACCGACCATCGCGACGAACCCGCCGGTGTACGGCCGGATTTCCAGGTCGTCGGGCGTGCTGAGCACCACTTCGAGCACCGGTCGGCCCGCTGCCACCTCCCAGGTCGTCGGCAGCACCCATTCCGGGTGGTCGCTGCACGCCATCCCGACCGGCAACCGGGCCACCACGTCCACTCCGGCTGTGCGCAGCATCGTCTCGTCGCCGATCCCGGAAAGCATTAACAGATGGGCTGATTCGATCGCACCCGCGGACAGCACGATGCGATCAGCCGTCACCGTCATCGGCCCGCCCGGACCGACGACGTCAACGCCGACGACGCGGTCGCCCGAGAAGCGCAACCGCACCGCGCGTGTCTGGGTCAACAATGACAGATTCGCGCGGTCCAACGCGGGCAGCAGATACGCCGCGCCGGGACCGATGCGCACACCGTCGACGATGTTGAGCGGTACGGCCCCCACCCCCGACGGCAGCCCGGCGTCGCTGCCCACGTCATTGAGATCAGCTATCCAGCCGAACCCGAGCTGCTGAGCAGCGGAGACGAAAGTCGCTGTACTACCGATAATTTCATGTGTACGGCGGATTAGAATCGGCCCCGAACCGCCATGGGCCGGTCCAGTGTAGTCCAGATCGGTCTCGATCGCGCGGAAGTGATCGACGACGTCTGACCACGCCCATCCGGGGACCTGGTAGCCGTCGAAGTCGCGGCGCAGACCCCGGCAGAAGTAGCCACCGTTGACGGCACCCGACCCACCGACGGTTGCGCCACGCATGACCGCCATCTGGCGGGCCGGGCGATCGGTGAGTTGCGTCTGGTAGCGCTGGACCAGCGGGCTGGCGGCCCCGATGGGCAGCCGCACACCGTTGGCCGTCTCGGCACGCAGGGCCGGATCAGCCAGGCCCACTCCGGCCTCGAGAACCGTTACCCGGCAGTTGGGGTCAACCGAAAGACGGCTTGCGACAACGGATCCAGCGCTACCCGCACCGATGATCAGCACATCGCTGTGTAGGGCCGCTGCGGTCAGGACTCAGACTCGAATCTGCGGCTTCAGCGGACCGATGTTGCGTTCCCGCACCACGCCGTACCACAGCCCGAGACCGTAGGCCAGGTCATCGACCCGCTTCAGCAGCAAGTAGCTCAGCAGCCCGATCGGCCTGGCATCGTCGTCGACGGTTTGCCGCCGGCTGGCCCAGTCCACCACCCCATCGACGACAGCAGCGACCAGCACGACGCGGCGGCACGGTCGGCATATGAGGGCCGCCAGCAATGCGACCGGCCAGTAGTGCCGGCAAACTGCCGACGCAAGTTGAAGCGCCGCCGACCAAAGACTGCGGGCAGCTACCACCACGACATCCCACATCTGCGTGTCCGGACCCTGCATCGCCTTCGCCACTCGGTGACCGGTAATCGCGGCAACGAAAAGGGAAGCGAGATAGCCGAAAGTCGAGCCGATCGCCAACAGGATCCAGGCCGTCAGCGCCCACCCGGAGATCATCAACGGCGCGATCTTGTCCGGGTGTCGAACTGATAGCGGGGCCGCCGACCCACCGTAAAACGCTTTGCGTGCAATCCAATCCCGCAGTTCGGTCCGATGATCATGCGCCACTTGGGCGATCGGCTCGTAGCGCAGCCGGGCACCGGCTTCCACAAGTCGCCAGCACAGATCGACATCCTCGCCGGACCGCATGGTTTCGTCGAATCCGCCGATGTCGCGCAATGCCGAAGTGCGACAGATGATTGCGGCGCTCGGCACGTAAGACACGCTGGTGTACGGAATCACCGGAGCTTCACGCTGGCCAAGGTCCAACGACGAGCGCACTGCCTCGTAGCGGGCGACGATGTGGTCGGTCTGCACCAAGCCGACGATTCGCGGGGCAACCAGTGCCACGGTGGGGTCGCAGAAATGACCCAGCAGCGCTTCCAGCCAGCCGCGGCGCGGAACGACGTCGGAATCGAGGAAGGCGACGAAGCCCGTCTTGGATGCGGCCAGGCCGGTGTTACGGGCCGCGGCGGGACCTCCGCTCTGCGCATGCCGCAGCACCTCGACGTCGGAGTGCGTCCCGTCGAAGTCTTCTTGCCTGATCGGGATCGATGAGCCGTCGTCCACGACGACGATCCGCAGGCCACGCAATGAGGAAACCAGCCGTCGCACACCAAAAGTGTTGTTTCGCACGGGAATTACGATCGTAACGTCACGGTGCGACGGGCCGCCTGCGGGCCGCGGGTGGGCCACCGTTGCGTCCAGCAGGGTTCGGGCCAGCTCGGCGCTCACTGCGTCGCTGACCTTGAGCCGACCGTCGGCGAGCAGGTCCTGGGCGGCGGGCGCCAACCGCAGCAGCCGAGTAGGAGACCCGCCCAGCAAGGCAGCGCCCTGGCCCAGCACCCTGACCCGTCGGTCGACTTGCACAGCAAATCCGTCCGGCAACCGAGCTGGGGTCATGTGAGCATCCCGTCCGCCGCGGGCGCCCAGCGTCGGATCCGGCGCAGGCAATCGTCCACCATCTCGGCCAGCATCCGCTCGCCGTCGGCCGCGCTCGCCGTGGTCGGGTCTCCCAGCACCCCGACTTCGCTTACCGCGGCCACTCCCCCGCGCCGCATCGACGGCAGCAGATCCGACAGCGGCGCACCGTTGCCCGCGCGCCACCGGTCGGTAAGCACGTCGGCCGGCGAAATATGCAGCAATACTGAAGTTTCAGTGTGCCCGGCGTGGGCATCGGCGCCCGCCACCACACACGGACTCCACGCCGCGTCTCGCCCTTCGAATCGAAGTCGGCCGACCGCCCGGCTCAGCGCCGCGATGTTGCCGCCGTGGCCGTTGACGAAAAGCAGGCGCTGCGCCCAGCAGGCGGCCGACCTGCCGTACTCCAGCAGCACTG
>Ga0302326_10012050_pt1 | contig 18510 bp, 21 predicted proteins | sample Palsa_T0_3_FD_202264 | JGI IMG/M metagenome (GOLD analysis project Ga0302326, IMG submission 202264) | Peat permafrost microbial communities from Stordalen Mire near Abisko, Sweden - Palsa_T0_3 | ecosystem: Environmental > Terrestrial > Soil > Palsa > Peat permafrost | place: Sweden: Abisko...
GAGACCGCCGCGATCATCCGCAAGCAGCGCCCGCCGGAGCCCTACAAGGGCAAGGGCATCCGCTACGAGGGCGAGTACGTGGCCCGCAAGGTCGGGAAGAGGGCCTAGCGATGGCTGTCATCACCAAGGGCGACAGGCGGCTGAAGCGCCGCCGCAGGGTGCGCGCGAAGATCACGGGCACTCAGGCGCGGCCGCGGATCTCCGTGTTCCGCTCGAACAAGGGCCTGTCGGCGCAGTTGATCGACGATGTGGCCGGCACGACGCTCGCCGCCGTCAACTGGTTCGAGCCCGAGTTGGGCAAGCTCGCCAAAGACGAGCGCGTCAAGCGAGCCGGTGAGGCGCTCGCCGAGCGTGCGAAGGCAGCAGGCGTTACAGAAGCGGTGTTCGACCGCGGTGGCTACCGCTACCACGGCCATGTGCGCGCCTTCGCCGAGGCGATCCGCGAGGCCGGCCTCACCGTCTAGGCCCCTTTCCTAACTAGCCCTTTCCTAACTAGCCTCCAACCTCCCGCTACCCTCTCCCTCCCTATGGCAATAACTTCAGATCGCTCAGTAAGTCAGTCCGGCCTCGACCTGCAAGAGCGAGTCGTCGAGATCAACCGCGTCGCCAAGGTCGTCAAGGGCGGCCGGCGCTTCTCGTTCACCGCGCTGGTGGTTGTCGGCGACGAGCGTGAAGTCGTCGGTATCGGCTACGGCAAGGCCAACGAGGTGCCGCTCGCGATCCAGAAGGGCGTCGAGCGGGCGAAGAAGGATCTCTTCCGCGTGCCCAAGCACGGCTCGACGATCACCCACCAGACGACCGGCATGTTCGGCGCTGGGCGCGTGCTGCTGAAGCCCGCATCCCCCGGTACCGGGGTGATCGCTGGCGGTGGCGTGCGGGCGGTGCTCGAGCTCGCGGGGATCCACGACATTCTTTCCAAGAGCCTCGGTACGCAGAACCCGATCAACCTCGTCAAGGCTACGGTCGCGGGGCTGCGCGGGTTGCGGACCCCCGAGGAGGTCGCGAAGCTGAGGGGCCTGTCGATCAACCAGGTGCTCGGTCTCGCCGACAAGCAGACTGAGGTTGCGACCGAGACGATCAATGGCGCCGCTCCAGCAGAGGCCGCAGAGCCTGCCGCTGAGGCGACCCCCGCTTCCGAGGGGACCCCGGCCGTCGAGGAGACCCCGGCCTGATGTCTCAACTGAGCGTCACCCAGCTGCGCTCGCGCAACGGCGCGAACAAGAAACAGCTCGACACGCTGCGCTCGCTCGGGCTGCGGCGGATCGGACACACCGTCGAGGTCGAGGACTGCGAGCAGGCCAAAGGGATGCTGCACGCCGTGCGCCATCTCGTCGAGGTCGAGGAGGGCAAGTGAGCCCCGCCAAAGCCAAAGAGGAGACCGAGGAGCGCGTTGGGCTGCACAACCTGAAGCCCGCCCCCGGCAGCCGCCGCCCGCGCAAGCGCGTCGGCCGCGGCGAAGGCTCCGGCACCGGCAAGACTTCCGGCCGCGGGCAGAAGGGCGCGGGCTCGCGCTCGGGCTCCAAGCGCAGGGCGCGCTTCGAGGGTGGGCAGATGCCGATCCACATGCGCATGCGAAAGCTGCGCGGGCCGCACATGAAGAAGTCGATGCCGTTCGAGATGTTCCGCACGCACACCCAGCCGGTGAACGTCGCCGACCTCGACGCCCGCTTCGATTCCGGCGCCGAGGTCACGATCGAGGGACTCAAGCAGAAGGGCCTCGGGACACGGAAGGACATCCCGATCAAGATCCTCGCCAAGGGCGAGCTCACAAAGCCGCTGACCGTACACGCCCATGCCTTCAGCGCCAGCGCGCGCGAGAGCATCGAGGCGGCAGGCGGCACCTGCACCATCGTCGAGAGCTAGAATCGGGCGCTCCGCGGACGACCCTCGTCCAGCGGTCTCGGACCAATGCTCTCAACGATTCTCAACGCCTTCCAGGTAGCGGACATCCGCAAGAAGCTCGCCTTCACGGCGGCGATGCTGCTGATCTACCGCTTCGGCTCGCACATCCCCGTGCCGGGCGTCAACCTGACGGCCGTCAACGCGCTACAGAAGTCCTTTGGCGGCTCGAACATCCTTGGGTTGTTGAACCTATTTTCCGGCGGCAGCCTGTCGCGGCTCGCGATCTTCGCGCTGGGCATCATGCCCTACATCACCTCCTCAATCATCCTGCAGCTGCTGCAGGTGGCGGTGCCGTCGCTCGAGAAGCTGTCGAAGGAAGGCGAGGTGGGCCAGGCGCGGATCACGCAGTACACGCGCTACCTGACGGTCGGACTGGCCTTCGCCCAGTCGATCGGATACGTGTTCCTGTTCCACTCGCTGCAAGCTAAATCCGGCGAATCGGTGGTCACGCACTTCGACGCGCCCCACATCTTCCTGATCGTGATCTGTTTGACGACCGGCTGCGTGATGTTGATGTGGATCGGCGAGCTGATCACCCAGCGCGGGATCGGCAACGGCATCTCGCTGCTGATCTTCGCCTCGATTGTCTCGCGCCTGCCGACGGGCATTCAGGCCTGGTGGAACACGAACGACCAGGTCTTCAAGGTGATGATGCCGTTCCTCGTGCTGGCGATCGTGGCCGGGATCGTGTTCGTGCAAGAGGGCCAGCGAAGGATTCCCGTGCAATACGCCAAGCGCGTGATCGGGCGGCGCATGTCAGAGGGCGGGCAGACCTACCTGCCGCTGCGCGTGAACATGGCCGGCGTGATCCCGGTGATCTTCGCTGCCAGCATCATGGCCTTCCCGCCGACGGTCGGGCAGCTCGTGAAAACCCACTGGGGTCAGTCGATCTCCGACTTCTTCTCGCCCGACGGCTGGCACTACGTGGTCGGCGAGTCGATCTTCATCGTGGTCTTCACCTACTTCTACACAGCCGTTACGTTCAACCCGGTCGATCAGGCGGACAATCTGAAGAAGTACGGAGGGTTCATCCCGGGCGTCAGGCCGGGGCGTCCGACGGCTGAATTCCTCGACCGGATCCTCGCGCGGTTGACCTTCCCCGGCGCGCTGTTCCTGGCCGCCGTCGCCGCGTTGCCGACGATCCTGATCGCGCGCACGCATCAGAACATCCAGCTCGGAGGAACGTCGATCCTGATCGTGATCGGGGTGGCGCTGGAAACGATGAAGCAACTGGAGGCGCAGTTGATGATGCGCAGCTACGAGGGGTTCTTGAAGTAACAAGACCCTGTGTCAGGCTTCGGTTTGTCGTGAGGGGGTAGGCTGGAAACGTGTCCGAGTTGAATTTGATCCTGCTCGGCCCGCCGGGTGCGGGCAAGGGGACGCAGGCCGAGCGCCTGCGCGAGGACTTCGGGCTGCCACACATCTCCGCGGGGGACATGCTGCGCGCCCAGGTGTCCGACGGCACCGAGCTGGGGCGCAAGGCCAAGCAGTACATGGACGCGGGCGAGCTGGTACCGGACGAGGTGATCATCGGCATGATCATCGACCGCGTTGGCGGCGAGGACGCGCGCGACGGGTTCCTGCTCGACGGCTTTCCACGCAACGAGGAGCAGGCCGACGCCTTGGGCGAGGCGCTGAACGGGCTCGAGCGGCGGTTGACCGCCGCGCTCTTGATCGAGGTGCCAGACGAGGAGGTCGTGCGCCGGCTGGCCGGGCGTCGCGTGTGCGTGAAGAACCCCAGCCACATCTACCACGTGGACTTCGATTCGCCCAAGCACGAGGGCGTCTGCGACCAGGACGGGGCGCGATTGATCCAGCGCAAGGACGACGCCGAGGAGACGATTCGCAACCGCCTGGTCGTCTACCACGAGCAGACCGCGCCGCTGGTCGGCTACTACGAGCGTACGGGTCTGCTGCGCCGCTTCGACGGTCAACGCAATGCCGACGAGGTCCACGCCCACATCCGCGCGGCGCTAGCCACCTTACGTCTCGAGGAAAACCTCTGACGAGCGCCTGAGACTCCGCCCGGGAGTCTTGCCACAGCTAAGCTCCGCGGGTGATCATCAAGAAGAGTCCCGAGGAGATCGAGAAGATGGCGAAGGCGGGCGCGATTCTCGCCGCCACGCTTGACCTCATGGAGGGCAAGATCCACCCGGGCGTGAGCACGGCCGAGCTCGACCAGGCGGCAGAGCGATACATCCGCTCACGTAACGCAAAGCCGACGTTCAAGGGCTACAGAGGGTTCCCCGGATCGATCTGCGCCTCGCCCAACGCGATGATCGTGCACGGGATTCCCGGGCCCTACAAGCTCCAGAGCGGCGACATCGTCTCGATCGACGTCGGCGTGACGCTCGACGGCTGGGTAGCGGACGCCGCGCGCACCTTCGCGGTCGAGGAGGTGAGCGAGCAGGCGCAGAATCTGCTGAACGCGACTGAGAAGTCGCTGTACGTCGGGGTGGACAAATGCGTCGCCGGCAATCGCCTCGGCGATGTGTCGAGCGCGATCCAGCGGGTGGCGGAGGGCGCCGGGCTGTCGGTCGTGCGCTCGCTCGTGGGACACGGAGTCGGGCGCAGCATGCACGAGGATCCGCAGGTGCCCAACTACGGCAAGCCTGGAAAGGGTCCACTGCTGGAGGAGGGGATGGTGCTCGCGATCGAGCCGATGACAACCGCGGGGCGCCCCGCGGTACGTGTGGGGGGCGACAGCTGGGCGATCTTCTCCCAGGATGGATCCCCGGCGGCGCACTTCGAGTTCACGGTCGCGATCACCGGTGAGGGACCGAAGATCCTCACGCCCTGGCACCTCCCCCCAGTGGATCGCGTGGCCGAGCCTGTTCCGCAGAGCGCCGCCGGCACGGGCTGAGGCAAAGTTGCTACCATGCGGAGCCCTGCTCTAACGCGAGGCGTTCATGCGCGCGAGAGCATCTCCACGACCCGGTAGCGGCAGCCACAACGGCAGCCAGAGCCGGGCCGCCGGAACCCAGCCGCCGAAAGGGATCATGAAGGTAAGACCGTCGGTCAAGCCGATGTGCGAGAAGTGCAAGATCATCCGCCGCCACGGAGCGGTTCTGGTCATCTGCCAGAACAAGCGCCACAAGCAGAGGCAGGGCTAGTACACGCATGGCAAGAATCGCCGGAGTCAACCTACCCCTGAACAAGCGCACGGAGATCGGCCTGACCTATATTTTCGGAATCGGCCGGGCGCAGTCGAACAAGCTGCTGGCGGAGACGGGCGTCAGCGCCGACACCTATGTGCGCGACCTGACCGAGGACGAGGTTTCAAAGCTGCGCGACGCGATCGACCAGACGTTGACCGTCGAGGGAGATCTGCGGCGCGAGCAGTCGCAGGACATCAAGAGATTGCAGGAGATCGGCTGCTATCGCGGCTTGCGTCACAGACGTGGATTGCCGGTGAGGGGACAGAAGACGAAGACCAACGCGCGCACGCGCAAGGGGCCAAAGCGGATGCAGGTGGCTGGGAAGAAGAAAGCGGGTAAGAAGTAATGCCGCCCGCACCCAAACGACCCGGCAGAGGCCGGCGCAAGCCGAGGAAGAACATCCCGATCGGACAGGCGCATATCAAGACGTCTTTCAACAACACGATCGTCTCGCTGACGGACACCACCGGCAACGTGATCGCCTGGGAGTCAGCCGGCGGCGCCGGGTTCAAGGGCTCGCGCAAGTCGACTCCGTTCGCCGCCCAGGTGACGGCCGACGCGGCGGCGCGGAAGGGACTCGAGCAGGGGCTGCAGAAGGTCGAGGTCTACGTCAAGGGCCCGGGCTCGGGCCGCGAGACCGCGATCCGCTCGCTGCAGGCAGCCGGGCTCGAGGTAACCGGCGTGAAGGATGTAACGCCCCAGGCGCACAACGGTTGCCGCCCGCGCAAGAGGAGACGCGTCTAATGGCAAGAGATACCGGTCCCCAGTGCAAGCAGTGCCGCCGTGAGGGACAGAAGCTGTTCCTCAAGGGCGAGCGCTGCCTGACCGACAAGTGCGGCGTCGAGCGCCGCGCCTATCCGCCGGGCGAGCATGGCCGCGGCCGCCAGAAACAGAGCGAGTACCGCCTGCAGTTGCGCGAGAAGCAGAAGGCGCGGCGTTACTACGGCGTGCTGGAGAAGCAGTTCCACGGCTACTACGAAAAGGCCTCGCGCCAGCCCGGTATCACCGGTGAGAACCTGCTCGCGCTGCTGGAGTGCCGGTTGGACAACGTGCTGGTAAGGCTGGGCTTCGCCGCCTCGCGCCGGCAGGCACGGCAGCTGATCCGTCACGGCCACTGGACCGTGAACGGCCGCCGTGTGAACATCCCCAGCTATCAGGTGCGCTCGGGCGAGGTGATCGCGATCAAGGCCGATACCGCGGCGACGCAGGTGGTGCGCGACGCGACCGAGCTGACCGGACAAATTCCCGCGTGGCTACAGGCCGACCACGAGTCGCTCACGGCCAAGGTGCTGCGCAAGCCGGAGCGACGCGAGGTCGCCGCACCGGTGCAGGAGCAGCTCATCGTCGAGCTGTACTCGAAGTAGTAAGAAGACTTTTGCCCCACGCCCGCGTCGCCAAAGGGGCGGCGTAGGCGCTTTTTTAGAGCCGGCGTCTGTGCGACCCGGTGCGAGACCAAAACGACGTTAGGACTCTGATGCTCGACTTCCAAATCCCCCGGATCACAAGCGAGTCCGTGGAGGAGAACCGCGGCACGTTCACGATTGAGCCGCTCGACCGCGGCTTCGGCTACACGTTCGGCAACTCGCTGCGCCGCGTGCTGCTGTCTTCATTGGCCGGCGCGGCCGTCACAAGCGTGCGTATCGAGGGCGTGGCGCACGAGTTCTCGACGATCACGGGCGTCAAGGAGGACGTGACGGACATCGTCCTGAACCTGAAGGGCATCGTCTGCCGGATGCACTCCGATGCGACTGAGGTCGAGGCACCGCTGGTGGTGACCGGGCCGGGTGAGATCACCGCGAAGGACATCGACCTGCCCGCGGGCGTGGAGATCCTCAACCCCGAGGTGCATATCGCGACGCTCGAGAAGAAAACAAAGCTCGAGCTGTACATGACGATCGGCCGCGGCCGTGGCTACCGCCCGGCCGAGGAGAACAAGTCCGCGGATCAGCCGATCGGGGTGATCCCGATCGACTCGATCTTTTCGCCCGTCAGGCGGGTGGCCTACGCGGTCGAGGGCGCGCGCGTCGGTCAGAAGACGGATTTCGACAAGCTCACCCTGGACATCGAGACAGACGGTTCGATCGATTCGCAGGCGGCGCTGCGCGAGGCGGCGGAGCTGTTGATCAGCCAGCTGGCGATCTTCACCGATGCCGATCGCATCCAGGAGTTGCGGGCGGTGCCGGGTGGGCAGCTGGACGGCCATGGCCTCGCTGTGGGCGGCGGTGGCGCTCCGGCGGCGCTGCAGGGCGAGGAGTGGAGCATCCTGATCGAGGAGCTCGAGCTCGGTGTGCGCTCGTATAACTGCCTGAAGCGGGCGGGGATCCAGACCGTCGGCGATCTGATCTCCAAGTCCGAGGCCGAGTTGAACGCGATCCCGAACTTCGGCAAAAAGTCGATCGACGAGGTCATCGAAACGCTCCACTCACGCGGCCTCGATCTACGCCAGGACTAGGTCGGGCTAGACTTCCTCGCCACCATGCGCCATCAGAAGACCAGAAACAAGCTCAGCCGCTCGAGCGCGCACCGCAAGTCGCTGTTGATGAACCTGAGCAAGGAGATCATCGAGCACGAGCGGATCAAGACGACCGAGGCGAAGGCGAAGGCCGTCAAGCCGGAGATCGAGCAATTGATCACGCTCGCCAAGCGCGGGGGGCTGCACGCGCGCAGGCAGGCGCTGTCGACGCTCGCGCAGGACAAGTTTGCGGTGCACAAGCTCTTTGAGGAGGTTGCGCCCCGCTACGCGGACAGGCCGGGGGGCTATACAAGGATTCTGAAGCTCGGCCCGCGGAAAAGCGACTCGACCGAGATGGTCTTCATCGAGCTCGTCTGAGCCGGTTGGTGGCGCGCCGGCGCGGAGACGCGATGGCGCGGTGATGGTTACGAAGCTGACGATCGAGTACGACGGAACCGACTTCGCCGGCTGGGCGCGCCAGCCCGGGGAGCGGACGGTGCAGGAAGAGCTCGAGCGGGCACTGCGGACGGTGCTCGGGGATGAAACCCCACCCACCCACGACGGCGGGCCATTGAAGCTGACGGTCGCCGGGCGCACCGATCGCGGCGTGCATGCGTGGGCTCAAATCGCAAGCTACGCGCACGAGGCGGTCGATCCGCTACGGCTGAACGGGCTGCTCGACGACGATGTCGCGGTGCTCGCGGCGGAACCGGCGCCGGAGACGTTCGATGCCCGGCGCGATGCGACGGGCAGGACTTACTGCTACCGCGTGCTCGCCCGACGCAGCCGCGGCGTGTTCGAGCGTAAGCGCGCCTTCTGGTGGCCGGGGGGGATCGACCGCGAGGTGCTCGGGGAGTGCGCCGCGGGGCTGATCGGCAAGCACGATTTCACGGCATTCACGCCGAGCGAGACGGAGCACTCGTGGTTTCACTGCGACGTGCGGCGCGCGGAGTGGTCGGCGAAAGGGGATCTGCTGGAGTTCTGGATTGAGGCTGACATGTTTCTGAGGCACATGAATCGCGTGCTGGTCGGCACGATGCTCGATGTCGCGAGCGGACGGCGGACGCTGGATGAGTTCAAGGGTCTGCTCGAGGGCCGTCCAAGGGCCGAGGCAGGCAGGACCGCACCGGCGCATGGGTTGGCGCTGGCGAGCGTGTCCTACGAGTAAACACGGGGGACCGAAGCGCGCCCTATGCTGGGGAAACAGATGCTGAACGTGCTGCTGACAAACGACGACGGGATCGAGGCCGAGGGACTGCAGGCGATGCGCACGGCGCTCGCCGCCCTCGACGGTGTGCGCCTGGCGGTGATTGCGCCGGACGGCAACCGCTCGGCGATGGCCCGCTCGATCACGACCCGCAGGCCGCTGTGGGTGGAGGAGGTCCCGTTCGCGGACGGGACGGTCGGCTATGCGACCGATGGCACGCCGGTGGACTGCGTACGGCTCGCAAGCCTGGGTCTGGTTGAGGCCTTCAAGACCGATCTCGTCGTCGCCGGGATCAACCATGGGGCGAACCTCGGCGATGACATCACCTACTCGGGCACGGTCGCGGCGGCGCTGGAGGGCGTGGTGCTGGGGATCCCGGCGATCGCCGTGTCACAGCAGTCAAAGGCGCGGGCGCTGGACTTCCGCTACGACGGCGGCTTCGGATTCGAGGTCGCGGCCGGATTCGTCGCTGCCCTGGTCGAGCGGATCGAGGAGGTGCCGCTGCCTGCGAGCACGTTGCTGAACGTGAACGTCCCCGCCGGCGTGCCCGATGGGGTGGAGGTGACGAGCCTGGGTAAGCGCATCTATCGCGACGAGCTGAAACTGGACCACGAAGAGGACGGTCCGCCGACCCGCCGGCGCTACTGGATCTACGGCTCGGACCCCGGCTTTCACGACGAGCCGGGCACCGACCTGGCGGCGGTGGCGGCCGGGCGGATCGCCGTGACGCCGATCCATTTCGATCTGACCGACCGCCCCGGCTTGGAGGCTCTACGAAGCTTCGACCTGGAGGCGCTGCTCGCCCCGGTTGCCGGTTTGCAAGCGCCGTGAGCGACGCCGCGAAGCCAACAGCAGCACAGATGCAAGCGCGTGTGGATGAGCTGAAGAGCGCGCTCGAGGAGCACGCCCACCGTTACTACGTGCTCGATGATCCGACGATCGGCGACGGGGAGTACGACGCGCTGCTGGACGAGCTGCGGGGGATCGAGCGAGAGCATCCCGAGTTGCTGAGCGCGGACTCGCCGACCCAGCGGGTCGGCGGCGAGCCGATCGGGCGGCTGGAGAAGGTCGAGCACCTGGAGCCGATGCTGTCATTGGACAACGTACGCTCCGAGGAGGAGCTCAGAGCGTGGGTGGAGCGCATGCGCAACCACCTGGCACGCGAGGGGATCTCCGAGCCGTCCTTTCAGTACGTGGTCGAGCCGAAGATCGACGGCCTGGCGATGAGCCTCGTCTATCGCGATGGCATGCTGGAGCGAGGAGCCACACGCGGGAACGGCGAGGTGGGGGAGGATGTGACGCACAACCTGCGCACGATCCGCTCGATCCCGCAGAGGCTGTCCGACGCGCCAGAGCTCGTGGAGGTGCGCGGCGAGGTCTACATGTCGCTCGCGGACTTCACGGCGCTGAACGAGCGCCGAGCGGAAGCGGGCGAGTCGACGTTCATGAACCCGCGCAACTCGGCGGCCGGGACGATCCGTCAGCTCGACCCGGCGGATGCCGCCAAGCGGCCGCTGTCGTTCTGGGCTTATCAGGTGGGCGTCACCGAGGGTCTGTCGTTCACGACGCATTCCCAGGCGCTGGAGTGGTTGCGCGAGCGGAAGTTCCCGGTCAACCGCGATATCAAGCTGCTGAGTGGCGAGGACGAGGTGGTGGCGCAGTGTCTGGAATGGCAGCAGCGCCGCGGGGAGCTCGACTTCGAGATTGACGGCGTCGTGATCAAGGTCGACGATCTGGCGCTCCAGCACAGGTTGGGATCGGTCGGCCGCGATCCGCGCTGGGCGGTGGCGTGGAAGTTCCCGCCCACCACGGCGGTGACGCGCTTGGAGAGGGTCATGTGGAACGTCGGCAAGTTCGGGGATCTCCGTCCCTATGCGCTGCTGAAGCCGATCGAAGTTGGTGGTGTGAGGATCACCAAAGCGACGCTGCACAACGAGGAGGACATCGTCCGCAAGGACATCCGCGCCGGGGAGGACGTGATCGTGCTGCGCGCCGGCGACGTGATCCCCCAGGTGATCTCGCCCGCGCCGCACGTGGTCGAGCACTCCGCTCGCCCCGAGCCCACACACCCGCCGGTTCGCTGCCCCTTCTGCGATACCCCGACGGTCAAGGCCGAGGATGCGGTATTCACCAAGTGCCCCAACCGCGACTGTCCAGAACGCCGGCGTCATCTGCTGCGGCACTTCGTCTCACGGGGGGCAATGGACATCGATGGCCTGGGTGAGAAGCAGGCGGCGGTCCTGCTCGAGCGGGGGCTGATTGAGAGCGCAGCTGACTTCTACCGGCTGACCGAGGAGCAACTCGTGGCGCTCGAGCGCTTTGGCGAGGTCTCGACCCGCAACCTTCTGGAGTCGATCCGGTCCTCCAAGCAACGCCCATTCGCGCGCGTGCTGTTCGCGCTGGGGATCGAGGAGGTGGGCGAGGTGACTGCCCGCAACCTGGCGATGAGCTTCCGTGGCATCGACGCGCTCCTGGAGGCGTCTGTGGAGCGGATCGAGGAGGTGCCGGGCATCGGCGAGAAGATGGCCGTGTCGATCCACGAGCAGCTCCACGACGAGCGCATGCAAAGCCTGATCGCGGATTTGCGCCGGCTCGGATTGTGCTTTAGCGAGGAGGGGCCGCTGCCGTCGGAGGGACCCTTGGCGGGCAAGACGCTTGTGATCACGGGGACGCTGCCCAACTGGTCGCGCGAGCAGGCCACCGAGCAGATCCTGGCGGCCGGCGGACGCGTGACCACTGCGGTGTCGAAGAAGACCGACTACCTCATCGCCGGCGAGAGCGCGGGCTCGAAGCTCGAGAAGGCCGAGCGCCTGCAAGTGCCGGCGCTCGACGAAGCGGGGCTGCGCGAGTTACTGGGGGTCTAGTTCCAAGCGGTGCCCGCGGCCCGCATACCTCCCTAGTAATCCGCGACGGTGATCGTCATGTGGTCCTGGAAGACATGCGCGGTCTCGGTTCCGATCCCGTCGGTGAAGATCGCGAACACGAGCGTGTGCCCGTCGGCGGCGTTGCAGTAGCCGACGAGGTTGGAGACGCCCGTGAGTGTGCCGGTCTTGCCCTCACAGCGGCCGGCGGCGCCGGTGTTGCGCATCCGTTCGGCCAGCGTGCCGGTCTCCCCGGCCACGGCCATGCTGTCGCGCAGCACCGGGCCGATCGAGGTCGAGGCGAGCTCCACGAGCAGGTCGGCGACCTCATAGGGCGAGGTTTTGTCCGCTTCGGAGAGGCCCGAGCCGTCGACGACGTCGGGGTGGATGCCGAGCAGTGAGCCGACCGTCGAACGCACGACGGCCGCGCCCGCCGACGTCGTCCCCGCGCCGCCATAGAGCGCGCCGAGGTCCTTGACGAGCGTCTCGGCGAAGAAGTTGTCAGACGGCGGCAGCATCAGACCCAGCAGCTGGGTCACCGTGGGCGAGGCCACCTGCGCGAGCTGGCTCGCCCCGGCCGGTGTCGTGGCCGCGGCACTGTGACCGGCGATGCTCACGCCGTCGCCCTTCAGGCTCGCCAGCAGCTCGTGGGCGGCGTATGCGGCGGGCGCATGCGGGGTGAGCAGGCTCTCCGAGCCCGCTTCGCCGCGATTGAACGCGAGCCCCGACAGAGTCCCTTCGAGGAACGGGTCGGGCGCGTAATCGCTCGAGGGCTCGCCGCGCAGCGAGTCGAGGAAGGACTCGTCGCCATAGACCGACCCGGTGATGCGGTGGATACCGTCGGTGCGCACGAGCTGAGTGACGAGCGTCGAGACCGACGCGCCGATGCCATCGTAATGCGAGCGGATGAAGGCGCTGGAGCCAAACGTCGGGTCGCCGCCGCCGCTCAGGTACAGGTTGCCTTCCCACACGCCTCCAGGCGCGAGCTTGCCGGTCCCGTAGACGGTCGTGCTCAGGCGCGCGGTCGGGCCCATCCGCTCCAGTGCGGTGGTGGCGGTGTAGAGCTTCTCGACCGAGGCCGGCGGTCGCAGCGTCGAGGCGCGCTCGGAGAAGAGCGCCTGTTTGGCCGTGAGGTCGTAGACGTAGGCGCCATCCGCCGGGCCGGCGAGCGCGAGCTGGTGGCTGAGGTCGGTCTGTAGCCCGGGTAGGCTGCCGCCGGCAACGGCGGAGGAGGGGAGCAGCAGGCCGAGCGGCGAGAGTCCGCAGAGCAGAATCAGCAGCCTCGCAAGGAGGTTCCGGAGCATAGGACCGTAGAATGTCTCTGGCATGGGCAAGGTTGTCAAGCTGGAACCTACGGCCAAGGCGCGAGTTGCGGCGCAGCGGGGTGCGGCCGCCAGCAGAAAACGCGGAACCGCGGGCGCTTCGCCGAGACGCCGCCGGCGCAGCCACAAGACGGCGTTGGTGCTCGGTGGAGGCGGTTTCACAGGCGGGGTATATGAGATCGGTGCGCTGCGGGCCCTCGACCTGATGGCGACGAACAGCACGGTCAACCAGTTCGACGTGTACGTCGGGACTTCGGCTGGTTCGTTCATCGCCGCGCTGTGCGCCAACGGCGTCACGCCCGAGGAGATGATGCGCGTCGTCACTCACCAGGGGCGCGCGCCGTTCCGCGATGTCGACCTCGGCGACCTGCTGCAGCTGAACCTGCTCGAGTTCGCGCGCACGGGCGCACTGATGCCACTACGAATGGTCTCGCTGGCGCGCCAAGTGGTGGCCCAGCGGGGACAGGTATCGGCAATGGACGTGCTGCTCGGGCTCGCGGAGGTACTGCCCTCGGGCGCGTATACGGGCGCCGGGATCGAGAAATATCTGCACAGTGTGCTGAGCGAGCCGGGCCGCAGCGACGAGTTCAGAGAGCTGCGGCGCGAGCTGTACCTGACGGCCACCGACCTGGATACGTGCGAGCGGATCGTGTTCGGCGCGGACGGCTATGACGACGTGCCGATCTCCACCGCGGTGCGTGCCTCGGGAGCACTGCCGATGGTTTACGCGCCGGTGGAGGTGAAGGGCCGTGAGCTGATCGACGGGGGCATCGTGTCGACCACGAACCTGGATATCGCCGTCGAGGCGGGCGCGAAGCTGGTGGTGGTGATCAACCCGCTCGTGCCGTTCGTGAACGACTTCGCCGGGCAAAAGCGGACGCTGCGCGGGACACGCCCGCGACGGGTCTCGGACATGGGCTTCGCTCAGATCGGCTACCAGACGTTCAAGCTGCTCGCCCACCAGCGCCTGCACGAGATGGCCGAGCGCTGGGAGGAGCGCTATCCGGGCGTCGACATCGTGCTGATCGAGCCCGAGCCGACCGACGAACTGATGTTCACGACCTCGATGATGAACTTCACCTCGCGCGTTGAGATCGCGCGGCATGGGTTTCAGTCGGTGACAAAACACCTGGCTGGCGAATACGATCATTACCGCGAGATCTGTGAGCGCCACGGGATCGACATCTCGGAGAAACGCGTGAAGAAGGTGGTCGAGCACTTCGAGGTCGAGCAGGAAGAGATGAGCGCCTGGCGGAAGATCCTCGAGGGCACGACGGGCGCGCTGCTGCGTCAGGCGGGATCCGGCTAAAGCAGCGCTTTGTCGAGCGCCCCGAGCAGGCGCTCAGAGCAGGCGGCATCGCGCAGGCTGATCCGCACATGCCGCGAATCACTGAGGGCGTCGCCGCCGGCGACGAGCACGCCGGCGCGGGCCAGGCGCGAGACCAGCTCGCCGCCGTCGACGCTCGGGTGCGCGACCCAGAGGAAGTTGGCCTGGCTGTCGGTCACCTCGAAGTGGCGCTCGCGCAGGGCTGCGGTCAGCGCGACGCGCTCCTCAGAGATCAGGCGTACGCGCTCGGCCACCAGATCCGAGCAGCTGCGCAGGGCCTCCAAGGCGCCGGCCTGGGAGACCTCGGAGACGCCGAGGTCGGGCGCGAGCTCGGCGAGCAGCTCCTCCGAGCCGGGCGCGCCGAGCGCGTAGCCGATGCGCAGCCCCGCAAGGCCCCAGGCCTTGGAGAAGCTGCGAAAGACGAGCAGCTGGGGATGGTCCTCGAGCAACGCCAGAGAGCTGTCGGTGGGTTGTACATCGGCGAACTCGACGAGCGACTCGTCGAGCAGCACGGCGACGCCCTCGGGCAGTCCGTCGAGCAGTCGGGAGAGCTCGGCGGTGGAGAGTAGCTCGCCGGTCGGGTCGTTGGGGCTGGCCAGGGCGATCACACGAGTTTCGTCCTCGCCGGCCGCTTCCAGCAGCGCATCGACGCCGCCGGTCACCGGCACCGCGCGGCCATGGGCGCGGCGGGCCATGATCGGATACAGCGGGTAGGACGGCCAGGAGGTGATCAGCCGCTGACCGGGCGCGATCAAGGCGCGCGTGGCGGAGCTGAGCAGCTCGGCGGTGCCGTTGCCAAGGATCAGCCGGCCGGAGTCGACCCCGTGGCGTGTGGCCAGCTCGTCGTGCAGCTGTGAGCCGCGCAGGTGCGGATAGCGCTGCATACCACGCTGGGCCGTGAACGTGATCGCTGAGACGATGTGAGGGTGGGCGAGCTCCGGCCAGGTCGTCTGTGAGAGGTCGAGCGTCTCCACGCGGGTGAGCGCCTTGCGCCGGCGCTCGGCGGCCTGCTCGCGCAGGCCATGGTTGACCTCCTCCTCGGACATCCCTTCGAACTGGCGGTAGTAGTCGAGCAGGCCCATCTGCTCAACGGGCGCTCATCCGCCGTTGCCTGGTCCGTTGATCACAAGGAACCAGAACGCGAAGATCACGGCGCAGACCGCGGCGGTGGTCGCGAAGATCCGCCCCAATATTCCCGTCCGCTGGTCGTGGCCCGCGGCGCGGCGCACGAGGATCCATGCCTGGTCGAGACGGCGCAGGATCGCGAGCGCCCCGAACAGGAGCGCGAACAGCCCCATGAACGAAACGAGGATGCCGAAGGAAACGCTGCCCGAGAGATAGTCGGCCTGCGAGCCGATCCACAGGCAGGCGAGCGGGATCGGCCCCCAGCAGAGCAGGCTGAGGAGGATCATCGCGGCGAGCAGGACGCCGGCAATCGAGCCGTCGAAGCGTTGACGCACACTGCCGCCGCGCTCGGGCAGGGTGCGAAAGCGGGTCGGCGCCGTCCCGGGACGGCGTCCGACGAACAGCCCGCCAGTATCGGATGGATCGCTGCGCATCTTCCCCTATGTTCGCAGCTTGGAGCCGGAGAGCCGGTCAGCCGTTATAGAGCGAGTCGAACAGGTCGGCGTATTGCTCGTTGACAACGTTGCGCTTGACCTTCAGCGTTGGCGTCAGCTCGCCCGTGGCCTGCGAGAGGTCATGGTCGAGGATCACGAACTTCTTCACCTGCTCGACCTGTGCGTATTTCTCATTCGCGCGATCGACCTCCTGTTGGATCAGCGAGCGAACCTCCGGAGCACGCGCGAGCGAGGGGATATCCGACGGTAGGCCGTGCTCGCTTGCGTAGGAGGGGATCTCTTCCTCGTCGAGCGTGATCAGCACGACCGGGTAGGGGCGCTGGTCGCCGTGCATCACGGCCTGGGAGATCCAGCGGCACTGCTTGAGGTCGTTCTCGATGTTCGCAGGCGTCAGGTTCTTGCCGCCGGCGGTGATGATGATGTCCTTCTTGCGGCCCGTGATCGAGAGGTAGCCGTCCTCGTCGAGCGAGCCGAGGTCGCCGGTGTGCATCCAGCCATCCTCGACCGCGCCGAAGCTCTCTTCCCCGCGGTTGTGGTAGCCGGCGAAGATGTTCGGGCCTTTAATTAGGATCTCGCCGTCCTGCGCGATCTTCAGCTCGACCCCGGGCAGCGCGCGCCCGACGGTGCCGAAGCGGTGGTGCTCGACGGTCGAGACGGTCGCTGCGGTGGCCGTCTCGGTCATCCCGTAGCCCTCGAGCACCGGCACTCCGCAGGCCCAGAAGAATTCGAGGATCTCTTTCGCGATCGGCGCGGCGCCGCTGGTTGCGTGGCGCACGTTGCCGCCGAAGATTCCCCGGACGAGCTTGAACAGCTCGTTGTCGGCTTCGTCGAAGGGCTTCTGCAGCTCCGCGGGCACTTCTTCGCCGCGGTTGAGCATGTCGCGCACCTTCACCCCGAGCTTGATTGCCTCCTGGGCGCGCTGGCGCTCCTCGGGCGGCTTGGCCTCGATCGCGCCGTGCGCGAGCGTGTAGATCTTCTCGAACACGCGCGGCACCGACGGCAGGTATGTGGGTTTGACCTCCATTAGCTCGGGCACGATCTGCTTGGTGTCGCCGCCGAAGTAGGCGAGCGTGCCGCCGAGATCGAAGATCGCGAGCTGGACCAGCAGCGCGAACGAATGAGCGAGCGGCAGGTAGAGGTAGGCGACCTCGTCGTCGGTGATCTCACCGCTCTCGGCGATCATGTCCATGATTGCCCTGTAGTTGCCGTGTGTGAGCACGCAGCCCTTCGGCGGGCCGGTGGTGCCGGAGGTGTAGATGAACGTGAACGGGTCCTCCGGGCGTACCCCGGCGCGGCGCGCCTCGAGCTCCTCCGGCGAGCGCGAACGTCCGCGCTCGCGGACCTCATCGAGCGTGATCGCCTGCAGCGCGTCAGCGGCGGTCGGAGCGCCGTTGGAGGAAGCCTCCGACGAAGACTCACCCGCCGCCGGATCGATCACGATCACGGTACGCAGGTCGGGCAGCTGATCGCGGATCGCGGCGATCTTCGCGAGCTGCTCCTCGTCCTCGCAGACGATCGCGCTGGCGCCCGAGTCGGAGATCACCCACAGGCACTCCTCGGGCGAGTTGGTCTGGTAGATCGGTACGACGACGGCGCCTGCGGCGGTTGCGCCCAGGTCGGCGTAGGACCACTCCGGACGCGTGTTGGCGAGGATGCAGACGCGCTCGCCCTGCTGCACCCCGAGGTCGATCAGCCCGAGCCCGACCTCCTGCACGATCGCGGCGAGCTCGGTGTAGCTCACGTCGTGCCAGGTGCCATCGCGCTTGAAGCGCACAGCCGTGTGCTCCGCGTGCTTAGCCGCAGCGTGGGGGATCAGATCGGCGACCGTGCTCGACCCCGTGCTTGGTTCTGTGCTCGACACCGTGGCGGTGGCCTCCATAACGACTCTCCTCCTTGATCAGGCTGAAGTAACCCATGGATCTTAGTCCTCATTGCTCTCTTTGTGCCCTTCCAGCGGCAAGGGTCTGCGCGGGCAGGCACGGGACAGGAGCGAGGTCGCCGCCGCAGGGCGAGACAGACAGGACAGGGAGCAGAGCGGTGTGGGATACTGGCGAATGCGTCGGGGCGTGGCGCAGCCTGGTAGCGCGCACCGTTCGGGTCGGTGAGGTCCTCGGTTCGAATCCGAGCGCCCCGATTGGCTAACTTTCCGCGAACCCCTGCGAACACGGCCCCTGCGAACACGGGCAAAGTGGGATGCAGAATGGTGCATGACCGGGCTGGCGCGGCCGGATCGATGTCATCGCCTTGGGTGTTCGCGTCACGTCGGTATCACGTCGCAGAAGACGAAGCCATCGCGCTCGAGGACCTCGCCGGTTTCACATGCGATCGGCTCTGCAAAGATCGGTCCGGCGTGGACGAAGGTGTGAAACTCTCCGTTCTCACCGCAGGGGTCGACGCTCGCGGGCAGCTCGGCTAGGAGCTGCGCGTCGTATGCTCGCCCGGCGAAGGAGGCGTCGAGCACGCGTGGATCCAGGCACGCGATGATCGCCTGAAATCCGGCCGCAATGAACTCCCGCGCCAGGACGCCGGTGTCGCGTCCCCAGAGCGGGAAGAGACCACGCATGTTGTTCGCCGCGAGCCGCGTCTCGCGATACGCGCGTACGTCCTCGAGAAAGAGGTCTCCGAAGGCCACCGCCTGCACATCGGACAGGGACGGGGAGGCGAACGCCTGTGCCATGCGTGTTTCATAGACATCGTTGAC
>Ga0302326_10012051_pt1 | contig 18510 bp, 15 predicted proteins | sample Palsa_T0_3_FD_202264 | JGI IMG/M metagenome (GOLD analysis project Ga0302326, IMG submission 202264) | Peat permafrost microbial communities from Stordalen Mire near Abisko, Sweden - Palsa_T0_3 | ecosystem: Environmental > Terrestrial > Soil > Palsa > Peat permafrost | place: Sweden: Abisko...
TATAGCCCCCTGGTTTCAACCAATTCGATTTCGCAGCCTGGAGCTATGATGTAAACTCTCTCACAGCGCTTGGTACAAAAGATGCATCACCTCAGGGGTAAGCTCCTAAGTCCGGTTGCCTTACGCGCCTGAACGTTTTAACAGGAACGGCTATTTAATGTGCCTTCTCTGTGCATCATGTGAATCGCGTTGTGGATCGAGCCGGAGGGTCATGAGGCGAATAACGGAGGGGTATAAAATGCGCAGATTTCTCTCTATCCTGATTGTTCACTGCCTGATTTTTGTGCCGCTGCTGGAATCACCCACATTTTCCACGGCGCTTGCAGCCGGTAATGCTCTGCCTCAGGATGATTCCTCGTACGAGCTATTCTCTCCCGAGCAGCTCGATAACCTGTTGGCGCCGATTGCGCTCTATCCCGATCCGCTGCTGGCGCAGGTTCTGCTGGCGTCAACGTTCGTGGATCAAGTTCAAGAGGCGGCGGCATTTTTGCGTGCCAACAACGATCCCAATTCCATTGGTGACCAGCCATGGGACGTGGCTGTCAAAGCCGTCGCTCATTACCCGTCTGTCCTGTATATGATGGCCGACTCGATCGATTGGACGACCTCGGTTGGCCAAGCCTATGTGGCCCAATCCACCGACGTGATGACATCCGTGCAACGGTTGCGCGGTCTCGCCAATGCGCAGGGCAATCTGGTGACGACACCGCAGCAGCAAGTGATTGTAGACCCGGGATACATTCAAATTGTTCCGGCTCAGCCAGCGGTTATCTACGTGCCGGTTTATAACCCGGCCGTTGTGTACGTCAGCCGCCCGCCATCCGTGGGAGCGACGTTGATTTCCTTCGGCGCTGGCTTCGTAATCGGAGCATGGCTGAACAACACATTCAACTGGCAGCATCGCACGATTTATTATCACGGATGGCACGGCGGCGGCTGGATCGGGCGCTCGCGTCCTTCGGTGCACATAACAAATGTCTACGTGAACAATACGTATAACAACGTAACGATCAACAACAACGTCATACGGCGCAATGTGAACTACGCGTCAATTGACCGGTACAACAGCATCCATCGCAACGTCACCTACAACAATCTTTCGCGCAATAACGCGATTCCTCCGGCTAAGCGCGTGCCGCCTAAACCCTCGCCAATGCCGAAACCACTGCCGACGCCGCGCCCCACACCGACTCCGAAGCCGGCACCAATTCCGCGCCCCACGCCGACGCCGCGCCCCACACCGACTCCGAAGCCGGCACCTATTCCGCGCCCCACGCCTACGCCGAAGCCGGCGCCAACTCCGCGCCCCACGCCTACGCCGAAGCCGGCGCCAACTCCGCGCCCCACGCCAACTCCGAAGCCGGCACCAACGCCGCGTCCCGCGCCAACTCCGCGCCCCACGCCGACGCCGGCGCTAACGCCGCGCCCCACGCCAACTCCGAAGCCGGCGCCAACGCCGCGTCCCGCGCCAACTCCGAAGCCGGCACCAACGCCGCGTCCCGCGCCAACTCCGAAACTGGCGCCAACTCCGCGCCCCGCGCCGACACCGAAGCCAGCGCCAAAGCCGGCACCCGACAATAAAGCGCAGCCTCCAAATTGAAAAAGCCACGCATTCTTGGCCGGGACCGAGATCGCTCCGGCGAGACGCGACGGCTCAAGTCGGCGCCGATGTGAACCTCACGGTATCGCGCGCAGTATGCAGGGACCGCGGTTACTTGTGGACAAACTTGGCTGACTTTTGATGAGCTTCCTGCGAAGCGTGAAAAGCTTTAGTGGCATGTTCCATCGCCAGCTTGGACTGTTCGTGTCCGCTTAGGTGATCTTCCTTGCCGTGGTGAGCGGCGGCTGCGCGATGGGCGTGCGCGGCCTGCTCATGAAACTCTGCGGCGATTCGATGTGCATCATATGGCATGGCATTGCTCTCCCACATTCATTGTATCGCTGCCACGCTGATTATACCTTCTCAGAGAGCATCCAGGGACGCGAACTCCGGAATGCCGATCCTTCTCGCATGGCCCGGGCCCTGCACTCTTCCGCGACGGGCGGCCTCTGCTATAATCACGCGCCATGTCCACACCTGTTTTCGAGCAGCCGCACTATATCGCCTTGGAAGGGCCGATCCGCGTCGGCAAGTCCACGCTGGCTCGCATCCTTGCCGAGCAGCTCCATGCCCGCAGCGTATGCGACTGCAACGATAATCCATTCCTGGGCGATTTTTACGAGGAAAAGCCCGGCGCGGCCTTTCGCGCTCAGATGTATTTTCTCTTTGAACGCTATCGCCGCCTAGCCGAGCTCGATTTGCAGAAGGCTGCCGGACCGATTCTGAGCGATTTCGTTTTTCAAAAGGACAAGATTTTCGCCTACGTGAATCTCGACAATGAAGAACTGAAGCTCTACGAGCGATACTACGAATTTTTCGCGGCACCATTACCCGTTCCCGACCTGGTGATCTATTTGCAGGCCAAGCCCGAAGTGCTCCGCGCGCGGATTCACAAGAAAGGCCAGCGTCAGGAGGCGCACATCTCCGGCGAGTATCTGGCCACTGTCGCGCAGGCTTACGAGCATTTCTTTTTTCGCTATTCCGCCTCCAACCTGCTGGTGGTGGATACGTCGGAGATTGACTTCGTTGAGCGCAACGAGGATCTGCAGGAACTCCTGCGCCGTCTCCGCCAGCCTGTAAAGGGCACGCAGTATTACCTGCCGCTTGGTCCGGTTTGATTCCTCTGTCCGATTTGCATGCATGTCAGAAACGGCCCCGCCGCGTCGGATTTCAAAGTCGCAAAGCCAACGATTCAGTGCTACGGCTGAAAATGGCCGTCCAGAAAACCTAGCATTTTCTCCCACGATTTCCGTCCCCCCCGCGCATTCGCTGCCGGACCTCCTCCCAGCAGGATTTCACCGGGAACGCCAGGATGAGTTGTGCGCACAACCGTGGCAGGCGAATACGGCCCGCGAAACGAGTGCCCCGCGCCTTCGCAACAGAGATGCTCAAATGGGTAAGGAAAGCCTTTCGCAGCGAGCCGCTCCATAATCATTCGCGACATTTCCCCGGAAGGCCAGACTTGGTCATCGCTTCCGGAAATCAGCAGCACGGGTCCGCAAATTCTTTCCACCGGAATTGCAGCGAGCTGCACGGCTTCGCGATTGCGCAACGCCAAATCATAAAGCCGCCGGAAGGCCACTGGCTGTGACGTGAGCAGGCGGAACAAGCATTCCCATCGGAAACGCGCCATCGGGACGGGAGCATAAGGCAGCGACCGCCCGGCACGGGTCCACGATGCAGCTTCTGCCTTTCCAAATCCCTGCCAATGCACTCCGCTGGGCGCGATTCCGATCACCGCGCGAATTTCCGAAAACGTCGCGCCCAACAGCAACACCAGTTCAGCGCCCTTGGATGCTCCCAACACGGCGAGCTGATCTTTCCGCACACGGTCTTGCCGAAGCAGCCACACGATAGCCGAGGAAAAATACTCCAGCGGAATCCGGCGCAGGATTCCGGGCAGCGGCGAAATTCCGAAATAGGCCAGCGCGAGCGTCACGTAACCATGCGAAGAAAGCATGGCGGCTTTCTCCCAATCCAGGCCACCCCCGCTGCCGCCCAGCACAATCACCGCAGGCTGCTCGTCCGCACCGGGCGGAATAAAAAACCTTCCAATCAGGCCTTCCTCGCGCACATCGCGCACCTCCGTTCCCGGCGTGACAAAGTTGCGTTCTAGTCGCGCCGATACCGTCTTTCCAAGCGCTCCTTTCACATCCAGATCAACCACGGCCGGCGATAGCTCTTTTTTCACGAATGAAGACGGCGGCCCGCTTCTTGCCGGATCGAGCGTCATGGACCAGAACAGTCCCATGGCATCCACGCCGCTGTATGTCCCCGCGACGGGTGCCTGACCGGCCAGATTGACGCAGCCGTCATCATCGGCCACGAATACCGCGTGCGATTCCCAAAGCCGGTGACGGTCATCACGCGACAGCGCGTGGATTTCGGCGCGTTCGCCGGGCTGCAACCCTGCGACACGAATCTCCACGGGCTGATCCGCCATTCCCGCAGCGGGGGTTGCTTGAAGTGTGAGAGGTCGCTCCGACATTGGGCGCACGCAAGAGTCTTCGGGATTTCCCCGAGGAAGGCAATCCATTTCTGAAAACCATCGTCATCACCAGGTGAAAGAAATCAGCGGCCATATCCGTACTAGGCTTTGAGGAAGAATATGGGATACTCCCGACTCTGCGATAATGCGGCGGGAGTTTGGAGAAAATCATGAAAAAGCCAAGTATTCGTACATTTCTTTTTGCGCTGGCGCTGCTTTCGTTGCCAGGATTTGCCGCCGCCCAATCGGCATCGTCGACAGCCCCGCAAGTCGCGCAGGCCCCGGCGACCCAGGCGCCCTCCGGCCCTATTGCCGAAGAAGGGAAATTCCGACTGTACAAATTCGAGCAGGCCATCGGGGAAGAAACCTACAGGATGGCGCACGACGGCTATAATTTCAACGTGCAGATGCATTTCCTTTTTACGGATCGCGGCCAAGCTGTTCCCCTGGAGGCCACGTTCCGCAGCCAGCAGGATTTTTCGCCGCTGGCGTTCGAAATCAAGGGTAAGACATCACGCCAGTCGAAGATTGACGATGCCGTGGAAGTCCAGTCCGGGCAGATTCGGCTCCGCGATGACCAATCGTGGTCGCAAAAGGAACGCCCCGCCAGTTTCTTCACCATTTCCGGCTACGCACCCGTCACCATGCAAATGCTCCTGGTGCGCTACTGGGCCTCCCATGGCCGGCCGGCGTCATTGGCTGCTTTCCCGCAAGGGACGCTGCATGTGGAAGCGAGGGGTACGGATGACGTCGACCTCGGCGGCAGGAAAATTTCTCTGAGCCGCTACAGCATCGAAGGCCTGATTTGGGGCCGGGAAACCCTGTGGCTGGATTCCTCGCAAAAGCTGGCGGCGGTCGTCACCGTGGACGCCGAATTTGACCATTTCGAAGCCGTGCGCGAAGACTGCGGTCCCGCGCTGGGTTTTTTCGTCTCTCGCGCTGCGCAGGACGGCATGGCCGCACTCGCCGATATCGGCAAGAGCATTTCCGGTGCACATGCGGACAAGCTGGCGCTGGTGGGCGGGGACGTGATTGACGCTACCGGTGCTCCCACGCTTCATGACGCGACGGTGCTGATCCAAGGTGGACGCATTGTCGCGGTCGGCGTCCGCAAGGATATTTCTATTCCCAAAGATGCTGAGCAGATGGATGCTCGCGGCCTGACGATTCTGCCCGGCTTATGGGACATGCATGCCCATTTTGAGCAGGTGGAATGGGGACCGGTATATCTGGCGTCGGGCGTTACCACGGTCCGCGACGTGGGCAACGAAACTGAATTCATTACTTCGGTCCGCGACGCCCTCGCCTCCGGCAAAAGTCTGGGACCGCGCATGTTCCTCGCCGGCGTCGTAGATGGCGATAGTCCCTTTGCCATTGGTATCAACCGCATCAATTCACCGAAGCAGGCCATGGAGCTGGTGGACAAGTTTCACGCCCTGGGCTCCCAGCAGATGAAAATTTACAGCTCGGTCAAACTGGAGAATCTGAAGGCCGTTTGCGCCGAGGCGCATCGCCTGGGAATGACCGTCACGGGTCATATTCCCAACGGGCTGAACGCCCATCAAGGTGTCGAAGCCGGGATGGACCAGATCAATCACATCCAATATATCGCCGATATCATGCACGCCCCGTTTCCGGATTCCGAATCGCGGCTGGATCGTTTCAAGGCCGTGGGCTCCATGGATTTATCTTCTCCGGAAGCGCGGCACGCCGTCGAATTTTTAAAGCAGCATGGTACCGTGATAGATGACACGCTCGCGCTTTTTGAACTCCTTTCCGCAAGCGCGGACCATCCTGTGCAAAGCTTCGAGCCAGGCGTGGAAAAGGTGGCGCCCGAACTTTCCGCCCAACTCACAGGCGTGGCAGTGCCGGAATCGTTTGCCCCAGTGGTCCGCGCGATGTTCGCCAAAGACGTGGAAATTGTCGGATTGCTGCACAAGGCTGGCGTTCCCATCGTCGCCGGAACCGATCAGGCGGTTCCCGGTTACAGTCTGCATAGAGAAATGGAGTTGTACGTAAAAGCGGGATTCACGCCGATGGAAGCCATTCAGGCCGCAACGTTGGTTCCGGCGCGCGTTTTGAAAATGGACAGCCAGCTCGGTACGGTGGAAACCGGAAAACTTGCGGATTTGATTCTGGTGGAAGGCGATCCGCTAAGCTCAATTCAGGATGTGCGCCGCGTGAAGTACGTCATCAGCAATGGCACCGTCTACCAGCCAGCGCCGCTGTGGGAAAGAGTGGGATTCAAGCCCTGATTGACGAGTCGACAGAAACACGTACATCACTGATGCTTGGCGCAAATCCTTTCGCGTTGGCGGATGCTTGAATCCCGTGCAAGAATAATCGCGCGGTCCTGATAAGCAAGGGAGATATCGCCATGGAGCATTGGTCGCGCCGCCGTTTTTGCGCCACAACACTCGCAGGCGGCTTGGCCGCTGGTGCGGAAAAATTACTCGGCGCGGATCAGCCGCTGAACCCCGCCGTGTTGGCCGCCGATACCAAGTCGCCCGCCCTGCCGCGCCCCGTGATCATCTGCGCGGCCAACGGCTTCCATTGGCTCGATGGCGGCATGAACATCCTTCGCAAGGGGGGCGGTCCCCTCGATGCCGTGCTCGCCGTGGTCAATAAGGTTGAGGACGACCCCAGCGACACCTCGGTCGGATACGGCGGGCTTCCCAATGAAGACGGCGTCATTGAGCTGGATGCCAGCGTGATGGATGGACCCACACGCAAAGCTGGCGCCGTCGCCGCAATTCAGAAAATCAAGAATCCCTCGCTGGTGGCTCGCGCGGTGATGGAGCGCACCAACCACATCTTCTTGGTGGGCGAAGGCGCCCTGCGCTATGCCGTGGACGAGGGATTCCAGACCATGGATTTAATTACGGAAAAATCCCGCACGGCGTGGCTGGCCTGGAAGGCGGCAACGTCCGAGAATTGGCGGCCCGGCCTCGATAGCCCGGAATGGAAAGAAAAAGTAGACGCCGTTCTGGACACACCGGAAAAACGGTCCTGGCGCGAATGGGTCTACGAAGTGGTGAGCCGCCCGCCTTGGGGAACCATCAACTGCCTTGCCGTTACGGAGAGGGGAGATATGGCCGGCACCACGACTACTTCAGGCCTGGCATGGAAAATTGCCGGGCGTGTCGGAGATTCGCCACTAATTGGCGCTGGGCTCTATCTGGATAATGACGTCGGCGGGGCTGGCTCGACGGGCCGCGGCGAAGAAAATATTAAAATATGCGGCGGTCACACCATTGTCGAACTGATGCGCAGCGGTATGATGCCCACCGCTGCCTGCCTGGGGGCCCTGCGCCGCGTGGTGCGCAACTACGGCTTCGACAAATCCCGGCTGAAGAAATTCCATCTCCTCTTTTACGCGCTGAACAAGGATGGCCAGCACGGGAGCGCTTCGCTTTGGACGTCCCACAACGGCGGCAAGCACCACGTGTACGCGGTCCACGACGGCACGCAGGCGAAGCTGCTGCCCTGCACTCCGCTGTTTGACGAGATGGGCGGCGATTACTAACTCCGTCGGCGGAATTTGAGGAAGCAGTGGCGCACCGGCGCCGCTCTCCACCATGGATACAGCGGACGTGGTCATCATCGGCGGCGGCGCGGTAGGATGTGCCGTGGCCCTGGCGCTGGCGGCGGAATGGGCGAACGTGTTCCTGTTGGAAGCTATGCCGCGCGTGGGCATGGCCGCCAGTTCGCGCAATAGCGGCGTCATTCACTCAGGCATTTACTATCCGACCGGCTCGCTGAAAGCACTTCATTGTGTGCGCGGCAACCATCTCGCAAATGAGTTTTGCGCCGCGCATCAAGTTCCCCATCGCTGTGTCGGAAAAGTTGTGGTCGTCGCGGGACCGTCGCAGGAAAACCAACTTGAAGAGTTATTGCAGCGCGGCGTGGCCAATGGAGTGGAAGGATTGCGGCTTCTGGATCGCGGCGGATTGCACGCACGCGAACCTTACGTGGCAGGCTGTGCCGCACTGGAGGTTCCCAGCACGGGAATCGTCGCCAGCGAGGATCTGGTGAAAGCCTGCGCGCGGGTGGCGGCAGAGCGCGGAGCCCACCTTGTGATGCAAGCCCGCGTGAACCGCCTGGTCCCTGCGGCTTCCGGAATTCGCGTCAGCAGCACGGCGGGTGAAATCGAGGCGCGGTGCATCGTGAATAGTGCCGGGCTTTTTGCCGACGACGTGGCGACCATGCTCGGATCCCCGTTTGCCGCGCATCGCATTTACCCAGTGCGCGGCGAATATTGCGAACTGGTGCGCTCAAAATTGCATCTGGTTCGCGGGCTTGTCTATCCCCTGCCCGCTTCCGATGGCCTCAGCCTTGGCTGCCATTTGACGCGCACCATGGCGAACACCGTTCTTGTTGGCCCCTCCGCGCGTCCCGTCGTTGAGAAGAATGATTATGAAAGTGATCGCGAGCCCGTGGAAGAGTTTGTCCGCCGCATCCAACCTCTCCTGCCGGATGTCAACGCTGCCGATTTGCGTCCCACCTATTCCGGCATTCGCGCCACACTTATGCCGCCCGCCGGAAAAGAGCCGACGGATTTCATCATCCAGCGCGATCCGCAGTATCCTCAGGCCATACATTTGATGGGAATCGACTCGCCGGGACTAACTTCCGCACTTTCTATCGCCGAGCAGGTAGCTCAAATGGTGAGAGAAACACTCCAGTGAGCCGAACGCAATCTAGTGGGCCAAGTCAGAAGCAAAAACCAGAGTCACGCCCTCATCGTGCATTCGCAGCAGCGCTTGGCGCAAGGCCGCGACCGTTTCCGGATGCGGATGCCCAATAGCGATGGCCCAGCCGTCGCGATGAGCATCCTTCTCGGCCTGCGATAGTTGCGCCAGCACCGCTTCGTGCGTGGGAACGTCATCCAAAAACACTTTGCGAAACGTGGCGCGCACGCCGTCGTGTTCCGCAGTCTCATACGCCACTGTCTGCGCGGACGTTCGGCTATCAATAAAAAATAGTTTCCGCGTCCGCAACATGGGCATCAGCTCGCCCATCAATTGCGGATCGGACGTGGCGCGCGAACCCTCATGATTATTCACGCCAGCGGCGAAAGGAACGGTATCAAGCATGCCGGTAAGCGTCTGTTGCACTTCCGAGCCGCTCATGCCTGGACGCAGTTCAATCGCTTCCTGCTGAACGGTGGTGCTATCCGGCTGCATGGGCATGTGGAGCAGCACCTGATAGCCTCGTTGATGCGCTTCTTCGGCAATCTCCCGCGAAAGCGGCAGATGAGGAATCACGGAAACGGTGAGTGGGTGGGGAAGCGAAAGCACTGCGTCATCGGCGCTGCGGTCGTAGCCAAGGTCATCTATAATGATTGCCATCCGTGGCATGTTTCCCGTCGGTGGGCTGCTCGCTGCTGCCCGTGGAGGGGCGCTTGCCGAAGGCGGCACAATTCGTATCACCTGCGTCACGATTCCGTCTCTCTCGTATTTCCAGCGGACCATGCCGCTGGCCATAACCTCCGGTGTGCGCACCATGCCGTACTTCCGGGCAACGTCATCCAACGCTTGCTCAACGGCCCTTCTTGATCGGATGTCCGACAGCCGAATCGTGATCACATCAATGCTGTTTGGCGCGTGCTCTTCCGGAACGGTCGGCACCGGCTCGGAACCTATATTTACTTGTATGCCTCGCCCGCCGGTTTTTTCCACGTTCGCCACCATTTCCTGCGTAATCTGGTGTGCACTCGGCCTGGCGGGCTTGCGATGACAGGCTGTTCCAGCAAGAAGAAAAACAAATGGCAGGAAACGCAGCCACGATGCAACGGAGACGAACCGCCGCGCCGATGCCGCCGGGTGGAAGCCGGACACGTTGCTCTAAGCAGCCTTTTTCGCGGGAATCGCGGGCGCGGAAAGCAGTCCGATCGCCTTCTTTACGAAGGGATCATCGGCCAGCGGCCCGGACTTCCCAGCCTCGTAATTTTTAAGCCATGTCAGGTCGTCAGCCAGAAGATGCAAGGGAGTTGAGGGTACCACGCCATCGTCCACGATGGATTTCCCAGCCGGCGTGTAGTACATGGCCACGGTCAGAATCAGCGCGGAGCCATCGTCAAGGTCAATCCATTTCTGCTGGGATGCGGTGCCAAACGTGCGTATTCCCACCGTTTCACCTCGGTGGTTACCCGCCAGCGCACCGGCCAGAATTTCCGCGGGACCCGCCGTACTGTTCGAAATCAGCGCCACCACGGGATGCTTCCAGACGGCTTTTGCGGGATCGGCGGAAAACGTCTGCTCCGCCACCGTCTGCCCCTTCAACATTACAATGGTCCCGGAAGAGACAAAAAGTTGCGCGGCATCAATGCCTTCCTGGTCGTCGCCGCTGGCGCAATTGCGCAGGTCCAAAACGAGCTTGGTCGCTCCCGCGCGGTCCAATTCGTTCAACTTCGCGCCAAGTTCCTTGGCCGTGCCGCTGTCCATCGTGGACAGGTGCAAATAAGCAACATCGCCCGCCAACTTATCCTGCACAATGCGCGACGGCGCCAGCTTCGCCAGTGTAATCTCAGCCTCATCCGGCTGCATTTTCTCCGGGCGCACGATGCTGACGTTTACTTTGTCGCCGGGCTGCCCGCTCAAGAGTACTTGGGCCTGTCCAATGGCCATCTGATCGGTGGAAAATTCACCGATCGATTCCAATATGTCTCCCTGGCGCAATCCGGCCTTCTCCGCCGGACTCTCCGGCAGCACCGAGATCAAAATGATATAGCCGAAGCGCCTCGAGACAACCACGCCTGCCTGCCCCGGCCGCTCCTTGGCGTTGTTTTTCTTGTAGTCCGCATATTCCAGCGGGCTAAGATAGCTCGATTGCGGATCCAGCGAATCCAGGAGTCCGTGCAGCGCTCCGGCGGTGACGGCATGAAGATTGGGATCCTCGACGTAATTATGCTGGATGTGCTCCAGCACTTCGCTATAGACCGTCAATACCTTGTAGCTCTTGTCGTCGTTCGTCTTGGCGAGCAAATGGCCCACGGCAACGTAGCCGAATACCAGCACTGAAAGAAGCAGCACCACTCTTCGCGTAGCACGATTCATGGAATTCCTCTGAAAGCACGCCCCTCCCCGGATTGCTAGGAGTGCCTCGACAAGACGCAATTATACCATTTGTTCCCTTTAGACTCGCCCCGGGGCTGATGGAAAGCGGGGAAGGAATCGGTATAGTTGATCTATTTCTCGGCGAAACCGTGCCGGCCCGCTTGCGAAAGGGCGCCACTTTCTTCGGCACGCAGTGCCTTGGTTATATAGGTCTGGGATATCCTGTCGTGCCAGGTGAGGCCGTCCTCGTCCCAAAGCGCCCAGAAAAACCCCAGAAACAGTGTCCCGCCCGACAGCAAGTATCCGATGCTGCGCCAGACCAGTGGACCGGTTTCCGCGGTCCCACCATCGATCTGCACCGCCGTCAGATCATTCAGGAGCATGCCGGGAGTGGCGCCGCCGAAAACGGTGAACAGGGAAAAATAGATCACGTATAGCAGGAAGAAAGATGCCGCAAAAATTCCCGCGTCCAACTTTGTAAGGTCCAGATGGCCCCCGACTGCTCGGAAGAAAAACAGAAATCCGCCATAGACTAAACCCACAAAGAAGAAGTCAGTCAGTCCGGCCGGAACGCGCTCGCTGATTGCCGCGGCTGGTGCAAGTCGCGTTTCCGGGTGAAGGCGCTCTTCAGGCAGTGTGAAGCTTAGGCTGGATTGTGCGACGGAGATTTCAATTTGCTCCACGAGGTTCCCGCCACGCCTTGGCCGCACGCCCTGAGATGGATCAGGCGTCGACATTCGCTCGACGGACAAGCGCTGAATCGGCGGCGCTGATTCACGCGGCACTTCGATGAACGGCAGCGCGGACTGGAAATCAAGCTCGGCTGAATCCCTGTGCCGCCGGCGGTAGGCATCCAACTTTCGCGCTACTTCCCGGCGCCAAGGTGGATCGTCGGATGACCCGGCGAAAACAGACACGAATTCCGACTCCGCCTCGCCTGTAAGCGGTGAATCGCAGAAAGCGCAAATTTCTATATCATTGCGGCAAATCGAGCCGCACTGAGGACAACTTTGAGCCATGGGTCCGTTTTGCGCTGCGGGCGCCCTTCGGATAGGCACTCGCATTTTACATCCTCGGCCGTCTTTGGCAACCTCCCGACCTTTCATCGAAGTGGCCGAAACGCCAACAGGATTCAAGCGACAAACTCCGCCGTGTCCGAAAGGCACCGGATCGGATTCTCCTCTTTCATGCATTGCAGCGCCTATCAGTGGCATGCTAGGCTCAATTTCGCTTGCCGCAGAACCCCACCGCATGAACCCGCCACGTCGCAGGCAAAAGCCGTTCCGGTCACCGCTCCATCTTCTTCTTGCCGGAAGCATCCTGGCGTTCTGTATGGGCGGCAGAGCGGGCGCATTGTACGCCCAGAATCGTGTGACGGCGACTGGAGGGGTGGCTACGCTGGAAGCGGATCAACAGCGGCAAACCGGAAAAATCTTTTATGCCGATGGGAACGTGGACATCGTATATCAGGACAAGCGCCTCCGCGGCGATCATGCGGAATACAACGACGATACTCATATCGCCGTCATCCACGGACATGTTCAATTCGATTATCAATCGGAACACCTGGAAGCCAGCGACGGCGTTTACAACCTCGAAACAGGCGCAGGCACATTTCAGAATGTGACCGGCAGCGTCGCGGTCCAGCGCCGGCCCAATCCCAATCTGCTCATCAGCCAGAATCCGATTTCTTTTACCGCTCGCGTGGTGCATCGGATTACAGAAGACACCTACACCATGGAGGATGCGGATATTACCGTATGTGATCCGAAGAAACCCACCTGGCGATTCCACGCCCGCCGCGCCACCCTGCACGTCGAGAAAACTCTCCAAATGGATGGCGCCACGTTTCACCTGGTTTCGATTCCGCTGATTTATCTGCCCTACGCCACTGCTCCGGCAGGCCGCAAAGTGCGCCAATCGGGCTTTCTGATCCCCGATGTCGCCGACTCTTCCATTAAGGGTCTCGTCCTCGGCGATTCCTATTACTGGGCTCCCACGGAATGGATGGATGCCACCGTTGGCGGGGCCTGGCTTAGCAAGCGCGGCTTCAGCCAAAACGACGCTCTCCGCATTCGTCCCTCCGATAATTCCCACTTCGAGTTCAGCTTCTATGGTGTCGATGATCGCGGAATCGATGGAGAGAAGCCCGAAGGCGGCCAGGAATTTCACATTGGAGGGGAAACGCCCCTCCCCCACGGCTGGCGAGCCGCTGCGGACTTGAACTATCTCAGCTCACTGACCTTTCAGCTGGTGTTTTCCGAAACGTTCACTCAGGCAGTGAACTCCGAAGTCCACAATACGGCTTTTCTCACCAACAATTTCCGCGGATTTAGCCTGAACTTCGCGGCGTTGGGCTATGAAAATTTCTTCTCCTCCTCGCCACAGACCCAGGTCACCTTGTGGGCTGCGCCGGAAGCTCGCGCCGGCACCGTGGACCAGGCCCCCTGGGCGCGCCTTCCGGTCTATTTCGGCTTCGATTCATTCGCCGACGCTGTGTCCCGAAACGAAAATTCCGTCCCATCGTTCAGCACACCGGATTTCGTCGCAAGGTATGAAGTCGCCCCGCGCGTCACCATCCCCATGCATCTAGGATGGTGGCTGGGCATCACTCCATCCTTCACTTTGCGATCCACTTACTACGGCGGTCAGGTCGTGCAGGGCGAGTTTGCCAGCGTTTCTTTCACGCGCACCACGGAGGAATTTTCACTGGATATGCGTCCCCCGGCGTTTGAACGAGTGTGGAGCGCGCATGGCAAAAAGTGGAAGCATGCTATCGAACCGAAACTGGACTACCATTACGTGGCCGGCGTGGGTGATTTTGCCCGCATCCCTCTATTTGACGAAGACGAAACGCTGACCGACACCAATGACCTGCAATACGGCATCACCCAGCGCCTCTTCCGACGCGATGGGGACTCCGAGGCCGATGAACTGGTGAGCTTGCAAGTCACGCAAAAGTATTTCTTCGATCCCACATTTGGAGGAGCGCTTGAGCCCGGCCAGCGCAACGTTTTTCAGGCGCTCGATTCGCTCACCCCATTCGCTTTTGCGAATGCCGCTCGCCGTTTTTCGCCTATCATCAGCGATGTGCGCGTCACACCCGGAGGCAAGTTCGATGCCCAGTTCCGCGCGGATTATGATCCGGTACGCGATCGCTTCACGGGACTGGGAACCCTGCTGAAGCTGAAGCCGCGCGGCGAGTCCTTTATCACTCTGGCGGATTTTTCCACTATCAATATTCCCTCCACGGGCACATCGCTCGACATCTCCGAACCCTCACCTCAGCCCTCTCCCCAGCCGTCGCTGCTTCCTCCGCGTTCCAACCAGATTCGCGCTCTGGTCGGGTATGGCGATCTCAATCGGCGCGGATGGAACGGAGATGTGGGTTTCAGCTATGACATTACGCAGGGAATTTTTCAGAATCAGGTCGTTCAGGTTTCCTACAATGGCTCCTGCTGCGGCATCGGCTTGGAATACCGGCGCTTTGAGCTGGGGACTATACGCGTGGAAAATCAGTTTCGCATCGTCCTGCTCATCGCCAATATTGGTTCGGCTGGAAATCTTCGCCGCCAGGAAAAGATTTATTAGGGAGACGCGTTCTGGCACCTTGTGGAGACGAAAATCTGGAATTTCTCGCCATCGTGGACGCCGCACGTCTCCTGCAGCGCCGCAAGATCTCTCCCGTGGAATTGACGGAAGTCATGCTCGCCCGGATCGAGCGACTCAACTCACGCCTTCGCGCGTATATAACCGTTCTTCCTGACGAAGCCCGCGCGGCCGCCCGCCGGGCCGAGCGTAATATTCTCCACGGTCGTTATCGCGGCCCACTGCACGGCATCCCGATCTGTTTGAAGGACAACATTTGGACTCGCGGCGTGCGAACCACCGCAGGCTCCCGCATTCTTCGAGACTTCGTTCCCGCCGCGGATTCCGCCATCGCCCGGCGGCTACGGCAGGCTGGCGCCATCCTGTTGGGAAAGTCCAACCTCCACGAATTCGCGTATGGTGTCACCAGCGTTAATCCACATTATGGTTGGGTACGAAATCCGTGGGACACAATGAGAATCTCCGGCGGTTCCAGTGGAGGCTCCGCCGCGGCGCTGGCGGCCGGCTTGGCGTATGGCTCCGTCGGCACAGATACGGGTGGTTCAATTCGCACTCCCTCCGCCTTTTGCGGCGTGGTTGGATTGAAGCCTTCATACGGTCGTGTCAGCATGCAAGGGATTGTGCCGCTGGCGCCCAGCCTCGACCACGCCGGTCCCATGGGGCGATGCGTGGAGGATGTCGCTTTGCTACTGGACGCCATCACCGTGCCCGATGGTCTGGATCAGGGGGCACCCCACATTCCCGCAATGCCCTACTCACGATTATTGAAACGCCCGATTCGCGGGATGCGGCTCGGATGGCCCGTACGCGGCTGCTTAGAGAACGCATCGCCCGAAGTGCAGGCGGCCGTCTCCAAGGCCGCGCGGGTGCTACGATCCCGGGGAGCAACTCTGCATGAGATTTCACTCGACGGGGTCGAGGTTGGGCTTCAGCCGGCGAATACTACCGCCGGCGCCGAAGCCACCGCATGCCACATCTCCGCCGGATATTACACGGTCCACAGTCGCGAATATGGGGCCGATGTCCGCGACCATTTGCGGCGCGGCGCGAAGATTTCAGCTGTGGATTATCTTCTGGCATTGCGAGCGCGCGATTCGCTTCTGTGCATTTTTGAACGTGCCTTCGAGACCGTGGATGCGATTCTGATTCCTACGCTGCCCATCGTTGCCCCTCCGCCCGACACTCAAATTGTCCGACTCGGCGGACGCCAGGAATCCCTTCGCGATGCCATCTTGCGTTTCTCTCGTCCGGCAAATTTCACTGGCCTCCCCGCCATTTCGGTTCCTTGTGGAATGACTCGCGAGGGACTTCCCGTTGGACTGCAAATCATCGCGCCGCATTGGCAGGAGGTTCGCATTCTGCGTATCGCCTATCATTACGAGCAGGCCACAAATTGGCACCACATGCATCCTGCCTTGTAGAATGGGATGTCGCGGAAGCGATTCAGCATCCCGCGCGTCTAAGACGAGGGAGAAGGAATCTCCGAAAACCAGGGATCCCGTCGCAAACGCCTGGGCGGAACACCCGAGATTCCGAGCCGTACACCGCTTTACCGTAAAATGAGAGAGGGCGTCTAAAACATCATGAACCTATCGGCATTCGCGGCGTTCCTCGCCGGCCTGGTCTCATTTCTTTCTCCGTGCGTTTTGCCGCTGGTGCCGGGCTACATCTCGATGCTTTCCGGAATGGGCGTGGAGGAGTTGCGCGCGGGCCGCACGCCGCGCGGCCAACTATTGCTTTCCGCGCTGGCTTTCGTTCTTGGTTTTTCGATTGTCTTCATCACGTTCGGCGCATCGGCCAGCGCCGTCGGCTCCTTCCTCCTGCGCAATCGCACCATGCTGGCTCCGGTGGCCGGAGCCGTGATTTTGCTTTTTGGATTGCATCTTGTGGGAGCTCTTTCTCACATTTCAATTCGTTTGGGCCTTCTAATAGGAGTTCTGCTCGTAGCCGCAAGCGCTGTCCTTTATTTTATTCACGGCGCGTCTCCGGCGTGGAGACTGCTTCCGATACAGGTTCTGGCAATCTCCGTGATATTTTTCGCCGGCCCCACCCTTTCTCGCTGGCTGAACCGTGACCTCCATTTTCGCAATCTGGGAGGCAAACCCGGCGCGCTGAGCGGTTTTCTAATGGGCTTCGCATTTGCCTTCGGCTGGACACCCTGCATCGGGCCTATTCTGGCCGGCGTTCTCACCTTGGCTGCAACAAAGGAATCCATCGGCCAGGGAATCTTTCTGCTCTCGCTCTATTCCGCGGGATTGGCCATTCCGTTCTTGATTACAGCGCTGGCCATGAGCAGCTTTCTCCGCTTTTACCAGCGCTTCCGGCGGCACGTGCATGCCGTGGAGATATTCAGCGGAGTCCTGCTCCTTTTCATGGGCGGACTGATTTTCCTGAATCGGCTTACCTGGCTCTCCGGCAAGCTGAGTTTTCTAAATCGTTTCGTGTTGTGACGGGAGTCCGAATGAGAAAATTCCCTCTGGCCGCCTCGCTGTTTGCGCTAGCGCTCGCATTGGGCATGGTGCACTGCAATTCGCGCAAAGCTTCATCGAATGCCTCATCATCGCCGTCCACTTCTTCCGCGACGGGCGCTAGCGCGCCGGATGTCACCTTCAAAGACCTCCAGGGTCACGACATGGCCTTCTCCAGCCTGAAGGGGAAAGTGGTTTTGGTGAATTTCTGGGCCACGTGGTGCGAGCCCTGCCAGGTTGAAATCCCCTGGCTGATCGGTTTCCAACAGAAGTACAGCTCGAAAGGGTTCACGCTGCTGGGCGTGGCCATGGATGATGAGGGCGCGAGCGTAGTCGCCCCTTTCGCGCAAAACAAGCTTTTTGACGTGGACGGCGCGAAGGTGAAAATGAACTATCCCATCGTCATCGGCAGTGACGATATTGCCCAAAAATTCGGCGGCCTGTTCGGTCTCCCCACAAGCGTTCTTGTCTCTCGCGATGGAAAAATCCTGAAACGCTATCTTGGCTTGATTAATGAAGCCGATTTGTCCAAGGAAATCCAAGGCCAACTCTAACGCGGCGGAGCTTGTCCCTTGCGCCCTCCCGCGCTACCCTGAAACGCCATGGAAGAGCAAGAATTCCAAAAACGCTGCGACGCCGCACTCGAGGACTTGCGCCATAAGCTTTCGGCGCTCGGCGATGTGCACGGGTTCGACGTTGAAGGCGGAAGCGGAAAGCTGGAAATGCTTTTTGACGATGACGCCGACACCCGTTTCGTGATTAGTCCCAACGCCCCCGTGCGCCAGATTTGGATATCGGCGCTTTCCACCAGTTTTAAGATGAGCTGGTTGGATTCGGCGGGCGCATTCGTGCTGGAGAAGACCGGAGAATCATTGGAACAGCTAATGAGCCGCATCCTGACTCAACAACTCGCAACTCCGGTTACACTCTCATGATTTACGGCTGGATCAGATCATGCAAATTTTGTGGCGCGCGATTGTGCGCTGCGGCCGCGATATTGTTCGCGGTGGCGGTCGCGCCCCACGCAGTCTGCGCGCAGCAGGAAGCACCTGTGCATCCTGATAGCATCGCGACGCCCGGCATGGCCCCCAAAGGCGTTGCCAATGTGCAGTGGTACGTTTCGCGCGAACCAGTCCCGCGCAACAGTGATTTTGCAATTGCCGTGGTGGTGGAGATTCCCGCCGCTTACCACATGAATGCGCATAAGGTCTCGGACGAATTCCTGATACCCACCACGCTCGCCGCCGACCTTCCCGCCGGAATTCACCAGGTTGACACTACCTATCC
>Ga0302326_10012052_pt1 | contig 18509 bp, 18 predicted proteins | sample Palsa_T0_3_FD_202264 | JGI IMG/M metagenome (GOLD analysis project Ga0302326, IMG submission 202264) | Peat permafrost microbial communities from Stordalen Mire near Abisko, Sweden - Palsa_T0_3 | ecosystem: Environmental > Terrestrial > Soil > Palsa > Peat permafrost | place: Sweden: Abisko...
ACAGCAAGGATTTCGATATCCTCATCCTTGAATGACACCCGGTGGAGTCCAAATGCTCCTCCGTGTACGGCCTCCGGGAAATGCCGCGACGTGGCCGGCTCGCGCCGTCGGCATCGCCAACCTCCGTCGCCTTCGTTGGCGTCGGCAGCGCCGCTCTGCGCAAACGGAGCTGCGCCGGAACCTGCGACGGCGCGGATGCGCCGCAGGTACTGGGCCGGAGCCTTCCTCCAGCTCTGTACCACTACACGTCTTTCGAGGACTCCCGGTTCAGTGCCTTAGAAACACGTTTTAGTAACCTGGAAACACGTTTCGACGCCCGGTTTAACAATCTCGAAGTCAAGTTTGACACCTTGATCGGCAAGATCGTCGAGTTGGATAACCGCGTCACCCGCATCGAAGCCAAGCTCGACATCCGATAAATCTCCGCATACCCTTCCCTTGCATGGTAAAACTGTGTCTATGGAACGCCTCGATCGGGTGAACGCGAGCGCCTGAGCAATCCGCCGCCGGTTCTTGTATAAAAAAATTGTGCCCTGGAGGGTATGTAGATGGTCAACTGTCCAAACTGCGACGCCGTGATCGAAGTAGACGAGGATGAGATAGATGAGGGGGACACGCTGACCTGCGATGAGTGCGGCGCCGATCTCAGCGTAACCGGATTGGATCCCTTGGAACTGGAAACCGAAGAAGACGAGGACGAAGAAGAGGAAGAAGAAGACGACTTCGACTACGATGAGGCAGAAGACGAGGATGAGGAAGAAGAGGAAGCCGAGGAAGAAGACTGGCATTAGCACGCTTGGAATCAGCCGGCTTGGCATTCGTCTGGTTCTGCTGCTGTGCGCATTGGTTCCTCTGACAGCCGCGCCCAAAAAGAAGCCTGCCCTGGATATCTACGCCATTGTGGGCGGCAGCGTTTTCGACGACCGCGGCTATGCGCTCGCCGACGCGAATGTGACGCTGGCCGCGGAAGCTCAGCCCGGCATTTCCGCGGGCAAGGCCAAGCCGCTGGAGAGCGTTTCCGACGCGCGGGGCGAGTTCGTGTTCCGGGTGCCGCCGGGTCCCACGCAGTACACCGTGACAGTAGCTGCCAAGGGTTACCGAAGCCAGCGGAAGAGCGTTAGCGTCCAGGATCAGGAGCGGGTGGAAGTAACCTTCCAGATGGAACGAGAGTCGAAATAAGTGGTGAAGGCGAAGCTGGCGCTGGCGCTGGGCGTTTCAATTGTTTTGTCCGGCGGCGCGCTCAAGGCCCAGCGGAAGAATGAAGACGACACCACACGCACGGTGGAAGGCGTGGTCACCAGCGCGGCCAGCCAGCCGGTGGCGAAAGCGGTGGTGCAATTGAAAAACACCAAAACGCTGCAGATCCGGTCGTTCATCACTTCGGACGACGGCAGTTATCATTTCGTGGGGCTCGGGACCGACGTGGAATACCAGCTCAAGGCTTTCCATGACGGCGTCAATTCTTCGTGGAAGACTCTCAGCGTGTTTAACAGCAAGAAAACCGCGATCATCAACCTGAAGCTAAAAAAGTGAGTCGAGTACCCATGCAGGAAGCTCTTGTCATTTCCCTGGCCTTATCGGCCTGCGTTCTGTGGGCTCAGGAATTCAAGCTTGGCTCCCCGGTGACGGACTTTCAGATCCGCTACCTGGATGGAAAAGCCCTCGCCTTCATCTTCGTGAACGCCAACCGTTCCGAGCCGGCGAGCGAAGTCCGGGATCACGCCCCACGGGTGGGCTTTCCTTTCCCGGTTTACAAGGATCCCGGCAATGCGGCGGCGGATCGGTTCGATGCGCAGCTTACGCCGGAAAGCTACGTGATCGATAGCGCTGGAACGGCTTCGCAGGGCGGGGTAAAATGAGATCGATAATGAAGCGCGGGATCGCCTTTTTGTTTTGGATGCCACTGGTGGCCAGCAGTCCGCCGGGCCCGCTGGCGCCGATCAACGAAGCCGGTTTCCAAAAGCTGGTGGACTCGCACAAAGGGAAAGTGGTCCTGTTCGATTTCTGGGCCACGTGGTGCGCCCCCTGCCGCGCCGAGTTGCCCCAACTGGTTCTGCTCGAAGACAGGCTGCGCTCGCGAGGCCTGGAGGTGGTTACCATCTCGGCCGACGACCGGGAGCACAAGGCAGCGGCCGAGAAGTTCATCCAGATGTTCCGCGTCGAAGGGCCGGCTTATTTGAAGCAGGCCGACGACGACGATCATTTCATCAACGCTATCGATCCCAAGTGGAGCGGCGCTCTTCCCGCGCTTTTCCTGTACGACAAGGCCGGCCACAAGGTCCGCTCCTTCATCGGCGAAACCGACATGGCGGCGCTCGAACGCGCCATCAACAAGCTGCTGTAACCGCCCGCCGCTCTTAGCCGGCCAACAGGTATAATGGTGGAGTTCAACCTCCGTGGCGCTATCGTCTAACGGTTAGGACGGAGCCCTCTCAAGGCTTAAATAAGGGTTCGATTCCCTTTAGCGCTACCAATTCCGTCCAGGCTCTACGTCATTAAAACAGTTTCGACTTCCTTCCATACGGCAGTAACCTGCCTGGTGCTTGTGGCGGGTTGAGCTACAGCCCGGCCGAAAAGGCGATGTCAGGAGCCTGGCACAGAGCGCGATCCTACACTCTCCGCGACATATGAGTAATCAATGAGACGAGGAAAAGTACAATGAAGACGAAAAACAGGATCTTCGCGATCCCCGCAGATACAATGGCAACTCCTCCGAATCCGAATACCGCCGCCAGAATCGCGATCAGCAGAAAAAACAAAGCGTAATACAGCATTTCCGTTCTCCTTTCGAAATCAGGCCGCTTTTTGGCGGCGGCCATAATCAGTCTCGCGGGACCTTAGTGCAGCTTGGCTGCCACTCCCGATGTCGTTGAAACGGTATGCGACCCGAAGCGGAAAACGGAAATCGCCCATGATAGATCCAGATAGTACGCGGATATAAGGAACAAGAAGTGGTGCGGCTGGTGTGCAATGTTGGTTTAGAGACCCGGAAAATTTTCCCTGCCCCGCTGCTTCCCTGCGCCAAAATCTCACATAACAAAGCGGCCCACCATTGGCAACAAGTTTGCTACTTTTTCACGCAGCGTAACGCCGAGAGAGGAGCATTGCACAATGGGCAAAGCAAGCTTAATCCTGTTAATTTCCGTAGGTGTGTGGGCGCAAGCCCCGCCTCCGGGAAATGAAGGCCAACCGATCTTTCGCGTCTCGGTGGTTGAGCGGACCACAAACGCCGTCAGTTACCGCCACCGCAGTGGTTGGACCAAAGTGGATCTGCGCGGCACGCCGCTAGCGCCCGACGCTACCGGGCACGCCGACGTCAACAGCAGGGCCGGGTACATCCAAGTGAAAACCGAGATGCACAAGCTGCTGCCGGCTGAGCAGTTCGGCCCCGAGTATCTGACATACGTCCTGTGGGCTATCACGCCCGAGGGTCGCTCGAAGAATTTGGGTGAGGTGGTGCTCGATGGCGGCAACTCGCACCTGGACGTTACCACCGACCTGCAGGCCTTTGCGCTCATCGTGACCTCCGAGCCCTACTTTGGCGTTACGCAGCCGAGTGACGTTGTCGTGATGGAAAACATTATTCGAGAGGATACGGTAGGTAAAGTCGAGCAGACCAGCGTGAAATACGATCTGCTGAAGCGCGGCACCTATACGCTCATCGGACCTCCCGGAAAATTCCACGCCGTAGTGAGCTCTAAAACCGTGCCTCTGCAATTGCTCGAGGCGGAAAACGCGGTCCAGATCGCGCAACTCGCCAACGCAGATCAATATGCCAAGGACACATATGACAGCGCGGCGGGTTTGCTGCGGCAGGCCGAGAACTACCAGACGCGCAACGCGGGTTCCAAGCCGGTGATCATGACGGCGCGCGAAGCCGTGCAAAACGCCGAGACATCCCGGTTATTGGCGTTGAAGCGGCAAGAAGACGAACGGATCGCCCGAGAGAAGCAGGAAGCAGCGGATCGCGAAGCGGCCGCTCGAGCGGCGGCGGATGAAGCAGCCCGCCAAAAAGCGACCGCGGACGCGCAGGCTGCCGAACAGGCCCAGAGAGCCGCCGAGGAACGGGCCGCGGCCGAATCGGCGCGCGCACAGGAGCAAGCGCAACGTCTTCAAGCGGAGCAGGCCAAGCTGGCCGCCGACGAACAGCAACGGCTAGCCGAGCAAGCTCGCTTCGTGGCTCGGGAGGCCGAGCAAAAAGCCCAGCAAGCCGAGCAGGCGCAGCAGCAGCTTCGCCAGCAGTTGCTCCAGCAGTTCAATCTGATCCTGGAAACCCGCGACACCGCCCGCGGGCTGATCGTCAACATGTCGGACGTCTTGTTCGATTTCAACAAGTATACTCTGCGTCCGGCCGCGCGCGAAAAGCTCGCTAAAATATCGGGTATCATCCTCTCGCACCCAGGCCTGAGGCTGGAAGTGGATGGCTACACCGATAGCATCGGCGGCGAAGAATATAACCTGAAGCTCTCCGACCAGCGCGCGGGCGCCGTACGCGACTATTTACTGAGCCAAAGCATTGCGCCCGACAACGTAACGGCGAGGGGCTTCGGCAAGGACAATCCGGTGGCCTCCAATGACAATGCGGCTGGCCGTCAAAAGAACCGGCGCGTCGAAATGGTGGTCTCAGGCGATATTATCGGCACGCCGATTGGATCGGCCAAACGGACCCAGTAGTGGGGCGCGTCCGACGATAGAGAACAGAGGATAAAGGAGGCATGGGTCGACGGGACTATGCTGAAAATGAGAAACGATGGTATCGCCGATGGCACGAACGGCAGCGGTAGGGGCGCAGGAGCAAGAGCGCTAATAAGAAATCGAGACCGGTTCGACGCCTGGAAGGGAGCAGGCACTTCCAATGGCACTTCGAGCAAACCACCTCGGAATGGGTCGCGAGTGGAACTTTTGTTCCACATTGGCGATGATTCACCGTTTCGGGCAACCGAGTGTTTGGCCAACCTGCCAGGTGTTGTCTCCTTTCTCTGGGTGGATGGGCCTCAACGAGGAGGGCTTTCGCAACCGGTATAGTTCGGTCACCTCTGCTGTTAGATGCTGGACGCCAAATAATGTGTCTGATCATCTTTCGTTTGCCCGTTCCTCGGTTGTCGTGGGCTGCGTTGCGGAGTTTGACACCGTTATGAGGCCCGCCGTTGGTAAATCAGTTGCACTCAACCCACAGGAGGGGACATGACTATTCAATCCTGTAAGAATTTACTGAGGTTTGCCGCGGTGGCAGCTTTGTTCGCAGGGTGCGCTCTGGCGAACAACCATCACAGTTTGAACGGCACTTGGCAATTGATTCCGGCGCGTAGTGAATTTAATGGAGAGCCCGCCATTCAAACGGGGACCGTGACAGTCAACGATCGTGAGGGCAATATTTACGTCCAGCGCAATTTCAATTTCGACGAATCAAACCGGTCGATCTCAACCAGCTTTAGCACGGACGCCCGCCAGAAAACTTCCATCAAAGATACGGAAACTGGCTTCAAGAGCAAAGCGAAATGCGTCGGCGATGTCTTAACAGTCACCACCGAGCAGGACGGCCGGACACTCATGGAACGCTACAGCCTTGGGGTGGACGGCAGCATGATGTTGCAGGTTGATCGGCCCGGTCATCAGCCCGAGACACTCTACTTCCACCGCCAGTAAAAATACTGCGACGTGGGCGCGAGCCCCCTTTTAAGTTTTTGCGCGGGCGCCTCGCCGAGAAGGTAAGAATTTCAGGCAACCGCTTTCGCACGTGGCAACCTAAGCAATTGAAATCAAGGCGCAACGGTTAGTGGCAACTAAATAGCAACGAGGATTACAGAGGTCCGGATGTCACTTATTGTTGTCATGGCCGCACTCACAAATTACTCAACCTTCCCTTGGAGAAGCCGCTGGCTCGATTTCTGGCGGGGTGTGAAGGGGCTTCTGAAATCCTTCTTCGAATGGTTCGGCGACTTGGGATTTTTCTGCGGGCGAGTAGCAAGGGCGGCGGTAAGCGCTCCATTCGAGGGCTCCGAGTTGATCCGACAAATGGACGCCATCGGAGCTAAGTCACTACCCCTGGTGGCGCTCGCTGGAGCGGCGACTGGCGTTGTCCTTTCCTTGCAGACCCGTGACAGTTTGGCCCGATTCGGAGCGAAAGCGCTGCTTCCTGCGATTATTGCATTCTCGCTGATCAAAGAAAGCGGCCCGGTGATTACCGGCTTGGTGGTGAGTGGCCGAGTAGGCGCCGGCATTGGCGCCGAACTTGGATCGATGAAGGTGACCGATCAAATTGACGCCATCGAAGTGGGCGCCGTAAATCCGTATCGTTTTTTGGCGGCCACGCGCGTGCTGGCGTGCATTTTAATGCTTCCCTTGCTCACCTTGGCTGCTGACGCTTGCGGCATCCTCTCCGGGTGGGTCTCAAGCACTCTCACGGAGAGCATAACCTTGCGTCACTTCCTGGCCAGCGGAATGAAGGATGTGCGGTTCAATGATTTTCTTCCGCCCACTTTCAAGACTGCCGCTTTTGGCTTGATTATCGGCTTGGTCTCCTGTTTTCAAGGAATGCGTACACAAGGGGGCACTAAAGGGGTAGGACGGTCGGCGACAAGTTCCGTCGTGCTTTCTTCGCTTTTTATCATCCTCGCCGATGTGGTTTTGGTTCGAGTGATCCAAGTGTTCTTTCCGTCTTAGGGCGCTATGGCGAATAATCCAAAGTTGATTGAGTCCGCCCCGCCAATCGCGGCGCAACGTCTGTGCAAGTCGTTCGGTGAGCACATCGTGCTGAACGGCATCGATCTTGCCGTTGCCCGAAACGAGACCTTGGTTGTGCTGGGGCGAAGCGGAACGGGCAAGAGCGTTTTGTTGAAGCTTATCGTTGGACTGCAACAGCCCAATTCGGGGTCAATTCGAATCCATGGGCAGGAAATTGCCGGTGTCGAAATGGATGAGTTGAGCACCGTACGGAAGAAGATAGGATTCCTATTTCAGCAAGCCGCATTGTATGACTCCATGACGGTCGGCGACAACGTCGAGTTTTCTTTGTTGAGACATACGAAGCTTTCCGAGGGCGAGCGCAAGACGCGAGTTGGTGAATTGCTGGCCGGCGTCGGAATGGATGGTGAACAAGGTAAGATGCCTTCCGACTTATCCGGCGGAATGCAAAAGCGTGTGGGACTGGCCCGCGCCCTGGCGCTCGATCCCGACATCTTGCTTTTCGACGAGCCGACCTCCGGTCTCGACCCGATCACATCCTGTGAGGTTATCCAGCTGATCGTGAAGCTCAAAACGGAACGAAAGCTGACATCCGTCGTGGTAACGCACGATGTTCACGGAGCGAGGCTCTTTGCGGACCGTGTGGTACTGCTTCGAGAAGGGAGTGTTGTGGTGGATGGCACTTTCGACCAACTGGTAAAGAGCCAAGATCCATTTGTGATCCAATTTCTCAGAGACGCAGCTTAGGTGCAAAATATGAACGGAACATTTCGGCTGGGTTTATTTATCGTGGCGACATTGGCGATTCTGGTGGTAGGGATTTTCCTGATTGGGAACAAGGAATCGCTATTCAAATCCACCTATCAGGTGAAGGCTGATTTTAAAAATGTGGCCGGCCTGACGGACGGCGCCGATGTTCGGGTGGCAGGCCTCCATCAGGGAAGTGTGAAGTATATCCATCTCCCAAACCGGCCGGACGGGAAGGTAGTGGTTGGGATGGATCTTCAAAGGGGCACGCGGACCATCCTAAAGAAGGATTCGATTGCCTCCATCCGGTCTGAAGGATTGATCGGAGACAAATATGTAGAGATTTCGTTCGGTTCCGAAAGCGCGCCAGGACTGAAGGACGGCGACACAATCGAGAGCGAGCCGCCTTTCGACATCTCCAATCTGGTCAAGAAAACGAGCGATCTTCTCGACAACGCCAAAGACGCGGTGCAGAACCTGGACGGAACCGCGAGCAACATGAAGTCGATCAGCGCGAAGATCGACAGCGGTTCAGGAACCGTGGGTGCATTGATTAATGACAAGACCGTGTACCAGCGCGCCGCCGCGGCGACTTCGGCTTTGGACGACGACATGGAAGCGCTCAAACACAACTTTCTCCTGCGCGGCTTTTTTAAGAAACGTGGATACGAGGATGCCGAGGATTTGACCAAACATCAAATTTCGCGCCTGCCGGCCGGAACGCCCCAGACGACTTTCGACTACGACGGGCGAGCTATCTTCGACAAACCCGAAACGGCCAAACTCAAAGACAAGAAGGCGCTCAACGAGGCGGGAGAATATCTGCAGTCCAACAAATTCGGCTTGGCTGTAGTAGTGGCGTCGGCCGGAATGAAGGGCGAGACCGACAAAGATCGCGTCTTGACGGAAGCTCGCGCAAGCGCGGTGCGGGATTTCCTTGCCCAGAATTTCCGGCTAGACGATACGCGCATTAAGACCATCGGTCTGGGCAAGACAGACGGCACTGGCGACGAGGGTAAGGTGGAGATCCTGGTTTATCCCGGCTCGGTTGAAGACCCGCACGCTGCGCGCAAAGCGGCTGAATAGGAGAGTGCGAATTGCCAAGTTCAGCTGGTCGATCTTGTACACCAGGCTCGGCGAGAATCGGCGCCTTGTTAAGACCACATGCGAAGTTTCTGCTTGTCGGCATGTTGGCCATCATTGGTGAGGGCGCCGCGAACCTGTTGGAACCGTGGCCGCTAAAGATCGTTCTGGACAGTGTACTCAATTCGCGGCCGATGCACGGGTGGCTAAACGCACTGATCTCGTCCCACATCGGTCAAAACAAGCTGGCCACTCTAAACTTCGCCGCCCTGGCCGTTGTCACTATCGCGATTGTGGGGGCCCTTTGTGCTTACGCCGAGAAGTATGTCACCACCAGCGTTGCGCAGTGGGTGATGCACGACCTGCGCCGCATGCTTTACCATCATCTCCAACGCCTGTCGTTGGCTTATCACGATAACAAACGGACCGGCGATCTGCTCAGCCGCGTTACCAGCGACATTGACGCGGTCCAGAGTTTTATCGCTTCCGGGCTGTTGGGATCCGGCGTTAATGTTCTGACCCTGGCCGGCATGGTGGGCGTTATGTTTTACCTGAACTGGCGATTCACGCTGATCGCTCTTTCGGTGGCGCCGGTTCTCTTCGCCGTTGTCTACCATTACACGCGGCTCATTAAAAAAACCGCCCGTGAAGTTCGGAAAAAAGAAGGCGAGATTGTCTCGGTGATTCAGGAGGTGCTTTCTTCCATCCGCGTCGTGAAGGCCTTTGCGCGCGAAGAATTTGAACAGCGCAGGTTGGAAGAAGAGAGCCTGGAAGGCGTGGAGATTGCACTGCGCGCGCGTAGTCTCAAAGCCAAACTTGGTCCACTAGTCGAAATTATTGTGGCGGTGGGCACCAGTCTGGTTCTGTGGTTTGGAGCGCGCCTGGCGTTGAGCGGCAATCTTTCGGCCGGCTCGCTGGTGGTGTTCATATTTTATCTCGGGAAAATGTATAAGCCGATGCAGGAACTCTCGAAGGTGACTGACTCGTATTCCAAGGCGGCTGTGGGTTACGAGCGCATTCGTGAAGTGTTTGACGCCGATGGCGAAGTGAAGGACCTGCCTGGGGCCCGGCGAGCGTCGCGCTTCCGCGGGAGAATCGAGTTCCAGAATGTGGACTTCGCTTACCAGGCGGGCCGGCCGGTGCTCAAGAACGTCAGCTTTCGAATCGAACCCGGCCAGGTGGCCGCGCTGGTGGGCCCCACGGGCGCCGGAAAAACCAGCATCATCAGTCTCATCCCGCGATTTTACGATCCCACTTCGGGTCTGGTGACGATCGATGGCTGGGACGTACGGCAGATGCAACAGAAGTCCCTCCGGCAGCAGATGAGCTTCGTGCTGCAAGAGACGCTATTGTTCCATGCCACGCTTTGGAGCAACATCGCGTATGGCAAGCCAGAAGCGTGCCGCGCCGAAATCCTCCGGGCTGCCGAACTCGCCAATGCTCATGAATTCATCGAAAAGATGCCGGCTGGATATGACACCATCGTGGGTGAGCGGGGAGTCACCCTGTCGGGCGGCCAGCGCCAGCGTATCGCGATCGCCCGCGCCATCATCCGCAATACTCCCATCCTCATTCTGGACGAGCCGAGTTCGGGGCTCGACGCAGCCTCGGAGAAGCTGGTTTTCGAGGCTCTGGATCGATTGCTCGAAGGCAAGACTTCCATTGTGATCGCCCACCGGCTTTCCACGATCCGCCGCGCCGACGTCATTTTCGTGGTGAAAGACGGCGGCATTGTGGAGCGAGGCAATCACGAGCATCTTTTGAAGCTGGGCGGTCTGTATGCCGAGCTTTACCATATCCACCAGGATGACGGCGGCGCGCAACAAGCAAGCGGCCCATTGGTCTCGAGCGTGGCGTGAGGCTAAAATGAAACTGCTCATACAGCCAACTGACGGCCTTGCACCCCTGGTTCAAGCAATCGATAGAGCGAAGAGCCGGCTGGAGATCGCCATCTTCCGCCTGGACCGCAACGAGATCGAAAAGGCACTCGCGGATGCCGTGGGCCGGGGCGTGTTCGTTCACGCTCTGATCGCCTACACCAATCGGGGCGGCGAACAAAACTTGCGGAAACTGGAAATGCGATTGCTTGCCGCGGGAGTGACGGTGGCGCGTACCGCAAACGATTTGATTCGTTATCACGGCAAATACATGATTGTCGACCGGCGCGAACTTCACGTGCTGTCCTTCAACTTCACCCGTCTGGATATCGATTACAGCCGCGGTTTCGGGGTGGTCACCCGGAACCGCAAACTGGTACAGGAAGCCGTGAAGCTGTTCGAAGCAGACACCCAGCGACAGCCTTACACCGCTGGGTTGCCTGGGTTCGTGGTCAGCCCCGCGAACGCTCGAAAACAGCTGGCGCAAGTCATCCGGGGGGCGAAGCGGGAGCTGCTCATCTACGATCCAGAAATTAGCGACGCAGGCATGCTTCGCGAACTGGAGACGCGATCGAAGGCCGGCGTTGAGATCAAGATCATTGGGCGCCTGGCCGGCAGGAGCGCCAAATTTCCGGTGAAGAAGTTGGGGGGCCTCCGTCTGCATACGCGCGCCATAATCCGGGACGGCCGGCTGGCGTTCATCGGAAGCCAGAGCTTGCGAGCGCTCGAACTTGGAGCGCGCCGCGAAATCGGTGTCATTTTTCGCGAACCTGCGATCGTCGCCAGTCTGAGCAAGACTTTCCTGGAGGATTGGAACGCCGCGGACCGGCCCAGTCCGGTTATTGAGATCGACCAAGTGCCTCAGGCCACTAAAGTCGCAAAGAAGGTCGCTAAGGCGGTCACCAAAGATTTGCCTGCCGTCACTCCGGTTCTGGAAGTAGTGGTCCGAGAGCTGGCTGTAGAAACCGATGGCGCGGATTTAGATCGCAAGGCCATCGAGAATACGGTAAAAGATGCAGTCAAAGAAGCAGTGCAGGAAGCCGTTCAGAATGTCGTGGAACAGAACGGCATGGTGCATTCACGGTAGACTTAATTCGCGCCACCTACCCACAACTGATTCAGCTCATCGATCCGAAGTTCCACCGCTCTTGCGAAGGCTTCCACTTCCTCCGGTGTGTACTCGGCAGCCCGGAAGGCATCGCGAATCTGCTCCGGCGAAAGTCTGGCAAGCAGCTGCCCAGTCCACTTGGCGTCCGCTTTGGGGATTTGCCGGCCGATCCATTCCATGTTGACCCGGCTGACAAACTCAGGGGCGTCAAAGGCAATAAACAGCGCCGGCCGGTGGGGATCCTCAAAATCTACAAACTCGCCGGCGTGCTCGGCCCCCTTGCGGATGAACTTGGAATGAACATACGAATCGAGGTTCCCCTTCCCCTTGTCGCTGGCTATGAAGTTCGTAGTCCCAAAACTGGATCCCAAGTCGCTTACCATATACACCAGTTCGGGACCATCGCCCGAGTCAGAGCGCTTCTTGCGGTAGACGGAATTGTTATCGTCCTTCAGATCCCAATTGTTGATAACCGCCATCATTACGCGCAGACCATTCAGCTCACGCGTATCAGTGAAAGGGTTCTTACGCCATTCCCAGGTCCCGATTTTCTTCTCCCCTTCCGAGTATCGTTTGAGCCGCACGTTCTTGATGGAGCCGTCCGGCTGGATGAATGAGTTGCCGCGCTGGAGGTGCGCCGGCATGCCTTTGGCCCGGAAATCCGGAAGAAAATAGTCCTCATTGGTAAAATAGCCGATCGACCAGACCAACCGGGTGGCCGCCGTTTCCGGTTTTGCCTCCGCTCCCAGTTTTACCTTCCACTTCACTCCGTCCTGGTCTCGAACGTCGAACTTCGGATTGGAGCCTTCCAGGTCTTCCTTTTCGAACGTGAAGGGAGGATGAGGCTGGTGTTCCTTGCCGCCAAGGCCTTCCAGGAGGTTACGGGAAGCAATGTCGGCAGGCTCGCGCCACAGGACGGGAGTTGCAGTCTGGGAACTTCCTGCATTCTGGTGGGCTGCTTTGAGCAACTTCTGCGCGAAAACTCCCGTGGGAAATGCGCCTAGAAATGTCACGCCCAGCAGGGTCAGGAATTTCTTCTTACTCATGCGTCTCCTCCACGCGGGAAGATGCACTTAGGCTGCCATACGCCATGATGTAACGGTTACTGGCAAATCCGCAGCCGATGAAATAATAATAATGAGGCAGCACCCGGAACCGGCCTAAGCAGAGCTGCATCGATATTGGTGAAAGGTCCAGTTTCTCTATGTCTTTCCCGCCCTTCAGCCGCAGATACTTTCTTCTGTTGGTTCTGGCTTGGCCGGCGTTGGCCGATTCCTCGGCCGATTCCTCACCCCAGGGGATCAAAAATTTCTATCAGGTGGATCCGCACGTATACCGGGGCGCACAGCCGTCCGAAGATGGTTTTCAGTACCTGGCGAAGCTCGGCGTGAAGACAGTGATTGATTTGCGCGAGGCCGATCAACGATCGAAGGCCGAAGAGACGGCAGTTACGGCCGCCGGTATGAGATATGTCAATGTTCCAATGACGGGTCTGGCGGCGCCCACGGATGCAGAGATCGGCAGGATATTAGGAATCCTGGAAGGCGACGGCGGGACCGTTTTCGTGCATTGCAAGCGGGGAGCGGACCGCACCGGTGTCGTGATCGCGTCGTATCGCATCGATCGCGACGGTTGGAACAATGCCGATGCTCTAAGCGAAGCTAAGGCGCGCGGCATGGCTCCCTTTCAGTTTCCGCGCATGAGCTACATCCGCGCTTTCCGGCCTCGAACACTGGAGGCCAAAACCGGCGCACCCGGTACGATGGCAACAACTGCCTCCGACCCAACTACCGTAGATCCGAGCGGTATTGCTTCGTCACCCGCGGCAGTGCGCTAATATCGCGTAGCTGGAAAGCTGCGGATCCAGACGAAGTAACGTTGTGGTCACGGTCACGATTGAAGCTCTTCCCCGGCATTAACGTCATACGGGTGGAGAAGGAAACCTTATGTCGCCGCGCGATCGCGACATCCTGGCGCGGCGAAAACAGGAGAAGCAATGACTACGAGTTATTGGTTTGCCAGGATGGCTCAGAAGGCCGCAAAGGTCACCGGATCAAGCCCGGCTTTCATGGCCGTGTGCCTTCTAACGCTGTCGTGGCTGACCAGTGGACCGTTGTTTGGATGGAGCGATACGTGGCAGCTCATCATCAATACGGTTTCAAACATCGTAGCCATGCTCATGCTATTTCTCACACAGAACACACAGAATCGCGACAGCGCAGCCCTGCAGCTCAAGGTTGATGAGCTCCTGCGCGCGGTTCGTGGCGCTCAGAACGCGTTCATCAACCTGGAAGAGCTCACAGAGGAAGACCCGGCTCGCATAAAAGGGCGATATGCAAAATTGGCCGAAAATGCACGCGCGGTGCCGGCCGCGCTTTAGCCGTTCGCCACCCGCGGCCGCGCAACACACCGATAACTGCAACTCCTGCACTCTCCTGGGAAATAATTTGCGCACGCTCTGCCGTAAGGCAATGCTGAAGTGCTGAAACATCTCACTGTTTCCCTTTGGCCTTCCGTTTGCTTCTTAGCAGAAGGGTGGCTGTCACCTGTTACAGGTTGGGTTTCAGTTAGGAGATTTTATTAAGATGCTCGGCTGGATGATTTTGTTCGCATTGATGGCTCTCGCAAGCGCGGCTCTGGGATTCACGGGGATGCAAGAGGCATTGTGCTTCCGCACTGCCGGCGTATTTTTTTCGGTACTGTTTTTTTTGACCGTGTTGGGCCGCGCGGTTCGCCACCGGGCTCGATGAGGTGCGCGGGCAGATCTCTATGAAGGAGGAGGCCGTCCGTATCATCCTGGCCTTCTACTCCGCCAAGGAAGATGAACCTGACAAAGCATTTGAACGATTGCGTAGGGCTGCCCCTGGACAGGCCGCATTGTTTCGACGGGAAGGCACCGTCCACGGATCAAAGAGCCGCAGGCTTCAGCGCTACGCTCAGCTTCGTCTTGAAAGCGAATCGCTGATTGTCGCCTCGGCGCCGCCCTCGGGCGTTCAAGCGATCACGAAGCGGCTGCTCGGCGATGGGTCGCCTGTGGTCTTCGTCGTGCAGGGGGACCTCGAAACCGGTGCTTCGGCGGCGCCCGCCGGTCCCGCACCGGGCAAGATCCCGGTTCTGGAGCGGTTACAACATAATCAACACATCCTGGATGCCGTCCGCGCCGACCTGCTGGAGGCCTCTCAGCTCGATCACGTGCTGCCTGCCGCCGCCGAATGGATCATCGACAACACGTACTTGATCCGCACTCAGATTGCGGAAGTCCGCAAGCATCTTCCGCGCGATTATCCGAAGATCCTGCCGCTGCAATCCCCTGGAAATCCTCGCATTTGCGATCTCGCGCACGAACTGGTCCGGCGGGCGGATTTCGCTTTGGACCAGAGCGCCATTCTGGATTCTCTGCACGATTATCAAAAGCAGAATCCCTTAACAGTGGCCGAACTCTGGTTCTTGCCGCTGTTGCTTCGTGTCGGGTTGATTGAGGGACTCGCCGAGCTTGCTCAACGAGTGAATCAGGCGCAGCAATTGCGCGAGCTCGCCTACCTGTGGGCCAACCGGCTAGCCGCGAGCGCGCGGCTTGACTCCTCCACGTTCGAACGCATGCGGGCGCTGGCCGAAAGCCAACCGTGCGCGCAGGAGTCCTACTTCGTCACTTCGCTTGCCGAGCAGCTTCAAGATGAGGAAGCCGCGCTCGCTCCCATGCAGAGCTGGATCGAGGACCGATTCAAAACCACCGTCACTGAATTGGTGCGTTGCGAACATGTCCGCGAAGCGGCGCAGCGCCAATCCACCGCCAACGCATTTGGCAGTCTTCGCGGCCTGGCGCGGATCGATTTCAGCCAGGTCTTTGAGACCGCAAGCGTGGTGGAAGCCGAACTCCGCGCCGATCCCGGCGGGATTTATGCGCGCAGCGATTTTTCGACGCGAGACCGCTGCCGCCGGGTGGTGGAGCGGATTGCCCGGTGCGCCGGTGTGGACGAACGCACGGTGGCTCGCCGCGCCGTTGAGCTGGCCCAGAAGGCTGCCGGCGATTCCCATCGCGGGCACGTGGCCTTTTACCTTTTGGCCGACGGCGTTACTCAACTCGAGGAAGAGCTGTCTGCCCGCAGGCCGATCCAGATTCGGTTCACGCGTGCAGTTCGACGTCACGCCACCGCAGTCTATTTGGGCGGAGGCGCCGGGATGACCGCCTGCCTGTTGGCGCTCGCGTTGGCGCTGGCGTGGGAGGCTGGGGTGCATCGTCTGCCGACCCTGGCGGCGCTTGGGATTTTGGCGCTGTTTCCATTGAGCGAACTCAGCGTCCAGATTCTCAACGCGCTGGTGATTTCGTTTCTACCCCCGGACCCTCTGCCGAAGATGGATTTCGAAGATGGCATTCCCGAGGAGAATGCGACTTTGATCGTCGTGCCGATGATGCTCTCATCGGTGGACGTCGTCCGGCGCGAGATCGAAAAACTGGAAGTTCGTTTTTTGGCCAACCAAGACCGCCATTTATTCTTTGGTTTATTTTCCGATTACACCGACTACTTCCAGCCCACTGCACCGAACGACGCGGAACTGCTGAACGCCGCTTTGGAAGGCATCGATGCGCTGAATGCGCGGTACCCCGGCGGACGCTTTCTCCTCTTTAACCGCAACCGCGCCTGGTCCCGCAGCGAACAGCGCTGGATTGGACGCGAACGCAAGCGCGGCAAGATCGAAGATCTTAACGCTTTCCTTTCCGGAGAGGGATCGAGCGAGATCCTGATTCGTGGCGCGCTTCCGCTACCCATTCGCTCAGTCATCACCCTGGACGCCGACACCCAGTTGCCCCCCGGGTCCGCGCGGAGATTGATCGAGACAATGGCTCATCCCCTGAATCGAGTCGAAGTGGATCCGGTGACACGCACGCGCCGTCGCGGTTACGCTGTGATTCAACCCCGCATCAGTATCGCGCTGCCCTGCGCTATGGCCACCCGCTTCACCGGCGTCTTCGCCGATACAACTGGAACCGACCCTTATTGCCACGCGGTATCGGACGCGCATCAGGATCTCTTCGGAGAGGCGACATTTCATGGCAAAGCCATCTACGATGTGCAGGCGTTCCGTAGCGCACTGGCCAACAGGTTTCCAGTCGACACTATTCTTAGCCACGACTTGATTGAGGGCGCATATGCGGGCGTGGGCCTGGCCTCCGACATCGAATTGTTCGAGAACGTGCCACTAGACTATGCCACTTACAGCAAACGCGAGCATCGCTGGATTCGGGGCGATTGGCTGATTGCATCCTGGATTTTTTCGCGCGTCCCAGGGCCGGACGGCCAGCGCGTGGCGAATCCGCTTTCGCTCGTCAACCGCTGGCGCATTTTCGACAACCGGAGGCGGAGCTTGGTTCCCGTTGCATCGCTCGCGCTGCTGCTGTGCGGTTGGATGGCATCTTCGGCGCCCGGGGTATGGAGCCTGCTGGTAGGCCTCGCGGTTGTCATTCCCACGCTTGCCCCCTTGCTGGATCGCGGCGCGCGGCACATTCAGGGCGCCGTACACCGCTGGCAAGGCGCGGAAGCGGAAGGGGTGCGCGCCCTGGTAACGATCGCGTTCCTTCCTTATCAAGCGTGGGTTTCGACGGACGCGATCGCCCGCGTGTTGTACCGCCGCTTCGTCAGCAAGCGGCATATTTTGGAGTGGCAAACCGCTGACGAAGCCGCCGCGCACAAGCAATCCGGCGCTACGTATCGCCGCATGTGGATCATCTCGCTATGTTCGGCGGTCCTGCTCGCTGTGCAGCACTTTCAGGGCAAATCGGAGTCCAGTGTCGTTTTTCTCGGCCTGTGGATTGCCGCTCCCGAACTCATGCGATGGCTAGCGCGGCCTGCCCGGCGTTTCGTTCTCGATAATGCCAGCGCCAATTACCTGCGTTTGCTGGCCCGGCGCACGTGGCGTTATTTTGACGATCTGGTGGGTGAGGAGTCACACTGGCTCCCCCCGGACAACTCGCAGTTGGCGCTTCACATTGAAGTGGCCGAGCGAACGTCTCCCACCAACATCGGCCTTTGGCTCACATCCGCGCTGGCCGCCGCGGATTTAGGCTACTTGGGCATCGACCAGTTGGCGGAGCGCTTAGAACATACGATGGAGACGCTCGGAAAACTGGAGCGCTACGAGGGGCATTTGTTAAATTGGTACGACACACGAACGCTCCAGCCGTTGGCCCCGCGCTACGTGTCCACTGTCGACAGCGGAAATCTGCTCGCCAGCCTGTGGGTGCTTCGACACGGCTGTCGCGAGCTGTTGCATCGGCCCGTGGTGGGTCATGCCAACCTGCGCGGCCTTAGAGATACGCTGGCTATCGTTCGCGAAGGCGGCCGCGGCGACGCTTCGGTGACCCATCCTGCGCATGCTCTCAGTCAGCTGCTGCAGGGCAAGCTGGCAGGTCATCACCTTATAGCGCGCCTCCAGCTGACGGCCAATTCCATCGGGCCTGTGCAAAGCGCGGAGCAGCCGCCAGATTCCGCCCCGGCTTCCGCAAATGAACAGTCTTACTGGATTTCGCGGCTCGCGCACGAGCTCGAGGCATGTTCACAGACTGTCTATCGTTATCTGCCCTGGATGGAAATCCTCTCGCAGCCGCCTGACTCCTTTGTGCGGAGCTTGGGCCCGGACGCAGTCAAGCTTCGACGCCGCGCCCTTCGTGAGCTGCCCACGCTGCTAAGCCTTTCGGGCCGCCAAGCCACTTCCGGCTCCAGCGCACTGGATGCTCTTCTGGCGAAAGGGTCGTTGCCGAATCTTAGGCCGGACCTGGTCGAGTGGCTGAGCCAGGTGGCTCACGCCTGTGAGCAAGCTCGAGTGCATGCGGCGGACGCTGTGCGTCGTTTCGAGGATTTGGCGGATGCGTGCCAGCGTCTGGCGGACAGCATGAACATGCGTTTCCTCTACGATAGCGACCGCCGCTTGTTTAGCATCGGGTACGCGCTGGGAGGGCCGGTCCAATTCGCCAGCCATTACGATTTGCTGGCAAGTGAGAGCCGCTTGGCTAG
>Ga0302326_10012056_pt1 | contig 18507 bp, 15 predicted proteins | sample Palsa_T0_3_FD_202264 | JGI IMG/M metagenome (GOLD analysis project Ga0302326, IMG submission 202264) | Peat permafrost microbial communities from Stordalen Mire near Abisko, Sweden - Palsa_T0_3 | ecosystem: Environmental > Terrestrial > Soil > Palsa > Peat permafrost | place: Sweden: Abisko...
TGATGCGGATCGTTCGATCGTGCATGCGGCTCCATTGCTCGTGCTGAACTGCCTGGGTGCGGGGATTTTCACGACGAAAGCACTGGCGATCATCTTCGTGCAGATGTGGATTCGCTGGACGCTTCCGCGGCCGCGCATCGATCAGGTGCTCTATGCCTGCGTGAAGGTTCTGCTGCCGATGGCGTGCGTGTTGCTGCTGGGGGCGGGGCTGTGGCAGTTGCTCGTTCCCGATCTGCCGATCGTGCCGTGGAGCATGTTGTCCACAGGCCAGATATTCAATCCTTGGAATCTGCATCAATGGTACAACGCCGGCGCAACCGCGGCGCTGGTCACGCGACTGTTGCTGGCGCTGGTTGGAATCTCTGGATTCACGGCGATACTGATGTGGATCGGCTACGCGGCGGTCACAGGCAGGAATATCAAACAGCGACTCTCGGACCCGGCTCCGATTGGGAATGGGACCGCCGCAGCGGTCGGCTGATGAAGCAAGAACAGCATGGCATGGCTCGCTCAATCCTCTCCGGTCCCGGTTGATACCGCCGCCGCATCGGCGATTTTGTTTTATCTTTTGGCGATGCTCTCAGCGGGATCGGCCATCGGCGTCGTCCTCTCCCGAAACATCGTGCGAACGGCCGTCTTCCTCCTCTTTACCCTCGTCGGTGTCGCGGGGCTCTATTTTCTCCTGGCGGCCGAATTCATCGCGGCCGTGCAACTGGTCATCTATGCGGGCGGAACGCTTATTCTGATCGTGTTCGGCGTCATGCTCACCAGTAAATCGCCCTTCAGCCGCTTCGAGCCCAAGCTAATTGAAGTCGTGATCGCAAGCGCGTTGGGTCTGGTGCTGCTGGGGTCATTGATTGCGGCGATCATCGCCACGCCGTTTGTTTCAGCGCCGGTCGAGAACGGACCCTATCCAATCGAAAAGTTGGGTCAGGCATTGCTCGGGGACTATCTCGTGCCATTCGAGATCGCCAGCGTGCTGCTGCTGGTGGTGATGATCGGGGCGGCCTATCTGGCCAAGGGACGCCGCAGAGAAGGAGATTGACGCCGGAATATCACTGGGGTGTATGGGCCGATACCCCGACGTCTGGCACGGATTCTTTTTGATGCAGCCGTTTCACGTTCCGGGCGAGCAGACCCTTGTCTCCTGTGATCTGCTCAAACTCCACCTGTTCGCCATCCTTGAGCGAGCGGAAACCGTCCCCTTCGATGCTGCTGAAGTGAACGAAGACATCCTTGCCCTCCGCGTTGAGAATGAAGCCGAATCCCTTTTTGGAATCGAACCACTTCACGGTGCCGGTAGGCATGTTCTTCTCCACGAAAACGATGTGTGACGGCGGGCGACTGCGGCTTGTACTTGGCGGATGACAGCAACGACCGCGAAGTCAAACCCGAACCAAAATAACCAAGTCGCCCAGCCGACAACGGAGAAATGATGACCCTCTGACCGGCAACTCCTCGCCATTTGCCGACTTCGGACCTGACCGTCGCACAAAATCCTAACGTGGAACCCGTGGAATGCAATCAAAAACCGCCGCTGGCTTGTAGCGATGCCGCTCCTCGGGCAAGATGTGCCGCTCACCGTTGGAATGGAGCCAATAATGACGCAAAGCGGCGGACCGACAAGTGGATCACCTCAGCCCACCACGCGACGGCGCGTGATGATTCACGGATTATCGCCAACCCGAAAGCAGGGATCGGTAGTCGAGGCTGATCCTGAAACTATGGGGGCTGCGCCGCTGCTGCAGCCACTGCCGTTTCGCGTTGGGCATGGCTACGACATCCACCGCCTGGAGCGCGGCCGGCCCGGCGGAAAGCTGATCCTGGCCGGCGTAACCGTTTCCGAGGAGATCGCCCCCATCGCCCACAGCGACGGCGACGTTATCCTGCACGCCATCGTTGATGCCCTGCTGGGCGCATTGGGCATGGGAGATATTGGCGAAGTCTACGGCGATTCGGATCCAAAATGGAAGGACGCAGCCAGCAAGATTTTCGTGGACGAGATCTACGGCAAAGTTCGACAAGCGGGTTATCGGCTGGCAAACGTAGACGTATCGCTGCTGCTGGAAAGGCCAAAAATTCTCCCGCACAAGCCGGCGATGGTGACCAATCTAAAACGGCTCTTCGGCCCCTCCGCCGCGGTCAATATCAAGGCCGGCACCAACGAGCAGTGCGACGCGGTCGGCAGGGGGGAAGCGGTCGTCGCGCACGCTGTTGTTTTACTGTCGGCGGCGCACTGAAAACGCTAGGAAGTTGCTAGCGGCTAGTTGTTAGCTGCCAGCAACCAACAACTGGCAACCAGCAACCAGCAACGACGAGCTATGCCACTTCGCATCTACAACACGTTGACAGGCCAGAAGGAACTCTTTGAGCCGGTGAACCCGGGCACGGTTGGAATTTATCTGTGCGGCCCGACGGTTTACAAGCCGCCGCACATGGGGCACATGGTGGGGCCGGTCATCTTCGACGCGATCAAACGCTATCTCACCTACACGGGTTACAAGGTGACCCTGATCGTCAACATCACCGATGTCGAAGACAAGCTGATCGCGGCCGCCATCGAGGAAAAAACCACCGTCGTCGAGTTGGCTCAGCGCTACACGAAGGATTATTTCGACGCGCTCTCGGGTCTGGGGATCGACACCATCGACCACTTCCCCCGCGCATCGGAGCACATCGCCCAAATCGTCCAGATGTGCCAGACGTTGATCGCCAAAGGATTCGCCTACGCCGCCGCGGGGAATGTCTGGTTTGATGTGGCCAAAGACGGCGGCTACGGCAAGCTCTCCCATCGCCGGCCCGAAGATCAGGAGAGCGGCCTTCGCGAGCTGGAAGGGTCAGGGAAGCGTAACCCCGCCGACTTTGGCCTGTGGAAATCCGCCAAGGCCGACGAGCCCAGTTGGGATTCCCCCTGGGGAAAGGGAAGGCCGGGCTGGCACATCGAGTGCTCCGCCATGTCGATGAAATACCTCGGCGAAACTTTTGATATCCACGGCGGTGGAATGGATCTGCTGTTTCCCCATCACGAAAACGAACTTGCCCAGAGCGAATGCTGCACCGGCAAGCCGTTTGCGCGGTATTGGATGCACAATGGCCTAACGAAAATCAAAACCAAGCTCTCCAGCGGAGAGCTCAAAAGCGAAAAAATGAGCAAAAGCATCGGCAACGTGATCGATGCCAGGCTCTTCCTGCTACAAAACGGTGCCGAATTGTTCCGGTACATCTTGCTGAGCACGCACTATCGCAGCCCGATCGATTTTTCGGAGGACGTGTTGGTCGCGGCAAAAAAGGGACTCACCGCTTTCCATCGCCTCGCTCAGCGCGTGGCGCGATTGGGAGATACCAGAGCATTTAATCAAGCAAATACCATACATGTCGCCGAATCATTCAAGGCTAAGCACGCGGATTTCTTCCGCTCGATACCTCTACTGAAGGCAAAATTCCTGGAGATGATGGACGACGACTTCAACACCGGCGGCGCGATCGGCGTGCTGCACGAAATGGCCAACGAGATCAACAGCTTCCTCGAGCGCGCAAACGCCGAGCGGGACAAGTCGGCCGATGTGTTGGGGGCTGCAATAGTGACCACACAAATGCTCACGAATCTTGGCCAGGTCCTGGGCCTCTTCCGCGCTCCCGTCGCCCTTTCGACGAGCAACGATGACGGCCTCGCGGGCAAGCTCATGGAGCTGCTGATCAAATTGCGCGAAGACGCGCGTAAATCGAAAAACTTCGCGCTGGCAGACGGCATTCGCAACGGCCTGTCCGCCATCGGCGTAACGCTGGAAGACCGCGCCGGCGGAACCGATTGGCGGAAAGATTAGTGTGCCACGGGCATCCTGCCCGTGTCGCGATGGCCACAACAAAACACGGGCAGGATGCCCGTGGCGCAAATCATCCATGATCATCCTCGGCGTCGATCCCGGCCTTCGTCTTACCGGCTACGGGGTGGTCCAATTCAAACCGACCAATATCCTCAAGCCGCTGTTGATCGACGGCGGCGTCATTCGACTTAACACAAAGAGCGCCGTGGCGGATCGCCTTGTCGAACTGGCCACCGAGCTGGATGTGTTGATCGGCGAGCACAAGCCGGATGTCTGCGCGGTGGAGCAGCTCTATTCCAACTACGCTCACCCCCGCACGGCGATCCTGATGGGTCATGCGCGCGGCGTGATTCTTCTGGCCGCCGCCCGGCGCGGGCTGCGGATCGAGCAGTTCGCCGCCAACCGAATTAAGCAATCCCTCACCGGGCACGGACATGCCGGCAAAGCGCAGATGCAGCGGACGATTCAATCCGTCTGGAATTTAAAGACCCCGCCCGAACCGCCGGATGTCGCCGATGCCCTGGCCGTCGCGCTGTGTTGCGGCAAAGCGCTGGCGCGATCGCTCTGAGGGTACAGCGCGCCATCCGAGCCGGGCCGTGTCGGCCCGATCGACGTGCGCCGCTGGTCGAGCCTCTGGCATCGGCGGAAAGCCCATGATACGACGGCGTCATGTCATTCGCGTGGGATTTTTCGACCCTCGCCGATCAACTCGGCCACATCATCGATAAGACCGAAGCCGATCTCCGGCTCGAACAAGCCGTCTACGGATTGGATGCCAAGGACGAAAAGGCGATCCAATCGCTGCTGGCCGACAATCTCGCCGATCTCTACGAAGTCAGCCGCGAGGTGCATTATCCATCTTCTCAAGGATACAAACTCACGCATCGCCAGCGCTGTGATCTGGTGCTGACTCCAAAGGGAAGGCCCCTGCGCTTGGATTCCGCTCCACTGACTCTCTTTGACGCTCCCAATCAGTCTGAACCTTCAGAAGCACTATGGTTGGAAGTAAAAGTCGCCTACCAATTCCGCGAGGGCGGCGAGCGTCACGCCGGTTATGGCGCGCAATTCCGCCAGACCATCGTTGCGGATTTGCGAAAGATGGAGGCCGAGCCGTTGATTCGCCAAGCCGGCTTGGTGCTTGTCGTCTTTAACGAATCCGAGGAAGTACTGGGCAAAGATCTGGAATTGTTTGAAGATGTGCTGGTTCGCAAAGAGGTGCTTGCGGGTTTCCGGCATGTCCGCAGCAGTGCCATTCTCGACCGCATCGGCCATCGTGTCTGTACGATCGCCCTCTGGCCCACCCTGCAACGGTAAACTGCGCCCGGCACATCCTTTGCTCGATTTCCTTTGCGATAAGACGGCAGAGTCAGGACGGCTAAACAGATCGGCAAGTACGTGGCCTCACAGCCGCGGGCCGATAGCCCGTTTTTCGCCCGTTGAAAGGAGAACGCAATGCTTACCGCCTTAACGACGTTGGCAACCTCCGGCTTTTTAGCCCAAGTTTATGCAAACAACCTCATCTGGCTCGGCATGGTCTTTTTCGTGATTTCGATTATTGCGTACGTGCTCGGGGCGCGAGGCGTCGCAGGAATGAGCGCTGGCCTGGGTCGCACGTTGCTGATCGTTGGCGTCGTGCTGGCGATCGTCGTTATCGTCTTCGGTTATGTCGGCCATCCTGCTTGATTGGGTGCACGTTCACCGCATTGACTGATTCTCTCGAATTGAAGCACCGGCCGCATCGCGTTCTCCTTGCACGCGTTGCGGTCGGTCGCTAATAGGACCGCGTCACCATGGCGTCATCGCTGTACACCGGCGATAGTAATCACCGCGCATGACGCCTTCCTGGATCGCCCGACATCAAAAGCTCGCCGCCGCAGCGGGACTCTGGGTAATCGTTTTGATCGCCTACGTGCCCGTCTATTGGGCCGGGTTCATTTGGGATGATGCCGATCACGTTACGAGCAATCCGACGCTTCGCTCGCTACATGGATTGTGGCAAATCTGGACTGTGCCTACGTCACTTCCGCAGTGGTATCCACTGGTTCACACGACTTTCTGGCTGGAGTATCACCTCTGGGCCGCCAATCCCCTGGGCTTCCATATCGTCAATGTTTTTCTGCACGCCGCCGGCGCTGTGCTGTTATGGCGACTGCTGAACCGTCTGGCGGTGCCCGGCGCGTGGCTGGCTGCGGCGATCTTTGCCGTACATCCAATTCACGTTGAATCGGTGGCTTGGATTACAGAACGAAAAAATACACTCTCCGCGCTCCTCTATCTGGCCGCCGCTATCGCGTATCTGCGATGGGACTCTGCGGACAAAACGCGATCAGGGCGTTGGTATTTCGCCTCGCTGGTACTGTTCACTGGCGCACTGTTCAGCAAGACCGTGGTTTGTTCACTGCCCGCAGCGCTTCTCTTGATCCGCTGGTGGAAAACAGGCCGGCTCACGCGGCGAGATTCTGTCCTGCTTCTGCCGATGTTCGTGATCGGTGCCGTTCTGGCGGCCACCACGGCGTGGCTGGAGCGCAATCATGTTCAGGCTGTCGGACCCTCCTGGACGTTCGCTGCCTCACCCGGCGGGGAGTTGGTCGCGCGCACGCTCATCGCTGGCCGGGCGCTATGGTTCTACGCGGCGAAACTCGCCCTTCCCTGGCCGCTGGCATTCATCTACACGCGATGGCACATCAATGTGGATTCGCCGCGGCAGTTCATCTTCCCGCTTGCTGCCGCGGGTGTCGTCTTATCCATGTGGCTGTTGCGACATCGCATCGGGCGCGGGCCGCTGGTCGCAATCCTGTATTTTGCCATCACGCTCTTCCCCGCTCTTGGCTATTTCAACATCTATCCGATGCGGTTCTCCTTCGTCGCCGACCATTTCCAACATTTGGCGAGCATCGGTCTGACGACCCTCGCCGCCGTCGGCCTCGCAAAGCTCACGACGCGCTTTCCCCGCATGGGCACGACGATTTCGGCCATTCTCCTGCTCACGTTGATGGTTCTCACGTTCTATCAATGCACGATCTACCACAACACCCAAACGCTTTGGCGCGATACGATGAGAAAGACACCCGATTCGTGGATGGTCTATACCAATCTTGGCCGCGTCCTCGAATCGGAGGGCCGCGCATTGGAAGCGGTTCCCTATCATGAGACCGCCCTTCGCCTGGCGCCGGACCTGACGGATACGCATGAGAATGTCGCTGTCGGCCGAATGTTGCAGAGCCGTTACGATGAGGCCGAGGCGGAATTCCACCGCGCGCTGGCGATCGATCCCGCCTTTGTTCCCGCCTTAACCGATTTGGGCAAACTGGAGTATTTCGACCGCCACGACTCTGCCGAGGCCGAACGCTATTTCACAAACGCGCTGCAGATCTCCCCCACATACGCCCCGGCGAATTATGCCTATGGCGTTTTGCTCGAACAGCGGGGCAAGTTGGCCGAGGCCGCCGAGCATTATCGCCTTGCTGCGCACGATTTCCCCGATGATTTTGACACCGAATACGATTTGGGCTCGGTGCTGCTCAAACTGCGTCGGCCCAGCGAGGCGATCGATCCCCTGCGCGCCGCCACGCGATTACAACCCACCAGCAGCCGTGCGTGGATCAATCTGCGCGCGGCCTATGTGATGGACGGCCAACCCCAAGCCGCGGTCGAATCCGCCCGCGACGCAATGCGTGCTCTCTCAACGGCGCATCCGTAACATTGGCGTCTCGCCCATGCCGGCGATCCAATAGTTGAGCCAAGCGCCGTATTGCCGACCCCTTTCGCCCCTGCGTCGCCCGCACGGCCGAGACGGCTGTGTTACGAGTGACCCAGCCGCGATCATCCAATTTCTTCATCGATTCTCCCCAACTTCAATCTTCGTTCGAATCGCTTTCAGCCTCTCTGCCAACTCATTTACTGTCTCCACATGCCCCCTTACCGGTGTCAGCAGATCATCCAGCCACTTCATCCCTTGCGCGGGCAAGCTCAAGGTTGCTTCCGCATCAACATTGGTCCACGTCTTGAGCAAACGATTGACACGCCGGCGCGTATCCCAGCGCAGCAAGGCCCAGAGAACGACGAAGTAGATCAACAGAAAACTGACGCTCTTCAGCAGATACGCCGCGCTGAGCAACTGCACCGCCAGCAGCGCAAACTCCTTACCGAATCCGCCCCAGGTTGGCGCTAGCATGGCCTGAAGAATCGGTTGAGCGATTGGAAACCAGATGACCGCGCCGATCGTCGCCAGCCAGCGCAGCGGCGCGAAGATAATCGAGGGCCGCGCAACGCGATCGATCGCCTGGGCCGCCTGTCGCCCGACGGTTTCCGCCAGTCGCGCTCGCAGTTCACTCTCTGCTTCTGCGGCTGGCAGATCCTCCCAAAGCCGTCGCGGCCCATACAACGTTCCGACAGAAGGATGCGATTGATGCAATAGAGCGAACGTCGCCTGAACTGCCGGCGTGCGCACCTGCTCCGCCATCGCGCCATGCCCCACGTTCTTCTGCACAACAGCCATCAGCGGCAGCAAAGCGGTCTGCACCACATTCACCAGCGGCCAGCGTGAAAGCCGCTGCTGCACGACCGGTTCGACAATCGACAACTGATAGCCCGCATCGTTCTGCAGGCGTGGCAATTGCGACTCAAGCAGCGGAACGCCAACGCGCGCCGCGAGAAGTTCCTCTGCTTCGCGCAACAATCGTTCCGCCGCCTCGGCGCGCGAGGATAATTGCTGTGCGTCGAGCCAGCGCAGCAACGTGCGATCCTGCCGCGTCCCGGCAAGTTGTCGAGACTGCCGCACGATCGCGGTCGATTTCTGATTCGACAGCATTGCCCGCAGCGCCGGCAGATCCATCGTCTGCGGTTTCTGCGCGCTGATCAGATACACATTCGGAGGTGCGGCCAATGAAAGAGTCTTGCCCAACCGCGCCGCATAATCTTTCCGCAGCTCCTCGGCTGCCGTTTGCCCTTCGCGGAGCTGATCCGCCTTATTCAGACAGAACACAAAGTTCGATGGATCGTTCCCCGCCGCCACCTGCGCGAGCAGCCGTTGCGGTTGGATGTCCGCATATTTTTCGACGCTCTGAATCCACAGCGGATAGAGCAGATGCCGCAGGATTTTCCGCGTGAGGGCCACGTGCTGGGCCCAATGACTATCGATGTCCGGCAGATCGACCAGCACCTGCTGCGAAAGCTCGCCGACATTGTGCGGCACGATGCGATATTTCCCCGGCGCAACGCGCTCGAGCAACTCGCGCAATTCCTCGGCCGCGGTGTGATGAGCGTAGGCGATCACCTCTTCGGTTCCCGGGCCGTGCGCTGATTGTTCGCTGATCGTCTGCCCGACCAGCGCGTTCACTAAACTGCTCTTGCCAACCTCCTTGCCGCCGATCAGTCCCACCAGATAGAGCGGCTGCTCGTGTGAGGAATCGACCTCCAGCACCGGCGCGTTCGCATCCAGAACCGCCGGTGCGTCAGCGCCGGTCAGTTCCATTGTTTCGTCGATGATTTCTTTCAGTTCTGAGGTCATACCAACATCATCCGAAGAAGCCTCGCATCTACATGCGGGGCTATGATCGTCGGCCATCACGGTCAAGAAGTGGCCGGCCCTTCAATTTGTCCCCATATATCGTCGGTAAGCTTTTCCAGTCGATCCAAATCGGAAGCCCCTGGAACCCGTCCGGCGATCCACTGACAACTCTTCTGAATCTGAACATGGGCCAACTTCGCGAAGCGCTCAGCGATGCGCTGATTGGTCAGGCGCGCCCGGCTGGCCACTTCATTGCTTGCCTTTTCCGTGAGCCAGGTCACCAGGCTATATGCACCAAACACCGCGATATCCGCTCCGAATAGTGCATGCGTGGTAATTGCCGATGCCGCGATCACCAGATACGGCGCTGCCTCCGAAAGTGCGGTCAGCTTTTCTCCTCCGGGCAGATGCTTGATCATTTTTTTGATGATTGCCGTGTCGCGCGGCGTCGCATTCCACCGCTCGTTCATCCATTTTTTTAGCGCCTCCAGTTCCTCATCCGCGATCCGCGCGGCGTCCTCAGCCGGCAGCTTGCTAGCGCCATACTCCGCCCCCGGCTCCGCCGCCCAGACAGCGCCTCGTCTTCCGGAGCGAATCACATCGTCGATCCGGCTTTGAACGATGGCGAATTGGTCCATGAGTACCGTGCGAAAATCGATCGCGCCAGATTCTCCGGTGGACGCCGCCGAAACACCGTCACCATTGGACTGCCCGCCCCGGAGCAAATCCCAGGTGCTGCGTGGCAAGCGCGCGATTAGACCGGGAACTTGCCGAACGCGATCCAGCATCCGCCCCGGGCCAATCAGGTAGAGGATGCTCCGCTGCTGCAATCGTCGCTGAAGCGCCGACATCAGCGGATTAACGTCTACCTCGGCGGTTGGGGCTTCCATCGCGCGAAGCGCGAGAATCAACTGATCGGCTTCACGGCGGTCGCTCCGCAGAGGGGCGATCACCTGATCGCGCAATCGCCCCAGTAAATCGCCGATGCGCCGGCTGGTGCCTCGGCGGCGAGCATCGGCGCCACGCAATTCGATTGCCGCGAGCCTGGCGCGCAAAGATTGCAGATTCATCTCCGCCGGCGGCTCGTAACCCGCATCATCACGGGGGATGGCGAAAAGACCGCCCGAGATCGCGTCTTGAGCAACATCGCCGCGCGAGACAAGCTGCTGAGCGTAGTCGTCCACGACGGCGGGGGATTCGGCTTTGTTCATCGCAAAAAGGGTGGGAACGCCGTAACGAGTGGCCAGCCGGTAATATGGCAGCAGCTCCATCATCTGGTATTTCTCCGGCGTCACCAAAAACAGCAGCGCGTCCGCCCACCGAAAGACCCGATCGGCCTGCGCGTGATGCGACGGCTGATCGCCATCCAGATCGGGCGTATCCACCAGCACGATCCGGCGAGTGATTTCATTGCTCACCGGCACGATCATCAATACATCCGCCTGACCCCGCGCTGGCAGTTGCGATGGATCGACCAACACCGTCTCGACGCCGAGCCACCTGGGCGGCAGGGATTTGGCATGCTGTGCTGCGGCGACCGGTCCGGCGGTGAACGTGCGGCGAAAACTCGTGGCCGTCAAATCACTGCCAAAGATGCGATTGAATAGCGTGCTCTTCCCGGTGCCCGTGCCTCCAAGCAATGCAACGATTGCCGGTCCGTCCTCGCGCCGATTGAGATGAAAGCGCGCCGCTTCCACATCGGCGCGGAATCGCTCGATTGCTTGCTGGGGCGCACCGTCAGTTCGCACCGCCGCCAAAGCATCGATCAGCGCACAGAGCTGGACATCCAAGGTTTGCGACCGAGCCATTGTCCGTGGAAGTGTAAGCGATGTTCAGCCACCGAGCATGCTCTTTGCCAATCCATTTGCCGCCGCAACGGCCGGGCGGTTAGCCTGCGGTGATGAAGCGATCCGACCCGCCCTCGCCCTGGCTCGCGGTATGGGTCGGCATCGGATTCCTGCTGCGCCTGGCTTGGGTTCTCCATTTACCGGTCACCGATAGGCAGATCGCGGCTCTACCCGATCAAAGAGAATACCTCGACCTGGGCCGAAACCTGCTGCACGGATGGGGCCTCTATTTCCACGATGCACGTTTTGATGCCGATGTCTTCGCTTACCGCACTCCTGGCTATCCGATTTTCATTGCGCTCTGCGGCGGCTCTATTCGGATTGTCCGCATCGCTCAGGCGTGCGCGGATAGCTCAACGATACTGGCCGTCTATCTCCTGGCAAGGCGCTGGCTCAACCTCCGGCGGTCGATCTTCGCGGCCGTGCTGGTCGCGCTCAACCCGTTGCTGATTTATTTCACGGGCTTGCTGCTCGCCGAAACGTTGTTCACGGCGCTGCTCATCTGGGGAATGGCGCTGGTCACATCGCCGGCGCCGGCAGTGGTGGGATTGCTCTGGCTCGGGCTTTCCGTGCTGGTTCGCCCCTCGGCTCTCGTGCTGCCCGTCTTTATCGCCGCTTTGAACCCGCTCACACGCGGGGCGTACCATTGGCGGCGAGCGATGGTTGCCGGTGTCGTGATCCTGCTCTTCTTGTTCCCCTGGGCATTGCGAAATCGCGCGCGGCTTGGAACCTGGATCTGGACAACGACCAACGGCGGCATCACGTTGTACGACGGCTTCAATCCCACCGCGAACGGCTCGAGCGATCAGTCATTCATTACCCGTATGCCCGAGCTTAAAAGCATGGGGGAAATCGAGCGGTCGGCCTACCTGTCGCGACTGGCCGGACAATTCATCCAGCAAAATCCCAGCCGCGTCTTGAGCCTGACAATCAACAAATTATTGCGAATCTGGAGTCCGATTCCGCTGAGCCGCGAGTACGGTCGCGATCCGCGTTATGTTCTGGTCGGCTTGCTCTACACGCTTCCGCTTTTTCTGATGACATTGGGCGGGCTCACGGGCAATCGCCTGCCGATGCCGGCAAAAGTGTTGCTGCTGTTACCGGCGATATACATTACTGTGGTGCATGCGGCGTCGATCGGCTCGATACGTTATCGCGTCCCCGCCGACGTGCCGATGGCAGTTGTAGCGGCGGCAACTGGCGTCCCGCGGAGGAATGATGATTAATGAATAAAGAATGAAGATTGATGATCAAGGACCAGTCATCATTCCTCATTGATCGATCATCATTTTCTCTCGTTTTTTAATTCCTATGCCCCGCTCCCTAAACAGCCCCGACCGCTTGTTCGATCGCACCTGGCGCGCCGGCCATCCCTTCTGCCAGCGACTCTCCGCCGGCCGACGGTGGAGCATGATCTGCCTGTTCGCTCTTCTTCTGGGCATCATTGGGGCGTACTGGTATGTCACCGATTCCAGTCGGGTGAAGATGATGGCCGAAGACTATCTCTCCGGCCTCCTGGGTGGTCGCGTCGAAGTTGGCAAGGCAACCCTCTCCATCTTCGAGGGACTAAGGCTTGATGATGTGCGCGTCTACGCACGGGAAAAAAAAGGTGAGAAGGACGACAAGGATTCACCTCTATTTTCCGCCCAGGAATTTTTGATCCAGTACAATCCGCAGACACTTTTTTCCGGGAAGCTGGAGGCGACGCGCATCGTCGCCATCGAGCCTCGAGTTCGCCTGACCGAAAACGTCGAAACGCGACAATGGAGTTTCCCCTGGCTCAACCCCAAGCGCCCGCGTCTGTCGATGTCCAGCCCCAACGGCGGTCGGCCGCTGGTCTTGCCAGAGATTTTGCTGCGCAACGCGAGCGTTGAGTACAGCCAGGTCGGCCGCGGCGCCGAGCCGGCGACCAGTTCAGTTTCCCTCGAAGGGCAATTTTCACCCACGCCGGAACCCGATAGCTACCATTTTCGGCTCCAGAGCCGCGGCGAAGTTGAAGGCGTGGGCCCCAGCGTCGAGGGCAATGTCGTCATGGGGACGTATAACGTGAAGGCGCGGCTCAGCAATTTCGTGATCGGGCCGGATGTTCGGGCGATGCTGGCGGCGGATGTTCGTAAGTGGGTGGAAGATCATCAACTGGCCGGCATGATTGATGCCGATCTGGATTATCGCCCTGATGATCCCAATCAACTTTTCCGAGTGCAGATGGATCTGGATGGCGTTACCGCGACGGTGCGGCCCGAAGAATGGATGGGCGCTGATGAAACCCGCAGGCTCGCGTTCACGAAGCAGTCGCTGAGTGTACTGCGAATAGCCGGGCTGAACACACCGATCAGCGGATTAACCGACAATCCATTTGTCGATCATCTGCAGACGTTGCTCGAGCCAACGCCGCTGCACCTGGACAGCGTGGCGGGGCGGTTCACCTTCACGCAGCAGGGAATCGACATCACGGGGGCGCGCGGCCGAGTCGAATTCAACGGATTCAAGGCCGATGGACATATCGGCGGTTACAACCCCTCGGCGCTGCTGCACCTGCACGTCACGTCGCCGGAGAATGAAAGCATCTACGTGCCGGCCGCGCCGCGGTATGTCAGTTCGATGCCTGCGCCGGTGCGCGAGATCTACGATCGATTCAAGCCGCAAGGAAAATGCAGCTTCTGGGTGGACATCGATCGTACCGTAGCCGATTCCGTGCCGCAGGTGGCCGGCGAAATGCAGATCATCGACGGCCAGTTCAGTTACGAAAAATTCTCCTATCCCGTGCAGCATGTGACGGGGAAAATCGCCGTCGGTCCCGATACCAACGGCGAGCCTTCGATGCGCATGGAGCATATTCACGGGCACGGAATTGACGGTGGCCCGAATGCCAATGCCGATTTTGAAATCAACGGATGGATGGCGCCTCTGGGCCCGGAGGTGGAAATCCACATCAACATCGCAGGCAAAAACGTGGCCAATGAGGCAGCGCTCACGGCGGCGTATCCTCGAGGCGCGGTCAAAGCGCTTCGCATGTTCGATGCCCCCGGCCGGGGAGAGCTGCCGCGCTATCGTGGTGATTTTGCCGTTGCGGTGACCCGCGATCGCGGCAAGAAATCGCATTGGACCATCGCCACCGATATCCATGTGACCGACGCCTCGGGCTCGCTGGTCGCGTTCCCGTATCGCATGGACGGTGCTACCGCCGACGTGCACATTCAGGGTGATCGCCTGGATGTCATTCGCGCCAGCATGAAGCGCGGAGCGGCCACGCTCAAACTTGATGGCTCGGTCTCGTGGGGCGATAACACGGATTCCTCCTTCGTCCCGCCGGCACTCCTCGCAAACAGCCCAATGACCGCTGGGCCTGAACAATCGGATCTTCTTGATTTTCGTCCTGATTTGCATGTGGTGGCGACAGACGTGCCGATCGATCGCGATCTGTTAAACGCGCTCCCCGCGGATCGCCGCGCGTGGATCGAGAAACTTGGATTGGGTGGAACGATCGACGTTGACGGTACCATCAGTGCACCAACCACGGTATCCGACAGGCCGGCCTCCCCAGCAGATTTGAATCTTGACCTGGGCATCGAATGGCACGGTGGCACGCTCGCCCCATTTGGAGGTCCAACGGCCGCGACCGATCTGTCTGGATCGCTGCGCCTTGCCGCGCAGAAGTTCCTCCTTCGCGACGTGAAGGGTAAACGCGGCGATTCGGATCTGAGCGCGCACGGCTCAATAACCTGGCCCGGTGGGCAGCCGGAGATCAACATCTCAGCCAGTGCATCGAATCTTGAGCTGGACAAATCGCTCTACGCGCTGCTTCCCGAACCAGCTCAAAAAGGCTGGGACGCCGTGCATCCGGTAGGCTCGGCGGATGTGACGGTCGATTACACCGGCAGCGCCGCCGGCGCTGACGAGCTCGCGATCGACAGTGGCTATGCCATTTCCATCACGCCCCGAAATCTTTCCGCCACCGTAGATGCAGCCCCCTATCGGCTCGACGACATCACGGGCGCGCTCAACATTTCGCCGGATCAGGTAACGCTCAGGAATATCAGCGCTCGACACGGCGGCGCGACGGTGAACGTCTCGGGCACTGGTAACTTCAGCGCAAGCTCGACCAGCGGCAGCAGTCGGACTCCTGCGGCAACATGGGATCTTCGCCTCGCCGGCCAGCAGATGCTCGTCGATGACGATCTGCGCCACGCTGTCCCAACGGCGCTGGCCAAATTTCTTCAATCACTGGAAATGAAGGGGAAGATCGCGTTTGACTTCTCGAAGCTCACGATCTCGCCGGCTTCTCCCGCAACTCAACCAGTGCCTCATTCTTCCGCGGTTGCGCCGGTGCTCGCAGGCGCCGCAAAGCCCAGCAGCCTTCCCAGCGCGGATCCCCCGCCCAATGTGGATTTTGCCGTGAAGATCAAATCAGACGATGCCTCAATGGACGTGGGCGTCCCGCTATCCAATGTCGCGGGCATTGCTGATTTGTCGGGAAGCTCGCGCGACGGAGAATTGAGCCAGCTTACGGGAACAGTGGATGCAACCTCGTTATTTCTCGCGCAGCGCTCAATGACTGACCTGCACTTGGAATTGAACAAACCCACCGGGAACGAGGTTTTGCAAGTGCAAAAGGTGCAGGGCCGAATCGCCGGCGGAGAGATCGCGGGGCAGGTGGAATGGGCCTTCCCTGATCATGCTCCCAGCCGTTACGCCATCGGCCTGGTGCTCCAGGGGGCGGACGTGAGGGAAATGAGCGGCGACAAAAACGCCAACATTCATGGAACTCTCGCCGCCAGCCTGGCCGTTGAAGGTACTTACAATGATCCCACCAGCCGCCGAGGGCGGGGAGATGTGGCCGTGACCGGCTCAGACATGTATCACATCCCGCTGGTGCTGGGCCTGCTGCAGATCACCAATCTCGCTCTGCCCATTACCAGTCCGTTCTCCGAAGCGACCGCGCGATATAGTATCAATGGCCAGCGGGTTACCTTCGAGCAGATCGAATTGCGCGCCAAGGAGATGGTGATGCAGGGCACCGGGCATCTCGATTTCGATACCAAGCGCGTCAGCATGGTTTTCACCACCGACAACACCACGTGGCCCAAGCTCCCGATCATCGGCGATCTCATCAGCAGCGCGCGCCACGAACTGTTGCAGATCAACGTAAGCGGCACCCTCCAGTCCCCCAAAGTCTCGGCCAGCGCCATGAACACGTTCACGACAACCGTGGACCAGGTTCTCCAAGGCGGAAATGGAGACGTGACGCCAGATGGAAAGCAGCACAAAGGCTATTGAAGTGAAAATTCGAATGACGAATCAATGTCCAAATGCTCCAATGCTCAAATGGCGAAACGGCTTGGCCTTCGTTTGCTCATTTTCGTAATTCGTCCTTTGAGCCTTTATTCGAATTTCGACTTTCGTCCTTCGAATTCTCCTTTCCTACTATTCCTCATGCTCTACCGCACGCTCGGCAAAACGAACCTGAAAGTTTCCGTCGTCGGCATCGGGACCTGGCAATTCGGCGGTGAATGGGGGAAGGATTTCGAACAATCCGAAGCCACCCGCATGCTGGCCTGCGGGAAGGAACTTGGCTTGAATCTGATCGACACGGCCGAGTGCTATGGGGATCATCTTTCCGAATCGTTGATCGGCGGGGCGATCGCAGGTGCGCGCGCCGACTGGATCATCGCCACCAAATTTGGCCACAAGTTCCACGGCTACATGAACCGCACGGAGCCGCGCACTCCGGCCGATGTGGAAAAACAGCTCAACGAATCGCTTCGCGCTCTGCGGACCGATTATGTCGATCTGCTGCAATACCACTCCTGGGGCGACGAAGATTTTCCCAAGCAGGATGTGCGCGATGTGCTGAGCAAATTGATCAAAAGCGGAAAGGTCCGCCACGTGGGCAATTCGATTGGAAGCAACGATAATCTGAAGCAGGTCGAGGATTCCGCCGGCGCGCACGTCGAGGTAATTCAGGTGATTTACAATCGCCTTCAGCGCGAGCCAGAGCAACGCGTTTTTCCATCGTGTGAACGGCAGAATCTGGGCGTGCTGGCGCGCGTGCCTCTTGCGAGCGGATATCTCAGCGGAAAATACAAACCTGGCGCAGCATTCACAGGGCAGGATCATCGCGCCAATCAGAAGCCTGCCGCCCGTGATGCCAAACTGGAGGAAGCACAGCGAATCATTCGCGAGGAAGTTCCGCCCGGCGTGAATCCGGCACAATGGGCGCTGGCGTGGTGCCTCAAGCATCCGGCCGTCACCTGCGTGATCCCCGGCTGCAAAAGCGTCGAGCAAATCGAGTCCAACGCCGGCGCCGCCAACCTCGTGGTTTAATCGCCGCCATGACCGTGCGCACTGATCGGTCAGGCCGGTGTCTCTACTGCAATTATGCACTGCGCGACCTGCCGGTTCCGCGCTGTCTCGAATGGGGCCCTGCATGTACACGGAGGGCTTCGACGGGCCTCACGTCGCGGTCGTCGACACGCTTTCCGTCTCAATTCGTTTATCGATCCATCCCCGTGGCCGATTGCCGAACGCCTGCGGTTTGGGGCTGGGCGTCGGAGCGACAAACCGCACGGCGTTCTCGATTACCTTCAATACGTTCTTGTCGTAATACGTTGGAAACGTCTCGTGCCCGGGCCTGAAATAGAAGATCGAACCTGCGCCCCGGGTCCACAAGCATCCGCTGCGGAAAACCTCGCCGCCACTGAAACTGCTGATGAGGAGCGTCAGTTCCGGCTCGGGGATATCGAAGAACTCGCCGTACATCTCCTCATGCGGGATGATGAAATGATCGTCGATGTCCTTCACGATGGGATGGCCCGGACGGGTGACCCAGAGGATTTCTCGTTCATTGTGGTCCTCGCGCCATTTCAGATCGCAGGTTGTCCCCATCAGTTTCTTGAATATTTTGGAGAAATGGCCACTGTGCAAAACAATCAGGCCCATGCCCTTGAGCACGCGATGGTAGACGCGCTCCACGATCAGATCCTGCGCATCGCCGTGATATGCGTGGCCCCACCAGGTGAGCACGTCGGTATTGTTCAGCACCTCTTCACTCAGTCCGTGTTCGGGTTCATCCAACGTCGCGGTTTTGACGTGCAAATCGTCGCTTTTGCGGAGATGGGCCGCGATGACTTCATGAAGACCTTTGGGATAGATCTTGGCGACGGCGGGCATCTTCTTCTCGTGTCGAAATTCATTCCAGACGGTGACTCGAATTGCCATGTGGGTTTACTCGCCTTTGCTTTGGGTGACTTGCTGGAGATCGTCAAAGAATCGGGGATAGGTTTTGTTCACGCAAGCGGGATTCTCAAGCGCGATTCCCGCGGATTTG
>Ga0302326_10012057_pt1 | contig 18507 bp, 17 predicted proteins | sample Palsa_T0_3_FD_202264 | JGI IMG/M metagenome (GOLD analysis project Ga0302326, IMG submission 202264) | Peat permafrost microbial communities from Stordalen Mire near Abisko, Sweden - Palsa_T0_3 | ecosystem: Environmental > Terrestrial > Soil > Palsa > Peat permafrost | place: Sweden: Abisko...
CGCCGGGGCAACCGGAATAGCGCTTGCGCTACTCATCGCGACGCGCAATTCGTGGGCCGTCACGCTCTGGATCGCCGAGAAGCGTCAAAACCGCTAGAAGATTCAGCCGCGCCGGGCATTCACCAGTATTTCGAACAGCCGGCGCCGGAAGAGTTGCACACCGCGACGTACCCGACGTGGTCCCACGAGCTGTCCGTATCGTCTTCGGTCCAGTCGACGCCTTGGCTGCTGGAGCTGTCGTAGTAGTAGCGTCCTTGCACGTAGACGTAGTCGTTCACCGCGACCCAGGGCCACGTTGAAGGCGGATCGTCGGTCGGAGCCTCCGCCATCGCATCGAGATTCGATACGATCTCGATTTGATACCCCGACGGCATCTCGACGTAGAAGTAGCCGTGCTCGCCGCTGCTGGTTTTCTTCTCCGCAAGAACTTGCGTCACGCTTCCGCAGATGTCAACGAGTTGATCTGAGCTGATCGTGCCGTTCGCGAACTCGCTCTGATACGTGAGGAATTGCGAGTTGTTGCACGCGTACGGCGTGCTGCTCGGCGTCGCCGTCGGAGTGGGTGCCGCCGTGGCCGTCGGAGTGGCGGTCGGCTTCGCAGTCGGAGTCGCCGTCGGCCCGGCAGTCGGAGTGGTGGTTGGCGCCGCGGTTGGAGTCGACGTTGGGGCCGCCGTTGGTGTCGGTGACGGTGAGGCGCTCGAACCGCTCAGTGAAACGTCGTCGAGATACTCGTAGACATAATCTTTTGAATAGCCGTTGCCCTTGACGCCGAAGTAGAGTTGCACGGTCTCTCCCGCGTACGAACTCAGACTGAACGTCTTCTCTTCCCAGCCGTTGGTCGTGTCGGCTTCCGCATAGAGCTGCGCGAGTTGGGCTCCGCCGGTACTCAAAATGTCGGCCTCTTGATCGACGTATTCGATCGTATCGGTCGTACCTTCGTACACCCAGAACGTCAGCGTTGCCGCGGCCGGGACCGTGACCGTTTGACAAACACCAGCGGTGCCGTTGACCTCCGGCTTCGCGGTCGTGCCGATCAGCGCGCTATAGCTGCCGCTATGGGCCTGCGCGGTCGTCACCGCGACGTCGTTGACGCTTCCACACGACGTCCACGGCGACAGTGCCCCCGTTTCGAAGCCGGGATTCACGACCACGTTCGAACTCGCGTCGCCCGCAACCGCCGGACGCCGGGCCGCTTGTGCCGCGGCCCCCGGCGTTCTCAACACCGCAGAGTCAGGGCCGATGGCCGCGCATCCGGATGCAACGGCGAGCAACACGCCTGCTACTAGGAGACGATCGCGCAAATCCAACCTCCAGGCAAGTTCGGGTGGGATACCTTCGCCGATAGACGATACGGCCGCGGTTTTGGCGAAATGCATCGCTCGAACCTGTCCGCGCGAGAAGGGTTGGTGGTCGACGTTTGGAGCTGTTCATTTTCGCTCGCTTCCACGCCCGCGAGGGATGTGAGGGCGACCTCGCGGCCGCGTTCCCAGGCACCGTGCTGCCCACGAGCGAGGAGCCCGGCTGCCTGAGCATTGCGGCGTTTCGGTCGACGCGGGATCCACGACTCTTCTTCATCCACTCGCGGTTCGTCGATGAAGCTGCATTCGAACTTCACGCTACGTTGCCGCACACGCGGCACTTCCTCGAGGCGGTGGTGAAGCTGATCGATCATCCGCTCGACGTCACGCGTGCGACGATGCTCGGCGATGGAACGGGAGGGCCCTCGGAAGAGCAGTAGGAGCCGTCGCCGGCACCGCTCGCCGAAAATCGGACGCTCGCCGGACGCCCGCCGCGTAAGGTTGGGGTACCTTACCGATGCGAGGACACCTATGTTTCGATACCGTTCCATCGCCGCTAGCCTGCTCGTGGGGTTTCTGCTGGCCCCGAGCGCTGCCTACGCCGGGCACAACAAATCGCTATACAGCTACGCCATCTTTCCGGAAGGCCATTGGATCGGCCACGGCACGCTGACCGTCACCCACGTCGGAAGTGCGGGGTCGTCGACGGCCGACGGCAGCTTCAATTTCGATCTGACGGTAAAGAAAGGCGTCGCGAGCGGAACGATGGTCGAAGACTACAGCGGCGAACTCAACCACGGCAGCGTCGTCGCGAAATTCGAAGGAATTTCGAGCGGAAACGGCTGGACGCTCAGCGGCAGCGGCGGTAAAGTCGTCATCAACGGTTCGATGACGTTTACGGGCCAGATGACCGGACACGGACATACGTTTCCCATTAACATGACGGTGCCCGCGACCGGCGGCTCCTTCGCTCCGGATGAGTACTCATGCTCGACCGCAAGCGGCAACCTCGCGACGCCGGGAACGATGCAGATGTTCGGCTCCTCAAACACGACGATCTCCGGCCCCTGGACTGCACTCAACGTAGCGCCCGCCGGCGCCAATACCAAAGCGCAAGCCGCACAGTGGTTCGCGACGATCGATCAAGTCAACGCGGACGTGGAGAAGATCAAAGCGGGCGAGATGGAGTTGAGCGCAGCCCAAGCGAAGGCGCTGATCGAAAAGGCCGAGGTGGTGATTTCCGGCTTCGCGTCGGCCGAACGTTGCCAAGGCAGTTCGCACGTCTCGGCGTACGGCGAAACGTTTCTTCAACAGTTTGAGGAGAACGAGACGTACCTACAAACCCAACTCAAACTCGGCGACTTCAAATAACGGTCAGGTGGAAGGATTCGCCGTCTTCCAGAGACCGAGCGCAGCTCCGGTTGGGTCGAGGATGATGCTGAACCAGCCCATGTGCGGCACCTCGGTGATGTCCCGCACGACCTGCGCGCCGAGCGACTTCGCCTTCTCGGTAGCGGCGGCGACGTCGTCGACGATGACGTAGGGAATCCATACCGAGGGGGCGCCGGCCATCGGATGCTTGATCATGCCGCCACCGGTGCCCTCACCGACGTCGATCGTGGTGTAGGTCGTATCCGGCAGCTGCATATCGTTCAATTTCCAATCGAACAGCGCGCCGTAGAAGCTCTTCGCCTTGCCCGGGTCGCTCGTATTCAACTCGATGTGGACGAACGGGTTCGCCATATTCTTTCGCTCCTATCGTGCACGAAAAGGACTCCCGGCTCTTCGTCCATGCCGAACAAAATCCGCCAGGCCGGCACGCTGCTAAACCTTCGCCGCCGCCTGCCCGCCCGGCAGGAGACTTTCGGCTCGGTCGCAGTAGCAAAAAGAAAACGGGCAGCCTGAGCGCCCCGTTCACCGTCCTAGGAAAATGTTTCGGCCGGCTAGTGACCGGAGTTGACCAAGGCCATCGCCCAGCCGCGACTGGTGCGGATTCGAACGAGGTACCCGTCTGCGTTGCGGTCGTAAACCTCGAAGCCCGCCTTGATCGCGTCGGCCACCGATTTGAAGACCATGAGACCTGCCATTTTTCGGATCCGCCTTCCCGTTTTATTCCTACCCTACTTTTGTCGGTCAATATCCTGAAAAGCTTTGCGAGCTGCGTCACAATCGTTCAAAATCTCCGTGGGGGAATTCCAAGAGAGCAGGAAACCACTGTCGATGGAGCACCCGAGGACGGACGACACGCGCTCCTTTGCGGCAACTCTCGCGCCGCGCGAGCGGCGGCTTGCGGCGCGGCTCGAAGGCTTCGGCGACATCGTTTTCGGTTTCGCCGTCTCGCAGTGCGCGTTGCAGCTGCCTTACGCGAACGGGCACGTCAGCCTCGCGCAGCCGATCAGTCTTCTGCTATACTTCGGCACCTTCGCACTGCTCGCGTCGCTCTGGATGACCTACCATCGTCTCTTGTCGGGTTCCTATAGACCGAGGCAGATCGATCTCTTCCTTGCGTTTGCGTATCTCGCGCTCGTAAGCTTGATGCCGTACGCAATGTACTCCATCACGCACGAAGAGGAGAGCCTCGCGGCCGCACGATCCGCTCTTGCGGAATATTCGTCGCTGTTCGCCGCGATCATGGCGTTGGCGAGCGTGCTCACGTTGCGTAACTTGCGACGAGGCTGGTGGACGCTCGACGACGAGGAGCGCGACATCACATGGATGGCGTTCGCACGGCGGTGTACGCTGTGCGTGATAATGACGATCGGACTCGCGGTCGATTTGACGCTCGGCCCATCCGCAAGCGGCATTCCGTTCTTTGCAATCTTCCCCGCGATGATGCTCATCCGGATGCGCTTTAGCAAGGCTCCCACCACCGACCGGCTGCGATTGAGGGCTCCGGCACCGCTGAATTGAGGTTGGAGTCGCGCCTACGTTGCCGGCGGCACTTCCGTCCGCTCCAGGATCGTGAGCCGCTCGACGGTCAACTCGCCGATCTCGAGACGTTCCAAGCGCGCATCGAGCACGCGCAAGTGCCGAACCGCAAGCACGCCGACGGAAACGGCGCCGGCCGCGAAAGCGATGACCGCCAGCGCGCCGATGGCAAGGGCACCGGTTGCCGACGCCCCGGTCGCCACGGCGCCCGCGGCAAACGCTCCGATCGCAGCCGTCGACGACGAAAGTTCCGCGCTCATCTCCGCGCTCGGCTCCGCAGCCTTGAAGGCCGCCCAGCCGCCGTGGTGCGAGATGTCCGGCCAGCCGAGTTTCCCGATCAGGTCGCGCGGGTAGATCATCGCGCTCACGTGGGTGCCGTCGTCGAGTTCGATCGGGGCTTCGTAGAGGTTCGGCGGCTCCGTCGAGATGAGGTGGGCATGCTGATCGTTCGTCAGTTCGTACAACTCGCCCGCGATCGCGATACCGCCCTCGGCGACTTCGTAGATTCCCGGATGTTGGTTATCGACCGAATGCAGCCGGTAGCGCGGCGCCGTGCGGGCGACGCCTAGAAACTCCGCATCCTGGAGGTTCCCGTGGTCGGGTTGGCCGCGCAGCGCGGACCCGCAAATGAAAAAGCGCATCAGTGTTCCTTTGCCGTGCGGCGATCGATTTCGATGAGAGCGCGAGCGAGGGCGGCCACGCCGAGATCGAGGTCCTCGGGAGAGGTATACTCGCTCGCCACGTGGCTGCGCCCTCCGGCCGACGGTACGAAGATCATCGCGGCGGGCGAAATCGTCGCGACGCACATCGCATCGTGGCCGGCGCCGCTTGGGAGATCGAGCGCAGCAACGCCGAGCGTCCCGAACGACACTGCAAGAGCCGCGCGTAGGCGGCCGTCCATCGCCACCGCGGCGCGCCGTTCGATCGCTTCAACCCGAGCGCGTATGCCGCGCCGCGCGCCGGCAAGCTCCGCTTGGGCGACGACCGCTTCGGCCAGCCGAGAGAGCTGGGCCTCATCGATGCTGCGCGCGTCCACTCGGAACGTTACCCGGGCCGGAATCACGTTGGTCTGATTCGGCTCGACGACGAGCCGCCCCACCGTCAGCACCGCTTCGCTGCAGGACCGCGCCTCCGCCTCGAGCGCGAGAATGATCTCGGCCGTCGCGCCGAGCGCATCGTGCCGCAACGACATCGGCACCGTGCCCGCGTGGCCGGACTCGCCCGTCACCTCGACTACGAAACGCCGCTGGCCGGCAATCGCTGTGACGTTGCCGAGACGAACGCCACGGCGCTCGAGCACTGGGCCCTGCTCGATGTGCAGTTCGACGTAGGCACTCGGTGCGCGCGTCTCCACTCGCAGCGGAACGTCGCGCAGGAGTCCCGTTTCACCGTCGCGTGCGGCAGCAAACGTGAGACCGTCGTCGTCGCGCAACGCTTCAACGGCAGCGAGATCGTTCAGCCCCGCAAACACGCTGCTCCCGAGGCACCCAAGCGGAAAGCGGCTTCCCTCTTCGCCGGCCCAGGCCACGGCTTCGAGGGGGCATTCGGTCTCGATCCCATCGGCATCGAGCGCGCGCAGGGCCCAGAGCGCCGCGACCGCGCCGTACGCACCGTCATACGGGCCGCCGGTCGGCACGGTGTCGAGATGCGATCCGGTCAGGATCGGCGACGCGGCGTTTCGCCCCGCGCGCATCGCAAAGACGTTGCCCGCTCGATCTTGCGTGACGTACCGGCCGTCCGCCCGCGCCCACGCTACGAATTGCGAACGCGCGGCATAGTCGGCCGTGCCGAACAAACGCCGGTCGATACCGTCCTGCGTCGCGCCGAACCCGGAGAGGAGAGCAAGATCGCCGGCAATCGAAGCCGGAGCTTGCCTCACAAGAAACGCTCGGAAGGATGCGTCGCGATCCAATGGCGCGCGATATCGACGCGCCGTGCGATCCACACGTCATCGTGTTCGAGCACGTAATCGAGAAAACGCGCGAGCGCGGCGGCGCGCCCCGGGCGGCCGGCTAACCGCGTATGCAGCCCCACCGACATCATCTTCGGCGACGTCGCCCCTTCGGCATAGAGCACGTCGAACGTGTCTTTGAGGTACTCGAAAAAGCCGCTCGGCGCGCTAAAGCCGGGCGCGACCGAGAACTTCATGTCGTTGGCATCGAGCGTATACGGAATCACGAGATGCGGCCGTCCATCGACGCGCACCCAGTACGGCAGGTCGTCGTTGTAGGCATCAGAGTCGTACAGAAAGCCGCCGTCTTCGACGACGAGCCGCCGTGTGTTCTCGCTCGGCGCGTAGCGGCAATACCATCCGAGCGGACGCCGCCCGATCGTGCGCTCGAGCGACGCGATGGCCCGCTGCATCTGCGCGCGCTCCTCATCGATGCTCATATTTTGGAAGCCGATCCAACGCCAACCGTGCGAACACACCTCGTACCCCGCGGCGACGATCGCGCGCGCGGCCGCCGGATTGCGCTCGAGCGCGAGCGCGGCGCCGAAGACCGTAATGTCGATGTTGCGCTCGGCAAACATTCGCATGAGCCGCCAGAACCCGGCGCGGCTCCCATATTCATACACCGATTCGACGATCAGATCGCGCACGTTCGGACCAACCGTCGCGCCCGGCACCTCGGTGAGGTACGTCTCCGAGGTCTCGTCGCCGTCGGGAATCGAGTACTCGGACCCCTCTTCGTAGTTCATCACGATCTGGAGCGCGAGCCGCGCCCCGCCCGGCCACTGCGCGTGCGGCGGCGCCCCGCCGTAGCCTACGAGATCGCGCGGGTAATCGCTCAACGGGCGGCCGCGGCCGAGCTCAATATTCCGCTTTATGGCGCGTCATGGGATCGAACGGGGATACGCGGTCGCCGGATGCGTCGGCTTCCTTGCGGCAGACATACGCGCCCCGCTTCGTTTTTCCGTACCATGTGCTGTCTTTTGCGAAATACACGTCGTTTCTCAAGTTGAGCCAAACGACTTCATCTTTCGGACAGTGGGTCTGCGCCGCAGCTTCCGTGATGAATTGCGCGAGGTTCGCATTCTTCGACTCCCCGCTTTGAACTGGCGCCGGGGAGACCGGCGCTGCTGCCGTCGGGGCCGTCGAGGCGGCGGCCGACGGGGCGACCGTTGGTTCGGACGACGGAGAGGCCGCGCCGGCGCTTCCGGGGCCTCCGGCCCAGAGCGTGAGGGCAAGCGCAAACGCGACGAGACTTCGTATCATGCCGAATCCTTTCCGATAGACCATGCGTAGCCGCTTAGAAGCTGCCGGACAACGCTCCTCTTCGCGACCGGAATGAAACCGGCTAGCTGGGTCGCTACGGAGGGGTCGGGTCGCCTACGACCACGGCCATCGCGCGGTAGATGTTTAGACGTCCGCAGCCCTCGTGCGGATCGCCGATATCGTCGGCGCTCGTGCACAGGAGCGGCGACTGATAGGACGGGTTCACCGCGAGGATCAACGCGGCCGCTCCCGCGACGCGTGGTGAAGCCATCGACGTGCCAGCGATGAACGTGCGGCAGTCGACCGGCGGCGTCGTCAGCACATCGGAGTCATCGTCCGTGCATTCGCCTTCGAAGCTCGTGTCGCTCGCATTCGCCATGTACGGCGTCGACGTCCATATGTTCTCGACCCAGTGCAGGTCGTCGGCATCCGAATCGGTATTCGGGTCGCCGCCGGGAGCGACGATGCCCCACGCGGAGGAGCTCTTAACGGCCGCCCCGGGAGAGCCGTAGTCGGAGTAGGAGGCGACGTACTCGCTCGGATTTAGGGACGATCCATTTTGGTTACCGTCGCCGTTTGGCTCGCCGTCGGCGAGCGCGCTCGCTCCCGCCGCGATCACACCGCTGTCGCACGCCGGCGCTTCCAGACCCTGCGTATCGGAGCCGTCGGTGGCGTCGTTGCCGGCGGCGGCGACGACGATGGTTCCCGCAGCGATCGCGTCCTCGACCGCGTTTCCTTCGGTCTGGTCGTCGTCGACGCCGTTCTGGCAGCCGCCCCCGCCCAAACTCAAGTTGATGACGTTGGCGTGCTGGTCGAGCGCGTCTTCGATGGCTGAGGCGATATCGACCGGATCGGCGCCGCATTGCGTATCCGTCGAGGCCGGATTGGCGCAGCTATCGACCGGTGCCGGGTACACGCGGTAGCCCTCGATGACGGTGTTGCCGCCTGCACCCGTAAAGCCGAAGTCGTTGTTGGTGTCCGCGGCGGCGATGCCGGCAACATCGGTTCCGTGACCCACGGGATCGGTCTCGAAACTCGAGATCGACTGGTGGCCGATTTCATCGGTGATGAAGCATTTCTGGTAGACGACCTTCGATTGCAATTCGGGATGCGTCGTATCTTCGCCCGAATCGATCACGGCAATCTTGACCGAAGACGAGCCGAGCGCGGCTGCGTTCGTGATGCCGCTGCCGTTGTTCGGCTGACTGTATCCGAATGCGTATTCCAGCTTCGTTATGTGAGCATCCCATTGCCCCGGAATGGAGGCCGTTTCGTACAACGGCGCACTGCTACCGAGGAACCCGTCGAAGTAGGGATCGTTCGGAAAGTACGGGGTCGAGACGGTGCTCGGATAACGGCGTGCGCCCGTAACCGCGACCGAACGCACGTCGCTCGAGTCGCGCAGCGCCTTCGCGATCGCGGGGGCCTGGGCGGCCGGCACCGCGAGAACGTGCGTCGTCAAACCGATGTGCGCAAAGGTGAGCTCGGCCGAAATGCGGCCACCCGTGCTTCGCTCGCGTGCCTCGAGAACGGAACGCGACGCCGCCGCAGCTTGCGCGCCGTACGTAACGGCGAGGAGCGTGTCCGGTGCGGCGGCCGCGGCCCTGCGGCCGCTGCCACTGTGCCGGCGAACCTCTCTCGTCGCGCCACTCGCGCGGGCGACGCTCGCGCTGTCGCTCGAGGGACACTGATAGGCAGCTTCCGTGCCAGCTGTGGATGTCGGCACCGGCGTCGGCGTCGACCCTCCGCGCGGCACCGACGTGCTGCCGCCGCCCCCTCCGCCTCCGCAGGCCGCAACGGCGCCGCTCAGAACGACGGCGCAAAACGATCGAAGGGGAACGGGCGCAAACATTCTCATTCCCCACTCTATTGCCCGAAAGTGCTGAGCTCATCCTTAGAAAACGATGAGCTTTTTGCGCGACAGGACGCGCTCACCAAGCGACGCGAAGAAAAGCAGCCGAGTCTCGGAGGATCGCGGATGAACCGTTGGCTGTACTCCCTCGCCGTGGTATCGCTGCTCGCGCTCGCGGCGCCGGCCGCATCTGATGACGCGTTCCAGATGAGCTCGCCCGCCTTCAAGGACGGGGACCTGCTGCCGGCCACCTACTTATATGACAGTATCGGCGTCGATAAGACGGCCTGCGGTGGCCAAAATCAGTCGCCGCCGCTCGCATGGGTCAATCCACCCGCCGGCACCCAGAGCTTCGCGCTCGTCATTTTCGATCCCGACGGCATGAACGGCACCGGGGTCACGCATTGGGTCGCCTACAATCTGCCACCCGCAAAGACGTCGGTCGCGCTCGGCGAGGGAGCGCCCGGCGCGGGCGCGTTCACGAACGGCTTGCAGCAGTTCGGGCTGCTAGGCTACCGCGGTCCCTGTCCGCCGAAGGGCCAGTCGCCGCACCACTACGTGATGACCGTCTACGCGCTCGATCTTCCGCCGACGCTCGCTACCGGAATGACACGCGCCGAACTGCTCGCGGCGCTCGACAAACACATCCTGCGCGCGTCGAGCATCGTCGGTCGCGTGGTGCGCTGACTTCTAGGCGCCGGTCGCCGCGGTTCCCAGCGGGCGCCGTTCCCGCACTTGCATTTGCTGCAACGCAAACGCGCTCGCAGCCGCGACGACCAGCGCGCCGATCATGAACACGAAACCGCCCGAATAGGACTTGGTGGCCGTGACGATCGCCCCCACCACGATCGGCGCGAAAAAACCGCCGATCTGCCCGCCGAAATTCACGAAGCCCGCGAACGCCGCTCGGAAGGGCTCGGGAATGAAGTCCAGCACGACCGCCCAGAACGGACCGAAGCCGCCGTACAAAAAGAACGCGGCACCCGCGAGACCCGCAATGCTCGTTGCGACGTCGTCGGCGCGGAATGCCACGAAGAAGCCTAACCCGGCGAGCAAGTAACTCGCGCCGATCAGCGCGGGCCGGAAGCGATAGAAGATGCTGCGCCCCAGCAGCCCCAGCACGAGCAAGCCGACAAAGCCGGCGTAATACGGGATCGAGGCCACGTTGCCGAGAGCCTTGAGATCGATGTGACGCGTTTGGTTGAGATACGACGGCATCCAACCGAGAAAGCCCCAGAACGCCACGTTGAAGCACAGATACGTAACGAAAGCGCACCACACGCGCGGATCCTTCTTCAGCACGTCTTGCCAACCGCCGCTCGCTGGGGGGGTCGCCTCGCTCCTGCGCTCGGCCTCGGGCGCATGGCCGCTCGGAAAAAACGCGGCGACGACGATTGCCACGACGACACCCGGGATCGTAAACAGCAAGAAAAGCGCCTTCGAACCGGCCACGTCCAGGATGTGCGCGGCGATCGGCGCGGCGATCGCGGGACCGAGCGCAAGGGCAGTGTGGAAAATGCCGCTTGCACCGGAGCGTTCTTTGGAACTAAACCAGTCGCCGAGGCCGCGGAAGTGGGCGCCGTTCTCGAGGCCCTCGCCGATGCCGAACAGGAACCGCACGACGAGCAGCAGCGTGAACGACGCTGCGAGCCCGGTCAGGCCGGTAAAGAGCGACCAGATCAGCAGCGCGATGACGAGCATGCGTTTGGTGCCGTAACGGTCGGCAAGCATGCCGCCCGGTACTTGCAGGAGCGCGTAACCGGCGGTAAATGCGGCCAGTACGAAACCGAACTGCTGAGGCGTCAGCGCGAACGCCTTCATCAGCGTGGGGCCCGCGATCGTGATGTTGACGCGGTCGAGATACGCCGTGAAAAACGCGATCCACAGGAGGGCGAGCACGAACCACTTCGAGCGCATGGAGCACGCCTTCGCGCGCGGGCGGCCCCGCCCTTGGTTGCGGCCGGCGGCGGGTCGCCCGAACCGGATTTCCCGGCTCGGCCGTGAATCATCCGGGGCATGAAAACTCCGATGACACCGCTGGATTTCATGCGTCGCGCCCGCCGTCTGTACGCCGAGCGCGAAGCCGTCGTCGACGAGGGGCTGCGCCTGAACTACGCCCAGTTTTTCGAACGCTGCGACAAGTGGTCCGCGGTCCTTCAGCGCGACGGAATACGGAAGGGCGATCGAGTCGCGTACCTCGCGCCGAACACGCACGCACTGCTCGAGGGGTTTTACGCGGTGCCGCAGACGGGCGCCATCCTCGTGCCGATGAACTATCGTCTCACGGCCGACGACTTCGCGTACATCATCAACCATAGCGGCGCGCGCATGATCTGCGCGCACGCGGACCAAATCGACGCGATCGAAAGCATCCGCGCAAAGATTCCCGGCGTCGAGCGATTCATAGCACTCGAGGGTTCGAAAGCCGGCTGGCTCGACTACGAGACGGAGCTCGCCCGTAGCGCGGCGACAGATTTCGTTCGGCCTGAAATATCTGAAGATGACCTGATTACGATTAACTATACGAGCGGAACGACCGCGAACCCCAAGGGCGTAATGATCACGCACCGCAACGCGTACGCGAACACGATCGGTACGTTGATCCACGTGCACATCACACCGGACGAGAGCTACCTTTGGACGCTGCCGATGTTCCACGCCAACGGCTGGACGTTCGTATGGACGATCACGGCGGCCGGCGGCACGCACGTGTGCCTGCGCAAAGTCGAACCCGCGCGGATCTTCGGCCTGATCAACGAGGAACGCGTGACCCTCATGTGCGCCGCGCCGACCGTGCTGATCGGTATCGCGAACGCGCCTGAGCAGTTGCGCCGCACGGCGCGTCCCGGCGTGCGCGTGATAACCGCGGGGGCGCCTCCGGCCGCGGCGACGATCGAACGCGTGGAAAACGAACTCAAGTGGGAGATCACGCAGGCCTACGGTCTCACGGAAACGGCACCGTTCATCACGATCTGCGAGCCGCTCGCCGCGCACGCGACCCTCTCGCTCGGCGAGCGCGCGAAGATCAAAGCTCGGCAAGGTGTCGAGCTCGTCACCTCGGGCGAACTCACCGTCATCGGCGAGGACGGCAACGAGGTCCCGCGCGACGGCAAAACCACGGGCGAGATCGTGGTGCGCGGCAACGTGGTGATGGAAGGCTACTATACCGATCCGGAGGCGACCGCGCGCGCGTTCGCCGGCGGCGTGTTTCACACAGGCGACGCGGCCGTCGTGCACCCGGACGGCTATGTGGAGATTCGCGATCGCATCAAGGACGTCATCATCAGCGGCGGCGAGAACATCTCGTCGGTCGAAGTCGAAGGTATCCTCCTGCGTCATCCCGCCGTGCAGGAGGTTGCCGTAGTCGGCATGCCTGACGAAAAGTGGGGCGAAGCGCCGCACGCTTTCGTCATCACAGCGGCGGGAGCGAGCGTCACCGAAGCCGAGTTGCGCTCGTTCGCACGCGACTCGATGGCGCATTTCAAAGTGCCGAAGGCGTTCCATTTCGTGGACGAACTTCCGAAGACAGCGACCGGCAAGATCCAAAAGTACGTGCTGCGCGGAAGCCGCGCGTCGATCGCGGCTCAGTAGAAATATCGTGCGAGCCTCGCCCTGAGGACGAACGCGCCTCCGCCCGTCACCGCCCCCGCGCTCTCCGACGGGTTGTGGTACTCGGCCACGCCGCTGCGAGCATCGTACGCGTAGAGGGGTAGAAAGCCGACGCCGCGACCCGTTAAGCCCGACTCCCAGTCGTGCTTGGTAAACGGCAGCGGATCGCTATAAGAAGCGTCGAGCGCCGCGCATCGGCCGGCATCGAACCAGCGTGAGATCGGATTGCTCTGCGCCGCCGCGGAAGGGATCGGCAGAAGTGCGATGGCCGCAAGGAACGACGCAAAACTTCAAGCGCTGATGCATTTCTTGGCCGCATTTCTCAACAAGCTTCATCCAAATCGCGCGAGGGACGACCGACGCCGACGTAGCAACTGCGCAAATGATCGATCGCTACTTCGGTATCGCAGCGGCAGGTTCGACGATTCCGCGCGAACTTCGCGCCGGTCTTACGACGTTCCTCACGATGTCGTACGTGCTGCTGGTGAACCCGGCCGTGCTCGGGAATGCGATCGTGATTCCCGACGGCTTCGCGAAACTGCTCGTCGTCACGGCGCTCGCGGCGGCGATCGGCAGCCTGCTCATGGGCATCGTCGCGCGTTACCCGTTCGCGCAGGCACCCGGCATGGGGCTCAACGCGTATTTCGCCTTCACGGTCGTCCTCGGTCAAAAGATTCCGTGGCAAACGGCTCTCGGCGCGGTCGCGATCTCGGGTTGCATATTCATCGCGCTCTCGCTGCTCGGCGTGCGCCAAGCGATCGTGCGGGCCGTTCCGAACCATCTCAAGTTCTCCGTCACCGCGGGAATCGGGATGTTCCTGGCATTCATCGGCCTCAAGAACGCGGGGCTCGTGATCATGAACCCCGCGACCTTCGTGACGCTCGGTTCGTTTGCGTCGGGCGGCGCGCTGATCGCGGTCGTCGGGCTCGTGATCACCGCGGTGCTGTTCGTGCGGCGCGTGCCGGGCGCCGTCTTGATCGGCATCATCGTCTCCACGCTCGTAGCGATCGTCACGCGCGCGCCCGTGTACGAGGGAGCGGCGGGCGCCCTCGTCCCGTTCGGCGGATTCCCCCACGGCCTCATCGCCCTGCCGGTCGCTCCGACGGGGCTCATGGGCGCACTCGACCTGCACGCGGCGTTCGGCCTTGGGCTCGCGTCGGTCGTGTTCACGTTCTTCTTCGTCGATTTCTTCGACGCGACGGGCACCCTCGTGGCGCTCGCAAACAAAGCGGGCGTGCTCGACGCCACAGGCAACTTACCGCGCCCGCGCCGCACGTTCGCGATGGACGGCCTGGCTGCGGTGATCGGCGCGTTCCTCGGTACGAGCACCACGACCGCGTACATTGAGAGCGCGAGCGGCATCGAGGAGGGCGGCCGCACCGGGCTCGTTGCGGTGACGGTCGGCGGGTTTTTCCTCGCATCGATCGTTTTCTGGCCGCTCGCCGCCGCGATTCCCGCCGCCGCCACGGCGCCGGCGCTCATCGTGGTCGGCGCGCTCATGCTCGACGGGCTGCGCTCGATCGACTGGGACGATTACGCGATCCTGATCTCGAGTTTTCTTACCGTCGTGTTGATGCCGCTGACGTTCTCGATCGCCAACGGCGTCAGCTTCGGCGTCATCAGCTACGCCGCGATCATGCTGCTCAGCGGCCGCGGCCGCAAAGTAGATCCGCTGCTCTACGCGGTCGCCGCCTTGCTCGTCGCCCGGTATGTGTGGCTGAGCGGCTGAGTGCCGTTACCGCCCGACGTGCGCGCGCAGCGAGACGCGCAGCGTGCGCGTCGCCGCTGGAATCCGATACGTCGGGTATGAGACTTGCTGGATCGTGTTCGAGCTCGACGCGACGTCGGCGACCGCCGGCTCGCCGAGATTCGGCGCCGCGAGGTAGTCGTACGAATTGGTGTTGAGCAGGTTCTGGACCGAGAGATTGAACTGGATGTACTTTGAGAACGGCTCTTGGTATTCCAGATCCACGATCGCGAACGGCGGCTGATAATACGCGTTGTTCTTGCCCTCGTAATCCGCGCCGATGCCGACGAACGTGCCCGAGTTCAGCGTGTAGTTGAACTGGCCGTACCCCTTGAGGTACGGGATGCAGGTCGCGAGCCCGGGCGTGAATTCCCCGTTTCCGCACACCTGAACGTTGTCTGCCGGCAGCGAGGCCGAAGCGCCGTACGCCGTCACCGGGATGCCGCTGAGGATCGAGCTGTCGGCCGTCATCGCGAAGTTATAGCCGAAGCCGCGCGCGGGCGCGTGCACGTATTTGAGCGTCAAGAGTTGGGCCTGGAGCCGCGCGACGTTGATCGGCGTGAATATCCCGAGGATCGCGGGCGTCCCGTTCAGGGTCGTGGGCACGGAGGTCGTTAGCTGTTGGAAGACGTTGTGAACGATCGTCTCCTGCAAATCCGCGCTGAGCACAGAGCCGTCCTTGAAGCGGTGGTCGGCGCCGAGATCGTACTCCGAGCTATATTCGGGCTGAAGGTTGGCGTTTTTCTCCGTGATGATACCGGCCGTGAAGAGGAAAGCCGGCGGCTGAACCGCGGCTGGCCCCGTTACGTCGCCGACGAACGGGAACGTCTCCGAGGTTCCCGCCGCTCCCCGGATCGACGTGTCGGAGGTCGGCCTGAAAACGAGCGCGACGTGCGGATCGAAACGGCCGACCGTGCGATCGAGGCCCGCCGTTCCGGTCTGCGTTCCCGTCGAGTTGAAGACGGGCTGGTTGCCGACGACCGTCCAGTCGGTGTTGTAGAGCCCGAAGTTGGCCTTGAGCTTACTCGTCGGCGCGACGCTGCCCGTGAGCGAGAAGGTTGAGTACCGCGTCGACGAGCCCATCGGGACCACGTAATTCGAGGGCGCGTTATCGTACGCGAACGTGCTTTGGCCGTGATAGTCGTACGTTAGATCGAGAAACCCGTCTCCACCCTCGATCGGGTGCACGACCGAAAACGTCGAGCCGTACAACTTATCCTCTTCGTACGTGCTATACGGAAATTGATAGCACTCTTCTTGGCCATCGGTACTCGCGATCGTGTTCTTCGGACTGTTGATTTGATTGTAGCTGTAGATGTTACCGGGCGGACACGCCTCGTTTTCGAAGGCGTTCGGACTCGTTAGGCCGCCCGAGGGAATCTGCGAGCCCGGAGGTATCGACTGCGGTCCCGGGTAGCACGTCGTCGTCGGCGTCGGGCTCGTACACGCCGGATAGCTCGAGTTCGGCCCGTAGAACGCGGGATAGCCGCCTTCGCCCTGTCCGATGTACGTTTCCGGCTGGATCGTTCCGATGTAGGGACGAACGAGCAGCGTCGTCGAGCCGACCGACGTGCGGAACTGCGCGTCATAAAGCTGCTGTGTGTTGACGATTTCCGTTCCCGGGAACCAATAAAATCCGTTGATGGTTTTTCCGATCAGATTCGCGTCGGCCGGATTCGTGCACTGGAGCGTACCTGGGATGCACCCTTCGATCGTGGTCGGCCCGTAGGAAGCGCCCCAGGCCGAACCCTGCGGCGAGTAGCCGCCGTACGAGCCGAGGAACCCTAGGTCGAGCGACGTGGTCGGCGAGAACTCATAGCGGGCTTTGTACAGTTCACCGCGGGTATAGAGCGAGCCGCTGAAATCACCGCAAAACGAGGCAATGCCGGCCGTATTCGTGTTGACGACCGTCGAGTAGTCCAACTCGTAGATGTCGCACTCTCTCTTTCCGAAATATGGCCCGTTTTCGCCTTCCGTGCCGCCGCTCACAACGTAGTCGAACTTTCCGACAGATCCGGTTGCGATGGCCGTCGTGTACTGCGAAGAATAATCATCGACGCCTTGCGTCAACTCAAATGTCGGTTTTTTCGTGAAGCCGACGGTCTGCATGTTCAAGGTCCCGCCGACTGCGATGTTCGCGAATGGTGTCGTGTTGCCGGGACCCGATTGCGTCTCGACGCCGCCGATCATGTACGATGGAAAATACTGGCTGAGCCAAACACCGTACTGCCCGAGTGCGAGCGGATGGCCATCGATCAGCACCTGCGTTTCGTACGGCTGCAGGCCGCCGACCACGGCTGTGGTGTCGGCTTGGGTCCCTAGTTTCTCGACGACGAGATCGGGGATGCGCTGCAAAATATCGTTGATTTGCGGATTTGCGAGCAGCGTGAACTGCGCGCCGCTGATATACGTCTGAGTCGCGGCGCCGGTGTTGATGGTCGAACTCCCGTGTCCGGTCGCGTTCACGGAGCCGATCGTGCGCAATGTCGAGAGGCTCTGCTCGCCGATCGTCACGGTCAAAGGCACCGCCTGCCCCGCGACGACGATCACGCCCGGTGTCGAGGCGGAATTGTATCCGGGCTTCGTCACCGTAACCTGATAAACGCCGGCCGGAACTGCGAGCGAGAAGGCGCCTGTAATGTCGGTCGTCGTGCTGGCGCGAGCAGAGGGACCGCTCGCCGTGACCGTCGCACCCGGCACAACGGCGCCGGTTCCCGAATGCACGACTCCCGTGATCGCCGTCGCGTCGGCCGCGAAAGCCGGGTGGATAGCCGGCAAGACGAGCCCTAAGACGAGTGCAAGCAGGGCTGCTCCGGGTGCGAGCCTGGGTCCACGGCGCAAAAAATGCATCATACCTCATTCGCAATAGCAGAAGCAACGCGGCAAAACCGGCGTCAACCGCCCGATGCTAGCCTCCCAGGATTCGCACGTCATTCGACTTTTGGCAAGGCGCCGCCGTTGCAGCTTTCGCTGTTCGAGCAAAGGCCCTGTGGAACGCTCGCCTCAACTCCGATTCTTGTCCGCAATGCGAAAGTGCGCCCGGCCGCTACGCAAGCTCCTTCCTGAACTTGATTAAGCGGTCGACTTCCTCGAAACCGCACGCTTGGTGCGCGTGCAGCGACGCCTCGTTGTGCACCTCCGTGTCGGACGCGATCTCCCGGAAGCCCTCGGCGCGCGCCCACTCCTCGGCTGCCCGCATGAGGGCTCGCCCGATCCCACGGCCGCGCGCGACAGGTTCGACGTACCACCCCTCCACGTGCGGGACCGGCATCGAATCGCAACCGTCGGAAAACGCACGCACGCAGACTTCGACAAAACCAAGATACTCATGGGCAGCGTCAGAGCATGCGATCCACGCTAGCGCGATCGTTTGCGAAGTGCCGGCAGCATACGCCCGCGCCTCGCTGAGAAGATCGCTCACCTCCGCATCGGGCCACAGCCGGCCACGCAGCGCGGCCCACGCCCCCACATCGTCTCGCTCGATCCGGCGAATCGTTCCCATCGGCAGCAGTCCTCCCATCGGCGAGGGTGCGGTAGGTACATCCGAATACACTTCGCAACGTGATTCGTCATGCAAAGATCGGCCCTCAGGAGAACTGCGATCATCCTCGGCGCAATGGCCGCGTTCCAAGGCGGCCTCATCGCGATCTTGCATGTCTTCTTCTTGCGCCCGCTCTTCGCGCCGCTCGAGCGCACCACATGGCTCGGCTGGACGCTCGCGGTCTTGGTAGCCGTGCTCTATATCGTCTACACCGTCCGGGGATTGCCGATGGTCGGCAGGTACCTCTCTAGGCTATCCGCCTTCAAACTCGTCGGCCTCGCCGTGGCGGTGCCCGCGGCGATCGTGGAGGAAGTG
>Ga0302326_10012059_pt1 | contig 18505 bp, 16 predicted proteins | sample Palsa_T0_3_FD_202264 | JGI IMG/M metagenome (GOLD analysis project Ga0302326, IMG submission 202264) | Peat permafrost microbial communities from Stordalen Mire near Abisko, Sweden - Palsa_T0_3 | ecosystem: Environmental > Terrestrial > Soil > Palsa > Peat permafrost | place: Sweden: Abisko...
TGCGTCATCGGATTCCTTCTCCGCCGCCGCGAGCGCCTCCGTATTTTTCCCCATCAACAGCAGAGTCACCGCATATTGCGCCTGCGCCGATGCGTAAGCCGGGTTCAGTTCAAGCAGCTTACGAGAATTGGCGGCGGATTCTTCCAGCCGCCCAGCGGATTGTTGATACCAGGCCAAGTCAACTAAGGTAGCCATATCCAGCGGATTCCGCTCGAGATAGCGATGTTCCCAGTCCATAATGTCGTCGTACCGACCGCTCATTGCTCCCTTGAGGATGAGGATATTGGCTTGTGCCCGATCACCCACCTCACCGTGGGGGTCCAGCGCCGCTGCCCTCTCGTAGTCGGACGTTGCCGCCGTCCAGTCCCCGGGGATACGGAATAAATTGCCGCGAGCGTAATAGGCCTCAGCGCAATTCGGATCAATTGCCAACGCCCGCTGTACCGCATCCCGACTTTCGGCTTCCCCTTCCGCAGCGGCCAATTCTCCAGAGTACGCTTGCCAAGTGTAGACTTTCGCCAGCATCGCCCACGCAAGGGCGTAATGAGGATCCAGTTTCAGCGCTTGCCTATAGAAGTCGACTGCCTTGGCGTTATCGTCTTTGTCGCCACGGTCATAGAAGTATTTACCCCGCAACAGCAGATTGTACGCTTCAATGTCGGCGGTTCCGTTCAACCCGGAATGCGCACCCGCCGCGGGTATCGTATTCAGCGCGGCGTTTAACTCCTTCGCGACCATCGTCGATATCTCATCTTGCACCTTGAAGATATCGGTAAGCCTGCGATTATAGGTCTCAGACCACAGATGTACGCCATCCGACGCGCGAATCAACTGCGCCGTGATCCGAAGCTCACCCCCCGCCTTACGGACGCTCCCTTCCAGCAGATTCGCGACTCCGAGTTTGCTGGCGATAGAACGCATGTCCTCGTTTTTACCCTTGAACGCAAACGATGACGTTCTCGCAATAACCTTCAATTCCGCGTTGTGCGCAAGATGGTCAATCAACTCTTCCGACAGCCCATCGGCGAAGTACTCCTGGTCGTGCTTCTCGCTCATGTCCACAAACGGCAGTACTGCAATCGACTTGTCCGTAGTTGCTATTGCTGCCGGCTGCGCGGCTTGATGACTCACCGACCAATATTGAAGGCCTAAGACAACCGCAACGCCCACCAAAATGACCACCGCAGCAGCAATAGCAGTTCGCTTCCTGGCGCGGCCATCATGCCTACCCACGACAAGTTCTTGAGACGATGGCGCCGAGTCCTGCCCCACTGCCTCGTTGAGTTGCACCAGTGCCGCGTGCATCCCCAGCGTCGGTACATCGATCCATTGCGAGTTCGACAAAAAGTACTCAAGTTCCCGACTCAAAGGAGCAGAATCGATCCGAAACGCGATGATCTGCTTTTTCTTAGCAGCGGCGCGCTCGACCTCCCTGCCTACGTGAGATGACGCCACAGCACCGGCAGAAAGTGCCAACACCAACGCCTTCGCCTCGTTGATCGCTCGTACGATCGCATCCGCGTACACTGTGCCCGGCCGAACATCGCGCGGCGCCATCCAGCAACGCAGTCCTTGTGTCTCCAGATTCTCGACAATGGAATTGACGACAGTGGCATCCTGCGAGGCATAGCTGATGAACACGTCCGGCATTGCCGTACGCGGGTCAACCGCCTGCCCTTCGCTGCTGCGTTCAGCCACGCCGATTTTCTCCCGACATTTACGTTATGTTGGCAGATGATCCCCGTGTTGATCAAAGTTTACCCGGCGTTCAACGCCGTCCGGGCCGAACGTCGCCTTTCTACCAGGCAGATTGCACGCGTGAAGGTCCGGAAGTGGCCGTCTGCCGCCCGATTCAGTCAGGCGCCGCGGCCACAGCAGCTGGCGCTCGAGCGAAGCCTGGCGCGATCGACCGGCGACTACAGTTCAAACTGCTGCAGACAGATTCGTTCCGACAAAATGCCCAATCTCCGCGAAAACTGTCTTAACCTGATCGGACGTCGGAGAGCCGCCGCGGGTGTACGCGCAGACTACAATCGGCTCGCCGCGAGCTGACCATGTCACGGCAATGTCGCCAAAGGCATCATTACCGTTGTTGCCAGTCTTGTCGCCGACCTGCCAGCCCTTGGGTAGACCAGCACGCAAACGATCATCTCCGGTCTTGCAATCCAACATCCAGCTTGTGAGGCGCTCGCGGGATTTTGGCGATAGCACGTGCCCGATAATGAGGCTCCGCAGGTTGCTGGCCATGGCGGCTGGCGTGGTGGTGTCGTGCGGATCGCCCGGAGGCGTGCGGTTCAACTCCGGCTCGTTGTGCTCCAGTCGGCTCACCGAATCACCAATGGATCGCCAAAAGGCGGTCAGGGCAGGCGGACCACCGATGCGCGCCAGCAGAGCATTTGCACAGGTATTGTCGCTAAATTCCACGGCGGCCTCGCACATGTCCGCCACGGACATTACACCTTTTCCCAGGTTCTGTTTGGCAACTGGCGCGTAGTCCAAGAGATCACCGGGGCCATAAGCGATCAGCTCGTCTAGTCTAGCCAGACCGCGGTCGACGCGGGCGAGGACACAGGCGGCCAGTGATGCCTTGAACGTACTGCACATGACGAAGCGCTCATGAGCCCGCCAGGTTACTTTCATGCCTGTCCGGAGGTTCTCTGCAAAAAGACCGATATGACCGCCACTGGCTCGTTCATAGACTGATATCGCTGTGATTGGCGCAGGTTGCGCCAGCGAATGTGGGGCGACGAGGGCCAGGGTACTGCACAACACTTCCCTTCGATTCACTAACTTCGTCCTTCAACGCAACTGGTTGATGCTTGAGAGCGGCGAGCAGCAACCGGGTATGTTGTCGATCCTGGAGGTCTGCTTCACAGCGTCGATTCTAACCCGCCGAATGTCGCTTGTTTGCCGGTGGTTGCCGGTGACGACTCTACTCCCCGCGACCGGAGCGGTCCGACGGTTCGTCCGTTATCTGCCGCTTAGACGTAACAGAGCAGACAATGATCGCACCGCCACTCTATCCACACCGATTTCCCTTCAGTCGGCAACGTGGCTCCGCGAAACTTAGCCGCTTCAGCTAAACTGTCGCCCGGGGAGCGAGGAGAAGACCTCCCAAAGGGTGATTCTGCCGGTGACTGAGCCCTCGCACGCGGTATTCCTGAGCTACGCCTCGCAGGATGCAGAGGCTGCGCAGAAGATTTGCGACGCATTACGTGCGGCCGGTGTCGAAGTCTTTCTCGATCAGAGCGAGCTGCGGGGTGGGGATGCGTGGGATCAGAAGATCCGACGCGAGATCCACGACTGCGCGCTCTTCATTCCCGTCATTTCGGCCAACGCGGCCTCGCGGCATGAAGGCTATTTCCGGCTTGAGTGGGATCTTGCGGATCAGCGCACTCACATGATCGCGCGCAGCCGCGTGTTCGTCGTGCCGGTGTGCCTGGACTCGACCACCCAATTGGCGGCTGACGTTCCAGAGTCGTTTCAGCGGGCACAGTGGACGCGTCTGCCCGGCGGAGTCACACCCGCTGCCTTCGTCGAGCGAGTACGGCAGCTGCTGTCACGGGCCGAGTCGCCGAGCGCTCACGTGCCGGAAACACCGACGACTCGAAATTCCGTCCTGGCCTCCTGGCGCTCGCCTGCGCTGCTCGCAACGATTGCGGTATTCGTCCTCGCACTCGGTTACCTGGTGGCATACCGTTGGGTACTCCCGAAGCATGGCACGCAGCTGGCGGCAGTGCCGGGATCCGCCGCTCAGAGCGCTCCCGGCACCGGCTTTAACCCGCCGCCGCACTCGATTGCGGTGCTACCCTTTGCGGACATCAGCGAGAAGAAGGACCAGGAGTACTTCTCCGATGGGCTCACGGAGGAGCTGCTCAACGCCCTGGCCGAGTTCAATGAGCTGCAGGTGGCTGCGCGCACCTCGGCGTTCTCGTTTAAGGGAACGAATACCGACATCGGCACGATCGCGCGCAAACTGAACGTGGGCACCGTCCTCGAAGGCAGCGTGCGACGCTCGGCGAACTCTATCCGCATCACCGTGCAGCTGATCAATGCGGTCACGGGCTTTCGCCAGTGGTCGAAGACCTTTGACCGGGACTTAGGGGATGTGCTGAAGCTGCAGACCGAGATTGCCACCTCGGTGGCGACCGCTCTGAAAGTAACCCTCCTCGCGGATATCGCGGCCAAAGTCGAGCTCGGCGGGACGGATAACGCGGCTGCCTTCGATGCGTATCTGCGCGGCGCCAAGGTGAATAGCTCGAGACGCGACGCCAAAGATCTCCCCGCGGCTATTGCCGCGTACACCGAAGCAATCCAACTAGATCCACACTATGCGCTCGCGTTCGCGGCCCGATCGATCGTGTTTTCCAGCGTCGCTGATGAGGCCGAGACCGCCGCGGCGGTGCGCGAAAGCTATGAAAAGGCACAGGCGGATGCACGCCAAGCACTCGCGCTCGCCCCGGATCTGGCCCAGGCCCACCTCGCATTGGGATACGTTTCGGAAAACAATCTCGATTTCACACAGGCGAGTGAGGCATACGAGCGGGCGCTAGCGCTCGCGCCGGGCAACGCCGAGGTCTTGCGATATAGCGGCGACTTTGAATCCGCAATGGGACACTTCGATACAGGCGTTGCGGCCGCCCGCCGCGCCGCGGTGCTCGACCCACTCGCTCGCCAAACCCATTCTGTACTTGGCAGGGCGCTGTATGCGGCGCGCCGCTACGAGGAAGCGGTGGCGGCTTTTGCGGAGGCCATCAGTCTTGAGCCCGAATATAAGCCATCCTATGGGGACCGCGGGCTCGCCTATTACGGCCTCGGCGACCTTGAGAGCGCGCGCGGTTCATGCAAAACGAAGCCGGACCATTGGGTCAGTCAACAGTGCTTCGCGGTCATCTATGACAAGCTCGGCCGCCATGCGGATGCGGAAGCCGAGCTTGCAAAAATCAAGGCGGCACAGGGCGATGCTATGGCGTACCAGTACGCCACAATCTATGCGCAGTGGGGCGATCGGGCGAAAGCGCTCGAATGGCTCGAGACTGCGTGGCGCCTGCGGGACCCGGGCCTGGCGCTTCTGAGGACCGACCCGCTCCTGGATCCCTTGCGCAAGGAGCCGCGCTTTCAGGCAATGATGCGTGAGTTAAAGTTTCCAAGCTAGGTCGCGGTGTGGTTCCGACGTATTTCCTTCGTTCCTAGAACCGGCGTTCACTCGCGCTCGGCCTCTCGTTTCAAGGCTTCATTCATTGCGACAAAGCCTTGTTTCGTTGCCCCGTCCAGCGTACTTCGAAACACGGGGACCAGCAGGCCCGAAAACGCCTCGCCGTGACGAAACACAACTTGCGTGTCCGATTTCGGCTCCAGGATGAAATAGTGCTCGCCGTCGAATATGCCCGGTATCACCAGCTTTCCCTTCCATCGAAACTCGTGCTTTGCTTCGACAGCGAGCACGGTTGGGCGGAAGCGCATGCCATTCGAACCCGGGGGTTGAATATGTACGTTGAGCAATGCGCCAACGCTGGGAGTGCCCTCAATCGACCTGACAAAGGGGTTCCAGCGCGCATAACCTGGGAAATCCATGAGGATGGACCAAACCCGCTCGCTGGAAGCGTGGATTTCGATTTGTGTTTCGACGCGGTGCATTGATGCGCTCTAACAGTGGTTGGTCGGCCGTATGGGCCTCATCTGAGCGGCTTGGCGCCAATCTCGACCGGCATTTCGCAATATGGTACGGCAAGGGGTAAAAGTCCGCTTCAATCCCTCGTTTTGAATGCCCTGAGTGACCCGACCCAAACGGTCACTCGTCACTGTCTTCTTTACAGGCTCCCGGATACTCTTTGGCTACCATGCAGCGACGAATTGGTTTCTTGGCTCTGGCCGCGTGTTTCATTCTCGCCGGCGCTCTGCTTGACGGCAGCTACCAGCGGTCGACTCCCGGTGCCCTGCAAGCACAGGGAACAATCGTTGACTTCGAACGCCGCCACTCCAGGCAAGTGTATCCGGTCTTCGAGTTCAAGGACGCCGACGGTATGCCGCATCGGGTGGTGAACTCGACTCAGCAGGCAATTACACGGTTTTCGAGTGGCGACTCGGTGCCGATAGCCTATTCGCGCAACGATCCGGAGCGAGCGCGCATCGACACGCTATGGTTCAATCATCGCTGGGTAATTGGCGGGATAATCGTTGGGCTGTCGATTGTGGTTCGCGCGCTGGCCGGGGGCGATTGAAGAAAATCGGCCCCTGAGCAGCGACGACATGAGCTGGCACGCGCTCCACTAATCGGCAGATCGCGACCCTACTCAATGGTCCATGAAACGCAGGGCGCCCCATGCGTATCTGCGATTCAGGGGCAGTACGGTGCCAGTCGGCCAATCTGCTCGATGGCCGCGTTATGCGGGTATTCGTTACCGTCGGCGACTGCGTAGTAGGCGGCACCGTTGGGCAGGAACATTACGGTTACGCCCCCATAACCGCTCATGATTGGCACGATGAAACGACAGCGAATCGAGGGGAACTCCTCGGGTCCAACGCGCTTACCCCAGAAATTGTGGTTGTAGACAAAGCTATTTTTTACCTTGGGATGCCGCTCCCAGTCTGGCACTGGTAGACCGGACTGAGTCGTGCGGAACAGGGCCTCGCGCAAGCGCGCGGCATCGATCACCTGCCGGCCGTCGATCCTGCCGTCGCTCACGCTAAGGAACGCAGCCAACTTAGCGAGATCGTCAATGCTCCAGAACAGGCCGGCATATCCCCAGGGCGCACCATTCTCGCGATTGTCGGTGCGCATGGTGCCCTGAAAGCCCCTGCTCATATGCAGTGGGCGGTAAACGTCCGCCCACATCATCGCGAAAAGGTCGGCCGTCGGCCCCTCGTGACGCTTGAGAAAAGCGTTCATCGCCTGAGTCTGGATGAACGTGTCATTACTGTGATAGACCCAGGTCGTCCCGGGAACCGCGCGGTGCGGGAACAGCCGCGCGGCCTTGGCGATCAATTCGTCGAAGGCCTCGAGGTCCAAGAACCGGTCCATTAACGAGCTATCTTCGTCGGCCTCTTCTTCAGTGCTGAGATAATTGCCGGTCGCCATGTCGTTCGAGTTGCCATAGGTGACGGCGGACCAGTCGGCCTCGCCGGCGGAGAGAAGCTGCGGCAGGTCATCCTTCATGGGACGATCGTAAAGCTCGCGTCCGTAGCGCTGCGCAAGGCGCATCATGGCGAGACCGGAGAACGCTGACTTGGCGGTCGAGTACGAGGGGTAGCGCATCTGGGTGCAGTAAGGATATGTGCCAAGCCCGCGTGCCGTGCTCCGCGTGGCGCAGCCGCTCGTGTAGTGGATGCCGCGGAACACTATCCCGTAGGCTGCGACGTGCTCGGGATGTTCGTACTCGGCGAGGAAAGCCTTCGGGTCGAAACTCGATCGTGGAAAGTCTCGTGGCAGGTCCGAAAACGGTCGCATCGGCATGCGTGCTGACGCTTCGGCGGCTTCCGCAGCGGCCAGTGCTGCGCCGTTGGGCACCCGCCCTGGTGCGTAGCTCGCCGCTACCTGACCAGCCATGTCGAATTGCAGATACGCGCAGCCCTCACCGGTGATCTGGTAGGCGATGTTCGAGACGTTTGGCTTGGCGTTCTTACGAAAGAGGAAGGTGAAGGTGCCGTTATGCACGCAGCCGTCGTTGCGCCAGACCAGAGCAAAGGGCACAGAGGCGCGCGTATAGCCGTGGTCAGCCCTCTCGGACCATGCGCGTCCGGTGCCTATGATGATGTTCCAGGTGTCGCTGCCAGTGATGACCAACCCGGGATTGGCTGGGATCAAGAAGCTGCCGTTCTGTACAAACGCCATCCGCATGGGCGGCAACTGATTCAAGCCCGCCTTGTGTTCGCCCTTGGTCAACTCGGGGATCTCGAATACCATGCGAAATAGCCCTGCCGGGGCAGGTCGCCAGCTGAGGGTGCCCTCGAAGTGTTCGGCCGGCGGCGCAGCGCGCTCGGGTAGACCGAAGTCGCGCTCGGGCGCGAGATCGGTCTCGGGCTTGAGGCCCATAAGCTGATCGAACCCGTTGACTTGGCGCACGACTGCGCCGTCGCTTTGCAGCTCATCACCCGGCACCGGGGCCGGCGTCGCTGACGCTACGGTCGCAAGAACACAGTTGATCGAAGCCGAATCCAACACTGTCATCGCAGCGAGCACGGCCGCGGCGTTACGCATCGCCGATGTCATTAGGCGCCCCCTAGTTAGCTGCTAATGCTACGCACGAACGGGCTGCTATCCGAACGTCAAGGATGATCCCCGGCGGCCGGGTGCCTCACTCGAACCATCACTCCTCGGCTTCTCGGCGCTGCTCTTTGTAGACGCGTTTACCGATTAGCGTGGCAGCTACAATATTCGCCGGGATTAAAACCATTGCCCCTCCTAGCAGGACAAATGAAAATCCAAATCCGTTGCTTGGATCGCCGCCAAAGAAGAGTTTCATGAGCAGCACCTCAAGGCAGCCAAGTACGACGAACGAGACAAGGCCCGCGATGATGCCGACAGCTGCGGTACTTCCCTGTGACGACATCCGCTACTCCTTTGATGGAGAAAGATACCAAAGGACCGCGGCAACGAGGATTAGCGCAGGCACGTCGCCCATGAGGTGACCGGTCTCGTCTTTATCGCCTAGAGCCTGCACCGCCATGATCAACGCATGAACGATACTTGACCACACGGTAAACGATATCAGGCTGCGATTGGCCGCCGGATTTTTGGCAGCAATGATCAGGAAAATACCAAGCACTGCATAGATGCCTGCGATCATCTGCAGGTAATAGACACCCATTCCGTGATGCCACACCCAGCCGGACGGCCAGATCAGTCCCAGCGGATAGACCAGGAGGAATATCCCTCCGAATACGCGCAGCGCAAGTCTCAGGATCTTGTCTTTATCTGTATTGTTCACGGTTGGCTCCCCTGCAATTCGTGTTGGACCTGTCCCAAAATAATACTGCACCTTGGCTGGGCTTACCTCTACTGTCAGCCACGCAATGCGCCTACGCCGGCAGCCGCATCTGGCCCAGCAGCGCGGCGTAGCGTCGGTCGGTGCGCACTTTTAAATGCTGGCTATTCCACCGAAGCGCTGCATGACCGAGCGTTCGGGCGGCGGCAGCACGCCGTCGAACTGCACCGCGGCGCTGGAGAGATATTCCTCCGATGCCGCAAACACCCGCGCGTAGATTTCCCGGCACAATTCCGCGGCGCGCGCCCCGGGCCAATCATCCTGCAGCAGCCGGGGTGGCAGCAACGGATCCCGCAGATGCAAGCGCCGGTAATCATGAATGAGCAGGGTGCGGGCGATGAAGCTGGCCTGCGGATCGGGGTCGCCGCGAGTGCGCAGCGCAGTCCGCACGCGCTCGAATCGCAGCACGAAGTCCTGATAGCGCCGGCCGAGGTCCTGCAGGTCCCAGCCCAAATCGACCAGGCGTGCAGCGTCCGATTTATCAGTAAGAAGAATATTAAATATCAATGCTTTAGAAAATAAACTTGCGGTATTGGATTTAGAATTAAATTCGCGCGCCGACGCTTCAGGATGCGCGAACACTCCTGCGGCGACTTCGCCAAAACCATTCCAGGTCAATTCCTCCCGCAGTCGCCGCCGATCGGCTGCGCGCATTGGCGGAAGTACCACGAGACTCCAGCGTCCGGACCACGCCGCTGGTACGTCATAGATCCGCCGGGTCGCCTCCGCGAACCGCACCCGGCCGTCGTCGGAAAGGCGATATTCGCTGCGGTTGCCGGCCCGCCTGCTGTCGAGCCAGCCTTCATTGGCCAGGCGTGCCGTCGCGGTTCGCACCAGGCGCTCGTTCAGCCCGAAAGGCGCCGCAATGCGGATCAGGCTGCGCAGCGCGATGGCCCCACCGCGCGGCATGATGGAATCGCCGAAGATCGTCACAATCAGCGAACCGCCGCGCAGTGGACGTTGGCGGCGAAAGCGCGCGACGAGCGCGGCGGCGGCGGTGATCAAGGTCTGCGGCATCGTCGATCTCATTGTAAAGCCTGCAGCCAGAATGACACAAGAATAATTGAGTTTATACGTCTTTTGTGTCACGATTTGACGTCACGGAAAGGCGGAGGCTGCCATGTACACGCAAGGGCTCGATGTTCAGGGTGCGAGTGCCGCGGAACGGGCCGAGGGCGCTTGCGCGGCCGAGGAGCGGTTTCAGGCGCGCGTGGATGCCGAGGAGAAGATTGAGGCCAAGGATTGGATGCCCGCGCGTTATCGCAGCACCCTGATCCGCCAGATCTCGCAGCACGCGCATTCCGAGATCGTCGGCATGCTGCCGGAAGGCAATTGGATCACACGCGCGCCGACGCTGCTGCGCAAGTCCATATTGATCGCGAAGGTGCAGGATGAGGCGGGGCACGGCGCCTATCTGTATAGCGCTGCGGAGACCCTCGGCGTGAGCCGCGATCAACTGATCGATCAGCTGCTGAGCGGCAAGGCCAAGTACTCGAGCATCTTCAACTACCCAACTCCCACCTGGGCCGATGTCGGCGCCATCGGCTGGTTGGTGGACGGCGCGGCGATCATGAATCAGATCCCGCTGTGCCGCTGCTCGTATGGCCCGTATGCGCGGGCCATGGTGCGGGTGTGCCGCGAGGAGAGCTTCCATCAGCGGCAGGGTTACGACATCATGCTGCAACTTTCGCGCGGCACACCCGAGCAGAAGCGCATGGCCCAGGAGGCGCTCAACCGCTGGTGGTGGCCGGCGCTCATGATGTTCGGGCCGCCGGACGCGGCCTCCACGCACGGTACCGAGTCGCAGCGCTGGAAGATCAAGCGCTTTTCAAACGATGAGCTGCGGCAAAAGTTCGTCGACTTCACCGTTCCGCAGGCGCAGTTCCTGGGGCTGACGCTGCCCGATCCCGCGCTGCGCTGGAACGAGGCACAACAGCGCCATGAGTTCGGCGCCATCGACTGGGACGAGTTCGATCGAGTGCTCAAAGGCCATGGGCCGTGCAACGCCGAGCGGCTGGCGGCGCGGCGCAATGCCCATGCGGAGGGAGCCTGGGTGCGCGAAGCGGCGCTCGCGTATGCGGATAAGCAGCGGACACGCCGCGAATCGGAGCAACGCTATGGATGACAAGCGTCATTGGCCCTTATATGAAGTCTTCGTGCGCGCTCGCGGCGGCTTGGATCATAAGCATGTCGGTAGCCTGCACGCCGCCGATGCGCGCATGGCGATCGACCATGCGCGCGATCTGTATACGCGGCGCGAGGAAGGCGTCAGCCTTTGGGTGGTGCGTTCGACGGACATCACGGCCTCGGATCCGGCGGAGGCCGATTCGCTGTTCGAACCGGCGCGCGACAAGATTTATCGGCACCCGACCTTCTACGACATTCCCGATGAGGTCAAGACCCTATGAGCGCGACGGCGTCCTACGTGCTGCGCCTTGCGGATTTGAGCCTGGTGCTCGGCCAGCGGCTCGGCGAATGGGTCGGGCACGCGCCGGCCATCGAGGAGGATCTGGGGCTGGCGAACACCGCTCTGGACTTGATCGGCCAGGCGCGCCTGCTGCTCGCTTACGCCGGCGAGATCGAGGGCTGCGGCCGCAGCGAGGATGATCTGGCCTTCCTGCGCGAGCAGGGCGAGTTCTTGAATCCGGTGCTTGCGGAGCAGCCGAATGGGGATTTCGGCCAGACCATCGTGCGGCAAGTGTTGATCGATGCATTTCAATTGGAGCTGTACGAGCGGCTGGCGGCATCGGCCGATCCGCGCTTGGCGGCCATCGCGGCGAAATCGGTCAAGGAGACGCGCTATCACTTTCGCTACAGCGCCGGCTGGCTGGTGCGGCTCGGCGACGGCACCGTCGAGAGCCGCGCGCGGGTGCAGTCGGCACTCGAGAAGTTCTGGCCTCTGACGGTCGAGCTGTTCGCCGCGGACGACTTGGATCGCGCGATGGCGGACGCCGGGGTCGCGCCCGACCTCGACGAGGTGCGCGCCGCGTGGGCGCTGCGCATCGAGGCGCTGCTGGCCGAAGCGACGCTGACACGTCCGGCGGAGCGGACTTACTCATGGTTCGGCAAGCGCGGCCAGCACAGCGAGCACCTGGGCTACATGCTCGCCGAAATGCAGCATCTGCAGCGCGTTCATCCGGGGGCGCGGTGGTGAAGGCGTCGATGGTTGCGACGCGAGTCGAGGCGGCCTGGGACGCGCTTGCGACGGTGGAGGATCCGGAAATTCCCGCCCTCAGCATCGTTGATCTGGGCATCGTCCGGTCCGTGGCCGTGCAATCCGACGGCGCACTGACGATCGGGCTCACACCGACGTACTCGGGCTGCCCGGCGACCGAGGTGATTCACGCCTCTGCCATACAGGCCTTGACCGCGGCCGGACTGGCTCCCTTGCGCCTGCACACCGTGCTGGCGCCGGCCTGGAGCAGCGAGTGGATCAGCGCCGAAGGCCGGCGCAAGCTCGCGGCGTACGGGATCGTGCCGCCGCAACCCAACTCCGATCGGCCGCCGGCCTGTCCGCGCTGCGCCTCGGTCGACACCGACTGCATCAGCGAATTCGGGTCGACTCCGTGCAAGGCGCTGCACCGCTGCCGCGACTGCCTCGAGCCGTTTGAGCGCTTCAAGTGCATCTAGTGAGCATTGCGCGGTGAAATTCCATCCATTGCCGGTGACGTGCGTCGAGCCCGTCGCGGAGGACGCCGTGTCGGTAACGCTGGCGGTGCCGGCCGAACTGCGTGAGCAGTTTTCCTTCCATCCGGGACAGTACGTCACCGTGCGCCGCACGATCGACGACCGGGAGGAGCGACGCACCTATTCCATCGTGACCACTCCAGGCTCCGCGGCGCTGCGCCTGGGTGTCCGCATCCAGGTGGGCGGACGGATGTCGCGCGAACTCGCGCATTCGCTGCGCGTCGGCCAGCTGCTCGAGGTGGCATCGCCCGGTGGGCGATTCCGCACGCAGATCGATCCGGCGCGCGCCCATCGCTATGTCGCATTTGCCGCCGGCAGCGGCATCACGCCCATTCTGTCGCTGGCGACGGAGATCCTGACGCGCGAGCCGGCCAGCCTGGTTACGCTGTTCTACGGCAATCGGAGCATCTCGCGCAGCATGTTTCTCGAGGACACGCTCGCGCTCAAGGATTGCTACCTGGATCGATTCGCAGTGCATTTCTTGATGAGCCGCGAGCCACAGCACACCGCGCTGCTCAACGGGCGAATCGACGGCGCCAAGGTGGCTGAACTCGCGCGGCATTTCCCGGATATCGCGAGCGCGGACGAGTATTTCATCTGCGGCCCCGGCGAGATGGCCGCCGAAGTTCGCGAGGCCGTCAAGTCGTTGAATGGCAGCGCGCTGATTCGCATCGAGCGCTTTGCGAACGCTGCAGCGCCCGCAGCCGCCAGCGCTGCGGCGGGCGAGGGCGCTTGCGCCGCGCCCGAAGCGGAGGTGCTGGCAACCATCGCGGTGACCATGGATGGCCGCCGGCGCAGCTTTACCATGGCGCCAGGAGATGCATCGGTGCTGGATGCGGCTGAGCGCGCGGGTCTGGAGCTGCCATTCTCCTGTCGCGCCGGGATTTGCGCGACCTGCCGGGCCAAGATCGTGCGCGGAGCGGCCGTGATGACGCACAACATTGCCCTGCAACCCTGGGAGACCGAGGCCGGCTTCATCCTGTGTTGCCAGGCGCGGCCGACCGGCGCAACGCTCGAACTCAGTTACGACGAGAAATGATTCAAAGTCATCAGCACCTATGAGCGGCCGCCATGTCATATGAAACGATCTTGTTCAGCATCGACGGCAATATCGCCCGGCTGACGCTGAACCGGCCCGACAGGCTGAATAGCTTCACCACCGTCATGCATGACGAGGTGCAGGACGCTTTGCGCCGTGTCGGTGGCGGCGCAGCGCGGGTGCTGATGTTGACGGGCGCGGGTCGCGGATTCTGCGCGGGCCAGGATCTCGGCGATCGGGCCGTGGCGCCGGGTTCGCAGCCGGTGGACCTGGGCGATTCGATCGAGAAATACTACAAGCCGCTGGTGTTGAGCCTGCAGGCGCTGCCGATGCCGGTGATTGCGGCGGTCAACGGCGTGGCGGCCGGCGCCGGCGCCAACATCGCGCTCGGCTGCGATCTGGTGGTCGCGGCACGTTCGGCCAGCTTCGTGCAGTCCTTCGCCAAGCTCGGACTGGTTCCCGATTCGGGCGGGACCTGGATACTGCCGCGGCTGGTGGGGAATGCGCGCGCGCTCGGCATGACGCTGCTGGCGCCAAAGATCAGCGCCGAGCAGGCGGCGGCGTGGGGGTTGATCTGGCAGTGCGTGGATGACGCTGAGCTTGCCTCGAGCGTGGAAGCGCTGGCGCAGCAGTTCGCGATCGCGCCGACGCGCGGCTTGGCCGCGACCAAGGCCGCCATCTACGGCAGCTGGCGGCGCAGCCTCATCGAGCAGCTGGACGTGGAGCGCGATGCGCAGCGGGACCTCGGCCGCTCCAGTGACTACGCCGAGGGCGTGGCGGCATTCGCCGCGAAGCGCGCGCCGAATTTTACCGGTCGATAACCGTGCCGACCCCTGCGGCATCAAAGGATGGGACATGACGCGAGAGGCATTCATTTGCGATGCGATTCGCACGCCGATCGGACGCTACGGCGGCACGCTCTCCAGCGTCCGCCCGGACGATCTTGCCGCCATCGTGCTGCGCGAGCTGCTGCGCCGAAACTCCGGTCTCGATCCCGGCGCCGTCGGCGATGTGATCCTGGGATGCGCCAACCAGGCCGGCGAGGACAATCGCAATGTGGCGCGCATGGCGGCGCTGCTCGCCGGCCTGCCCACCGATGTGCCCGGCGTTACTCTGAACCGGCTATGCGGCTCGGGCCTGGATGCGGTGGCAAGCGCGGCGCGCATGATCGGTTGCGGTGAGGCGGATGTCGTGCTCGCCGGCGGCGTCGAGAGCATGAGCCGCGCTCCCTACGTCATCTCCAAGGGCGCGACGGCATTCGCCCGGGACGTGCAGATGTTCGACACCACCATGGGCTGGCGCTTTGCCAACCCGCGGCTCGAGCGCGAGTTCGGGGTCGAGTCCATGCCCGAGACCGCGGAGAACGTTGCTGCGGACCATGCCATCTCGCGCGAGGACCAGGACCAGTTCGCGTTGCGCAGCCAACAGCGGGCGCTTGCCGCACAGGCCGCGGGGTTATTCGCAGCGGAGATCGTGGCGGTATCCCTCCCGGCGAAGCGCGGGGATGCGGTGGTGGTGAACAGCGACGAGCACCCACGCGCGACCAGTCTCGAGGCGCTGGCAAGGCTGCCGACGCCGTTTCGCGCCGGCGGCACGGTGACCGCGGGAAACGCCTCCGGCATCAATGACGGCGCTTGCGCATTGCTGCTGGCCAGCGCAGCCGGAGTCAAGCGCCACGGGCTGAAGCCCAGAGCACGCGTGATCGGCAGCGCGGTGGCGGGAGTCGCGCCGCGGGTCATGGGCCTGGGTCCGGTGCCTGCGACACGCAAACTGCTCGCGCGGATCGGCCTTCCGCTTGCGCAAATCGATCTGCTCGAAGTCAACGAGGCATTCGCGGCTCAGGCGCTCGCCGTTCTCAGGGAGCTTGGGGTTGCGGACGATGCGCCGCACGTCAATCCGCTCGGCGGCGCCATCGCGCTGGGTCACCCGCTCGGCATGAGCGGGGCGCGACTGGTGACCACGGCGCTCAATCAGCTCGAGCGCTCGGGCGCGCGCAGGGCGCTGTGCACCATGTGCATCGGCGTTGGCCAGGGCATCGCCATGCTCATCGAGCGCGAAGGATGAGCGCGAGTCCTGCGACTCAGCCGCGCAATGTGAGCCGGGTTGGCGTGCTCGGCGCCGGGACCATGGGCGCGGGGATAGCGGCCAACTTGGGTATGGCCGGTTTCGAGGTCACGCTGGTCGATACCAACCCCGCCGCTCTAGGCGCGGGCGTGGAACGGGTTCGAAGCTTCATCGGTGCCGCCGTCGACAAGGGGCGGCTTGCGCCGCAGGACGCGGAACTTAGCCTGGCGCGGGTGCGGCAGAACCAGGCAATCGACGCGCTGCGCGAGATGGACCTGGTGATCGAAGCCGTATTCGAGAGCCTGGCGGTCAAGCAGGAAGTGTTCGCGGCGCTGGGCAAAATCTGCCGGCAGGGAGCGGTGCTGGCGTCGAATACCTCGACTCTGGATGTCGATGCCATCGCAGCCGCGTCCGGCCGCGCCCAAGACGTCGTCGGCATGCACTTCTTCAGCCCGGCGCACATCATGAAGCTGGTCGAGATCGTGCGCGGCAGCGCAACCGCGGCCGACGTGATCGCCACCGCCCTGAGTGTGAGCCGCCGCATGGGGAAGCTGGGCGTCGTGGTCGGCAACTGCTTCGGATTCGTCGGCAACCGCATGCTGTATGCGTATGGCCGCGAAAATCAATTGCTCATGCTCGAGGGAGCGAGCCCGGCACAGATCGATGTGGCGCTGGAATCCTTCGGCATGGCCATGGGCCCGAACGCGGTCGGCGATCTGGCCGGACTCGACGTAGGCTACCGCGTCCGCCGCGAGCGCAAGAACCGGCCGGACGATCCGCGCTATTACCGCGTCGCCGATTTGCTGGTCGAGGCGGGCCGGCTCGGGCAGAAGAGCGGCCAGGGGATCTTCCGCTACGCCGCAGGCTCGCGCAAGCGGATTGCCGATCCCGAGGTCGACGCCATGATCGCCGCGGAGTCTTTGCGACTCGGCATCCCGCGGCGCGCAATTGAGGAGCAGGAGATCCGCGAGCGCTGCCTGTACGCGCTGATCAATGAGGGCGCGCGCATCCTGGAGGAGGGCATCGCCGATTCGCCCGCGGACATCGATGCGATTTGGTGCAACGGCTATGGATTTCCGCGCTCCCATGGCGGGCCGATGAGCTACGCGGACACGATCGGTCCTGCCACGGTGCTCGACGGCATTCGCCGCTTCGCGCAGACGCATGGCACGCAGTATTGGACGCCCGCGCCGCTGCTGGCGGAAATCTGCGCGCGCGCGGACACCTTCGGCGCCTGGTCCGGCCGCCGAACATCGTCAGGGGGGTGACCGGCATGCATTTGCAAAGTTATGTTTACGGAGCATGGCGCGCCGGGCACGGTCAGGGTGTGGCGCTGCGCGATGCGACCACCGGCGACATCGTCGCGCAGGCGTCCTCGAGCGGCGTGGATTTTGGCGCCGTTCTCGAGCATGCGCGCAAGGTGGGCGGCCCGGCATTGCGCGCCCTGACGTTTCACGAGCGCGCGGCGGCGCTGAAATCGCTGGCGAAGCACCTGTCGGAGATCAAGCAGGAATTCTACGAATTGTCGTATCGCACCGGGGCGACCAAAAACGACTCATGGATCGATATCGACGGCGGCATCGGCACGCTGTTCGTGTTTTCGTCCAAGGCTGCACGCGACCTGCCGAATGGCTGCGTGTACCTGGACGGTCCGGTGGAGAGCCTGTCGAAAGGCGGCAGCTTTGTTGGCCAGCATATCTATGTCTCACGTGAAGGCGCGGCCGTGCACATCAATGCCTTCAATTTTCCGGTCTGGGGCATGCTCGAGAAACTGGCGCCGACCCTGCTGGCCGGCATGCCGGCAATCGTCAAGCCGGCCACCGCGACCGCCTATCTGACCGAGCTCGTGGTGCGCCGGATCATCGCCTCGGGAATCCTGCCGGAGGGGGCGTTGCAACTCGTATGCGGCGGGCTCGGGGATCTGTTGGACCGACTGGACTGCCAGGATAACGTCTCCTTCACAGGCTCTGCCGCCACCGCCTTCCGCCTGCGCACGCACCCCAACCTCATCCGGCATTCCGTTCCGTTCACCGCCGAGACCGATTCATTGAACTCGAGCATTCTCGCGGCGGATGCGCGACCCGGCAGCGTGGAATTCGATCTGTTCGTCAAGGAGGTCGTGCGCGAGATGACCGTCAAGGCGGGCCAGAAATGCACGGCCATTCGCAAGGCGCTGGTTCCAGCCGCATTCGCCGGCGACGTGGTCGAGGCGCTGCAAGCCTCGCTGAGCAAGGTTGTGGTCGGCGATCCGCGTGCCGAGGGGGTGCGCATGGGCCCCTTGGTCAGCCAGGAGCAACGATCTGATGTTCGGGCGCGCATCGCGGACCTCGAGCGCGAGGCACAGGTCGTTTTCGGTTCCGGGCGATTCGAGCTCAAGGATGCCGATGAGGAGCGTGGCGCCTTCGTGCCGCCGCTGCTGCTGCTATGCCGTGAGCCGCATGCGGCGCGCGCCATCCACGAAGTCGAGGCCTTCGGACCCGTGGCGACCGTGGTTCCCTACGGCGATGAGCTCGAGGCCATCGCGCTGGCGCGGCGCGGCGCCGGCAGCTTGGTGGCCTCGGTTTTCTGTGCGGACGATGAGCTTGCGGGAAAATTGGTCCGCGCCCTGGCGCCGTATCATGGACGCGTGCTGGTGGTGAACGCTGCTTGCGCGAAGGAATCGACCGGCCACGGCTCGCCGCTGGCGCAACTGACTCACGGCGGACCCGGACGCGCCGGCGGCGGGGAGGAG
>Ga0302326_10012062_pt1 | contig 18501 bp, 17 predicted proteins | sample Palsa_T0_3_FD_202264 | JGI IMG/M metagenome (GOLD analysis project Ga0302326, IMG submission 202264) | Peat permafrost microbial communities from Stordalen Mire near Abisko, Sweden - Palsa_T0_3 | ecosystem: Environmental > Terrestrial > Soil > Palsa > Peat permafrost | place: Sweden: Abisko...
GTGAGGAAAATTGTTTTGGTCGGCGCGTGGATCGGCGCGAGCTGGTTCATCCGTTCGGCGAGTTTGATGTACGGCTCATAGGGCATGACGCCGAAGCAGGTGTGAGTGAAGGCTTCGAGCTGAGCCTGTACCGCAGCGATTACATGCGGATGACGATGGCCGACGTTGAGGACCGCGATGCCGCCGGCGAAGTCGATGTAGCGGCGGCCGTCGGCGTCCCATATTTCGGCGCCGGAGGCATGATGGGCGAGGATTGGAAGCGGGACGCTGACGCCGCGGGGAATGGCGGCGGCGATGCGATCGGACAAGGTTGTGGCGATACTCATAGTTAACTCCCGGCAGGCAGGCGTCACAGTAAGTTGCCTGATTGGGCGCATGTGGCGCTACGTCCAGCTTTTGTTCGAAACACTTGAGTAACAGTTTCGAACGCGTCAGCAAATCAGTAATAATTGACCGAGTTGATCCGGTCTGTATACTTCGGAGGGATCGGGGAAGTTGCTTCGGCGCGCGGTTTCGGAAGCGATGAAGAATTACAGATGAGTATGCAGGCCGAAACTTCGAAATTCTACGAACCGATCGTTCCAGCGGACCAGATTCAGTATCGGGAATACAAGCTGCTGCTGAAGCCGGACCTGTTCCCGGACGAGAAGGCGTTTCACAAATTCTGGAAGCTGTCACATCATGCGGCCAAGTCGATCGGAATAAAGGTGGAGAAAATCGCTGAGGCGATCAAGCCGCACACGCGCGAAGTGGTTTTTTACGACACGCCGCATTTCAAGCTCTACAATCACGGCTTCATCCTGCGCAAGCGCACGTTCTTTCATCATGGCGTGCTCGACCCGCGCCATGAGCTGGTGATCAAATTCCGGCATCCGGACAAGAAAGTTGCGCTGGCGGTGGATCCACGCCCGCTGCTGCCGTGCGAGTACACGCTGAAGTTCAAGGAGGAGATCCTCCTGCCCAAGGACGGCACGCTCGGGATGCGGCTGGTGTATTCGCACAACTGCGAGCTCGACACCCCCAACATTATATTGACGCAACGGTTCGAAACGACGGCGGATGCCTTTCCCGCGCTCAAGCAGATCGACGCGAATCCGAAGGCGGCGCTGAGCGTGGTGAACAACATAACGATCCAGGAATACCAGGTTGACCTCGGGATGCTGGATTTCGGCCACAAGCTCGAGGCGAAGGCGACGCTGTCGGTGTGGCGGGTGAGCTCGACTAACAAGCCGGTGGTGGCGGAGTATGCCTACCAGTTGAAGTTCGACAGTCCCGAAGCGGTGCGTCGCAAGCAGCGGGAACTTTCCGAGTTCTACTACACAGCCCTGCAATCGCGGGCCTCAGACTGGGTGCAGCGTGGAACAACCAAAACCGCCCTCATCTACGGATACGGCAACGCCAGTCTCAAACACGAAGAGTGAACCCGACCTCCATCCGAGCCTGCTGACGCTGTTCAAGATCTTCCTGCTTGCGGGAGGACTGAGCTTTGGCGGCGGCGCGGTCGCTTACCTGCGCGAATACCTGGTGCGCAAGGAAGGCTGGCTCGACGATGAGGGGTTTCTCGGCGCGATGGAGATCAGCGAGACGCTGCCGGGGCTCAACGCCGTCAACATGGCGATCATCATGGGCGACAATCTGCGCGGGCTGACCGGCGCGGTGGTCTCGGTGGTTGGGATGCTGCTGCCGGGATCGATCGTGGTGATGACGCTGGGAATACTGTACCAGTCGAATCACACCAACCCGGACGTGAAGAGTTTCCTGCTGGGGATAGCGGCGGCGGCGGTTGGCCTGCTGTCGGCGGTGACGCTGCAAATCGGGCGGCGGCAATTTCGCCAGCTGCCGGACATTGCGATCATCGCGCTGACGTTTCTCGCGGTCAGCTTCGCCAAGCTGCCATTGCCGGTTGTGTTGCTGGGTCTGGGGCCGATATCGGTGTGGCTATACCGCCCCGAGATTTCGAAACCGCGCGCGCAGGATGAGCATCTGCCGTTTCATCGCGGCGAACGCCATCACCTGTTTCGTCATTAGCGAGATGAGAGCCAAATTCGAATGATGCGATTGATACATCTGTTCCTGGTCTTCTCGCTGCTCTCGGTGCTGGCGGTCGGCGGCGGCACTGCAGTGCTGCCCGAGATGCAGCACATGACGGTGCACACATTTCACTGGCTGACCGACGCGCAGTTCCGCAACATCTACAGCCTTGGGCAGGTTGCGCCGGGACCGAATATGTTGATGGTGCTGGTGATCGGCTACCAGCTCGCGGGATGGGCCGGGATGGTGGTGGTCGGGATTGCGTTTTTCCTGCCCGACTGCATCATCACGTTGTTCGTGAATCGGTGGTGGGTTCATCTGGGCGGATGGCCGTGGCGCGTGTCGATTCAGCGCGGGCTGGCGCCGGTAGCGATAGGGCTGATGACGTCGGGGACGTATGCGATTGCGCGGCTTTCGATCGTTGATGCGAAGACGCTGGCAATTGCGGTCGTGGTGTTCGGGATTCTGCTCTGGCGCCACGTCAATCCAGGCGTGCTGGTGCTGGTGGGCGGCGCCGTCTACCTGCTGTTGAGTTAGGCTGCGATCAAGAGAAAAAGAAAACGCCGGCAGAAGTGGATGCTTCTGCCGGCGTTGTTTGTTGCGATTCGCGAGGCGGACGGCGGGCACGGCGGCCCGCCCCACTTGCCTGCTACATGTGGCCGACTTCCGACATCTTCACCATCGCCTGGGTAGTGAAGAATGCTTTATCGACCGCGCCCATGTTGATGTACCAGCATTCACGCTCGGGCGTTTCGATGCCCGGCAGGTAGCACATCGTATCCTCGCCGCTCTGCACGTCCTGGGAGGAGGCGCCGACGACGAATTCGCGCTTGAAAGGATAGATGGCGACCTTCGCATCGGGCACCGGCCGATCGCGATACGCGAGCCAGTAGATGTGGTTGCGGAACAGCTCACCGCGGCGATCGTAGGTGTCGACGTACGGCTCGAACCACATTTCGGAATCCATGTAGATGACCGTCTTGGAATCGAGCGCCTCGGCGTTGTTGACACGGCGTCGCGGCTCAGCAGTCACGATGTACATGTGACGCATCTGCCATCGCTCGGGGCATGCACTGGCACCGCCGTCAGTGGCGCAGCGGATTTCCGGCGAGTGCTCGGCGTCGACCGTCGCGAGCATCTCCTTCTCACCCAAAAACTTGTAGTCGTACTGCTCGGTCTTGGGATTGAAGCCGGAATAGTGATCGGGATCAAAAGTCTGCGTGCCGGTTGCGCTCGAGTTGATTGCCTCGTTCAGGCGGCGCAGGCGTCGTGAGCCGGTCTCCCAGGTCCATGTGTCGTCGCCATGTTTGGGATCGGCGTAGCGATAGCGCAGGAGGCTGGTGCCGCGAGCGTCCACGGGAGCGAGCTCGGGGCCGAGCAGGAACAGCCAAAGGCGGTTGGTGGTCTTGAAGTCGGGATCGATGGGCAAGGGCTCGACTTCGGTCCGGCCGACGAGGTCGTAACCGGCGTAGTGACCGAGCTGGCCGTAGGCGACCTCGAAGAACGCCTTGTGGTAGCCGGTGTAAACCGTGTCGCAATCGAAATAGCGCAGATCGTAGTCGTCCGACTGAATCGGGCGGAAGACGTTGTCCCAGACGATCTTGGTCGCGACGTCAGGATCGTTCGCGTCGATGAGCGGGAACGGCTGGCCGGCGACGTAGCCGACGACGGTGCGATGATCTTTCGAGAGCGCAACCTGCGATGAGTACTTTTCGGTCGCGTCCTTATATGGAGGCGGCCAATCGACGCGGATGGTCGGGACGATTTTCATCGTCATGCCGTGCTGGACTTTGTAATAGACCCCCGGCGAAACAAGATCCTGCACTTGCGACCCATTTTCAGGAGTGATGAAGTCGCCCGGCTTGACGCCCGCCTCCCCAGGCAGGCTCCATGCCGTGAGGGCAAGCAAAGCAATGCCCCCGACGACTGCACTTCTGATGCGAATCCCCAATATCCCCAACTGCATTTCGAACCTCCGTAAAAAATCGTGAAACGTTTTGTCCCCATAGCCATTAGAAGCAGTCAGACGTGAATTCTTCACGCCTGATGTGTGCTATTAGGACGGTCCGATGCGGATGTCAATCCAGCTAATTGGTGCAAATGAACGGGCGCAGAAATACGCGTCGCCGATTCACTGCGATCAGGCAGCAGCAGGAACTGAATATCCCCGGCAGGAGTCCGCGCTCCTGCCGGGTTGAAAATCACGAATCGCGAGGCGACTCGCTTAAACGGCCGCTTTCTACATGTGGCCGACTTCCGACATTTTCACCATTGCGGTGGTAGTGAAGAATGCCTTATCGACCGCGCCCATGTTGATGTACCAGCATTCACGCTCGGGCGTTTCGATGCCCGGCAGGTAGCACATTGTTGCCTCGCCGCTTTGCACATCCTGAGAGGAGGCGCCGACGACGAATTCGCGCTTGAAGGGATAAATGGCGACCTTCGCATCGGGCACCGGGCGGTCGCGATAGGCGAGCCAGTAAACATGATTGCGGAACAGCTCGCCGCTGCGATCATAAGTGTCGATATACGGCTCGAACCACATTTCGGAATCCATGTAGATGACCGTCTTGGAGTCGAGAGCTTCGCCGTTGTTGACACTGCGACGCGGCTCGGCGGTCACGATGTACATGTGACGCATCTGCCATCGCTCGGGGCATGCACTGGCACCGCCGTCGGTGGCGCAGCGGATTTCGGGCGAGTGCTCGGCGTCAACGGTCGCGAGCATCTCCTTCTCACCGAGGAACTTGTAGTCGTACTGCTCGGTCTTGGGATTGAAGCCCGAATAGTGATCGGGATCCCAGGTCTGCGAGCCGGTCGCGCTCGAGTTGATTGCCTCGTTCAGACGGCGCAGGCGCCGCGTGCCGGTCTCCCAGGTCCATGTGTCGTCGCCATGCTTGGGATCGGCGTAGCGATAGCGCAGGAGGCTGGTGCCGCGAGCGTCCACGGGAGCGAGCTCGGGGCCGAGCAGGAACAGCCACAGGCGGTTGGTGGTCTTGAAGTCGGGATCGATGGGCAAGGGCTCGACTTCGGTCCGGCCGACGAGGTCGTAACCGGCGTAGTGACCGAGCTGGCCGTAAGCGATCTCGAAGAACGCCTTGTTATAGCCGGTGTAAACGGTGTCGCAATCGAAATAGCGTAGATCGTAGTCGTCCGACTGAATCGGGCGGAAGACGTTGTTCCAGACGATCTTGGTTGCGACGTCAGGATCGTTCGAGTCGATGAGCGGGAATGGCTGGCCGGCGACATAGCCGACGACGGTGCGATGATCCCTCGACAGGGAAACCTGCGATGAGTATTTTTCGGTCGCGTCCTTGTACGGCGGCGGCCAATCGACGCGGATGGTCGGGACGATTTTCATCGTCATGCCGTGCTGCACTCGGTAAAACACGCCCGGCGAAACGAGATCTCTCACCTGCGCAGAGTTTTCCGGATTGACGAAGTCGCCCGGCTTGACGCCCGCCTCCCCAGGCAGGCTCCATGCCGTGAGGGCAAGCAGCGCGACGCCCCCGACGACTACACTTCTGATGCGAATCCCCAATATCCCCAGTAGCATTTCAAACCTCCGTCAGAGCGCTGAAACGTTTAGTCCCCATGACTTGCAGAGCGAATTTAGTCACCTCAACTTGGTATTAGGACTAGAAGGTATAAATGTCAACTGATCTAATTTCTGATGGCAACAAAATTACCTGTTGCGTTTCGCGTGACGCGGGTTTAAGCGGCGCAATTCAGGCCATAAATCCAATGATTTTGGCACTTTTACCACTGACGCGATAAGCGTCTTTGGTAGCACCGATGGTCTTGTAAAGGACCGTTTTCGCGACTGATCCTATGAAACGATTCGCCGATATTCGATTGCAAATGGTCATTTTTAAATTCGATATAGCTAATATCATGAGTGGAAATACAGGCGAATCAGTTCAGCGTTACTAATTACTGTGCTGGGCCGATGGGCGCCTGCCGTCCGACATATGCGACGCGGTGCACCATTTCATCGGACCTCAACGGGCCCTTAATGCTTTAGTAACTTCGATCTGGCAGGACAGACGGCGGTGCGGCCAAAGTCGGACGCATAGCGCCGGGAGGAAGGAGAAGACATGGGCATGCGGAAGACCGCGATGGTAGCGTTGATAGCGTTGGCAGGGGTGAATGCCCCGCTGTATCAGGGGGTTTCATTTGCGCAGAACGCTCCTGGGGCAATGGCACCGGCTACACAAATGGTGTCCAGCCTGTCCGCGGATGACAAGGCAGCCCTCCTGAAAAAGCTTCAGGCTGCGAAGAAGCACGACAAAATCGCGCGCGCGGGATGGTCGCAAGAGCCGCTGACGCAGGCTGACTACGACAGGAAAATCGAAGAAATAAACGGCTGCATTGCCAAGCTTAAATCAGGCGTGGATTTCCCGCTGAGCGATGCCGAGAAAGCGGTCAAGTCGCCGGGCACCGCGCCGTATTAGTCCTTCGCTATGTGAAACGCGTGCAGCAGGCGGTGCAGGACCGGCGCGAGCAGAATGCCGACGACGGCGATGAGCGCGAGTCCGCTGTAGAGCGCGTATGCGGAGGCGAAGATCTTGCCGGAGGTGCTTGTGATGGGATCGACGGGACCCATGCCACCGAGGATCATCGACGCGTTGACGAGCGAGTCGATCCATCGCAGGTGGCCGAGATAGTGGTAGCCGCAGATGCCGACGGTCAGCGAGCCGAGAACCACGACGGCGGCGAGCGTGGTCCATCGCGCGACGCGCCATAGGAACAGGTGAAGCGGCAAGAGCTTCTCGTGGCGACGTTCGAATTGCATCAAGCCGCGTTTCGCCGCCATCAGCTAGTGAGTCTCCCTTTTTGGGCAAACCTTCAGAACACGGCACCAGGAGCGGGCTTGGTAAGCCTCCTCGTATCCGCGCAGGACTGTAGCTATCCCACCTGAGTTACGGTGTAGGCCACCTGGCTGCCGTAGAAATACGGCTTGTAGTAGGTCGGCCCGTACACATAGTAAGTGCTTCCGTTGATGGTCGTGGGGTATGCCCCGACCGGCAGCGTGTAAACATCCGCTCCTATGGGTGGGGCTATGATCTGATAGCCGGATCCGTTGGCCTGATAGAAGGTCCCGTTCAAGTAATAGAAGTCCGCGCCATAGGCAGAGCTCAATGTTGCGCCCGGCGGCAGATACGGAACGATAGAACCAATCACGGGAGCGCCATATGCCGGTGCGGGTGCTCCGTAGTATGGAGCCGGCGCGGGGTTGTTGATTATCGTGGTAGATGTAGCCGGCTGTGACATCGCCGAGCCGGCCACCATGCCGACTGCCAGGCCTCCCACAGCACCTAGTGCTGCCGCGCCGGCGACGTCGCCCGAGCTATATCCACCTCCGCCACCGCAGCAATAGTAGGGATTGCCGCCGCCGTTATAGTTGGTGTTGCCGACATTGTTATTGATGGTGTTGTCGGTTTCGTTATGCAGCTGGTTCTCGGTCTTCTCGTTGTTGGACTGGAGAGTATTGGCCTCGTTGTATTTCGCCTGCTGTTGCTCTTGCTGGTTGGCGTTGTAGGTATTGTAGTCCGACTGCTTATTGGCCGAACTGGTATTTCCGTAAGTGCTCCCTGAAGGCGACTTGTAACCGCCGGAATAGCTGTCGGCGTGATTGACATTGCCGCCGCCAAAGCCGTCGCCGCCAAAACCTCCGCCCCCGCCGTGTCCCCATCCACCGCCCCCACCGCCGCCACGACCACCCCATCCGCCACCGCCGCCACGACCACCCCATCCGCCACCGCCACCACCACCGCCCCATCTAGCGAGCGCCGGCGACGAGGTTATGAGCGCAAATCCAACGACGATGCCGGCGAGATGTAGAGCTATTGTGGCGCGAGACGAAGAGATTGATTTTATCTTCATGGCTTCGGCTCCTTGACCTTCTTAAAGTCTATGCGCTTCGCGTCCTTGGGCAGCACGGGCTGAAAAACGCTGGCCGGAATACTGGCCGGAAATTTCCAATCCGACAGCACTCCGGTGTACTCGGGCGAACCGGGCGCATTCCGGTAGTTGATTACAATCTTGAGCGGGAGATGTTTCCCGGTGCGCTGCAGCCAGATCTGCCAATCAACATTCTTTTTGGCAAAAGCGACGTGGTCGCAATCTTCGCCGTTCACATCGTTGACGCCTATATAGGCCGAATAGATGACTCCCTTGCGGAGCGGATCGCAGGGATGGCTGTACGCGAGATCGGCCATCGGTATAGACAGGTTGTTGACGGCCTCAAGCTGCTCCATCATCCCATCGATTGTACTGGGCACCTCGGTAGTGGCGTAGACCAGGTGCGGCGGATCGAAGAGCGTGATGTGGTCGCCGGAATACCAAATCTTTTTGGCGCCGAGGTCACTGTGAAAGTCAACGGCCAGCTGATCGGGCCGCTGAACTGAATAGTCCGCCGCGGCAGCGAATTGAAGCTTCACGTTCGACGGCAACACCTGGTCGAAGTTTATCTCGACGTGAAACGTGAAGGCCCTGGCTGATGCCAGGTCTTCGCAGGCACCTTGCAAAAGCTGCTGGGCGCGAGGGTCAAGGTTGCTCGGGGGCGACGCTTTCCCGGCGGCGCCTGAAGGAGTCGCGGCCACCAACGTCGCCAGCGCCGCAACGAAACTCAAGATGATGAATCTGCCGACCATGCTGGTAAAGCTCCCCTCCGGTTTCAATTCGACGTCAATCAATTGTCGAAAGAAACCGTAGAACGAAACTGTACCTTAGTCCAATCCGCACATTAAGATGCGCAAGGACCGCCGACCGCAGCCACGAGCCCCGGGCCATTCGTCTAGTTCGTACCTTCCAGCAATACCGCTACTCCAAGGGCCAGTCCTGTCGGCATCGAACCTACCTTGGTAAAGGTCTGTGCGGTTGGGTCGTAAATTTCCGCAACCTTGTTGGTCCCCTTGATGTCAGTGGTGTCCTTCGATCCGCCGAAGCCACCGGCGATCAGCACCGTGCCATCGCCAAGCAGCACTGCAGCATGCCCGGCATGCGCGCTCTTCATCCTGGTTGCGCACACCGTCTGCTCGGTCGTCTTGACGGACATGGTTCCGCCGATGCATGCGAAAGTCTGAGTGCCGGGAGTGTAGATCTCGGCGCCTTGGGCCGTCGTTCCGAAAAACGCGCCCAGCCCCCCGTTACTAAAGAAAACCGCCTGGTCCGCGTCGAAGCCTCCCGCGATCAACACAGTGTTGTTGGGCAGCAACGTTGCACTCTGCATCATGAGCGGCTCGGCCAGGGGGCCGACAGCGGAGAACTCGTCGGTCGTAGGATCGAAAATTTCGGCGGACGCGGTCGCGCCAAATACGTTTCCCGAATTTCCCTCATTGTCGCCGCCGGTCAGCAGGACCGTGCCATCCGGCAGCGCCGTAGCGCTGTGGTACGCGCGAAAATCAGTCATCGTGTTCAGCGTCGGAGTGAAAGTCTTGCTCGACGGATCATAGATGTCAGCAGTGTCGAGCGTGGCGCCCTCATTCGTTGAGCCGTAGCTGGTGTTCGAGATACCGCCCGCGACGAGAACGTCACCCGCGAGCGATCCGGTCGTTAAGAGCGTGGCCGTGTGATAGGCGCGCGGGCTGTTCATATCGCCGGTAGTCGCCGTGAACGTGCCGCCTGAGGGGTCGTAAATCTCCGCCGAGGTGAGCGGACTACCGCTGGAATCCAGGCCGCCTGCGATCAGCACCGTGCCGTCATCCAGCAAGGTCGCGGTGCATCCGGCCCGCGGCGTCGTCATCGTACCGGCTGAGCTGAAGGTTCCGGCGCCCAGGTTGTATGCGTCTACTGAGCTATGCGGCGTGACGGTCACGACCAGCTCTTTCTTGGTCTTGGCTGTCGCCGCAGCGCCGCCAGCATCGATGAAGGTACCGTCCAACAGAACCACGCCACAGCCGACGATCCGATCCGTGGTAAGAGATCCGGTCGAGGACCATTTCTTGGTAGAGGGAGTGTAGAACTCCGCCTTGGGACTCGATTTCGTGCCGCTGGCGCCGCCCGCAAATATCACGTCACCAGCGACCGGCGGCGGCGTTGAGCCTTTCTTTTTGTCGGGATTGGAGGTTGCCTCGTCGGCCGGCGCAACAGAAATAGCCGCGTCATCCTGGGCGAAATTGATCACAACCCCCTTGTTTAAGAGCGAGCAGCCTCCGGCGGAGAGCAAAGTAGCGCAAATTATCGCCTCGAGAATTCGTATTAAAGGTTTGCATCCCGCGTGTTTCACTTAAACTCCTTGCAGTTTTGCCCCGTGCTTGATGTTAATTAGCAGCGCCAGCCTAAGCTAAGCGGTACTTTAAAACAATAAATAGACTTTTGAATGACGGGCATCGACTCTGGCATCGACACGAGCCCCCGCCTTACATCAGTGTGTGCCCGGAAGGTCCTGGCGGATACGAGCGGAAAAGTCCGGCGATTTGCCGGCAGCCTTTGCCTTTTCCGTGATGTTGCTACGCGCCCGCAACTCGTCGACTGGCAGATCCGTGTCGATCTGACCGCGCTCGTAGAGCAACTGATCGAGATGGCCGTTGGCGAGCATCCGCCAATCCAGGCGCCCGCTGGCCCCGATGTTTTGCACGTGTCCGCGAATCGTAGTCGTGCAGTTCTGCGTCAGCGCGTTGTACCACTGCGGATGATCAGCGAGCTGGTTGACCTCGGCGAGGTAGTCAACCAGCAGCGCGCGCGCCTGCGCGGCGGGAAGGTGGATGCGATACAAGTACACCTGCTCACCGCGGTAGTTCGTGCGCAGGCCGATCAGGTCGCGCTCGTCTGCTACCACATAATAGAGCTCGTACTGGCGGAAGAAACCGCGCAGTGCCGAGTACGACTCGCCCTTCTCCTTGCGCGTCTCGATCGAGATGGCAAGATGCTGGCCGCCGGCGAACTCCCAGCTCACGATCGTATGCGCGATTTCTGTGGGACCCCAGAACGACATGAACAGATCCACACCCGTGACCTGGTCGAGATCGTAAGTGCGCGTCTCCCAGCGCTGATCGTAGTCGTCTTCGGATCGATAGTTGAAATTTCGTACATTCTCGATCGTAACGCGGCTACCGTCGAATGTTGCACGCGCCGTGCGAGCGACGTCGGGCGTCCAGTCGCGCGTGTTGCTCGGCGGAATCGCCGTCCACCAGAGCGCGACGAGAACCACGGGCATGAGCGCAACGACGAGTCCTCTGAACAAAGGTCGCACCAGGGCTGCGAGCGCGATGCTTGCGAGAACGAGTGCTCCAGCCAGCATCCCCGCCAGCACGCGCGAATGCGGCCCATCGATCCAAAGGGCCATCGCGGCCCATCCGACGGCTGCGGCGATGATCACAAACAGAATCAGCGTTGCGACGATGCGGGCGGCGCGCCGGATCATCAGTGGATGCCGGCATGCTCGTAGAGTATGCGGCGGACCTCCTCGATGGTCTCGGGCGTGGCCTGGGTCGAATGACCCGAGCGCACGACCAGCTCCGATTCGACGCCGTCGATATGCGCGCTCTTGTACTCGACGACGCCGTCGTTGCCCTCCTCGACCGGCCCGGTCCCCTTCACTGCAATGATCGAATGAGCTTGCACGCCTTTCGCGATCGGTAGCGCGGCCAGCGTCTGCAGAAATCGATTGGATGCGTCCATGTTGTCCAGCGCAGTCGGCAGAGTGAATGGAGTTCCGAGCATGTTGGACGGGCGCAGCTCGGCGAGTGCGAGTGCGGATTTGGCGAGACCGCCCGGCAGATTGATGAACTTATTGCCGAACTTGACGATCGGATTGCTCGCCATAAAGCTGCCGCGATGAGGCGTCGCGATAAAAATTACTTCCTTCACAAACGGCAGCGGCTTGACGAATAGCGCGCGCGCTAGCAAGTCGCGAGTCTCGGGATCCAGCTTCGCCTGGCTAAAGGGGACTTTCGTAATTATGTCCCAGAAGCGGTTGCCGCTATCGACGACCGTCATCTTCGTCAGCAGACCGCCCTGGCTGTGACCAATCACGACCATATTGTCGAGTGCGGTATCTCTGCCGCCGGGATCAACGTCTTTTCGGACCTCCTGCAGCGATTCCCGCAGCCGCATCGCCGACAACGCGATCGGATTGCCGCTGTTATAGATGAAGAACCAGAGCTGGTAGCGCGAAGCGATCGCAGGATCGCCCAGCAGCTCATTGGCCATCTCGGCCCAGCGGGCGGGACTCGACGCGGTCCCGTGAACGAAGACCACCGGAATCATCCCGGGATGGTAAGGATGCAGCATGAACAGGCCGGTGACGTCGCCGGCTTTGTCTTTGCCGATAAGCGGAAGGTCCCCGCGGCGAAACCCAGCCAGCTCGAAATCCCAAAGCGGCGCACCCTCGAGCCGGTACGCGAGCGCGGCGGTGGGATCCGACTCCAGTGGTACGGTGTAAGTGCCGACGGCTATCGTCTCGGTGCGATCCTCGTCATACAGTTCGACGGTGCCGTGCAAGTGCCCGCTGCTCATTGCGAGGCGGGGATCGTCGAAGCGCACGAACGCGGTCATCGGCACTTTCGCAGACGGCGGTATCCATCGGTTTGCCGGGTTGCCGGGCGACTTCTCCACTTGCGCCGACACTGCCGCGCCGATACCAGCCACGCGGTAAGTGTTGCGCAGCCCGCGCACCTTCATGTCCGCCAGCGAAACGAAATTGTCCAGATGATATCCGGCGTAGTTGAATCCGTCTGGCGGAGCAGCGAGCTCGAGGGAACCAAACGGCAAACTGACTTGCCGCGCGCTGAGGTCGACCTCTTTACCATCCTTGGTCGCAAGTCCGAGCGCGATGCCGCGATTGTAAAGATCCATCGAGAGACGCAGGCGTGGATCATACTGGCCGGGCGCGCTCGATCCGTTCGGCGGGAACAGGAAAGCATACGCATACGCCGCGGAGGCCAGGTAGTAAGGGCGATCGCCGGAGTTCTGGGCATACACGAAACACAGCTCGGACAGCGCAAAGAGACGATCCCGCTCATCAGGCTTGCCGAGCCCCGAGTCCAACTCGGCGATCACGGCCTGCGGTTCAGACTGGAAGCGCTGGCTGAGCCCGTTGCGTTCCAGGATTTGGGTCGAGTAGTCGCTCGGCTGGCCCGTCGACAGGACGTTCGCGTTCAGCTCGCGATGAGCCGCCTGCTCATCGAGGCGTGAGACGCCAACCGGAGTGGCACAACCGCTGGCAAGCAGGACAACGATCGCAAGAGCACCGGCACAGCGATGAATTAATTTTACGAACGACATTGAGTGAATGAACCGCGCGGGGCGCGAGCGGACCGGATCCGGGCTCCGATGCAGTCGCGTGGCATTGACGATACTTGCGCCGTGCAAAAAGACAAGCCCGTTTGATCGGTGACACAAGCATTCGCATGAGCAACAATTGGCGGACTGCAAATCGGAGGAGCCACTCGTGGAGGATTTCAACCATCGGTTCGTGGAAACCAACGGCATTCGCATGCACTTCGTGGAGCATGGCGCGGGGCCACTCGTCCTGCTCTGCCATGGGTTTCCGGAGTCATGGTACTCGTGGCGTCATCAACTTCGCGCGCTCGGCGACGCCGGATTCCATACAATCGCGCCCGACATGCGCGGCTACGGGCAGACCGATCGGCCCAAAGAGCTCGAGGCGTACGACATCTTTCAACTAACCGGCGATCTGGTTGGGCTGGTCAATCAAGTCGGCGGGCCGGCGGTGATCGTGGGACATGATTGGGGCGCATGGATTACGCAAGCCGCCGCTCTCTTCCGGCCGGATCTCTTCCGCGCCGTCGCCCTGCTCAGTGTGCCCTTTCTGCCGCGCGGTCCGATCAGTCCGAGCGCATGGGAACAGCAGAAGTATCCGGGGAAGATTTTCTATCAGCAGATTTTTCGCTCGCCGGGTGCAGAGCAGATCTTCGAGGCCGACGTGCGCGGATCGATCGTCAACGGCCTCTACGCGGCGTCGGGCGAACCTCCGCCCGGTGAGCGCTGGCAATTCGCAATCGATCCCAAGGATTTGGCGAGCCTGGCGGCGCCGGTGGTAAAGAAGCCGAGCTTCGTGACAGAGGAGGACGTCGAGTTCTTCGTCGGTGAATTCAAACGCAGCGGTTTTGCCGGCCCTCTCAATTACTACCGCAACGTCGATCGCAACTGGGCGCTGACTCCGTTTCTGGACGGTGCGAAGCTGCCTCAGCCGACGCTGTTCGTCGCCGGCGATCGCGACGGCGTCCTCGGTTTCTGGGGCGAGGAAGTCGACGCGATGGATCGCAACGTGCCGCAGCTCGTCAACAAGGTAATCCTGCCGGGCGTCGGCCATTGGACTCAGCAAGAGCGCCCCGCTGAAGTGAATAGGCTGCTGCTGGAGTTCCTGCGCGGGCTCAAGTAGAAGACTGCTTGCAAACCGGCGGATGTTGATGGAACTGTGGGTCGGAATTTAACGTGACTATAAGCGTTAAGGCGAACCAAATCTGCTTCCTCACCGCCGCCATCATGCTTTTGATTGGCGCCGGTCCAGCCCGCGCCGCCTGGGTCAAGAGTGAGTACACCTCCGGTGGCCAGCCGGTCGAGGTGTACGCCTGTGCGCCCAACTCGAAGCAACCGGGTCCTGCCGTGATCCTAATCCACGGCGCGGAAGTTCACGGCGCCGGCTATCACGACATGGAACAGGTCTGTGGGGACCTCGCCGAGCAGGGCTACTACGCCGAGATGATCGAATACTACGCCCCGGGCGAAGAAGTCGTGCCCGGGGAACAACAGAAGATCCGCCAATCGTTCGTCGGGTGGGTCAAGAAACTTCATGACGGCCTCGACGCGATTGGCCACAACCCCGCGGTCGATCCCAAGCGCGTCGGTGTGATGGGTTATTCGCTGGGCGCGATGCTGGCGCTGTCTCTCGGCGCGCGCTTTTCGGACCAGGTCGCGGCGATAGTCGATTACTATGGGCAAGTGCCCCCATCGGTAAAGGAGAATGCCGCCAGCATGCCGCCAACCTTGATCATTCATGGGGGCAAAGATCGGCTCGTGGTTGCGGGGCAAGCGCAGGACCTCGATCAGATCCTCACCGCGGCGGGGCGTCCGCATCAGCTGAAGCTCTATCCCGAAGCGGAACACGCCTTCAACTTCGAGGACTCGGGCTCTTACAGTTCCACCGATGCGCAAGACGCATGGACGGTTACGCTCGACTTTCTTGCGCAGTATCTGAAGGGAAGTTCGCCGCCCTCACACTAGACCTTGCCCGAAATGGGTACCCAAGAGACTGCGCATGGCAGATGATCCCGGAAAAGCACGCCACGCGATCTCCGGCGGCGGCCTGCTGGGCAGCGCTGCCGCTATAGCCACGGTCGTCGCCGCTATCGTCGGAATTCTGAATCAGCTCGGCTATATCGGAAATCACGATGCGCTCCGGACCGCCGAAGTTAGCGCGCCGGCGTTCGCACCTGGATCTGCCGCCTCGGATGAGGCTCACTCGGGGGCCGAATCACCGGCCTCGCCGTCAACGCTCGCCTTGATAAAGCCCGGGACCCTCAACGGCGCATGGCGCGACGCCATGGGCGGATGTCATCTCATTGCTCAGACTGGATCTAAGCTCGACATTACGAACTACTTTCCGGACTCTGGCACAGTGATGAGCCACGGAGATGGTACCGTCGACGGAACGCAAATCCAGTTGCGTCTTATGACGATGCACGGAAATTTTGAAGTATCGTCTGACGGCAAGGTGTTGAGCGGAACCATGTTCCGGGCGTTTGCGCCGCATCATTCGATCTGGGAATACGTCGGAGCTTCGTGCCAGAAGTCAGGCTGAGCGCGCGTACATCAAATCTTCAGAAGCCAAAACTGCTAAGCCCCGGATGATCGTCAGGCCGTCGACCCAGCGGCCAGCTATACTTTCGGTCTTTCTCCAGAATCGGCAGATCGTTGATGCAGGCATGGCGCGCTGTCATCAGGCCGTGTTCATCGAATTCCCAGTTTTCGTTTCCGTAAGAGCGGAACCAGTTGCCCGAATCGTCATGCCACTCATAGGCGAAGCGAACGGCGATCCTGTTTTCGTGAAAAGCCCACAGTTCCTTGATCAGGCGATAGTCGAGTTCATGTGTCCATTTGCGTTGCAGAAACGATATGATCTGCGGACGTCCGACAACGAACTCAGCGCGGTTGCGCCACCGGCTATCAGGACTATAGCCGTGAGATACCCGTTCGGGATCGCGCGAGTTCCACGCGTCTTCCGCCAGCCGAACCTTTAAGGTCGCGCTCTCGAGAGTATAAGGCGGAAGCGGCGGCCGGATTTCATCTGCCTGCATCAAAATAATTTACACGAAAAAGAAATTGAACACCCACCGCCCCAGAAGGCCGACGGAACGAAACAAGCTGAGCGTCCCCGACGGGATTTGAACCCGTGTTACCGACGTGAAAGGCCGGTGTCCTAGGCCGAGCTAGACGACGGGGACGTTAGGCACGAAGACCGAAAATACGAACGCGCGCCACGCGCGCGCCAGACAGCCGAAACTATCAGAGCCGCGAGAAGCGGAGCAAGTCGCCTCGGCCAGCCGCCGACCATTCATCGCGTGAATCGCACCTTGCCGATGATCTCAGACACCGACTTGTGCCCACGCTCGGCGAGTTGCGAGTCCAGCTCGCGATCGATTCGGGCCAGCGCGCTCGCCCCTTCCTTCATCAGCGCCGATCCCACCTGCACCGCCTTCCCGCCCGTAAGATGTGCGATGTACGCGTCGCGGCCCGTGTTGATTCCGCCGACCGCCACCACGTCGATCAGACTTTCGCTCTCCTTGAAAAACGCATGCGCCTGCGACAGCGTGCGCGGCGCGCCATCCACTGTTCCGCTCGCGGCGTCGACCACGATCTCTTTGGGAAGATCGTTGGCGCATACCGCGATCGCGATCCGCATCGACTTGAACAGGTCCGCCACCGCCCGCGGCTCAAACGGCATGCGCGGCGGCACCTTCACCGCGAGTACACATCCTGTTTCTCCGCGAACCCTGCCGATCAGCGACTTCAGCCGCTCGAAGGATGCGAACGGCGCCACCGAATTTGCCACATAGTCGTCGGCCAGGTTCAACTCGACGATGCTCACGCCGGCGCGATCGAGCGCGCTCGCGACCGCGACGAACTCATCCTCACTGGCGCCGACTACGCTGCCGATAATTTTCTTGCCGCCGGGGGCCAGCTCGCGCGCGAGCGTCGCGAAGTGCTCGACGCCGCGATTCTTCAGATTGTCGGGCGCCTCGAGGCCGGCGCTGTTGCATGACTTGAACACAATCGCGCCGCGATGCGCCACGCTCAGCTCGTGAATCTCAGCGCGCTCCGCCGATCGCGCGCCCGACGCGTTCATCACCGACGATCCAATCTCGACGCCGCCCAGCCGGGTCGCAGTCCGTTCCATGCCTACTTCCTACTGCGCGCCAAAGCCCCGCTGCAAGCGCAGCCGTTGTCTGACGATTCGGCGACCGATAACTTCGACCCGATGACCGATACTCCGATTCTGATCGCGGGCGCCGGTGCGATCGGCTCGATTCTCGGCGGCATGCTGCATGACGCGGGCCTCGACGTCACTCTGCTCGGGCGTCGCGCGCATCTCGAGGCGATTGCGCGCGACGGCCTCCGCATTTCGGGACTGCTCGGCAATCGAACCGTCACCGGCCTGAAGCTGGCTCACGCCCCCGCGCAGCTTGCCGATAAGTTCGGGCTCATCTTCTGCGCCGTGAAGAGTTACGACACCGAATCAATCGCGGCCGCACTCGCCGTCCATCTGACGGACGACGGTGTGATCGTCTCGATGCAAAATGGACTAGGCAACATCGAAGCGTTGAGCGAAGTCCTCGGACGCCGGCGCGTGCTGGGTGCGCGCGTGATCTTCGGTGCGGAAATGCCGTCGCCGGGCCGCGCGCATGTGACGGTTTTCGCTCAGCCGGTCGCGATCGGACCGGTGCCTGCGCTACATCGCGAGGACGCGCCAGTTCTCGCGACGCGCGCACGCGCGATTGCCGCGATGGTCGATGCCGCCGGCGTTCCGACCGTCGGCGTGGACGACATCATGCCGGTGCTGTGGACCAAGATTCTGTACAACGTTGCGCTCAATCCGCTGGGCGCGCTCCTGCAGCAGCATTACGGCGCGCTCGCCGAAGACCCGGACCTCAGGCCGATCATGGATCGTGCCATCGAGGAAGCGTTCGCGGTCGCCCGCGCGCTCGAGGTCGCCATCCCCTTTTCAAACGCGGCTGAATATCGAAAAGTCTTTTACGAACAATTGATCCCGCCCACGTTCACGCATCGGCCGACGATGTTGAGCGACCTTCACGTTCGCGGACGTACCGAAATCGGCGCGCTGAACGGCCGGATCGTCGAGCTGGCTGAAGGCTTCGGCCTCGACGCGGAGACCAATCGGATGCTGACGCGGCTGGTCCGGGCTGCGGAACGCGTCAATCGAAAAAAGGAGACAGGATGAAGGCAGCATCGATACGCCGCGCTAGCATGGACACAATCGTCGCA
>Ga0302326_10012066_pt1 | contig 18499 bp, 16 predicted proteins | sample Palsa_T0_3_FD_202264 | JGI IMG/M metagenome (GOLD analysis project Ga0302326, IMG submission 202264) | Peat permafrost microbial communities from Stordalen Mire near Abisko, Sweden - Palsa_T0_3 | ecosystem: Environmental > Terrestrial > Soil > Palsa > Peat permafrost | place: Sweden: Abisko...
TCGGAGTTTCGAGCTCAGGCTCGACCCTCAACCGTCCTTCACGCCCCATTGTCCGACCTCCTGCTTGGATTGGCGCGAAGCCGGCATTTTGAGAATTCCAGGTGAGGTCGGACAAGCGGGGCTGTGCGGACGGTTGAGGTCGCGCCTGAGCGCGAAACTCCGACATATCTGCCGACGCAGACGGCGACTCTCTCCGCTCGGCTGGAAAATGCCCGCGCGAACGTCGCCGGGCAAGCCAAAGGGTCTCGCGGCGGCGGCGACTCCACCTATTCGAGCCAGCGCCCGCGATCGGCATGAGAACTGTAACCGATACCAATTTTAAAATGCCAGGAGCAGTAGACATGGAATCTCATGCGCTCCTAAACCGTTTGGTCATGTCGCCATACGCATCCACCCGTCGATCGCGGAGGAATGGCCAGTGCGTTCGGCTGAACTCGACTTTTTGCAGATCGCAATCGACCAGCAGGACTTCTTCCTTGGTGGCCGAGGCGCGTTTCATCACTTGTCCATCCGGCGAGGCGACGAAACTTTGGCCCCAGAATTCGATGCCGGGCGGGCCGGCGATTTTCTCCAGGCCGATGCGGTTCGGGGCGCAGACAAAACATCCGTTGGCGACGGCGTGGCTGCGCTGGATCAGTTCCCAACTCTCATGCTGGGCGCGACCGAATTCTTTTTTCTCGGCGGGATGCCAGCCGATGGCGGTGGGGTAGAAAAGAATTTCCGCGCCGGCCAACGCGGTGAGGCGAGCGCCTTCGGGGAACCACTGGTCCCAGCAGATCAGCACGCCAATGTTGGCGTGACGGGTTTTCCAGGAGCGGAAACCGCAGTCGCCGGGGGTGAAATAAAATTTTTCGTAATAGAGCGGATCATCCGGAATGTGCATCTTGCGATAAACGCCCAGGATCGAACCATCGGCGTCGATGATGGCGGCGGTGTTGTGATACAGGCCGGCCGCCCGCTTCTCGAAGAGCGAGGCGATCACCACGATACGATATTTCTTAGCCAGCTTCGAGATCGCATCGGTGCTCGGTCCGGGAATCGATTCCGCCAGTTTGAAGAATTTATGATCTTCGACTTGGCAAAAATATTGCGATGTGAAAAGTTCCTGCGTGCAAATGATCTTCGCCCCGGATTTGGCGGCCTGCTCGATCAGACGGAGTTGATGTTTTAGATTCACCGCCGGATCGGGAGCACAGGCCATCTGGGTGAGGCCGATGCGGATTTCGGACGAAGTCGCTTTCGATTTTCGTTTGGGCATCGAGGCGTGGATTTTGCGGATGTGGGGGGAAACTGCAAATGACTCTCTTTTTCCCCTCCCCTGGTACTCCGGGGGAGGGATAGGGTGGGGGGTCTTCGAGTGTCAGCTGGTTTTCGACCCCCACCCCAACCCTCCCCCGGAGTACCAGGAGAGGGGAAAATATTTTGCGGCATCTACCACGCACCGGCGGCCGCCGCTAAACAGCGTTCGTTATCACCCCATGTGATAGAAAAATTCCTCTTGAACGATCTTGTCGTTCTTGACGGTGTAGAGAGCCGCTTCGTCGAGGGTGATGCGTTTGCCGGCCATCGGGCCTTGCTTGGGGGTGACTTCGTAGGTGAAGCGGACGACGAAGCGATCACCGTGCGGCCAGGGTCCCTCGGCTTTGCCGCTATGAACCTCATGATTTTTCGCCCACCAATCGGCTTTGCCTTTGACAGCCTGAATTCCTTCCATGCGCTGGGGCATGGTTGGGCCGCCATGGGCTTCGATGCTCACAATGTTGGGAGCATAGAGCGTTTCCATGGCTTCATGTTCTTTGTGCTGTTGACACAGGTCGACCAATTTTTTTCCGATGTCCATTGCGCTGGCCATAAGCGAATCTCCTTGGTTGAGGTTTCAGTTGCGGTGATTCTAGCCGCCCAAATTGCTGTCGTCAGCGAGGAGAAATTTTTTTCCTGCCGCGTGCTCTTAACATTCAATAAACAAACGGCACCAATGATGGAACCTCTCTCATAAATTGCTGAAATTCTTCGCCAAATTCGGCCGCCATGAATTTCTGCTCGCGGCGGATTTTGATGAGGAAGGCGATCAGGAAAAATGGCACCCCAATAAATGCATCGCCGGTGGTTTTGGAGATGGCGGTGCCGACAGCGGCGAGCAGCAGGCCGGTGTAAATGGGATTTCGTGTGATGGCGTACGGGCCGGTGCGAATGAGTTTGTGGCCTTCCTTGAGCGTGACCATGCCGCTCCAGTTTTGGCCGAGATGAATTCTCGCCCAGACGGAAAAGAGCAGGCCGATGACGGTCAACACCGTGCCGAGGTAGCGGATCGAGTCGTTGTTGTAGAGTCGGCCGATCAGAAACGGATGGCTCGGGTCGTTGAAGATCAGGATTGCGCCGATCCATAATGGGATGATGTGCTGCAATCGCTGCGCAATACTTTCGGATTGCTTGGTGCTCTTGACGAAGATCGCGGCGGCGTACCAATAGATGAGCCATGCGAGCCAGAGCCAGCCGTTGATTCGGGACGCGGAGGGGAAATCCACGGGGGGAATTTAGAGAAATTCGACTCGCAAGGCAAAATCGCAGAATTACATGGCTTTATCATGCGGGGAGAGTAGACTTTGGGGATGGATGCGAAGCCGGACAAAGGGCAATTTTGGCATCGCCATTTTCTTGGGGTACCCGTAATTTATCAAAATCTGTTCTGGCTTTTTTTTATATTCGGCTGGGTGCTTCCCGGGGTCATTCCGAGGTATATCGCTTTTGGGTTTTCGGTTTTGTTCTTTATTGTTTGGGCGACCCACCCTAGAAACCCTGCCCGGTTGGGCAAAGATTCGAAGTAGGCTCAGATGCTCAATAGGAATCTCTCGACATTATTCGCCGCGTCACCGATGCCGGTTTTGGTTTGGTAATCGATTTGGGCCAGGAGATCGACGGCGCGGGAGACGCCGGTGGGGCCAAGGGTTTTGACGGTCTCCACAAATTTCTGCGCCAAATCGCGCGGCCAGATTCTCAGGGCTTGGCCGATCGTGAAAGCATTTTGCCCATCCTTGAGCATCTCCAGCGCCTTGCGGCAATTTTCCAGCCAGATGCACAGCCAGGTGACGGCGCGGAATTCGGCGGATGAATCACCTTGCAGCAGTTGTCGCCAGCGCGTGAGGGATTCGGCACGATTGCCGGCGGCCAGGGCGTTGGTGAGGTCCCACATTTGCCGCTCGCGCTGGAAAGGGACCGAGCCGGCGATTTCTTCGGGGCCGATTTTTTGCGAGGAGATGGCGAGCTTGGCGAGTTCGCTGTCGAGTCTGCCCAGATCATCACCGATCAGATCGGCGAGCAATCTGGCCGCATCTGGGGAAATTTTTGCGCCATGCACCGGAGCCCGCGCCACGATCCATCCGGCCAAATCCTTCGGCGGCTCGCAGGATTCGATTTTGCCCACTTTCGCAATCGCCTTGTAAATCCGCTGATTGGCCGGAAGCGAGCTGAAGCGCATTATCAGTGTTGCGCTGTCGGATGGCGCGGCAGCATAATCTTCCATTTGCGACCGGAACCGGGAAACGAAGTCGTCCGCATTTCGCAGCACCACCGCTTTGCCGGTGCCGAAGAGGGCAAAGCTGCGTAGTTCATCCAATACATCCGCCAGTTGGGCGGTTTCGCCGTCGATATCGACACGCTGGGTTTGCTTGGGAAGCTGGTGAAGAATTGCCGACAATGCTTCCTGGTGAAGCAGGGAATCCGAGCCGACCAGGGCGTAGATCGGTTTGGTCATTGAATGGTTGTACGCCGACGAAATTTTATCGTCAACGAACCGCCTGTGGTGGACTTTCCATGTGACGGACTTTTGTTGTAGAATAAGTTTAGTACATTGTTACTTGCCGGCGCGGAGATGGACATCCGCAACACCGGCGCTTGGACCGGGCACTTTTGCATTAGAGTTCTGACAGGAAACCGCACTCGCTCAACAACTGACGGGAGAAGGCATGGACACGCCATACGCGGCATTCTGCGAAGATTTCTACATCAATATGCGGCTGGGGTCTCAACTGAATCTTCCGCATCAGCGGGAGACACTGCTTCATTTTTTCGAGCGAATCCAAAAACAATTCCCCGGCATGACCCGCTTTCGCAAGAGCGACAACGGCGAGCTAAATCTCGAAGAGGATCGCAGCTCGCAAACCTATCGCTGGGTGAGCATGGAGACCAAACGGCTGAGCTGCGGGCATGTGAATCCGCCGAACCTGGACGAGGCGCTGGTGCTGCACAAATTTCTGCTCGATCTGGCCCCGTATCATCTGGGGATCAGCCCGGTGGAAATTGATTATCTGGATGTGCTGTTTGGATTCGATCTTTCCTTCAGCGGGAATCACGACGAGATTATTTCCGAGAGTCTGCTGGCAGATTCGCCATTGAATTGTTTGTCGGAAGAAGTGGGCGCTAAGCCGGTGGATTGCCAGCCGACGGTGACGTTGGCGCTGAGCGATGATTGCCGATTGCAGGCGCGCATCGACATCGTGACGCGGACGAATAGTTATCAGGTCCGGACCGGGGATTATTCGGATGACATGATCAGTGTGTATCTGATCCTGCGACGATACTGGGGCGACCGGCCACGCGCGGGGCTCTCGCAAATGGCGGGGGAATTGGCGGTACGCGCGGCGCAGTTGGTGGAACGGCACGTATTGCCGAAAATCGTCCGCCCCATCTCAGCGGCGATCGCGTCGCGGTCGTGAGTTCAAATACAAAGAATTTGAACCACGAAGCCACCCAGCGCCGGCTTCTCCCGCCCGATCTTTCCCATCCTCATTTCCCCTTCATCATTTTCCGGTACAATCCGCCCACTGACACTTAACCAACTATGACACTCGCACAACCCCAGCAACTCACCCTCGATCAGGCCCTCGCTCTCGCCCGGCAGGAACATCTGGCCGGCCATCTGTCCCAGGCCGAATCGCTCTATCGCCAAATCCTCACCCATCATCCGGAACAGCCCGATGCGTTGCATGGTTTGGGGCTGCTGGCATACCAGGCCGGTCATCCGCGGCCGGCGGTGGAGTTGGTCCGCCGCGCTGTCGCCAAGCGGCCCAATGTCGCTGAATTCCTCCAATCGCTGGGCCTCCTGCAATTCAGCGTCGGCGACAGCGAAAATGCCATCGAGTCGTGCAAAAAAGCGGTGAGCATCAAGCCGAATTCTCCCGATGCCTACAACAATCTCGCCAACGCCCTCTTCACCCTCGGCCGGCTTGAGGAATCCATCCAGGCCTACAAAAAAGCCCTCTCCTACAAACCGGAATTTCCCGAAGCCTACAGCAATCTCGGCAACGTCCTCACCGAAACCGGCCACGCCAAGGAAGCTATCGCCGCCTGCAAACGCGCCCTGGAATTGCGACAGAATTTTCCCGATGCATTTTACAATCTCGGCAACGCCTATCTCGCCAACAACGAGACCGAAAAAGCCACCATTGCCTACCGCCAGGCCATCGCCATGAAGCCCGCCTTCCCCAAGGCGTACAACAATCTCGGCAACATCCTCAAGGAAAACGGCTTCGTCGATGAGGCGATCATCTGCTACGACCAGTCCATGGTTTACGGCCCGCTCCCGGCGGTGGCCAGCAATCGGGTTTATCTCCTGCAATTCCATCCGCGCTACGATGCCAACACGCTTCTCGCCGAAGTGAAGGGATGGAACGATCAATTTGGCAAACCCATGGCGAAATTTATCCGGCCATCCGACAACGACCGCGATCCCGATCGGAAATTGCGAATCGGATTCCTCTCGCCCGATTTCCGCACTCACGTGGTTGGCCGGAATATTCTGCCATTGATCCGAAATCACGACCGCTCGAACTTCGAGGTCTTCTGCTACGCCGACGTCTTCCGCCCGGACTATATCAGCGAGAAATTCAAATCGGCGGCCGACCATTGGCGGCCCATCGCCACCCTGCGGGATGAAGCGGTTGCGGACATGATCCGCAAGGACAAGATCGACATCCTCGTCGATCTCGCATTGCATCTCTCGGCCAACCGCTTGCCGCTCCTGGCGACCAAACCCGCGCCAATTCTCGTGACCTTCGGCGGATATCCCGGCACCACCGGGCTTGACACCATGGACTATCGCCTGACCGATCCCTATCTCGATCCCCCCGGCGAAACCGATGCGCTCTACAGCGAAAAATCCGTCCGGCTTCCCGATTCGTTCTGGTGTTTCGACCCCGATGCGATGGAAGTCGCGGAATTGCCGGTCGGTCCGATGCCGAGTTTAGCCAATGGCTACATCACCTTCGGCTGCCTGAACAATTTCTGCAAGGTGAACGACGGAGTGCTCGAGTTATGGGCGAAAGTGCTGGCGCGCGTGCCCGATTCTCGCCTCTTGTTGCTCGTCCCACCATGCCTGGCCCGCCAGCGCGTGAGCGACAAATTGCTGCGCGAGGGGATTGACCCCAAGCGAGTGGAATTTGTCTCGCGTCTGGATCGGGACGAATATTTCAAGGTGTACAACCGCATCGACATCGGCCTGGACACATTCCCCTACAACGGCCACACCACCAGCCTCGATTCCCTCTGGATGGGCGTGCCGGTGGTAACACTGATCGGCCAAACCGTCGTCGGCCGCGCGGGATGGAGCCAACTCTGCAACCTGAACCTGCGCGAATTAGCCGCCAACACCCCCGAGCAATTCGAGACCATCGCCGTCGATCTGGCCAACGACCCCGATCGCCTCAAACAACTCCGCCAATCCATGCGTGACCGCATGCGAAGCTCCCCTCTCTGCGATTCCAAGAAGTTCACCCAAGGCATCGAATCCGCCCTGCGCGATATGTGGCGGCAATGGTCCGCCAGCGGCAAGTGAACCCGTAAGAATATCCAAAATTTTATACTTGACATTGCCCAAACATACGGGCATAATATCGTGATTGGTCAAGCAACTTTCGCCGGGCCACACGAAGATGTTACACAATGTTACAGAATGTGACGTTTTACCCCCCCCCTCCCACCCCCACTACGCGGTAGGGCAGTACGGCGGTGGATCAGTAGAGCGGTAGAAAATGCAAAAGGCCATGTATGTTGACCGCATCTCCCACTCCCCCGCTCTCCCCCTCCCCCACTCGCCGTGTATTCCACAGCCCTCAAGAAAGGTATTCTCCCCCACCATGACTCGTGAACGCTTCGCCTGGATCGTCAGCACCGTCCTTTTGGCCATCCTGGCGTTTCAACTTCCCGGCACACTCGCCGAGCGCGACGACGATGCCGCATGGGTCAAAACCGTTGTCGAAGTCCATCGACTGGTGGATGAAAACTATGTCGAGGCGGTGGACGACTCAGACATGAAGGTCAAATCCATCCAGGGAATGCTGAGCGATCTCGATCCGTTCACGGTGTACGTTCCGCCAGCGAAGCAGGCGAGTTTTGACAGTCTCATCGGCGGCAACTACGACGGCGTGGGCATCACCCTTCGCGGCGAAGCCAATGGCGATGTGTTTGTCGTCTCCCCCGTCGAAGGCGGACCGGCCGATCAAGCCGGAATCGATGCCGGCGATCAGATCATCAAAGTGGATGGCACTCCCACCAAGGGTCTTTCCATTGATGAAGTATCCAGGCGAATTCTCGGCCCGGCCGACACCAAAGTGACCCTGACTGTTCTCCGCTTCGGCCAGCAACTGGATTTCACCATGACGCGCCAGCAGATCGTCCTGCCGACGGTGCTCGGCTTTGAGCGAAATCCCGATGACTCCTGGAAATTCTTCGTCTCGGAAAATCCGAAAGTCGCGTACCTCCGCATCACCCAGTTCGATGGCAACACGTTCGATGAACTGCACGATTTCCTCGCCGGCCAGAGTGGCCTTCTCTCCCAGGGCATGCAGGGATTGATTCTCGATCTCCGTTTCAACGGCGGCGGGCGATTCGACATCGCGGTGAAAATTCTCAACATGTTCATCAAAGACGGAGTGCTCGTCAGCACCAAGGGCCGCAATCGCCCCGAAACCATTGAGCGCGCCGACGGCAACGGAACATTGCCCGATTTCCCGATGATCGTGCTCGTCAACGATGAATCCGCCAGCGCGTCGGAAATCGTTTCGGGAAGCCTGCAGGACAACCACCGCGCCGAAGTCGTCGGCCAACGAACCTACGGCAAAGGATCCGTGCAGGAACTGATTCCCCTGCAAGATGACGGCGGCGAACTGAAATTGACGGTTGCGTACTACTATCTCCCCAGCGGCCGGCTCGTGCATCGCAAGCCCGGCGCCACCGATTGGGGCGTCGATCCGCAGATTGTGGTGAATATGGATCAGAACGCCGAAGCCGTGCTGGAGGATGATCTGGATTCGCGCAACATCATCCGCCGACCGGCCACGCGCCCAACCACAACGCCCGCCACTCGGCCGAACGATCCGCAATTTGACACAGCTCTGAGAACCATCATTGGAACGATCGTCCTGAACAAATCCACCCCGGCCACTACCGGACCGTAATCCCATGCTGATTCTCGGAATCGAATCCACCTGCGATGAAACCGCCGCCGCCGTCGTTGCCGATGGCACGCGCGTGCTGAGCAACGTCGTCGCCAGCCAGGTCGAATTGCATGCCGCATATCGAGGCGTCGTCCCGGAAATCGCCAGCCGCGCCCACATTGAAAATATTCTGCCGGTGATTGAAGAAGCCACCAAATCCGTCGGCGTGGGATTTGCCGATATCGACGCCATTGCGGTGGCCCACCGCCCCGGATTAATCGGCTCCCTGCTCATCGGTGTCACGGCCGCGAAAACTCTTGCATGGTATCTCAACAAACCCCTGATCGGCGTCGATCACGTCCACGCCCATCTTTACAGCGTCTGTCTCCAATCAACTTTCCCCTCCCCTGGTACTCCGGGGGAGGGCGAGGGTGGGGGTCTTCGAATTCAAAATGGCAACGAAGAACGAAAACCCCCACCCCATCCCTCCCCCGGAGTACCGGAGGAGGGGGAAATCCCTGGGGAAATTTTGATGCCCGCCATCGGCCTAGTCGCCAGCGGCGGCCACACCGCTCTCTATCTCATGCACAATTTTCTCGACCTCGACCTCATCGGCTCCACCATCGACGACGCCGTCGGCGAGGCATTCGACAAAGTCGCCGCCATCCTCGGCCTCGGCTACCCCGGCGGACCGATCATCGATCGCCTCAGCGAGACCGGCAATCCCAAAGCGATCGCGTTCCCCCGCAGCCGGCTCGGCCGCGATTCGCTCGACTTTTCCTTCAGCGGACTGAAAACCAGCGTGCTGTATTTTGTCCGAGGATTTCAAGGCAAGGAACGTCAAATTGGCGAACTTAACCCCGGCCAAATCGCCAATGTCGCCGCATCTTTCCAGGAGGCATGCGTGGACATTCTGCTGGAGAAACTACACCGCGCGGTGCGAAAATATGACGCGCGATCCATCATCATCGGCGGCGGTGTCTCGGCCAATCGTGGCCTGCGGAACGCAATGGAAAATTTCGGCGTTCCATTCTTCTTCCCCCCGATGCAATACTGCACCGACAATGCCGCCATGACCGCCGGCTTGGCGCATCATCTTTTAAAGGCTGGGCAAACAAGCAAATTGGATTTGGATGCGATCCCCTATAGTCAATTCCTCGATGCGACACATTAATCGTGCGCCAAAACTTCCGCCGCGCGGGGCCGATGGGCAAAAGGGCCTCTTCGGCCGCGTGCTCATCGTCGGCGGCAGTGACGACATGCTCGGCGCGCCCGTCCTCGCCGGCGCCGCCGCGCTGCGCACTGGCAGCGGGCTCGTACAGGTGGCGATGCCGCGCGAAATGCTGGCGGCGGGATTGACCGTCGTCCCCGAACTCATCGGCCTGGGTCTGGATGATTCACTCGCATCCACGCAAACACTTTTGCAAATGGCGCAAAAGGCCGACTGCCTGGCCATCGGTCCCGGACTCGGCCAATCCAAATCCATCGGCCAGCGAATTAACGCGCTGATTCTTCTGGAAAAACCGATCGTAATCGACGCTGATGCGCTGAACTATCTTTCATCGCTGGATCACTGGCCAGTTCCATTCAATGCCCGCGCGGTGCTGACCCCGCATCCAGGCGAAATGAAGCGATTGATCAAACTGATCGGCCGAACCGAAGTTCCCACCGACGACGCCGGCCGAATCGAGCTGGCCGCAGAGGCCGCGCGGGCATTCGGACAGGTGGTGCTGCTCAAGGGACATCGCACCGTCGTCACGGATGGAACGAAATATTATCTGAACCACACCGGCGACAGTTCGCTCTCCAAAGCCGGGGCGGGCGATGTGCTCAGCGGAATTTTGGCATCCCTGATCGGGCAGGGGATGCCCCCATTCGACGCCGCCTGTGCCGCCGCCCATCTCCACGGCCGCGCCGGCGAACTCGCCGGCGAAAAACTTGGCCGCCGATGCGTGTTGGCCAGGGATGTTATTGAGGCGATTTCGGTCGCGCTTCGGGATAAAAATGCAAATGCGATTGAACCGCCAAGACGCCAAGACGCCAAGGCAGGAAAATACGCCAAGTAATGCAGAATGGGAAATTCAATTCAAATGATTTGTATTCTTGGCGTATTTTCCCCACTCGGCGCCTTGGCGTCTTGGCGGTTCAATCGTCTTTTACGTCAGCAGCTTGGCCAGCAGCGGCGCGTAGTAGCTGATGATCAGATCCGCACCGGCGCGCTTGATCGAGTTGAGCGATTCCAGCACCGCGGCGTCCCGATCGAGCCACCCTTTTTCCGCCGCCGCCTCGAGCGCGGAATACTCGCCACTCACCTGATACGCCACCACCGGCACATTCACCGCCTTGCGAACTTCCGCCAGAATATCCAGATACGGCCCAGCCGGTTTGACCATAACCATGTCCGCGCCCTGATGCACATCGAGCAGCGCCTCGTGCACCGCTTCCTTTGCCCCGCGCGCCGGATCCATTTGATACGCCCGGCGATCCCCAAATTGCGGCGCCGATTCGGCGGCATCTCGAAATGGCCCGTAAAAAGCGCTGGCATACTTGACGGAATAGGAAAGGATTCCCACATCGAAAAATCCGGCCTGATCGAGCCCAGCTCGCAAGGCCGCGACCGTGCCATCCATCATCCCGCTGGGCGCGATGATCTGTGCCCCGCAGCGTGCGTGGTTGATCGCTTGTTCGACGAGCAATTTCACGGTTGCATCGTTGTTCACCGTCGATTGATCCGTATTAAGAATCCCGCAGTGTCCGTGGCTCGTGTATTCGCAGAAGCACAAATCGGTGATGGACGTCATCGCCAGCTTGCGGAGTTTGGTTTCCGCGAGCAATCGACACACCGGATTCTGCGGATCAAGCGCCGCCGACCCCCGGGCATCCTTGGCGGATTTTTCGATCACCCCGAAGGCGAGATACGCCGCAAATCCCTCCTCGGCCCGCTCGGCCAGCCAATCCGCCGCGACGTCGACAGACATTTGCGACACCCCCGGCATCGACGCCACTGGCTTCCGCACGCCGTTGCCATCGCGCACAAACACCGGCACGATGATGTCGGATCGCGCAAGCCGCACACTCCGCAGCCCCGCGCGCAGTTGCGCGTGCAGCCGCAGACGGCGCGGGCGGATCGGAAGATCGAGCGGTTCATCGGACATGTCGGTCATTATAGCAGGACGGCCATTGAGGAAAATTCATATCCACCACGGAGACACGGAGTTCACGGAGACATGCAAGCTGTCAAGGCAATTTTGCCACAGATAAACAATCAGATGGACACAGATGGGAAAACAAATTTTCTCTTATTCATCTGTGTTCATCGGCCTTTCAGCGGTGGCAAAAATGAATTTGCATTTCTCCGTGTCCTCCGTGTCTCCGTGGTGGAAATTCTTTCTTCGAGAATCTCATTGCGCCCCATTCTGAAGTTGCGTCCGAATCTGCATCAGGATGTCGTAATAATGCCACTCCGGCGGCGCGTTGGGTTCCTGATGATGATCCGGTTTGAGAATCAGATCGCCGGTGGAAAGCAAAACTTTTTTGACATCCGGATTCTGCCGGACTTTTTCCCACGTCGCGGCAACGATCAGATCGTAATGCTCGCCGGGTGTCTTTGCCCAGTATTCAAATCGATGGCCCTCAAACGAAACCCAGGTGATGTTCATCGATTTCATATTCGCCTCGCCCACATCGCCGGCATGTTTGGCCTCGAAAGCGGTGAGCTGCCCAACCTGCTCTCGCGTGTACGGCCAAGTCAATCCCGGAAACTGGGCGCGCGGATCATCCGGAGATTCCGGATATTTCATCATCTGCCAGAATCCTTCGAGGCTCGCGTAACGCACCCCATGAAACACAAACGGTGTCGCGGCGAAATTGGAGAGCAGCCCCAATTCATTCCGCTTGGAGAGAATGACTTCGCCCGGCCCGGCCTCCTGCGGAAAGATTTCCCACGACGGCGCCCCGGCCGTCGGAACCGGCGTCCACCAGTGCGCCGGGTAACGTGGATCACGGAAAATCGGCTGCGTGGTCGCGGTTTGATTCGGCATGGAATGGCATCCAGTGACAAACAATGCTGCAGTCGTTAGAAGAACAAAGAGTTTGTTTATTCGCACCGGCATTGGATTCTGAGCGGACGCAAACTATACAGTACCGTGACAGAAAACAGGCTGGGCAGTCTATTTTCTGTTGATATCAACAATCGCCAATGAATCAACCGGTGGTTGACTATCCGCGAATGGAACACAATATATTGTGTTGAAAACTGAAAATGGAATTGCAATCGAATGGGAATTTGCTAGGGTGCGAGGTCTGAAGGCGATGGTGATGTTGTGAAGTTTCGTTTGATCGCCATCGACCTGGACGGAACGCTGCTTTCGCCGCGCGGGGATGTGACGCCCCGGACGCGCGAGGCGGTGCACATGGCCGTGGAGGCCGGGCTGATGGTTTGCTTTGCAACTGGAAGAAATTTCACTGAGAGCGTGCCGATCCTCGAATCCGTCGGGCATTTCGACGCCGCGGTGTTCGTCGGCGGCGCCATGGTGATTGACACACGCACTGGTCAGACATTGCAACGAACATTGATGAACGCCCAATTGGCTCGCGAACTTTGCGCATTTTTCGAAGGCCACGGCCAAGCCGCTTTGGCCCTGCAGGACACCAGCGATGCCGGCGTTGATTATCTCATCAGTGCCAGCGCCGAAACGAATCTCTCCACCCAACAGTGGCTGAAAATGACCAAGGCCACCGTTCACTGGCGCACCGATCTGACGACGCATCCGCACATGCACACCGTGCGTGTCGCGATCGTCGTGCCCAACGACAAATCCGAAATCGTGGCGCGGGAACTAGATGAGTTCTTCGGAGATCGAATCGTCTCACACAACTTTACACTCAACGCACACCCCGCGCGATTGCTGGAAGTATTCGATCCGGCCGTGAGCAAATGGGCTGGCATCATGCACATCGCCGGCCGGCACGGAATTGATCCATCAGAAATCATCGCTGTCGGGGATGACGTGAACGATCTTCCCATGGTACAACACGCAGGACTCGGCTTGGCGATGGGCAACGCTCATCCATCTCTCAAGGCCGTCGCCAAACGGATCATCGGGCATCATTCCAGGGACGGGCTCGCTGAATTTCTCGAAGGATTGGTCAAAAGAGAATTGCAGGATGTAGAAACAAATTGATTCGCCGATACACGGACGATGCGAAAGGAGTCGCAGGCTCTAACGGCTGACGGGCTTGGAAGCTCGTCAGCCGTTTTTTTTGGAAAGACGCGGAGAAATGCGGATGGACCGCCAAGGCGCCAAGACGCCAAGGAAGAAAAAACGCCGAGAAGAATTTGAATTTTGTTTGTTAAAGTTTTTAACCCCGAATTTGAATTCTTGGCGTATTTTCTTCCTTGGCGTTCTCGGCGTCTTGGCGGTTAATCCGCGTTTGAATTTATTTCACTCGCCATCGGCGCCGCGAACCGCAAGCGCCTTTCCCTCGGCCGCCCAGAGAAATCCGCGCCGCATAATTTCCAGAACCGTCGGATGACGCACCACATCCGGATCATGTCCCAGCGAATTGTAAAACACTCGGCCATGCCGGAAGAACTTCGTCCACACCACCGGCATATCGATCGGCCCATTGGCGACGTGCGGACCATCGGACGTGGGAAACCGCGTGGTCGCCAGCACCTTCACCGCAGGATCGACCAGCATGTAATATTGCTCGGTTTTAACGAGGAAATCATCAAGTTTTTCGGTGATGGGACTGAAGATACCCGTGAAGTGGACCTTGTATTCCACCCCGCAATCGCCGGGATGCGCGACCCATTGGCCGCCGGTCATGAATTGCCATTCGGGAGATTCCCGGAACGCATCGCACATTCCGCCGTGGCAGCCGGCGATGCCAACGCCGCTCTCCACCGCGCTCAGCACGCCGCGCGACTGGGCCGGCGAGATTTTTCCCATCGTCCAGACCGGAACGATCAAATCCAGTTGCCGCAATTTTGATTCATCTGCGAAGACGTCCAACGTGTCCGACATCTCCACATCGAATCGCTCGGCAACAAGTATATCCCGGAAAATCTCCGCGACTTTGGCGGGATGATGTCCGTCCCAACCGCCAAAAACGATGAGGGCTTTTTGACTCATCGATTCCATCACTCATCGCTGATCGTTTCGCCGCTGGGCGCATAGACCGCGTTGCCGTGGGTGCCGTCGGGGCGAGTGTATTTGATCTCGTATTGCGTCGAGCCATCGGACATGTCGTGTTGCGTGAACTTGTCGATGGTGGCGTACGGATGACCAGCAGTGAACGCGGCCGTGATGGCGGCTGGAACACCCTGCTGCGGCCGCGAGGTGTTCTCCGCCGTGCACGCAACGAAGAGCGTCGGGAGCGCCGTCGAGAGCAGGACGGCCAACAGAATTTTTCGCATGTTCATCTCCTTACAAATGAATCGAGCGGCCATCGGCGACGCCGGCCGCTTCCATGATCGCTTCGCTGAACGTCGGATGCGGATGGATCGCTTCGATGATCTCTTCCTCGGTGGCTTCCAGTTTTTGCGCGACCACCAGTTCCGCAAGCGTCTCGGTCACATTCTCGCCGATCATGTGGATGCCGAGCAACTCGCCAAATTCGGCGTCGAAGATCACCTTCACAAATCCATCGGTTTCACCGAGCGCCAGTGCACGTCCGCTGGCGGTGAATGGGAACTTGCCGATCTTCAACTTGCGGTTGAGTTCGCGCGCTTTTTTCTCGCTATGCCCCATGCTGGCGACTTGTGGATGCGTGTACGTGCAGCCGGGGATCATTTTGTAATTGAGCGTATGTTTGCTGATGCCGGCAATTCGCTCGACACATGCCACCGCCTCGTGATGCGCCACGTGCGCCAGATCGGGATGGCGATGTCCGCCCATCGCTTCCTGCATCGGCCAGTGCAAACTCACGCAATCGCCCACCGCCCAGACGTTGGGCAGATTCGTATGAAACTGCGGATCAACCTTCACGCGATTCTTGAACAACTCCAGTTTCGCCTCCGGCGCGGCCAGCCCTTCGACATTGCCGCTCACGCCGATGGCGACGAGCACGGCATCAGCTTCGACGGTTCCGGGTTTGTTTCCCGAAAGCGTAAGCTTGACGCCCGATCCGGTCGTTTCGACTTTTTCCGTTTTGGTTTTGATGCGAACATCGATCCCACGCTTGGCGAAGACGCGTTCCAAGACGACAGAAACATCTTCATCCTCGTTGGGCAGAAGATGATCGAGCATCTCGACGACAATCACTTCCGTTCCCACCGCGTTGTAAAAATCGGCAAACTCACACCCGATCGCCCCGGCCCCGATGATCGCCAGTCGCTTGGGCAATTTCGGAAGAATCATCGCCTCCCGCGAGGTGATGACTTTCACGCCGTCAAATGCCACGCCCGGCAACGGCGTCGCCCGAGCGCCGGTGGCAAGAATAATGTGTTCCGCGGTGATTTCTCGCTCGCCTTGCGCGGATTTCAATTTCACCCGATTCGGCCCCAAAAGCTGGCCCGTTCCCTTCTCGCTTTTCACCCCGTATTTGCTGAACAAATGCGCGATTCCCTTGCTGAGTTTGTCGGCAATCGCCCGGCTGCGGGAAATCAGTTTGGGAAAGTCGATCGACAAATCCTTGAACGACACACCATGCTCGGCGGCATTCGTCCGCAATTTGCGGATGAACGCGCCATCATCAAGTAACGCCTTGGTCGGAATGCATCCCCAATTGAGGCATGTTCCGCCGAGGCTTTCCTGCTCGATGCAAAGGACCCGTTTTTTGAGCTGGCCCGCGCGAATGGCCGCGGCATATCCGGCCGGACCGCCGCCGATCACGATGATGTCGAACTGATAATTCGCCGGTGTTGGCATGGGCGGGAGATGATAGGGAAAGTCCAGATAAGTCTCAACCGCGACAGCGATTAGGCACTGCGCGCGAATGTCGGGTCGTGTGGTTTAATGCGGTAATTGTTGTACACTCGCGAGCCAATCGTTATGTTCCGGAAAATGTACCCGAACAAGCGAGAAATCATGGCTGACAGCATTCAAATCGGTCCCTTAATCCCTGAATCCAGTACCTCCGAATCAACAACCGTCGAAGTCGTCATGAACGATCTGCGCGACGGTATCGTGCAAATTCCAGACTATCAGCGCGACAGCGACCAATGGTCTGATTCAACGAAGTCGCTTCTCGTAGAATCGATCATCAACAATCTTTCGATCCCGGCATTTTTCTTTGAAGTAGGTGTTGACGGCGGTGTGGAACGCAATCAGGTTGTCGATGGGCAACAGCGCATTACAACGCTATTCGACTACTATAACGGGAGGTTTCCGCTCGTCGATAGCCAAGATGCCCCATACCTGTCTCCAAATAGCGTTCACTACGCTGGGAAAAAATTCAGTGAATTGCCACCGGCTTATCAGCAGGCTTTCAAAAAATATCGTCTAGCCGTCATAAAACTCCGAAATTTGGGAGAAATGCGCTTAGAGGTTTTTCGCCGTATTAACCAAGGAGGGACGCCGCTCAGTGGCCAGGATATTAGACTTGCTTATTACGGTGATAAATCGCCCTCACTGGCCCTCATTCGTCTTGCTGGAGTTTATGACCCCGAGCGCTTAGCCGCCAAGCGATTTTTGGAAAGCGCGAAGGCGCAGTTCGGATTGGACTTTCCGTGGAAATCAGCCACTGCTCTAAGTGGATGGCGCGATTGGTGGGAAGATAAAGATATTGCGCACGGACAGACACCATCCGAGATGTTCCTGTGGAGCCTCGTGACGGCCCAATATGAGCAGCTTGACTCGATCCTGCAGAATTCGGACGCGCTTCGGAAGCTAAATGTCAGATTTAACCGAGCGATCGACGACGCTTTGGATTGCCATTGTGCGCAGCTCCGCTGGCAAGACTCGGACGGCTCTACGCCGCCCGTCCTTCTGACATTCTCGGATACGCGAGAGAGATTCTTTCCATATTTTGAAGCATGGATCGATCTGCTATTGAATGAGAAGGGCCCTGGAATCCATGTAACGAAGCATAGAATCGTGGCAGCATTGATCGGTGCCGGTTTCAAAAATGAGATAGATCCCCGCGAACTTAACGACAAGCAATGGGCGTACATCGTCGAATTTGCGCGCCGTCCCGCTGACACGGCAGCGAGTCTTCTGTGCGAATGGCCTATGAGCAAGGGAAAATGGGACGGGCGTCGCGGCTACCGTGCGCAGATGAAAGCGGCGATGGACATTATTTTGAGCATAAAGAATGCAGGGTAATCCGCCGGACGGTATCGAGCCCACTCATCCAAATCAACGTTGCTACCCCTCTAGTTGGCGCGACGCTGCAATTCGCGTTTCGTTTGATAGTCTGAAAAAGGGTGTTCTGTGCGTGGAGTGTTCCCGATATTTCTGTGGTCGGAGGGAATTGAATTTGCTCGAGTGCGACCATATTCATCCTTGGTCACGTGGGGGTCTGACGACGTGGGCAAACCTTCAGTTGCTTTGCCGTGCTTGCAACCGGAGGAAAAGCCATAAGCTTGACGGTTGGCAGAATTCGTGACCGATATATGTAAGCTGTGACACCTCTACACCAAGCGCATCTTCGCGGAGCATAACCGATTCGACTGAACCCAATGTTGGCCGGAACGACCCGTGTCGTCTTGTAACTATTTGTTCCATTGGACATCCGCGAACTTGGTCGTCAGCGGATCGCCCGCGGCCGGCGTGATCGTGACATTATTGAACACCACGTCTTTTGCGTCCGTCGCCGTCAGTCCCTTCTCGGCGGAAATCGACACATCGTCCAGCGTGACGTTCGTGATCGGGCTTTCCGGCAATCCCGTGATTTCCCCCGCATTCACGCAGTTGGTCGCCTGAAGATGCTCGACATGCACATCATGCAGGAACGGCGTGTGCGATGTGATCGGCTTTGCCGCGCGATTTTTCATTTCGATGGAATCCTCGTAATACATGTTCATGGAAATCACATTGGTAACGTTCGTCAGCGTCATGTTGGTGAAAGTGAAATTGTAGAGCTGATTGCCCCGGTCGCGCGCGGATTTGATGCGTACGCCGTTG
>Ga0302326_10012067_pt1 | contig 18499 bp, 17 predicted proteins | sample Palsa_T0_3_FD_202264 | JGI IMG/M metagenome (GOLD analysis project Ga0302326, IMG submission 202264) | Peat permafrost microbial communities from Stordalen Mire near Abisko, Sweden - Palsa_T0_3 | ecosystem: Environmental > Terrestrial > Soil > Palsa > Peat permafrost | place: Sweden: Abisko...
GTTTCTCTATGAAAAGCTGGGGTTTGAGGCTACTAACGAAATGCGGCTGAGATTGGACCGACTATAGCGGCCCTGGAAGTGGTTTGTCACTGCGGGCAGATGCCTCGCTTTGCTTGCCTTTGGGCGGGCGAGGGCGCCCGCCCTACATGGACTGAATGTCAAGCAAAACAAGGGCCAACTCCTTGTAATCTGCTAACGTTCGGGTTGCTGCCCCGTCTATTTCTGTGCAAGGCGAGAACATGGATTGGTGACTACTTGCACGGGGATAGAGACAGAGAATGCCGGCCGATTCCTACGCAGTAGCATTTCCGGTTGGCGACAATTACCGTCATAGGTACGGTCATAGTTACGATCAACGTTACGGTCATAGTTACGGAAAACCACGGGCGGGACACGACCGCGACAACCGAAACCCCGCCGTGAAGGGCTCTTTGGCAGCGCAGGGCAACCGCATTGACGATACGAGTCTGATCCGCGAGGCGCAACAGGGAAACCGTGCGGCCTTCGAGGTATTGGTGCGTCATTACGATCAGTCGGTGCTGCGGCTGGCGCTGCACCTCACGGGATCGGAATCGGATGCTCAGGACGTTTATCAGGAGGCCTTCCTCAAGGCCTACAAAAATCTGGGCAGCTTCCGCTTTGAGTGTTCCTTCTATACGTGGATCTACCGCATCGTCACCAATCTTTGCCTCGATCATCTGCGAAAACGGAATGTCCGCAAGGAAGATGCTCCGGTGGCGGTCGATTCGTCGGGCGAGGAATACAGCCGGTTGGAGCAGTTTGCGGATGTGCGCTCGGGAGCGAATCCGGAACGCGATTTGATGCGGCGGGAATTGGGACGAAAGATCGGAAAGGCATTATCGGCATTGACTCCTCGCGAGCGCATGGTCTTCGAGTTGAAGCACTATCACGGGCTGAAGCTGCGCACCGTGGGCGAGATGCTGAGTACGACGGAAGAGACGGCAAAGAATACGTTGTTTCGCGCGACGCAGAAACTGCGTGTGGCGCTGGCGGAGATGCGATGAGCTTGAGATCAGTTCCCGCGAGGGGATACGAAAATGAAATGTGATTGGGTACGGCAGAACATTTTGTTCTACGTGTACAACGAGCTGGAGGACGACGCCCGCTACGAGGTGGAGCAGCACCTGGCGCGGTGTCCGGAATGCGCCACTGAGTTGAAGGCGACGCGCAAGTTTCACGCTACGCTTTCGGAAACGCCGGTGGTGGATCCGACTCCGAATCTGTTGACATCATCGCGCATGCGCCTGCAGGAAGCGCTCGAGACGGCGCAACCGGGGAGGTTCTGGCACCGTCTGATCCTGGAGCCGGCAACATGGCTCCGGCAGTTGCGCATGTCGCCGGCGCTGGCTGCGGTCATCTTCATCGTAGGATTTGGGGGAGGCATTGGCGCGACTTACAACTTTCTTTCTGCGCGTGGCGGCTATGGCACCGTGACGAGCGCGCTCGAATCAGGAGGCGGCAATGCGTCTCTTAATTCTCCGATGGAGTCATCTGCGATTGCGGGCATCCGGTCGGTTACGCAGGAGCCGGGCTCGAATCAGGTAAGCATCAAGTACGACACGCTCTCAACCCAGGAAGCCCAAGGCTCGCTGAACGACCGGCGCATCCAGCAATTGCTCTTGTTTGCGGCGCGAAATAATTACAACTCTGGGGTTCGGATGGACTCGGTGGATCTGTTGACCCAGGCGCCCGACGATTCCCGGGTGCGCGAAGCGTTGATGTATGCCTTGCAAAACGATACCAATCCGGGTGTGCGCCTGAAGGCCCTGGATGGGCTGAGCGGATTCGTACGACAAGATAATCAGGTGCGGGATGGAGTTTTGCGAGCGCTGATCAGCGACACGAATTCCGGCGTGCGGATGCAAGCCTTGCGGCTGGTGGAGCCGATGAAAACGGACAGCAATGTGCGATCGGTTTTGACCAAGTTAGCGCAGGCGGATCAGAACGCCTCGATACGTTCGCAGGCGCGCGCGATGCTGGCGCAAATGCCGGAGATGGATTAGGAAACGGTCGTTGGTTCATTGGTCATTGGTCATTGGTCGTTGACGTTGGTCGTCGGTCGGCGGCGGTTGCCAACTGGTGGGCGACGGGCGTTTCGCGAGCCTGCCCTGAGCGTAGTCGAAGGGTCCAGCAGTCGGGTGGCCGGGCGGGGACGCCCGGCACTCCACGAAGGAATTAGGTTGAGGAGGTCATTCATTGAAGCAAGCAATAAAACTCGCCGACATCGCCTTGTTGATGGCCGCGTTGGCGTCACTGGCTTTGGGCCAGGAAGCTCGCGTGTATCGCGAAGGCAGCAATTGGGTCCAGGAAATGACCGGGGATCTGGGGGCGGCAAAGAACCTGCGAGTGAAGATAGCGTCGGGTTCGGTTCGGGTTCAGGGTGGATCGCAAGCGGGTATCACATACGTCATTCATCGCCGTGCTTATACCTCTTCAGAACAGCAAGCCCGCCACGAATTCGAATCCTACAAAATGAGCGCCTCGGTCAAGGGAGACACCGCCTGGGTCATTGCCGAATCGGGCGGGCAGGATCGCAGATGCTCTGATGAATTCATTATCAAAGTGCCGCGAAGCCTCGATTCCGCCAAGATCGAGACCGGGGGCGGCGACGTGAACGCGACCGGGATTTCCGGGCATGTCGGACTTGAGAGTGGTGGTGGAAATATTCACGTGGACGATATCGGCGGGACGTTATCGGTATCAACCGGCGGAGGCACGATTGACGTCGGCAACGTGGGGAGCAATGTGAGCCTGCAGACGGGCGGAGGCAGCATCAAGGTTTCATCCGCCAAAGGGGAGCTCAATGCCGAAAGTGGAGGCGGAAATGTAGTCGTTCTTTCCGCCTTGCAGGGCGCGGTCCTGCAGACGGGCGGAGGCAGCATCCGCGTGGACAAGTGCAGCGGGCGGGTAAAAGCTACGACTGGTGGTGGCAGCATTGATCTCGGCGAAATCGGAGGGCCAGCAGAAATTGAAACGGGGGCAGGCAGCATCCGGCTGGCTTCCGCCAAGGGGCGGGTGCAGGCCCAGACCGGTGGCGGCAGTATCCAGTTGGACGGGGCGACTTCGGTGCAGGCTGAAACTTCGGCGGGTGGAATCGTGGTGAAACTCCTGTCATCTCCAAGCACGGGGGCGGGCCCTGGCGGCCGCAACAATTCCACCCTTGAAACCTCGGCTGGCGATATTACAGTTTATCTTGCCAATGATCTGGCGGTCTCCATCCGGGCGGAGATCGAAATGGCCAATGGGCACACGATCCGCAGCGACTTCTCGGATATCCGTGTCTCCAGTGAAGGCGGAAATTGGGGACCGAAGACGGTGACGGCAGAGGGACAACTCAATGGTGGCGGACCCATGCTGAAAGTCCGCACCAACTCTGGAAATGTTAACTTCCGCCGCATGAGTCAATAGATACGGCAGTTGGTCGTTGGCCATCAGTCATTCGGTTGTCCGTCAGTGGTCGTTCACCATTCGGCGCGGCCTGCCAGAGTTTGCCAACGACTAACGACCAATGACTAACGACCAACGACTGGCGATCGCTCTTATTCGGGAGGGCCTATGATGTGTCGCTTCCTAGTTTGTTGCTTTATTGTTTCTCTGATCGTTTCGCCGGCTTTCAGCGCGCAACCAGCGGCTCCAAACGCCCAGCCGCACCTCGATCGCTCTGACGAAATGTGGAGCGACAGCGAGGAAAGCGGTGGAGGATCGTCTTACCTCGGAGTGGACATCGCCGACGTTTCCGCAGAGCGGCTTGGAGAATTGAAGCTCAAGGAAGAGCACGGAGCGGAGATCACCGAGGTCGACCAGGACGCTCCTGCCGGGAAAGCCGAACTGCGGGTCCATGACGTCATCGTAAGCCTGAACGGCACCGCGGTGGAGAGCGCTGCTCAATTACGCCGCATGATTAAGGAAACCCCCGCCGGGCGTGTGGTCACTCTCGGCATCAGCCGAGACGGTCAGCCGATGACCATCAAGGTGCAACTTGCCGACCGACACAAGTCGATGGCCTGGGAACCGGAAATGCCGAAGATACCCAAGATGCCGGATATGCCAACTATGCCCGACTTCGATTTGCCGGTCTCGGTGGTCGTGGTCCACCAGTTGGCGCGAAGCGGTCTCATGGTTGAGAACATCACTCCCCAACTGGGAGATTTCTTTGGCGTCAAGAATGGAAAGGGCGTGTTGGTGCGCTCGGTCGAAAAAGGCAGCCGTGGCGACAAAGCCGGCTTCCGCGCCGGAGATGTAGTGGTGAAGGTCAACAACGAGCCGGTACATGATACGTCCGACTTCACGCATGCGATACGTTCATTGTCGAGCCGAACGGTGACCGTAACTGTGATGCGCGACAAAAAAGAGCAAATTCTGACGCTTACGCTCCCGGAGAAGAAGGATTCCGGCAGCCTGCTCAACAGCTTGGATATGCCTGAGCTCAGTGCAGAAATGCAGCAGGCGATGAACCGCGCGGCAGAAGAAGTTGCGCGCATGACTCCGGCGATCGTGGAAAAGGTTCAGCAGTCCGAACTGTGCCGGAAGGCTATCGAAAAGAAGCTCAAGGACTCCGAGCGGACTTTGCGTGACCGGCAGAAAGAGATTCACGAGTGGCAAGAGAAACTGCGGCACGAGTTGTCCGGCGAATGGACCGAGATCTGACACCAGCACTACAGGTTACGATGGTCACCGGCCGGGGAGAGACGCCAGGATTTAGCCAAGAAATGGCCGGATTCCGCAGCCGAACTACCCACTGGTTACCTGTCGCGGTAACGAAAAACCGGATAAGCTGTTGCCGCAATGGCTTTCCGCGCCCTGTTGTCATCACAAAAGTCTGAGACGAGTGCAGCCGTGGCAGCGGCCTGCAAGAGCGCGGGAATTCGCGCCGATGTGTGCTCCGATATTTTTTCCGCCATCGAAAAAGGGAAGACTATAGCCTTTTCGTGCGTGATCGTAGATTGGGCCGATCAGCCGGAGGCGAGCTTTCTCCTCAGACGGGCCCGCGAATCCGGCACGAACGCGGAAACGGTGGCTATCGCCATCGTCGACCGCGAACCGACGGCGGCGGAAATGCGCGACAACCGCCTGGATTTTCTGATCCACCGCCCCATTTCTGCCGAGGCGGCTCAGGCGGTGCTGAGCAAAGCGTCCGAGAAGATGCAACCGGTGGCCGTAGAGGATGGGGAAGCGCCGCCAGAGGCTGATGCCGGCTCCGATCCCGCGCGAGCAATTACGGCTCCGACCGAAACCAGGCGTAACTCAGCCCAAAGTAATTCGGCGCAACCTAATTCGGCACAGCACGAACCGGCGCAACGCCAGCAAAGCAAGCCCAGCGCTGTCCAGGAACCTCAAGCCGCTGAGGGCAATAGCCCAGAAACTGCGGCGAACGAGACTACCCCTGATCAAGAGGAAACAAGGCCTCGAGTGTATGACAAAGGTCTGGGTCTTCGCATGGCTGTGGCTGCGATGCTTGTTCTGGCCGCGGCATTTTGCCTGTGGAGATCGCGCGATGCCGTGGAGTATCTGTCGCAAACGAGGGAGGGCAGATTTCAGGTTTTACGGGAGTCAGTGGCTGCGTTTTTTTATTTGAACAATAACGCTGCGCTTCCCGTCAATTCCGCTGGGAGCGACGCACAACAAGACGCATACTTTAGCAGAAGTTCCACAGCTACTGCCGCCGCACCCACACAGGCGCTCAAGGTAGTTGCACCGGAGTCCGCGATGACCGAGGCGCACATCCCGTTGCCAAAAGAGTCAGACTTTCCGCAGCCCATGCCTGTGGTTAAACCTCAAGATCCAACTCCCCTTCGCAGGGCGCAAGCGGTGGTGCCCGAAAGCATGAGAGACTCGCCGCCCATTGCTCCGCCAGAGGTGGTCGCGGTCAATGCTGCGCAAATGACGCCCGTTTCCGTGCCGCAGTCGTCGCCTCCAATGCAGCAATCCGGGGAACCTGTGGCGGTGAGTGAGGAAACCGCGCGAGCTCTCCTCATCCACACCGTAAACCCCTCCTATCCGCCGGAAGCGCTTGCCCAGAAGCTTCACGGAACCGTGGTGCTCCAGATCGTGGTTGCGCCTGACGGCACGGTCAGCGATCTAAAAATAGTTCGCGGTTATTTTCTGCTGGGCCAAGCCGCGGTCGCCGCGGTTAAGCAATGGCGTTTCCAGCCCTACACGCTCAATGGCCACGCTGCGGCAACTCAAACCGCGATTACCGTCACTTTCAACTCTCCTCCGGGATAGAGTCAGTTTGCGGATTTTTACTTGTGGTCCTGTGCATCCCGACCTTCGGCGGGAGCGCTCTCTCGACTGGAGGCTTTCCAAAAGTCCTGCACCGCAGGCGGCAGTTTATCAATTCGACTCAGGAATGCCGTGACCTTCCACAGGTCAGCATCGGAGAGCGTTTTGTCCCAGGCGGCCATACCTGTGTAACGAACTCCGTTGCGAATCACGTAGAACAAATGCCACTCCGGATCGTCCGGGGGATCACGAATCAGGTTTGGGGCCGAAGGGTAGAAGGATTCTCCAAACGTTGACGGCTGGCGATCGAGACCTCCATGGCAACCGGCGCAATTCATGGTATAGATTTTCACGCCCTCGATCAGATTCTCGTCGGTGGGAGGCACGGGATTATTCACGCGGGGGGCGTGGCGGTCGACGGAACTGTCGAGAGCGCTCATGGCGATGTGACTCTCCATCTTCGCTGGCGAGCGGTTGGCACGCGTCGGCAAAAAGCCAAGCAGGGCCAGGCCAAGACCGCCAATCAGCAGCACAAGAATTGTGACGACCACGCCCAAAATAAAGTTGCGCATTTGAGAACCTCTGGAAATAAGGCGAACTGCGCTCCACCCCATCGCGCTCCGGCTTGAACGGGGAGAGCCCCGTCACCACACAAACAGCTTCATTCTACCTTCAAGGGCGCGGCAACTCACTTTCACAGCCAGCTTGCGCCATCCAGCTTTGGTCTTCGACCGGTCAAGGTAATAGCCAAGCATGGAATATTCGGAGGAATCACTGACCGCATCGCGAAAACTTTTTACCAGATCGTTGGAATTGTAGTAGGCGCGACCTCCCGTCATGGAGGCAAAGATATTGGCGAGTCGACTGGGTATCGAACTGCCTCCAGCTCATGGGGCGCGCATAATTCTTGCCCGGTTTACTCACGAAGCGGCGCTGCGGAGGCCAGGATAGAACGCGGCTGCAGGTGGCAACGCATTTTTGGCTGACCAGCCTTTTGTCAGTAAGCATGCAGGCGTCGTGCCTCGCGTACCACGTCGGAAACTTTGGGCAGAAAATATTCTTCCTGGGGCGGAGAGAATGGGACCGGGGTGTCGAGTGACGTAATCCGGACAATGGGGCCATCGAGGTCGTCGAAGGCTTCTTCATTGATGATCGCGGAAATTTCTCCGGCGAGGCCGCCGGTGCGCGAGTGCTCATGGAGAATGATCACTTTGTTGGTCTTCTTCACGGTGGAGACAATCGCCTCGCGGTCGAGAGGCGAGACGGTGCGGAGGTCCAGGATTTCGAGCTCGATTCCTTCTTTGCTCATGATTTCCGCGGCTTCCAGCGCGGTGTAAAGCATGGCGGCGTAGGTGATCACGCTCAGATTTTTCCCCTCGCGCGCGATCTTTGCCTTACCTATGGGGACGATGTAGTCATCCTCGGGACCGGGAACTTCATCTTTGATTCTCCGATAGAGATACTTGTGCTCGAAAAAAACCACCGGATTGTTATCGCGGATTGCAGCCTTGATCAGTCCCTTGGCATCATAGGCGGTTGCCGGACAGACCACCTTCAGACCGGGAGCGTGCACGAACCACATCTCCGGATTTTGCGAGTGGAACGGTCCGCCGTGCACATTGCCTCCGCTCGGGCCGCGCACGACTAACGGAGCGGGCGCCCCCCAACGGTAGTGCGCGGAAGCGACCATGTTGACGATTTGATTGAAGGCGCAGCCGATGAAGTCCATGAACTGGAACTCGGCTACGGGACGCAATCCGGTGAGGGACGCGCCAAAGGCTGCGCCGACGATGGCCGACTCGGCAATCGGCGTATCGATCACGCGCTCGGGGCCGAAATGGTCGATGAATCCGTCGGTGACTTTGAAAGCCCCGCCGTAGATGCCTATGTCTTCGCCGAGGCAGAAGACGGTGGGGTCGCGGTCCATCTCTTCCCAGATTCCCTGGCGAATGGCTTCGAGGTAAGTCGTGAGAGGCATGCAGAGGAAGTGTAGCAAAAGTAGGTGGCAGGCTCTCGGCGAAGCGGGATTTTCGCATAACCCAAAGGTTGTCAAAGGGTGCCGAGAACCGCTTTTCGGCGATGCGTGCTGCACTCTTGAAGGCTTCTCGCAGGGTTGCGGTTGGGAGTCTGTGATGGCGCTCATCGGTTGAATGTGATGGAAAGAGCCTAGTGAATGCTAGGTGGGCTGGAACAATCCCCACGCTTGACGCGGCGGTGGAATCCCACCCTAAGGTCGAAAAGCGCGACGTCAGGATGGGGCACCCGGCCAAATCGCTTACAATTTCCCTTCCATGCCCGTTGCCTCGTCCACGACCGTTGCGGTTCGTTCCTTTGCGAAGATTAATCTTGGGCTCTACATTGGAGCCGCACGCGCGGACGGATTTCATGATCTGCGCACTGTGTATCAGACGATCGCTTTGCACGATGGGATTCGGGTGGGCGTTGAACAGAGATCGGGACGGGGCAGCGGGATTGAAATTGAAATTCTTTGTACTAATAAAGATCCGCGGGTTCCGCAGGATTCTTCGAACACCTGTTATCGCATCGCTCGGCGGGTGATGGAGGAACTGGGCTCGGCGGGGCGGGTCCGCATCGAGATTGACAAGCGGCTGCCGGTGCAGGGAGGGTTGGGGGCGGCGTCTTCTAATGCGGTGGCTACCATGGTTGGGCTGGAGCGGGCGCTGAAGAAGAAATTGTCCGGGGCGGCGCGGTTGCGAATCGCGGCTGAGGTGGGGTCGGATCTGCCGTTGTTTGTGGTGGGAGGAACGGTGCTTGGAGTAGGGCGCGGCGAGGCGGTTTATCCTTTGCCGGATTTCGCTTCGGCGGCGCTGGTGGTGGTTACTCCTGAGGTGGGAGTTTCTACGGCCGGGGCGTTTGCTGATTGGGATGCGATTGCTGAGGGCGGAGCCGAGCTGCGCTTGGCTCGGACGGGCGGGGGCGCCCGTCCCCACACGACCCGTCCCGACACGAGCTTAAGCGCCAGGCAATTGACGGAGGCCTTGGCGTCCGATAGACTGGTTGAGCTTGGCCGCGCGCTTTCGGCGTGGCTTTGTAGTCTTAGTAGTGGTTACCCCAACACCGGTGCTTCCGCAAAGGGCGGGAGCCGGGTTGAGAAGTTTCTTCTCGACCTTGTCCGTACCGGGATTGAAAACGACTTCGAGAGAGTCGTCTTTCCTAAATATCCCGAATTGCGAGACATAAAAGGTGCACTGGAGCGGGCGGGGGCGAAATATGCCTCGCTCTCCGGGTCAGGGTCGAGCCTGTATGGGCTGTTCCGGTCGCGCGCCGAGGCGGCCAGGGCGGCAAGGCTTCTCGGAAAGCAGGGACTGAGGGCGGTCGGGACCAGCATGGTGACGCGCCAGAGGTATTGGGAAAGAATTTTTGATTGAGTCGATCGTTGCTCGAGAAAAGTTGCTCGAGAAAAGACAGTTGTTAAACGACAATTGTTCGACGACAATTGATGGGCAATCAACCAGTACTGATTTGTGGGGTGACGGGTTTTGCCCCGTCTTTGCGGGGCATAGCCCCGCCACCACACGAACCGGGCAGTTGGGCCGTCGACTAATGGTAGGTCAAGTGCCTTTGGAGCACTTTGTCTAGGTTCGAATCCTAGCGGCCCAGCCAGAAAAGCAGGTCTCGGGTGTCGGGTCTTAGGAAGACCTTGCCGCTTTTGTTCACTCAGACCTGAGAGCGTAGGACCTGAGAACCTCGACTATGGCTACCGTTGCTACGACTGCCGAGAAGACTACCGCGGAAACCGGGACTGCCGAAAAGACGGTTGCGGAGAAAAAGCTAGGCCCGGATGAGAAAACGGAACGCAAGCCGCAACGCGCCCGGGTCGATGATAGGTTCAAGGTTTTTTGCGGGACCGCGAACGAGGCGCTTTGCGAGGAGGTCTGTCACTTTCTGGGGCTGACGCGCGGACAGGCTCTGGTCACTCGCTTCAAGGATGGCGAAGCGTATGTCCAGATTCAGGAGAACGTGCGCGGAGCGGACGTGTTCGTGATGCAGCCCACCTGCCAACCGGTGGACATGCATTTGATGGAACTGCTGTTGATGATGGATGCGCTGAAGCGGGCTTCGGCGCGGCGGATTACGGCGGTGATTCCGTATTACGGCTATGCGCGGCAGGATCGCAAGGACAAACCGCGGGTGCCGATTTCGGCGAAACTGGTGGCCGACCTGCTGACTACGGCGGGGGCGGATCGGGCGCTGGTTGTCGATTTGCATGCGCCGCAGTTGCAGGGATTTTTTAATATTCCGGTGGATCATTTGTTCGCTTCGCCGGTGCTGGTGGATTACTTCAGGAAATTGAATCTCCCGGATCTTACGGTGGTTTCGCCCGATGCGGGCGGCGTGGAGCGGGCGCGCTTCTTTGCGAAGAAGGTGGATGCGGCGCTGGCCATCGTGGATAAACGGCGCGTCGAGATGAATGTGGCCGAAGTGATGAACGTGATCGGCGATGTCAACGGCCGAACTTGTCTCATCATCGATGACCTGATCGATACGGCGGGGACGCTCGTGAAGGTGGCGCAGGCGCTGGTCGAGAACGGCGCGAAGACCATCTATGCGTGTTGCTCGCACCCGGTGCTTTCGGGCGCGGCGGTGGAAAATCTGATGGAGTCTCCGATTGTCGAAGTGGTGGTGACGAACACTATTCCGCTGACGGAGGCGGCCCGGCAAGTTTCGAAGATCAAAGTGCTTTCGATTGCGGGATTGATCGGCCGGGCGATCCAGTCGATTCACGAAGAGACTTCGGTGAGCAGACTTTTCATTTAGATTTTCGATAGGCGAGTTGCGGCAGCTAGTCTGCGCGGCACGTTGGAACAGGCGATTTTGATGGTTGCGGGGCAGAGCCCCGCCACCCGAGCTTTATTCGAACAACCTAAGGATGGAAACGGAATTATGGCTACAGCAACGGACATCAGTATTCTGGAAGCGGAAAAGCGCGAAGCGGGGACAAAAAATGCGGCCCGGCGCGTGCGCGTAAGCGGGAAGATTCCAGCGGTTATTTACGGAGCAGGGAAGGACTCGGCAACGGTGGCGGTGGATCCGCGGCAGGTTCTGCGCATCCTGAAGTCGGAGAGCGGGCACAACACGATTTTTGACCTGGCCCTCGATAGCGATCGCGTCAAGGCGATGATTGTGGACTGGCAGTTCGAACCTATCAAGGGGACTCTGCTCCATGTCGACCTGCAGCGCATTGCGATGGACAAGAAGCTGACGGTCACGGTGCCGGTGGTGCTGAAGGGCGAGGCGGTCGGGGTGAAGACGGAGGGCGGGATTCTCGAGCAGTTGTTGCGCGAGATCGAGGTTGAATGTCTCCCGGCGGATATTCCGAAAAATATTGAGGTCGACATCAGCCACCTTGTCTTCGGCATTGAAGTGCGCGTGAAAGATCTGCCGCACGACCCGAAGCTGAAGTTCCTGACGGAAGAGAACCAGATGATTGCGCACATCACCACGGTGAAGGAAGAAGTGGTGGCGACTCCAGAAGCTGTGGCGGCGGATGCGACGGCTGCTCCGGCTGAGCCTGAGGTCATCAAGAAGGGCAAGCAAGAAGTTGACGGTGAAGGCGAGGGCGAGGATGCCAAGGGCGATGCCAAGGGTAAGGCTAAGCCTGAGAAGGCCGAGAAAGCCGAGAAGAAAGAGAAGAAGTAGAGTTCTTGTGCGGCGGCGCGGGGCTTGGTGCCGCTTGGACGGGGCTTTCGGCTCCGCTCAGGGCAGGCTTAGCCCCGTCACCACACGCTCCAAGGACCACGAGCTACGAGCTAATTTGCGTGAAACTGATTATCGGTTTAGGCAATCCTGGAATCGAATATCAGTTCACGCCGCATAATCTCGGGTTCCTGACGATTGATCGGATCGCGGGCGGGCTGGGGATCGAAGTTCGGAATCGCCAATGCCGCGCGCTTACGGCGCGGGCTGTGATGGCGGGGGAGCCGGTGCTCCTGGCCAAGCCGGAAACCTACATGAACCTTAGTGGGCTTTCGGTGGTGGAACTGGTTGCGGAGCATCAGGTCGATCTTGCGCGCGACTTGATTGTGATCTACGACGAACTGGACCTGCCGTTGGGGACAATTCGAATACGACAGCGGGGAAGTTCGGCGGGACATAACGGGATGGGATCCATTCTCGGGGCGCTTGGGACAGACGAGTTTTTGCGGATCCGGCTGGGAATTGCGCCGGATCGCAAAGTAACGGACGGCGTGAAGTATGTGCTGACGCCGTTTCGCAAGGCGCAGTTCGAGTTGGTGGATGAAGTGCTTGACACGGCGGTGCAGGCGGTTGAGGTGATTTTGAAAGATGGGGCGGCGGTCGCGATGAATCGGTTCAATCGTAAGAATGAAACCGGGGAAGAGCCGCCATAGTATCTGCTGGGGCAGGGCTTTGCTCCGCCGGGACGGATCGAAGCCCCGTCACCACACGGGATATTAGAGACCCACGGGATTCGGAGAGAATTGGGAGATAACTAATGAATCGTAAATATGAATTAATGTTCATCGTTCGTCCGGATATGGTTGAAGAGGATCTCAATAAATTGATTTCCACGCTTGAGTCCTCGGTCAGTTCGGCGGGCGGAACGGCCAAGAGCGAGGTTTGGGGTAAGCGCCGGCTGGCGTACCGCGTGGGTAAGTTTAACGACGGCATCTTTGTTCTGATGATGATCGAAGCCACTGGCGCCACCATTCACGAAGTCGAACGTCGCCTACGCGTTACCGAGCCGGTGATCAAGTTCCTCACGGTGCGTACGGACGAAGAGTTGAAGCGGATCGATAAGATCAAGAAGCTCCGGGACGCGAAGAAGAAGGTGAGCGCACATCCGGCGCCGGCCGCCGCGCCGATCACGCCGGCAGCGCCGGAAGCAACAACCGAGACCCCGGCTACCGCACCGGTTTAATGGAGATGGAGGCGGCTGGGCGTGGCATTGGCCTCTGTAGCGGGGCAAAGCCCCGCCACCCCACGAGCAAATTCTGAGAAAGCAGGAGCACTATGGCAGAAGAAACGAAAGCACCATCCGCATCGGCGGGAGCTAGCCACGGCGAAAGCCGTCCGGAACGTAGCGGCGGCGATCGACCTGAACGCAGCGGTCCGCCACGCGGGCCGCGTCCCGGCGGAGGCCCTGGCGGTCCTCGCGAAGGCGGGCGCAAATTCTTCCGGCGCAAGAAAGTTTGCAAGTTTTGCGTCGAGAAGATCGAGGCGGTCAATTACAAGGATGTGCGGTTGCTGGCGCAGTTCGTGGCGGAGAGCGGCAAGATTACGCCGCGACGGTTGACTGGTGTGTGTACGCCGCATCAGCGGCGTTTGTCGCGGGCGATTAAGCAGGCGCGCAATATAGCACTGCTGCCGTTTGCCGGACGCGCGCAATAAATCTGGATCGTCGTTAGTCGCGAGTTATTACCCGTCAGTCATGGGTCATCGGTCGTTCGCAGGCCGCGCGAGAATTTTCGAACGACCAACGACCAACGACCAACGACCGGCGACTAACGACCAGGTCACTTACGAAACGGAGTTCTTCATGGAAGTCATTCTGAAAGAAGATGTGCCCAAGTTGGGCAATCGCGGCGAGGTGGTGAAGGTCGCCGAGGGATACGGGCGGAATTTTCTGCTGCCCAAGAAATTGGCGATTGAAGCCACCCTTGCCAACAAGACTGTGATCGAGCAGATGAAAGCGGCCGCTGTGCGGCGCTCGGCTAAAGAAAAGTCGGAGGCCGAGGCGCTGGCGAAGCAATTCGAGGGGCTCGAAGTGAAATTCTTGCGCAAGTCGGGCGAAGGCGATCAGTTGTTTGGATCGGTCACGGCCGGCGATATTGCAGAGGCGCTCGAGAAGAAGAGCTTCCACATCGATCGACGGAAGATCCAGTTGCACGAATCGCTCAAGACCGTCGGTGAGTTCATTGTCCCCATCAAGCTGCATAAGGACGTGAGCACACACTTGAAGGTTGTGGTCGATAAGGAAGCGGCGGCTGGGTAGTTCATTGGCTACGGATGGGCGGGCTTCTCGCTCGTCCTGCGAGCCTTCGAGGGTGTCGTGGCCGGGCGGGGACGCCCGGCGCTCCATCGACACCTGGCGCTCCATTAAAATTAAAGATGATCCGATCTTCGCCCGAAGAACTCTTCCACTTTTCTCAGGTCTGTTGTGCGGGTGTAGCTGGGCAGGCTCTCTACGAAGACACGGCCATACTGCTTCTTTAATATTCGATTGTCCAGCAGCGCCAGCAATCCGCGATCGTGCAGAGAACGGATCAGTCTTCCGAATCCCTGTTTTAGAGTGATCACTGCGGTTGGCACCTGATATTCAAAGAAGGCGTTGCCGCCGCCGGCATCAATGGCCTTGACCCTTGCCGCGACGACTGGATCGCTCGGCACGGCGAACGGTAAGCGATCGATAATCACGCAACTCAGCTGTTCGCCTTGCACGTCGACACCCTGCCAGAACGACGATGTGCCGAAGAGCACGGCATTCGGAGTCAGCCGAAATTCTTCCAGCAGCGCTGATTTTGGAGCGTCTCCCTGCTTCAACATCGGATATTCCAAGAAGCCCAGCAGCCGGTCGTAAATTTCGTTCAGCTGCGCGTAGCTGGTGAAGAGGACGAACGCGCGTCCGCGAGTAATTTCGAGCAATCGGCGAATGACACCGCTTGCTTCGGTTGCAAATTGGGGAGTACGCGGGTCAGGAAGATTGGGCGGCACGTAGAAGATCGCCTGGGTTTCGTAATCGAAATGCGAGGCGACGACCAATTCGCGGGCGTGGTCGAGGCCGAGACGCTGGCGGATGTACTCGAAGCCGCCGCCGACGGCTAGCGTGGCCGAGGTCAGCACTGACGATTCGAACTTCGACCACAGGCACTCGCGGAGAATCTGGCCGACTTCGATTGGGGTGGCCTGCAGAAAAACATTTGTGCGGCGCGCGAGGCGTCCGTCGGGGGCTGAAGCCCCATTTTCAAACGAACTGGCTGCGGCGCGGCTGAAGCCGCCTCCTTTCAAAGGCGATCCCGCGTTCGAAGCCGATCCGGCATTCAGGGCCGACTCTGGGTTCACAACTGGCCGGGCGGGGACGCCCGGCGCTCCACGAAATGCTCTGCGCTCGATCCAGAAGACCGTGTTCGGATCTTCGTTCTCCATTACGAATCTAAGCTGCACTTGCAACTGCTGGGCTCGGCGCGCCAGGGTGAAGACCTCCTCCGGTTTCTGTGGAAGCTGCTCCAGTTCTGCGGCCAGCCGCAAAAGCGATTGATTGAGCGCGAGAAACTCTTCGCCATTTTCTTCCAGAAACTCGCGGCGGGAGTCGAAGGCGAAGCGGCCCTCGTTCGGGGGCAGGAGCGAAAAGAAAAGTTGCGAACGTTCGCGCACGGACTGAATGGCTCCGGACATCTGCGGCGTGTAAAGTTTTTCGCGCTGCAGCAGGAGTTCGACGTCGCGAGCGAGTTCGTCCATCCGCAGGTTGCTCACCGAAATCCCAAAATAGTTGCCGGCGATGTCTTCGAGTTCGTGGGCCTCGTCGAAGATCACGGCTCCGCAGTCGGGAAGCACTCCGGCATCGGGCGCGCCTTCGGCTCCGAGTTTGATGAAGAGGTCCGCGAAAAACAGATGGTGATTGACGATGATGATGTCGCTCTCGGCCGCGCGGCGGCGCATCTCGGTGATAAAGCAGCGGTCATATTCCGTGCATTTCTGGCCCAGACAGGCATCGGCACGGGCGTCGAGCTTGTGCCAGAGAGCGCTGGTCTCGGGGAGTTCGGCCAGTTCCGCGCGATCGCCGGTTTGCGTAGTCTTCTCCCATGCGGCTATGGCGCGATGGTGTTCGATCTCTTCGAGGCCGCTCAGGACGGGCTGTTCGGTGAGATCGATAAGCTTTTTGCGGCAGAGATAGTTATTGCGGCCCTTCATGTAGCAGACGCTCAGCTTGCGGTCTCGAGCGGGGAACAGGGCTCGCTCCAGGGCTGGGACATCTTTGAAAAAAAGCTGCTCCTGCAGGTTTTTTGTTCCGGTTGAAATGATGACGCGCTTGCCGGAGCGGATTACCGGCAACAAGTAAGCTAACGTTTTGCCGGTGCCGGTTCCAGCCTCGACGATCAGGTGGCGCTTCTCTTCGAGCGCCTCTTCTACGGCCTGGGCCATCTGCAACTGGCCACGGCGAAACTCGTAGGCGGGATGCGTTTTCGAGAGCAGGCCTCCGGGCGCGAAGAACTGGTAGAGCGAGAATCCCGCAGGCCGAGTTTCGGGAGGGGAGGCGGGATGAGATGACGGAGGCACGGAGTCTCTATAATAGCGGGATGCGCCTCGTAACTCATCATCCGCAGCGAGAAAAGACTTTGAGCAAGACGATACTTTGAGCAAGAAGCAGGCATCGCTCCCACTCATCGCCATTGTCGGACGCCCGAACGTCGGCAAATCCACGCTCTTCAACCATCTGACCGGGTCGCGGCGCGCGATTGTCGGAGACGAACCCGGCATTACGCGGGACCGCCTCTATGGCGAGGTTGAATGGCTTGGACATGCGTTTCGAATTGTGGATACGGGGGGCATCGTCCCCGAAGATAAAGATTTCATTCCGTCAGAGATTTTTCGTCAGGCCAAGGTCGCGTTCGAAGAAGCGGTCGCGATCGTGATGGTCGTCGATGCCCGCACAGAGATCGCGGGGCCGGATCGAGAGTTGGCGCGACTGCTGGCGCGCACCGGCAAGCCGCTCTTTCTTGCGGTCAACAAGATGGATTCGGACAAACAGGATTCTTTGCTTGGCGAATTTCATTCGCTGGGAATACGGAATTTGTTTCCGATTTCGGCTGAGCATGGACGCGGGATTGACGATTTGCTGGACGCCATCCTTAAGGTGCTGCCAGCGAGTGCAAAGGCAATCACAGAGGTCACGAAGGACACGGAGGAAAGCACGGAGGAGACTCCCGACGAGGGGCATGAAATCAGGGTCGCCATCATCGGCCATCCCAATGTCGGCAAGTCTACTTTGTTGAATCAGCTCACGGGCAAGGAACGTGCCATCGTTTCGCCTATCGCGGGAACCACGCGCGATTCCATCGACGAGCTCATTCAATACAAAGGGCGCAAGATTCGCTTTGTCGATACGGCTGGCATCCGGCGCAAGGGCAAGACGCGGCTGATGGCGGAGAAGCTTTCAGTGGTGATGGCGCGCAAGAATATCGAAGACGCCGACATCGTGCTCTTCATGGTCGACGCGACCGAAGGCGCCAGCGGACTGGATGCGAATATTGCCGGTTATGCGCACGAGAGCGGGCGTTCGGTGATTATCCTGGTGAACAAGTGGGATCTGGTGGCGAGCGGGGAGAAGCGCGCCATCAGCCAGTCGCGAACGTCTCGGATACAGGATGCCAAGCGTCCGCAGGACCGCGCGCTGTACGAAGAGCGGTTGCGCTATGGGCTTAAGTTTTTGAGTTACGCTCCGGTCCTGTTTCTTTCAGCGCATACGGGCAAGGGGACGGAAAAGATTCTCCCGCTCATCGAGGATGTGGCCGCCGAGCGCCGCAAGCGCATCACCACCGGCGAGATGAACCGCTTCCTGAAGACTGTTGATTTCGAACGCGCTTCGGTGCCGGTGAGCAAGCGCGTGAGAATCCTTTATATGACGCAGGCGGGAGTGGCGCCGCCGACGTTTGTTCTTTTCACCGACCGCGCGGTGAAGCTGCACTTTTCCTATCAGCGCTTTCTTGAGAATCAGATTCGGGCGGCGTTTGGTTTTATCGGTTCGCCCATCTGGATTAAGAACCGGGCGCGAGACTAGAACCTGAACCCAACTTATCTTTAGCGCAACCGGCTGACTTGTTGAAACCAGCGCAGTGGTGCTACGTCGAATTCGACGGATGACGCGATTCAGCACTGACCCTGGGTGGCCCGCGGGGCTACAACCACGGGTATCTACAGCCACGACGCGGTCGGCAATAGGCTATCGTCACTTGGCGTGAGCCTTATAACTACAATCCGATTCCGGCAAACAAATCCAGAGGGGCTCGCTACGCGGCACGACATTCGCCGAACTCGCTCGTTGTGCAATCCCGGCGCGCTGGACTTGATCATTGTTATCGTTCTTCTAGCCTGCGTTGGACTGGCCGGTTGCGGCGGAACTGCGTCGAGCTCACCCTCTGGCAAAGTGTCCGTGCCGACGATCACTTCCTTTACCGCGAACCCGACGAGCATAAACAGCGGTGCCAGCAGCACATTGAGCTGGACGGGAGCAGGCGCGACGAGTGTTGCTATTACGCCGGGGACATTCACCTCCACA
>Ga0302326_10012068_pt1 | contig 18496 bp, 21 predicted proteins | sample Palsa_T0_3_FD_202264 | JGI IMG/M metagenome (GOLD analysis project Ga0302326, IMG submission 202264) | Peat permafrost microbial communities from Stordalen Mire near Abisko, Sweden - Palsa_T0_3 | ecosystem: Environmental > Terrestrial > Soil > Palsa > Peat permafrost | place: Sweden: Abisko...
GCTGGGCGTCCACGGCCATCGCCGGGATTTTCACGGTTCTGAACCTGATGTTCCTCTGGTTCCTGCCACTGTTCCCCGCCGAACCGAAACTGGGTCCGGTGTATCACCATGTGACCAGCTTCATCCCGCCGCCCTTTCCCTTGCTGGTCATCGTACCCGCCCTGGCCATTGACCTGCTCCGCCAAAAGGCGCCAAATTTGGGCCTCTGGCGACGTTCGGCGGCGTTGGGCGCCGTGTTTCTGGGAAGCTTCGTGGCGGTGCAGTGGCCTTTCGCCGATTTCCTGCAGTCGCCCGCGGCGCGCAACTGGTTCTTTGGAACGCAATACTTCCCCTTCTTCGTTCCGCTTACGGACAATTGGGTGCGATACGTCTTCACACCGGTGGAAAGCAGCGCGTCCGAGTTCTGGTGGCGGATGGCGCTGGCGCTGGCCGTCGCCATGCTGAGCGCCCGCGCGGGCCTGTCGCTGGGCGGCTGGATGCGGCGCGTGCGCCGGTAGCCTTGCAATCGGCTGCGCCTCGTGTTACTGCATTGTTCGGAGGAATATCCATGACTGCAAAGGCTAACCGAAGGGTGGCTGTTTGGGTCCTCCTTTCAGCTAACCTGATCCTGTTGTCCTGCTCGGGTACTAACGCGCCTGAGCCGGGCACTCCCGCGTTCTACTGGGCCGCCGCCAAGGAGACCTACGCTACAGGCGACTTTCAAAAGACGGTGGAGCATCTGGGCAACATCGTTTCCGGACAAAACGAATTCGTGGCGCGCGCCCAACCGTGGCTGCTGGTGTTGACTTCCGGCATGGCGCAGGGCTACATGGATCTGGCCGAGTCGTTTGACGCCGGCGGCCACGCCAATCGCGGGCAGACCACGAATTTTCATCGTCAGGTGAACACTTACCGCGGCGCCGCCAACACGCTGGCCCTGCAGTTTGCCGATAACTTCTCGAAATTTCAGAACAAGGACGAGTATGTCACGTTGGCCTTCGCCTATCCCACCGGGAGCCCTACCGAAGTCGTGCTGCTGAACAAAGTCGCCGGCGGCGCGTGGCTCACAGATGCCGAGCTGGAAGCTGCCCAAAAGCGGGCCATCGAGCACGCCGTGGTGTTAGCCGCGTGCCGCGCCGCGGGCGCCAAGAACGATCCTGCCAAGGCCCTGGATCTGCTCAAAACCGGCGATGCCAAGGTGCCTCGCGCTACATTCATTCAGGCCATGGCGGCCGCACTGTTTGAAGAGTCGCAACTCTACTCGCACAACAAACTGGATCAGCCCGACAAGATGACGATCTTCTGCAGCCGCGCGGAGGAGGCGTTGAAACAGGTGCCTGCTTCTAAAGAAAGCGGAGACTTGGAAAAGAAGATACAGGCGGCCATGAAGAAAGCCAAGGCGTAGGCCTAGCTGCCGCACTCGCCCGGCGCGGGTTTGCAAAGGCGGAAACAAATCAGATGGCCGCTTTCCGCGAGCACCTGGTGACTGAGTTGCTCGGCTACGTAAGCGCGGTATGCGTTCTTATCCAGCACGAAAACACGCGCACGCCTGTTGCGCAACGCCCCTATCAAATCCTGTTGGCTGAATAACCGGATAAGAAAACGGTCGCCGTACCACTGCATCTGATTGTCTTCATCGAATCGCGGCTCGCCGTCGTCGTAAAATGCCACCCGTTCCCCGGCGGAAGTGGCGGCGGTGGCTGCCCTGGCGATCGGCCGGATCTCGGCGGCCTCGAAATGCGTGCGCGGGAAGGCGGCCACGACTAACACGCTCAAAGCCAGCACGGGCGTCGCGACACGCAGGCCTACACGCAGACAGCGGGACGGTACGAACTGCTGGATGCCCAGCGCCGCAAGTATGGAAAAAGCCGGATAAGCCGGAAGCATATATCGCAGCACGCGGCTGCGGGCGGTCGCACACAAAATGAAGATCATTGCCACCCACAGGATCAGCAGCCACAGCCTGCGGTCCCGGCCGCGAACGACTACCACGATTCCGGCAATCGTCGCCGGCAGCCACGGCCAGTATGACTTGGCCAACATCCAGGCATACTCGATCGCGCCAGTGTACCGGCGCCATGCGGGAGACAACGACCCATAGACCTCGTTCCGCAGCCAGGTGGAGTGTACTGTCAGGAACCACGCGCCGAACAGGTGAATCAGATAGGCATACCAGAGGGTCAGCGGCAGGTACGCCAGCACCAGCGCGGGAATCGCATAGCGAAGCGGCGGCCGGCGGCGCGTCACGATGAGGTGCAGCACGAATACGGCGGGCAGAGCGAGGCCCATCATGCTGCGCGTCAACTGTGCTAGCGCCGTGCAGGCGCCGACGGCCAGGTACCAGCGCGGGTCGTCTTCCGTCAGCGACCAGGCGCACACCGCGCACAGCACAAAGAACGTGAACGGCACGTCGGTCATGCCGCGCGCCATGTACTTGAGAAAGTAGAGGGTGGCCGCCATGACGAACATGGCCAACACGGCCGTCGTGGAGTCGCCCGTCAGTTTGCGCGCCAGCCAGTAAACCAACAGAATTGTGCCGAGCCCGCACAGGGCCGAGGGCAATCGGGCGACCCCGTCGGAGAAACCGAAAACCTTGAACAGTGAGGCCTCCATCCACTCGATCAGGGGTGGATTCTCTAATGCAGGCTCCCCGTTGCTGTGCAGCACGAGCCAATCGCCAGTGCGCAGAATGTCCTTCGCGATGTGGGCGTACTGTGCATCGTCGTAGCCTGTGAGGTCTCCAGTGCGGAGGGGCGCAATAGCAAGGATGGCGGAGAGAATTGCCAGAATCCAGAAGTACCGGCGGGTGTTCAACGGCTCAGTATATCGCGGGGTGCCGGGGGTCGAATTCCGGGCATTACTTCAGAAGGTCCTCCAAGGTTGGCGCGTCGAGTACCCGTTCACTCAGATCTTCCAACTCGGATGTCGACAGGGAGGCCAGCTTTTCGCCGGCCCAATTCGGCAATGCGCCAAAGCGCCGTTCGATCAGGCGCGTGATGATGGCCAAGTCACTTCCTGGCGGCCCTCCTGGCGGCCCTCCGCCAAGCCTCTCCTGAACGCGGGGCCCAAAAACTCGCTTTCCAGCATATCGATCTCAATTGGCATCGTTCGCGTCTCCTCCCGGGTGTTACTTCAGAAGGTCCTCCAAGGTTGGCGCGTCGAGTACCCGTTCACTCAGATCTTCCAACTCGGATGTCGACAGGGCGGCCAGCTTTTCGCCGGCCCAACTCGGCAATGCGCCAAAGCGACGTTCGATCAGGCGCGTGATGATGGCCAAGTCACCTTCCTGGCGGCCTTCCTGGCGGCCCTCCGCCAAGCCTCTCCTGAACGCGGGGCCCAAAAACTCGCTTTCCAGCATATCGATCTCAATAGGCATTGTTCGCGTCTCCTCCTCGACGGCTCCCGCCAAGTGTCGTAACTCGGCCAGGATTCGCAACTGACCCAGCGCGGTTTCCCGTGCTCCCGCCGCCAAGCCTGCGATTCTCCGGGAAACCATCCGGACCGCTTCTTTATGGTCCCGCAAATGCGCCAGGATCGCAATTACATTGTCCCCGATCTCCTCGCTTTCCAGCAGGCTGTCTCCATCCAAACTGCGAATGTCGATCAGCCGGTACCGGAACCACGCATCGGGCCCGCGCAGTTCATTGTCCATTCGCAAAGGCGCTTGGCCGACGTACAACAGCACCTGCCGCGGGAACTGTCCGAGCAACCGGTACACGCCGAGACTGTATTCGGCCATCCGCAGGGGCATGGCCGCGTCGTTGGTGCTTTGCAGTTCCAGGTGGAAGAGATCGCCTTCGATGGTTTCGCCTAGCAGATCCAATCGAAGGTTCTGCACTTTGGGCAGTTCGACGCTCAGCCACTTCCCGACGGTCGAACCGGTCAACTCACGCAATAGCCTGCTAGCCTGCCCATGCAAGAGCTGCTTTAAGGTGACGTCGTATTTCTGCATGCTCCCGCATCAGGCTTCCGAAAGCGCCGCCACCAGCGCGCCTTTGGCGGTACTGGTCAACGGATCCGCGGCCAGCCGGATATCCGACAATGGCACGGCGAATTCGCCCTCCTGCAGGATCTTCTCGAAGCGCTCGCGGAAGCCCTTGGGCAGCGCACTGCCGCCGCTCAGCACCAGCGGAATGGGGCGGACCACCTTCGGAGCGCGCCGGTTGGCCGCCGCAAATGCTTCCCGCATGCCTGCCACTACCGCGCGAATCATTTCGTCGTAATAGACGCCCAGCACCTGATGGAGCTTGTCCGGGAAGTGCCCGTTCAAAAAGAACGATTCCTCCTTCAGCGTGCGGATGCGATTAGCCAATTCGCCGCTGACCGAAGCCGCGCTGGCATCGATGAAGTCGCCCGCCTTCGGTATGCTGAAACTAAGCACGGGCACCGACAGATAGGCGAAGCAAACGTTGCAGAGCCCACCGCCGCAACTCACCCCGATGCCCGTGTAATTGGTGTCGGCCAGTTCGCTGTAAATCACCGCCAGCCCTTCGTTGATGCTGCTGGCTTCGCAGCCCATCTCCGTCAGAATTTGGCGCAGTGTGGCTTCGTGATAGGTGAGATCCTGCTCCGCGTCGAGTGGCGCCGCCGGCACCGTGAAGCACACCTTCTGCCCGCTGGGGACTTCGCCCAGCATGGAGCCGGCGATCTGCAGGATCAGCTTGAAGCTATCCGGCTCGCCGGCGTTCAACAAGCCGCGGGTCATGGGGCGGCGCAACTCCGTGTGCAGCAGGTCGGCGAATCGCTCCGATTCGTTGCCATGCACCACGATGGAGCCGCCTTCCACCACGTGCGGGACATGCTCCCGGCTTAAGGCGCTCTCCGTCATGCGCGAATGCGGAATGCTGACAAACGCATTCAGCTGCGATTCGCAGGCAAAACCCTGTTCTGCCTGCCGTGCGGTCACGATCCGGCTGGTGCCCACGTCCAGCCCGATCGGAGTGTTCCGGTTCTTGTCATTTTTGCTCATCGCCGATCTCCTCGAAAGCGCCCGTAAGGTGCAGCGCCGCCATTTTCGTCCGGTATTTCTTCTGTAGCAGCCGCGCGTATCCCGCCGACGAGAGACCTCGCGCCGCAGCCTGCTCCGCGACGGCTTCCTCTGCGAACGTTAAGCCCGCCCACGCGCGGCCGTCGGCGGCCCGCAGGAATGCCGCGTTATAACCGAATCCGAACAACAGGACGCACGCCACCGGCAGCCGGTAATTATCCGCCAGCCCCATCGCCTCAAACGGGAAGTGGGCCGCCCAGTCGGTGTGATAACCAATCTGCATGTTGCGTGGATTCACGGACACCTGCGCGTGCGTCACGCAGTTTTCCGGGGGTATGCGATAGCGGCTGCGCAGCATATCCGTGAGCGCCCGTCCCGCCCGGATCTGGGCCTCATCCAGTGCAGCTTCTTGTCCCGCTTCGGTGCGGGCTTCGTATGCAATGCCCAGAAACGCCGCGTTCAGATTGCAGTACACCCACTGCCGGTCGGCCCAAACGGAATGGCCCGCATGATAGGCTGTATCGCTTTCAGCCACCACCCGATAGACCCGGCCAAAACGGTCGACAACGAAGTGATAGGACTGCCGGCGGCGCACATAATCGAGCAGGGCCTCATCGATACGCTGCAGGCGCGCGTTCTCTTCCGCCTCGAACGGCGCCAGGTCGCTCTCCGTGGCGTGGTAGACGATGCCCGCGGGATCCGTCCGCCGCTCAAACGCGTCCGACTCCATCCGGCCACGCTCGAACACACCGTACCAACGGCGGTGCGTCTCAGTGGCGTACCGGTTCTCGATACGCAAGCCGTTACTATACGAGTCGTGATCTCCGGCGGCTTCAACTATCCACACCTCCGGCGGCGGTTCGGTCTGTAGGTTCACCGCCGCCGGCGCCAGCACGGCCTCTCTCGCAGGAATGAGAGGGATCAGCAGCAACGCCAGCCCGCAAGCCACGCGCGTCCATCGGCCGAAGCGTTTGCCGCCATCGCTCCCCGTCACTCCGCGCAGATACGCCAGCCGGCAGAGTGGGTCGGCGATACGCCGGGCACGCCATTCGATCACCGTCGCGCGAGCCAGCCCCGGAACTTTGGCCGAGCCGCTCATCACTTGTGCTTACGGATAAGGGTGGGATCGCCACGGGTTTTTTCTCAACAGGGTGTCACTTTGCAAATTATCTGGCGTAAGACTTTGCACGCTATTTGGCGTAAGCCCGCGCCAGCAGTCGCGAGACGGTGGCGGGGTGGACTTTGAATAGGCGGGCAGCGTCGGCTGCCGTCTTGCGGCCTTTTGAAACCATTTTCCTGATCTCGGACTGTTGTTGAGGCGTCAGCTTTGGGCGGCGTCCGCCGATGCGTCCTTCCCGGCGAGCAGAATCCAGACCCGCCTTCGTCCGCTCCCGCAGCATGGCCCTTTCGAATTCGGCAAATGCACCGACCATCTGCATCATCATTCTTCCCGCCGGAGTGGTCGTGTCGATCGCTTCGGTCAGGCTGCGGAATCCCGCCCCAGAATCGCCGAGCCGCTCCATGATGGTGAGCACGTCGCGGAGGGAGCGAGACAGCCGGTCGAGTTTCCATACCACGAGCACGTCCCCTTTGCGGAGTTGATCGAGGAGCCGGTGGAGTTCAGGCCGGTCCCATCGTCCCCCCGAAGCCTTCTCGCGATAAATACGCTCACACCCGGCCGCCTTCAACGCCGCCACCTGCGTGGCGGTTTCTTGATCGTTGGTTGAGACTCGGGCGTAGCCTATGAGCATTGCAATAATCTATTGCCATTAGTTTATATTAAGCAATACCTTTTCGCAATGGAGTAATCCACAGAAAACGGGATTGTGGGATTCGTTGCAGAAACGAACGTTTGCGCGCGCGTGCTCAGACCGCTGTCCTGGAAAACCTCTTTGTGCCAGTACCGTGCCGTCCGGCCGGATCAGGGCTTAGTTGACCTTGAAAGCCGTGGCGCTTGCTGCCGTGCCACCCGGCGTGGTCACGTCGATCCTGCCGGTCACCGCGCCGGTTGGCACTGTGGCAGTAATCCCCGTGTCCGAATTCACCGTGAACGCCGCCGTGACGCCTCCGAATGTGACGCCGCTCGTCTGCGTAAAGCTTTGACCGCTGATGGTGACCGGCGTCCCCACGGGGCCTCTGCTCGGCGAGAATCCCGTGATCTTCGGCGTCACTCTGAATGCGCCCGCAGCCGTAGCCACGCCGCCGGTCGTGGTCACGGTGATCGACCCCGTCAGCGCGCCGGTGGGCACCGTGGCCGTGATCTCCGAATCGGAAACTACCGCGAACGCCGCCGGGACGCCACCGAATGTGACGCCGGTCGTCTGCGTGAGGCTCTGCCCGTTGATCGTCACAACCGTGCCGATTGCGCCGCGAGTGGGCGCAAAGCTGGAAACGGCGGGGAGCACCCGGTACGGCAAATTGCTCGATAGCGTCCCGCTGGGAGTCACCACCTGGACCGTGCCGGTGGTCGCGCCGGTTGGAACGGTGGTGGTGATTTCGGAAGCTGAAACGACTGTGAAGACAGCCGGAGTGCCGTTAAAGGTGACGCTGCTCGCGTGGGTCAGATTGTTGCCCAGGGTCTTGACGGACGCTCCCACCTTGCCGGAGGTAGTCTGAGTTTCCACAAATGGACCCAGGCCCATGGACAGGCTGAAGACGGTCCCCCAGTTGCTGGCCCCGCCCAAAGCGGTTGTCCCGTAAAAATCCCCATTAGTGGCCTGGACGAGCGGCGCATAAGGGTATTGGCCGTCCGGGCAACCGCTTTGGGAGCAGAAGCTGTACAGCGTCGTCAGCGTCCCGCTCGGCGTGATCTCGAAAACCGTCCCGCAGCCGGGGGAGGCACAAGCGGCCCCACCATAACCTGTTGTCCCGTAGAAGTTGCCGTCGGTGCCCTGGACCAGCCCAGCGTAAGGGTACGCGCCGTCCGCGTAGTCGAAGCTGTGCAGCGTGGTCAGCGTGCCACTCGCGGTGATTTCGAAGACCGTGCCATAGCTTGTCCCGCCATTGAGGGTTGTCCCGTAGAAGTCCCCATTGGACGAGCGCCCCAAAGGAGGGGCCTGCGCCGTCCGCCCCGTCGAAGCTGTGTAGCGTCGTCAGCGTCCCGCTCGGGGTGATTCTGAACACCGTCCCAGCGCCGTTAGCCCCGCCGTAGACGGTTGTCCCGTAGAGGTTGCCGTCGGTGCCCTGGACCAGCCCCGCCTCGGGCCCTCCTCCGTCCGTGCAGTTTGGTTGTGAGCAGAAGCTGTACAGAGTCGTTAGCGTGCCACCCGGCGTGATTCTGAAGACCGTGCCGTAGTCTCCATTCGCCCCGCCATCATACGTTGTCCCGTAGATGTCCCCATTTGTAGCCTGGACCAGCCCCGACTCGGGGTTGTTGCCGTCCGTGCAGTTTGTTTGTGAGCAGAACCAGTACAGCGTCGTTAGCGTACCACTCGGCGTGATTTTGAAGACCGTACCACCGGGGCCTCCTCCTCCCGTTGTCCCGTAGAAGTCCCCATTGGTGGCCTGGACCAGCCCAGCAAGGGGATCCGCGCCGTCCGCGCAGTTGCCTTTGGGGCAGAAGCTGTATAGCGTCGTCAGCGTCCCGCTCGGGGTAATTTTGAAAACCGTACCACCGTAGTTGGCCCCACCACCCTCCGTTGTCCCGTAGAGGTACCCATTGGTGGCCTGAACCAGCCACGGCGCGATATAAGGGTATTCGCCCTTCGTGCCACCGAAGCTGAACAGCGTGGTGAAAGTCTGCGCAGGCAGGGCAATCACCGACATTGCGATCAGGGCGAAGACGGCGCACGCCCTCTTCCCCCAGTTCAGTTTGCCAAACGCGTTAACGATTCGTTTCATCGATGCGCTCCCTTTGTGGACGGGCGGGTTCGCCAATCTAGCCTCGCAACCGTGAATTATCTCACAATGGTAGAGATACCGGCGGGCGGAAGCTGGAGGCGCGCGCCGTTAGGTTTGCCCAATGACCAAGCTCTCCCGAGCCGCCTCGACGGCTTCCTTGGTTACTGCTTGCAGGGCGTTGATTTCGAGAATTCGTTCAATTTGAGTGAGCAGACGGTTCAGCAGCCGGAAGTTGCCGCCCGCGATTCGGATGATGGCCGCCACTGTTTCTGCATCCAGCGGCTGCTGTGGAAGACAGAAGCCAGGTGGCGCCCAGCGCCGGTCCAACAATTCGCGAACCTCCGTGGCGGCCAAAGGCCGAAACTCGTGGACGAAGCCGATACGGGAGTAGAACTGCGGGTAGCGTGCCAGTTTTTTCTCAAGTCCAGGTATGCCGATCAGGATGACCCCAATCTCTCCGACATCGAAGATGGCGCGCACCTGTTCGAGGCTCGCCAGTCGAAGACGGTCCGCCTCGTCGATCAGGATGAGCGTGGTCGGGTCGCTGATTTTTAATTCCTTTTCTGAGTATTCCCTTGCAACTTGACCATACGTTGGCTGGGGTTCTGGAATCGGGCCGGAAAACCAGTCGTATTCGCACAGGATTTTTGCCTGGTGCTCATCATCCCGGCGGCGAATGCCGTCTAGTTCTCCGTCCTTCTCCTGTCGCAGCGGCCGTTTGGCCAAATCCCGGAGCGTGTCGCGGCAGCGTCTTATATCAGCCTGGACCGTGTTGGGCGCGTTGACAACGGAAGGCGTGTACAAGACCGTATCGAGGAGTGGATCTTCGGTTGGCCCCGAGCCCCAGCGGTCTGATTGCTTTACCTTTTCCCAACGGCTGTAGCCCCTGGCTGACAGGGTCTTGCCGACCCCCGGCGGTCCGTAGCACAGGCCGATGTATGCATAGCGGCGGCATGCTTCACAGAACTCCGTGAAGCGTCGGTGTTCCAGGGTTTCCACTATGGCCGAGCTAAGGTTGCTATTCGTTCCGGTATCGCTTGAGCGGGGGTACGGATGGCTTTGGCTTTGTTGTGGGCTTATCTCCTGCTTCTGGTGGCGCATCTTCTTTCTCCGTAATTTCCCCGCGTTTCATTTGGAGCAGTGTATCCACGGCAGCTTGCCGGTCCCGCAAGACACCGCGCAGCTCACGCCGACGCCGATTCCGGGCACGGAGAATCTCCCGAAGAGGAACGGTTGCGCCTGCCAGTTCTGCGCAGACGGCACGGCACAGGAACCGCTCGTTATGGAAGACGCGGATCTCAGCCATGTCTCGCGGATCGATCCGCAGCGTGACCGTTTCGCCAACGTACGCTGCCAGCGTCGTTGAGATGTACCGCAAGTTCTGGAAGTGAATTCCATCAACCCGTACCTGCCGTGCCTTGGCCACTTGAATCAACAGCAAGTCAAGTTGCTCCAGCGAGTCGGGCATTCGTGGAAGGAAGCCGTTCGCTTCCCAGCGTTCGACAGGCGGCATCTTTGTCTCCGTATTTTCGCGGCGGTGATACACGTCAAGCAGGAAGGCGCGGAACCTCGTCTCGAACTCCGCCAGAGTCAACGTTGGCTTTCCACGCACAACACCGCCAGCCGGAGCGTAGCCGTCCAACTCACATAAGAACATCTCGTTCACTGTCGAGAAGAACCGTTCGATGCGGCCACGGCCTCTCGGCTTTCCGGGAATGGAGAACACCAGCCGGATCTTCAAGTCCGCGCCCACCTGTTCCAAATGCTGGGACGTGAAATCGCTCCCATTGTCGGTGTAGAGAATGTCGGGGATGCCGCACACGATCCAGCGTGAGTCCTCTTTGCGCCAGATCGCCTGACGCAGCGCCAAAGACGTGCGCAGCGCGGATGGGTCTTCGAAAGAGAGGAAGTACCCAGCCACAGCGCGGCTGTAATCGTCGATCACGGTGGTGAGCCAGGGCTTGGCAACCTCGCCGTCCGGACGGATGAGCAGAATGTCGAGCGGGGTGTGGTCGGCCTGCCAGATCGCATTCGGTGCGTTCGCTTCGCGCCGATAGACCAGTTCGAAGGCGTTGCTGTACGCCTTCGTTCCTTCATGCGCGAGGGTTACGAGATCGGCCGGTAGCGCGGCGACGATACGATAGACGAGCCAATAGCTCGGCAGCTCTTCACCCAAATCTTGTGCCAAGCGCCGGGCTTGACGGCAGATTGTCGCAACCGGGAGCGGCGGCTTCTGTAGGGCGATCCCCTCGATGGCCTCTTTGAGCTTGGCTGAAATCTCGCGGTGCTGGCCGGTATCTGTACGCTTCTTTCGCGCGAGGGCGGTCAGGCCAAACCGCCGATACAGCGACACCCAACGCTGAGCGGTTCGGAACGGGATTTCCGCCGCTGCCGCGACCGCTTTCAACGGGCGGTCGTCCTCCAGATGCGGTTGAAGCAGACGGAACCGATTAAGGGCGAGCTCTCGGGCCCCCTTCCGTGAGCCCGGCCAGTTGGTCCATACTCGAAGAGTACGCCAAATAGCACGCAAACTTCTACGCCAAATAATTTGCAAAGTGACAACAGGGGATGAAGACAAAAAATGCGTGGGCAGGTAGAATTCCTGCCCACGTTTGGGAAGGAAAGACTACTTCTGGGGCGGGTTGGTGGGAGTGCTGGTGCTGCTACCCGTCGTCTTTTTGGTGCTGTGTTTCTTGTTGCCCTTCTTGGCCGGCTTTGCCGGAGTGGTGCTCTTCTGGTCGGGCGCCGGCTGGCTAGGGGCCGGGGCCTGGGCAAACGTCAGCGGCAAAGTGGCCGCGGCGAAAACGATCGCGAGTAAACTCTTTTTCATGTGGATCTCTCCTTGAGGGATTTATTTATCCCGTCAACTCCATATTGAGGCCGCGCACGAATTTATACGATAGACTCGAAAGGCTAACTTGCAGCCGAAAAAAGGGCTGGAACCGTCAAACAATAGCCCCGGTCAGGGCCTCCGATTAGCCCCGATACGGGATATCCGGCGTATCCGCCCAAGCGCCATCATGGAGTTGGAGGACCGTGAAGGAATATTCATCCGCGCCGGGCCGCGAGGCCACGCACCGCCGCCTGCTGCGTGTTTTGATCGCCGGATTCAGCCTGGTCATCTTCCTGCTGCTGGCCGGCGCCTTCATCGGCATTGGCAATATCAACAGTATTAAGGAGAACGCCGGGCGGCTGGTGGGCGAGCAGCAGGCCACCAATCGGCTGCTCGAAGAGGTGCACCGCCAGCAGGCCAGCTTGAGCGAAGTCTTCTCCATCCTGGCGCGCGATCCGGATTCGGTCGATGACGGCAAAATCCTGTCGCAGTTGGATGAAGCCAATCGGAATATAGACCGTATCGTGGCGGTGGGCGCACAGACGCCCCAAAAGCGTCTATACGATCAGCTCCGGCAGACTTCCGCCGCGTTTTCAGCCGAAGTGCGGCGGCTGCTGGATGTGGAGGAGCCTGAAACGTTCTCCTCCCAGGACCTGTTCCGCGAGCACGAAGCCTTCATCTCGGTGGTCGCCAAACTCATCGAGTCCAGTTACCGGAGAGCCGTCGCGGCGCAGAATCAGATCGACCGCCGCTCCGAAAGTCTGGTCAAGCAATCGGCGGCGTTCCTGGCCGCATTTCTCACGCTCGCCCTGCTCTGCACGGTGCTGACCGTGCGCCTGAGCGCCCGCCTGCTGCACCAGATGGAGTGGCAGGAGAGCGAATTAGGGCGCGTATCGTGGCACATGTTGGAAGACCAGGAGAGCACGGCGCGGCGTTTCTCGCACGAATTGCACGACGAACTGGGGCAGTCGCTGACCGCGCTCAAGGCCAACCTGGCGGCGCTCGGCGGGGAGGGTGCACCCGATGCATCCCGATTGCAAGACTGCCTGCGCCTGGTGGACGAATCCATCGGCAATGTGCGGCAAATGTCGCATCTGCTTCGGCCTACCATCCTGGACGATTTCGGTCTGGAAGCCGGTCTGCGCTGGCTATGCGAAGGCTTCACGCACCGTACCGGCATTCAAACGGAATTCAAGTCCACCGTTACCGGACGCCTGCCCGATGAAACCGAGACGCACCTGTTCCGGCTGTCGCAGGAAGCCCTGACCAATGTGGCGCGCCATTCCGGCGCTCGCCACGCAGTGGTCGCGCTCGATTCGCAGGGCAGCGAGGTGTGCCTTTCCATTCGCGACGACGGGCGCGGCTTGCCGCCCGCTGGCGCCGCACAGGGCGGCATGGGTATGATCGGGATGCGTGCCCGTGCGCGCAGTTTGGGCGGCGACCTGACCGTTCACTCCAAGGAAGGACAAGGCGTCGAAATCGAAGTCCGCGTGCCGGCGGGCGGCACTGACCATGAGAGAAAAGATCCATATCCTGCTGGCTGACGATCACGCGGTGGTGCGGCAAGGGTTCAAGATGATCCTGGCCGCGCAGCCCGACATGGAGATTGTGGGCGAGGCCGGCAACGGCCGCGAAGCCCTCGACCTGGCCGGCCAGTTGCAACCCGACGTGATTGTGATGGACGTCGCCATGCCTGAATTGAACGGCATCGAGGCTACCCGCCGGGTGGCCGATCTGTCGCCGCGCACGCGCGTGCTGGCGCTGAGCATGCACAAGGACTCCGTGTATGTGCGCGAGATTCTGCGCGCCGGGGCGCGCGGTTACTTGTTGAAAGATTCCATCGCCAGCGACCTGCTGGCCGCCGTGCGCGCGGTGGCCCGCGGCGAAGGCTATCTCAGCCCCGGCGTTTCCGACGCCGTGCTCAACGACTACCGCCGCCACGTGACGGACCCCATCGATCTGCTCTCCAGCCGCGAGCGTGAAGTGCTGCAAATGATCGCCGAAGGCAAGACCAACAAGGAAATCGCCACGGTATTGAACCTGAGCGTGTACACGGTGGATGCGCACCGCGGCCGCATCATGGAGAAGCTCAATCTGCACAGCGCCACCGATCTGGTGCGCTTTGCGGTGCGGGCCGGGCTGGTGGATTGACTAGGGTAGGATAGATAGAGCAATGGCGCTTGCGACTAACCCCATTACGGCTGCCGAACGGGCCAGGCGCACCCGGATCTACGAAGAGGCCCTTGCCTCAGTCCGCCTGGAAGGGTTCGAACTCGACGAGCAGGCCAAGGCGCTGTACCAGCGTTACATTCTGGGGGAGTTGACCCTAGCCGAAGTAGGGAGCGCCATCGATGAGCTCGACGACCGGGAGTTCGGACCCGTATCTCTACCCAGGCACAAACGTCCTCAAAAATCTGCGCGGTCTCACTGACGCGGAACAACTGGAACGCTTTGAGGCCCGCGGAACACATCGGCGCATCGGCGAACTGATCGAGACCCCGCTTGCGGGAGCATTTGATATCGCTCATCTGAAGGGTACTAACCGGTACATCTTTCAGGACGTGTATGAGTGGGCGGACAGTTCCGGCCGGTGAACATTTCTAAAGGCGGGCATCTGTTCGGTGATGCGGCTTTCCTCGAGCCAGCGCTGCGCGAGGTCCTCGCCAAACTAGCGAACGAGAATTATCTGGCGGGACTCGAGCCCACCAACTTCGCCGGCCGGGCTGCGCATTACCTTGGCGAACTGAATGCCGCGCATCCGTTTCGCGAGGGCAACGGGAGAACGCAACGCGAATTCATTCGTGAGCTTGGCCTGAGGGCCAGGCATTATATCGACTGGAGAGCCACAACGCCGCAGGCGATGATCGAAGCGTCGCGCTTGAGCCATATCCGCGGCGACGCATCTCTGCTGGCCGGTGTTATTCGTCAGTGCCTCCGCGCACCGGCCCGCTAATCGACCTCGCACTCCTTATGGCAGCGCTGCCCGCCTTGGCCGCGCCGGCCGACGACTACCGCCCCATGGTCGCCGCCGAAGCGCCGGCAGCCGCGAGCGTGAAGTGCTGCAAGATGATCGCCGAAGGCAAGACCAACAAGGAAATCGCCACGGTGCTGAACCTGAGCGTGTACACGGTGGATGCGCACCGCGGCCGCATCATGGAGAAGCTCAATCTGCACAGCGCCACCAATTTGGTGCGTTTTGCGGTGCGGGCCGGGCTGGTGGATTGACCGCCTGAACCCGGCGCCACCTCATGCGGGAACAAATTTCCGTGCCAGCCACGTCCTGGCCGCGATCAAATCGTCCTGCCCGAGTTCGTGCCCGCCCGCGTGCCAGTGCACTTCCACCTCGGCGCCGAAGCTCTCCAACATTTGCGGAAGCCGCTCGGTGTCCGGCCGCGGAACGATAGGGTCGCGCCGGCCGGGTCCGAGGAAGACGGGAATGCGGCGAAGATCGGGCCCCACGTCCGGTGTGAAAGGGACCATGGCGCGGAACAGAACGGCTCCGGAAAGCAGGTGCGGATGCAACAGCAGAAGGCCGGCTGCAATATTCGCGCCATTCGAATAGCCCACCGCCACGATCTTGTTTTTCCGCACCCCGTATTGTTCGATTGCGGCCCGCACGAAGTCGTTCAGTTCATGGGTCCGGAATTTCAGATCCTCCACGTCGAAAACGCCTTCGGCGAAGCGCCGGAAAAAGCGCGGCATGCCGTTTTCCAGTACCCGCCCTCTGGGGCTCAGCAGCGCGGCCCCCGGAAGCAACTCTTTGCCGAGGGACACCAGATCGTGCTCGTCTCCGCCGGTGCCGTGCAGCAGCAGAAGCGTTAACCCGTCGCCGGGGGCCGTGGCGGGGACGAATTCATGCGCGAAAGTCGGGTCCGGTGCGGGCATGTTCAGCTTTCCTTTCCGCCCGGCACATTCACTTTGGGCAAGATGCGCTCCAGTTCCGCGCGGGATGGCTCCAGCCAGGCCGGCAACACCAGATGCGAGCCCAGTCGGTCCGCGGGCTCATCGATGGCGAAGCCCGGCGGGTCGGTGGCGATCTCAAACAGCACGCCCCCGGGCTCGCGGAAATAAATCGAATGGAAATATTTTCGATCGATGACCGGTGTCACATTATACTGCCGCGAACTGAGCGCCGCGCGCCACTGCAACTGCTGTGCATCGGTCGCCGTGCGCCATGCGACATGGTGCACGGTCCCCACGGCCACCCGTCCGGCCCGTCCCGCCGGCGTACAGAGCAGGTCCACAATGGTTCCGGTTCCGCCGGCGGATGCCGCGTAACGAAACCGATTGCCCTGGCTTTGGATCAACCGGAAGCCCATCGTTTCGGTGAGCAGCGCGGCTGTCCGGTCATAGCCCTCTTCGCAAAGGGTCACGTGGTGAAAACCGCGAACGCCAAACTCCACGGGCACGGGGCCGTGATCCCAGGCCCTGTCGGGATTGGCATCCGGCACGCTCACTAACTCCAACTGCAAACCGTCCGGATCGGTGAAGGCAAGGCTCGGCTCATCGACGACCGAGCGGCTCTCCTTGCACTCGATGCGATGCTCCTGAAATCGTCGCTGCCAGTAATTGAGCGCCCCCTCCGGAACGGCGAACGCGGTCACCGTGGCTTGTCCGGTGCCGATGCGGCCGCGCGGGGCGCCGGGCCACGGAAAAAACGTCAAGATGGTTCCCGGATGCCCCTGCCCGTCTCCGTAGTAGAGATGATACGTGCCCGGATCGTCAAAATTCACCGTCAGCTTGACCAGGCGCAAGCCCAGAACGCCCGCATAGAAATCGATGTTGGCCTGCGGTTCGCCGGCGATGGCGGTTACGTGATGGATGCCAGGAATCTCCGTCATATCGGCCCCCTTTCCAGGCTGCCGCGGTCCCATTTGCCCAGGCTCGCGCCGGCCTCGTAAGTGCTCTGCACAAAATCGAGCAACGCGGCGCGCGGCGATGCCGCTTGTCGCACGTCGTCGTATTTTACGATGAACTCTCGCAGCCCAGTGTCATAGAAGGCTGCCGCGGGCAGCACCGGGTATGCCGAATAGCCTTCCGGCTCGGGCGATGTGTAGGAGTAGAACACCGGACCCGATATGCCGGCGATGCCGGGCCAGAATCCGGCGCTGCTGCATTCGTGCGAATATGCTTCCCGGGTAATCGCGTCCGCCCCTTCGCGTTCCGGTGCGCGGCGTCCGGAGAAACGCGTGGCAGCCAGATCGAAACTGCCCCAGAAGAAATGCACGGGACTGGCCTTCCCGATAAACCTGCCGCGAAACCTTTTCAGGACGGCATCGGATTGCAGCAGGATGCGATGGAACCTGTTGACCGATTCCGGATCGTAGGACGCGTGCTGTTGGTCGTCGGGGAAGGGGATGGGATTGGCAATCTCCACCGGCTTCGGCCAGATCTTGACCTCGATTCCCTGCTCGTGCAGCGTCGCCATGACTTCGCGGTAGAAATCCGCGACCGGACGCGCATACAGCTTCACGGATTTTGTCGGCTGGCCGGTCTGGCGGATCGCCAGTTCGCGATCGCAGAAATCGAACTCCATCTCGAATGCGTGCGGGCCGTAGGGGATCGCCGAGGTGGTTAGCCCGCGCGCGCTCACGTACAGCGGAACCTCCCACCAGTGGTTCACGTACGGGCTGAGGGCCAGCCGCACCTTGCCGGCGATTTGGGTCCACATGTGCAGCGTGGCGCGCGTGGGCTCCCATTCGTCGATCGGTAGAGCGGGCCAGGAAATGTCGGGGGTAACGTTGTCCATAGCTCTTATCAGCGTACAGGGAAATCGACGCCCCGGAATATCGAGGCTAGGGTTCAGCTTGGTTCAGCATGGTTCAGCAAAGCTCGATGAACTCTTCAACGGTAATACCCGCTTCGTTCAAGATCCGGAGAGTCCCAGGACGGACTTGCTTATGCTCCGGTACAACCACGCGCGCATATGTTCCGGTTCAGATGGAAATGGAGACAGCGTTCCCCCATTAAGATAATGGAGCGAACGCATGAAGAAGCAACGGAAGCACTATACGCCGGAAGAGAAAGTCGCCATCCTGAGGCGGCATTTCAGGGAGGATCTATTGTTCCACCTCCCAAGTAGCGCGTAATCCAGGAACTTCGCTGCGTACGCGTCCTCGATCCCGTACCGATGAAATCGAACTGCGTCGTCTTTTTGAGACGATTCTGGACTGCTCACTTCAGTGCGGATCGACGACCCGAGGTTTGTCAACTTGTCTAGCCGAACGCCCATTTATTGTGCGTCAGCACCATCCGGGCCACACTCGTGCGGGTGCTAAATGTGCGCCAGAAAGCGCGTTTCGATCGCGGTCGCCACTATGAATGACGTACGTGCGGCGCAAACATTCTCATGCTACGTTGCGGTACGAAGGACCATGTCTTACTCCTGCCGCAGAGCCGCCAATGGATCAATTCGGGACGCTCGCCTTGCCGGCGCATAGCCAGCGAGAATCGCGGCGCTTAGGAGGACGACACCGGCCAGCGCCAGAGTTCCCGGATCATTGGGTTGGGTCTCGAACAGAAACGATTTGACAAGCTGGGACGCGCTCAACACGGCAGGCACGCCGATCGCGAGTCCCACCGCCGCCAGGAGCAGAACACGGCGCAAGACCATCCATACCACGGCGCCGCGTTGCGCGCCCAGAGCCATACGGATTCCAATCTCGCCGACCTGCCGCGCGACGCTGTAGGACATCGTCCCGTAGAGTCCCACGCACGCGGTCAGGAGAGCCAGAACCGCGAAACCCGTGCATAGTTTCGCGAACGTGACTTCCCGGCTGATCGTCCGATCGATTTCCGCAGCCTGTGTGACCACGTTTGTGACGGGTATGCGTGAATCTGCCTCATGTACGATCTCA
>Ga0302326_10012069_pt1 | contig 18495 bp, 17 predicted proteins | sample Palsa_T0_3_FD_202264 | JGI IMG/M metagenome (GOLD analysis project Ga0302326, IMG submission 202264) | Peat permafrost microbial communities from Stordalen Mire near Abisko, Sweden - Palsa_T0_3 | ecosystem: Environmental > Terrestrial > Soil > Palsa > Peat permafrost | place: Sweden: Abisko...
CGAACGCGCCAGACGTCCCGGAGATGGACCCGTTGCTGCTGCTCTTGGCGCAGGCCGCCAGCATGGTGGCGCCCAGCAGGGCGGACACGGCGAGCACGGCTGACTGGCGGGCAAGTCTCATCGGCTTCCCTTGCTGTCGCTGGTGGGCTGGCCGCAGCTTAAAGACCTGCACGTAGCGTTCCCGGGCCGAAAACCGTCACAACTTGTTATCAATGTCGGGCCACCCCTGGTCACGGGGCCGTCACCGGGACCTGGCGCCGCACGGCAGACTGGGCCCATGCCGCCTGCCCCGCTTCCCGCCCCGCCGCCGGGGTCACGATCCGTGCGCGATGTGGCCGATGCCTACGTCGCCTCACTGGCCGAGCTCAATCCGCTGATCGCCACCCGGCTCGGCCTGCGTCCGGGCGAGGACCGCCTGCCCGACCTGTCGCCCGCCGGCCAGCAGGCCCTTGATGAGCTGGCCCGCTCGACGCTGGCCGCGCTGGATTCCGCCGAGCGCGAGGCCGGCCCCGTGGCCGGGGACGAGCGCCGCTGCGGCCGGCTGCTCCGCGAGCGCCTGGAATCCGGCCTGGCCATGAGCGAGACGGGGGAGTCGCTGCGCGCCGTCTCGAACATCTTCGGCCCCGTCCAGCAGGTCCGCGGCGTGTTCTTGATCATGCCGGCGGCCTCCGAGGACGACTGGGCGGTCATCGCCCGGCGGATGGCGCGGGTGCCGCAGGCCCTGGCCGGTTACCGTGCCTCGCTAGCCGAGGGCGCCCGCCGGGGCCTGCTCGCGGCGCCGCGGCAGATCCGTACCGTGGCCGGCCAGCTGGAGGAGTGGGCGGCGGCCGCCGGGGGCCGCGGCTGGTTCGCCGACTTCGCGTCCGGTGCGAACGTGTCCCCGGCGCTGCGGGCCGGCCTGGACGAGGCGGCCACGGGCGCCTCGTCGGCCGTGGACGGGCTGCGGCACTGGCTGGCCACTGAGTATCTGCGCCGCGCCGAGGGGACCGCGGACGGGGTCGGCGCCGAGCGCTACCGCGTCTGCGCCCGGCGCTGGACGGGCGCCGACCTCGACGCCCGCGACGCCTACGCCTGGGGCTGGTCGCAGTACCAGTCACTGCGGCAGGACATGCGGCGCGAGGCCCAGCACGTGCGGCCCGGCGCCTCCCCGTCCGAGGCCATGCGGCAGCTCGACTCCGATGGCGAGGCGGTCGACGGCGTCGAGCAGATCCGGCTGCGGCTGCAGCGGATGATGAACCAGGCCATCGCCGATCTCGACGGCACCCACTTCGACCTGGCCGCCCCGCTGAAGACCGTGGAGGCGCGCATCGCCCCGCCGGGCAGCGCCGCCGCCCCGTACTACACGCCGCCGTCACAGGACTTCTTCCGCCCCGGCCGGACCTGGCTGCCGACGCTGGGCCGGACCCGGTTCCCGCTCTGGAACCTGGTCAGCACCTGGTACCACGAGGGTGTCCCCGGTCACCACCTGCAGCTGGCGCAGTGGATGTACCTGTCGGAGCAGCTGTCCCTGTACCAGACCAGCGTCGGCGGGGTGAGCGCGTGCACCGAGGGCTGGGCGCTGTATGCCGAGCGGCTGATGGATGAGCTGGGCTACCTGTCCGCGCCCGGTGCCCGGCTCGGCTACCTGGACGCGCAGATGATCCGGGCCATCCGGGTCGTGATCGACATCGGCATGCACCTGGAGCTCGCGGTGCCCGGCGACTCGCCGCTGGGCGCGGGGGAGACGTGGACGCCGGATCTGGCCCGCGCGTTCTTCGCCGCACACAGCGGCCGTGACGGGGCGTTCATCGACAGCGAGATCGTGCGCTATCTCAGCGCACCGGGCCAGGCCATCAGCTACAAGCTGGGTGAGCGGGCCTGGCTGCGCGGGCGGGCGGCGGCCCGCGCCGCCCGGGGCGCGAGCTTCGACCTCAAGTCATGGCACATGGCGGCCCTGTCGCTGGGCTCGCTCGGGCTGGACGACCTCACCGACGAGCTGGCGTCGCTGTGATGGCGCTGACCGGGATGAATCCCTGGGTTTTATCAATTGGTCAGTTGGCGAAGCGGGCCGCGAGTTCGGCTATCCGGTTGGGCCGGTGCTCTGGGCGCATCCGGCCGGCGCGTTCTAGCAGGCTCATGCCGTGTAGTGCGCTCCAGAGCAGTTCGGTCGCCGTTCCGTCGTCGTCAGTGCCGAGTGCGGCGCCCAGTGCGTTGAAGCCGGAACGCAGTTCGGTCTCCGCGTCGTCTTGCGCAAAGCGCGCATCGATCGGCAGCTGGAACATCGCCTCGTAGAGCGACGGATGCGTCGCGGCGAAGTCCAGGTACACGTCCGCGACCGCTGCAACTGCCTGCGGGCCTGTCTTGCCTGCCATGGCCGCCTGTGTCGCCGCGGCCAGTTCCGCGAAGCCTGCGAGCGCCACCGTGCGCATGATCTCGGTCTTCCCGCCCGGGAAGTGACCGTAGAGCACGGGCTGTGTGTATCCGATCGCGTCGGCCAGGCGCCGCGACGTGACAGCCGTCCACCCGTCGGCCTCGGCTATGCCCCGGGCCGCGTCGAGGATCTGCTGCCTGCGCTCGGCCACGCGCTGCGCGCGGGTACCTGCCCTCGCCATGGTTCCTCCCCTTGCGTTCAGGCTCGCGATAACCTAGTCTAGCACTGCTAGAAATCTAGCACCGCTAGAAAGGGAGTGTCATGCTCGCCACGCTCGCTGTCATCACCGCAACCGTCGTCGGCGTCATGGTTGGCGTCGAGTTCGCCGTCGCGGTCTTCGTCGGCCCGATCCTGCGGCGGCTGCCCGTCGGGTCCTGGATTGAGGCCAGCGCCGATGGTTCCCGGGTGCTCGGCCGCGTGATGCCGTTCTGGTACATCGGGTCCCTGCTCCTCACGGCCGGGCTGGCCGCCGCCAAATGGGGCGGGCCGGCCGGTGACGCGGCCGTCGCGGCCGCGGCCCTGCTCGTCGTGAGCGTCGTCATGTCGGTCACCCTGCTCGTCCCGATCGCCAACCGCTCCGCTACGTGGACAGCCGACCACCACCCCGCCGACTGGCGCGAGCAGCACCAGCGCTGGGACCGGCTGCACTACGCACGGCTGGCGATCATCGTCGCGGGGTTCGTGCTGACGCTCGTCGCCGGGACAGTCGCCTGAACGTGGATCTGGACGGTCCTGACCGGGATGAATCCTGGTCAGTGGCCGTCCGGCAGGTACCAGTGATGCGGCGCGATCAGCCGGCGTGCCCCCTCGGGCCCCCAGGAGCCGGGGGAGTAGAGCTCCACCGGGGGCGGGTTCTCGATCAGCGGGGCAGAGATCTCCCATAGCCGCTCGATGCCGTCGGACCTGGTGAACAGCGACTGGTCGCCGAGCATCGCGTCCAGGATCAGGCGCTCATAACCCTCGAGCTCATGCGCCCGGACGAAAGAATCGGCATAACGGAAAATCATCTCGGCCTCACCCAGGCGCATGGCGGGGCCGGGTTCCTTGGCCAGGAAGCGCGCGGCGATCCAGCCCGGATCGTCAAAGTCGATGACCAGCTGATTGCCCCGGCCGTCGTGGGCGGCCCGGGCGTCGACCGGGAACATCCGCAGTGTCGGCTCCCTGAAAGTGACCGTGATCACCGACCGGCGCTGCGCGAGTGACTTGCCGGAGCGCAGGTAGAACGGGACGCCCGCCCAGCGCCAGTTGTCCACGTCCACCCGCAGGGCGGCGAACGTCTCGGTCTGGGAGGTGCGCGAGACACCGGGTTCGGCCCGGTAGCCGCGGTACTGGCCGCGCACCACGTGCGTGAGGTCGAGCGGCTGCATGGCCTCGAAGACCTTCTGCTTCTCGTCCCGCAGCGGCTTCGCGTTCAGCGAGGTCGGCGGCTCCATGGCCACGAAGCCCAGCACCTGGAACAGGTGCGTGACGATCATGTCCCGGAACGTGCCCGTCTTCTCGAAGAAGTCGGCGCGGCCCTCGATGCCGATCGTCTCGGGCACGTCGATCTGCACGTGGCTGATGTGGTCGCGGTGCCAGATGGGCTCGAGGAACCCGTTGGCGAAGCGCAGGGCCAGGATGTTGTCGACGGACTCCTTGCCCAGAAAGTGGTCGATCCGGAACACCTGGGACTCGTCGAAGACGCCATGGATGGTCTGGTTGAGCGCCTGGGCCGAGGCCAGGTCGGTGCCGAACGGCTTCTCAATGATCACGCGGGAGTTCGGCGTGGCCAGGCCCGAGGCGCCGAGCATCTCGACCACTGACACAAAGGCGGCCGGCGGCACGGCCAGGTGAAAGAGGCGGTGCGGGGTGCCGCCGATCTCCTTCTCGGCGGCCTGCACCGCCGCGACGAGCGGCGCCGGGTTTTCCGGGTCGGCCGCGGCGAAATGCAGCGCGGCCGCGAAGGCCTCCCACGCCTTGCCCGTCGGCTTCGAGGAACCGAATTCGCGGACGGCATCCTTGGCGTGCGTGACGAAATCGGCGTCACTCAGCGCGGACTGCGCCGGTGCGGAGCCGATGATCTGGTACTTCGGCGGCATCAGGCCCGCCTTGGCCAGATGGAAGGCTCCCGGGAGCAGCTTGCGCCGGGCCAGGTCCCCGGTGGCCCCGAACAGGACGATCACGTGGTTGCCGGGGGTGGCCGGGGCCATCTTCCGGCGCCGGGCCGATTTGGTGGGCTTCGCCGCCGGGCTCATGGCCGGGCCGCCGCATCCGCGAGCACCAGCGAGCGGGCCGCCTCGACCCGGCCCGCCGGGATCGACTCGTCGCCCGCGAGCAGCTGGCCGAGCGGCACCTGCTTGTCCGCGCCGGTCACCAGCCACAGGATCTGGCCGGCCCGGGCCAGGGCCGGGTAGGTCAGGGTCATCCGCTGGTGCCCCTGGTAGGGGCGGGTGACGGCGACCAGCCGGTCGCGCACGCCGAGCACCGGGTCGCCCGGCACCAGCGACGCGGTGTGCCCGTCCGGGCCCAGGCCGAGATGAACCAGGTCGAAGCGGTCCGGCAGCAGCGCGGCGTACCGGTCCGCCGCCGCGTCGAGGCCGGCGTCGTTCACCGGCATGGCGATCACCTCGGCCTTGGCCCCGCCCAGGCTTTCCCGCAGGTGGGTCAGGTTGCGGTCCGGGTCCCCGTCCGGGGCGACGCGCTCGTCCACCTGGAACAGGACAACGTGCTCCCACGGCACGTCCTCCCCGGCCAGCTCGGCGAACATGGCCCAGGGGGTGCGCCCGCCGCTCACCGCGAATGTGAACCGTCCCCGCTCCGCCACCGCGGCCCGGGCATGCCGGGCCACGTAAACGGCCGCGGCGTTCGCGACGGCCTCCGGAGTGGGCAGGATCTCGGTTTCGTGGTCCACGTCAGCTAGTCCGCCTTCTCGGCGTGGCCGCCGAATTCGCTGCGCATCGCGGAAAGGATCTTGTCGGCGTACTGGCCCAGCCCGCGCGACTCGAACCGCTCGATCAGCGCGGTCGTGATGACGGGCGCCGGTACGCCCTCATCAATGGCCGCGATGACCGTCCACCGGCCTTCGCCGGAGTCGGAGACGTGTCCCTCGAAGTCGTCGAGCTGCGGCGACCGGGCCAGTGCGTCAGCGGTCAGGTCGAGGAGCCACGACGCGACGACCGAGCCGCGACGCCAGACCTCAGCCACCTCGGGCACGTCGATGTCGTACTGGTAGTACTCGGGATCGCGCAGCGGAGTGGTCTCCGCGTCGGAGAACTCCACGTCGTCCATGCCGATGTTGGCGTGCTTGATGATCGACAGGCCCTCGGCGATCGCGGCCATCATCCCGTACTCGATGCCGTTGTGGACCATCTTGACGAAGTGCCCGGCGCCGTTGGGCCCGCAGTGCAGGTAGCCGTCCGGGGCCGTCCCCGTCGTCCGGGTCCGCCCGGGCGTGGGCTCGGCGCTGCCCCGGCCCGGGGCGATGCTGCGCCAGATCGGGTCGAGCCGCTGCACCGGCTCATCTTCGCCTCCGATCATGAGGCAGAAGCCGCGCTCCAGGCCGAAAACGCCACCCGAGGTGCCGACGTCCACGTAGTGCAGCTGCTTCGGCTTGAGCTGCTTGGCCCGGATGATGTCGTCGCGGTAGTAGGAGTTGCCGCCGTCGATCACCGTGTCGCCCGGCTCCAGCAACCCGGCCAGCTCATCCAGCGTCGAGCCGGTGACGGCGGCCGGCAGCATCAGCCATATCGCCCTCGGCTTCTCCAGCTTCGCCACGAGGTCCTTGAGCGACGTCGCGCCGGTCGCGCCCTCGTCCTCGAGCGGCTTCACGTGGGCCTCGGTGTGGTCGTATCCGACGCAGTGGTGGCCGTCTCTCATCAGCCGGCGGACGAGGTTGGCGCCCATCCGGCCCAGCCCCACCATGCCGAGCTGCATCGGCTTGTCGGTTGTCATTTCCGCTCTCCTCGGTTCTGCATCGGTTAGGCCGGGCCTGCTAGCTCTGGCGCTTCAGGCTGCGGTAGCGCCTGATGAGCGCGTTGGTGGACGAGTCGTGGGCCAGCTCCGGCTCGGTGTCGCTGGTCAGCTCGGGGATGATCGCGGCCGCCAGGACCTTGCCGAGCTCGACGCCCCACTGGTCGAAGGAGTCGATACTCCAGATGGTGCCCTGGGTGAACACGCTGTGCTCATACAGGGCGACCAGCGTGCCCAGCAGCCGCGGGGTCAGTTTCTCGGCCAGCAGCACGTTGGTCGGGCGGTTGCCCGGCATCACCCGGTGCGGCGCCACCCCGGGTGACGTTCCCTCGGCCAGCACCTCCTGCTCGGTCTTGCCGAACGCGAGCGCCTGAGCCTGCGCGAAGACGTTGGACGACAGGATGTCGTGATGATCGCCCAGCGGGTTGAGAGTCTGCCCGAAGCCGATCAGGTCGACCGGGATCAGCTTGGTGCCCTGGTGGATGAGCTGGTAGAAGCTGTGCTGGCCGTTGGTGCCCGGCTCGCCCCAGTACACCGCGCCGGTCTCGTAGTCCACGTCGGCGCCGTCGATGGTCACGTGCTTGCCGTTGGACTCCATCGTGAGCTGCTGCAGGTAGGCGGGGAAGCGCTTCAGGTACTGCTCATAGGGCATGACGCCCGCGGTCTGCGCGCCGAAGAAGTCGCCGTACCACACGGCCAGCAGCCCCATCAGCACCGGCAGGTTCCCGGCCAGCGGGGCGGTGCGGAAATGCTCGTCCATCTCGTGGAAGCCGGCCAGCATCTCGTAAAAGTGCTCCGGGCCGATGGCGATCATGGTCGACAGGCCGATGGCCGAGTCCATCGAGTACCGGCCGCCGACCCAGTCCCAGAAGCCGAACATGTTCGCGGTGTCGATGCCGAATTCCTGCACGCGCTCGGCGTTCGTGGAGACCGCCACGAAGTGCTTGGCCACCGCGTCCTCGGAGCCGAGCTCGCCGACGACCCAGTCGCGCGCCGAGTGCGCGTTGGTCAGGGTCTCCAGGGTGCCGAACGTCTTGGACGAGATGATGAACAGCGTCTCGTCGGCCGACAGGTCGCGGGTCGCTTCGACGAAGTCGGTCGAGTCCACGTTGGACACGAAGCGGAACGTGAGGTCACGGCGGGAGTAGAAGCGCAGCGCCTCGTACGCCATCACCGGGCCGAGGTCGGAGCCACCGATGCCGACGTTGACGATGTTCCTTATCGTTTTGCCGGTAAAGCCTTTCCATTCGCCGGACAGGATGCGCTCGGTGAAGGCCGACATCCGGTCGAGCACCTCGTGCACCTGGGCCACCACGTCGGTGCCGTCCACCACGAGCGAGCTGCCTTTCGGCATACGCAGCGCGACATGCAGGACCGACCGGTTTTCGGACACGTTGATCCGCTCACCGCGCAGCATCATGTCGCGGCGCTGCTCCAGGCCGGACTCCTGGGCCAGCTGGATGAGCAGGCCGAGCGTCTCGTCGGTGACCCGGTTCTTCGAGTAGTCGAGATAGAGGCCGGCCGCCTCGGCGGTCAGCCGCTCGCCCCGGCCGGGCTCACCGGCGAACAGCTCGCGCAGGTGCCGCCCGCCGATCTCGGAGTAGTGCTGCTCAAGTGCCTTCCACGCCGGGCGCTCGCGAAGCGGGATGGTGGGCATCTGCTCGTTCCTCCTGAGGGTCGTCGGTCGCGGGGAGGAGTGCGGGCCCGCGGGCCGTGGGTCAGCTCGGGTCCTCGCCGTCCCGGTGAACTGGTGCCCGCCCGGGCGGCTGGCTGGGCCGCGGGCGGGGCGGTATGGCGGGAATCGCGTGGGACTGCGGCTTCCCGGCCGAGAGCTTCAATGTCGTGCCGTAGTGCAGGATCCCCATCGGCTCGCCGTCGGTCAGCAGGTACTCGGCCGCCTGGTGGGTGACCTTCACGTGCAAGTGCCGTCCCCGGAACTGCACGGTGAACGCAAGCCGGGTCAGGCCGTCGGGCAGCCGTGGCGCGAAGGTGACCATCCCGCCGGCGTGGCGCAGGCCCCCGAAGCCACCCACCAGTGCGTACCACGCGCCGGCCAGCGAGGCGATGTGCACGCCGTCGCGGGTGTTGTGCTCGAGGTCCCGCAGGTCCATCAGCGCGGCCTCGCCGAGGTAGTCGAAGGCCAGCCCCATGTGGCCGACCTCGGCCGCCATCACCGCCTGGGTGCAGGCCGACAGCGACGAGTCCCGCACCGTGAGCGGCTCGTAGTAGTCGAAGTTCCGGGCCTTCTGCTCGGCGGTGAAGGCCTCCCCGCGCAGGTACATGGCCAGCACGAGATCGGCCTGCTTGACGACCTGCTTGCGGTACAGGTCGAAGTAGGGGAAGTGCAGCAGCAGCGGGTACTGCTCGGGGGAGGTGTGGGCGAAGTCCCAGACCTGGTGCCGGGTGAACCCCTCGGCCTGCGGGTGCACGCCGAGCGTCTCGTCATAGGGGATGAACATGGCCGCCGCGGCGTCCCGCCAGGCCGCCGCCTCCTCCGCGTCGACGCCGAGCTCACCGGCCCGTTTCGGGTACTGCTTGGCCGTGTCGGCGGCCGCGCTCAGGTTCTGCTGGGCCATCAGGTTGGTGTAGATGTTGTCGTCGGCGATGGCGCTGTACTCGTCCGGGCCGGTGACCCCGTCGATGTGGAACCGCCCCTGGGCATCGTGATGGCCGAGCGAGCGCCACAGCCGCGCGGTGTGCGTCAGCAGCTCGATCCCCGGCCCCTGGGCGAACTCCTCGTCACCGGTGGCATCCACGTACCGGACCACCGCGTCGGCGATGTCCGCGTTGACGTGGAAGGCGGCGGTGCCCGCGGGCCAGTAGCCCGAGCATTCCTCGCCGGCGATCGTCCGCCACGGGAACGCCGCGCCCTTGAGCCCGAGCTGGGCGGCACGCTCGATGGCCACCGGAAGCGTGCTGTGCCGCCACCGCAGGGCGCTCGCCGCGGCGTCGGGGGCGGTCAGGGCGAGCACCGGCAGGACGAAGCTCTCGGTATCCCAGAACGCGTGCCCGTCGTAGCCCGGCCCGGTCAGCCCCTTCGCGGGGATCGCCCGGTTCTCCGCGCGGGCACCGGCCTGCAGGACGTGGAACAGGCCGAAGCGCACCGCCTGCTGCACCTCGGTGTCCCCGTCTATCTCGACGTCGGCGTTCTTCCAGAAGTCGTCGAGGTACGCGCGCTGCTCGGCCAGCAGGCCGTCCCAGCCCGCCTGCCGGGCCCCGCTGAGCGCCGCCCACACCTGATCACGCACGGCGGTCAGCGAGCGCGCCTGCGACCAGCCGTACGCCACGAACTTGATGACGCGCAACCGCTGTCCCGGCTCCAGGGGGACGGTCGCCGTGACGATGCCACCGTCGTCGTAGGACCGCGATTCGATCTGCACCCCGGGTGGCCCGTCGATCAGGTGGTCCATGGCCGCGCCGATGAGCATGCCGCTGCTCGGCGTCCTGTGCACCAGGACGACCCTCGCTTCGTCGGCGCTGTGGAACTCGCAGCTCAGCGCCTTGTCGAGGACGGCGGCCATGCGGGGGTCCCCGTTCGGCGACGGCAGCTCCTCGTTCGCGAGGAGCTCGGATTGCACCGCGATCCGCGCGGGATGGTCGAGGGGCTCCACCTCGTAGCAGATCGCGCCGATGGCCCGCTGGGTGAAGGACACCAGCCGGGTCGAGGAGACCCGCACCGCCTGGCCGGCGGGTGACATCCACTCGGCCTCGCGGGTGAGGTGACCCGCCCGGAAATCCAGCACGCGCTCGTGATGGCGCAGGTCCCCGTAGCGGACGTCGAACGGCTCGTCGTCCACGAACAGCCGCAGCAGCTTGCCGTTGGTGACGTTGATGACCGTCTGCCCGGACTCGGGGAAGCCATACCCGGCCTCGGCGTAGGGCAGCGGCCGCAGCGCGTAGACCCCGTTGAGGTAGGTCCCGGGCAGGCCGTGCGGCTCGCCCTCGTCCAAGTTGGCCCGCCAGCCCAGGTGCCCGTTGGCCAGCGCGAACACCGACTCGCTCTGGGCCAGCATGTCCATGTCCAGGGAGGTCTCCCGGAGGCGCCATGGCTCGACCGTGAACGCGGCCTGCCGGATCACGGCCGGTCCAGCAGTTCGGCGAGATCCTCCACGACAATGTCGGCCCCGTGGGCTTTCAGCGCCTCAGCCTGCCCGACGCGGTCCACTCCCACCACGAAGCCAAAGTGGCCGGCCCGGCCGGAGGCCACGCCGGCCAGCGCATCCTCGAACACCGTGGCCGCCCGCGGTTCGAGGCCGAGGGCCTTGGCCCCGGCCAGGAACATGTCCGGGGCGGGCTTCCCGGCCAGGTGCTCTTGCTGGGCGGTCACGCCGTCGATCCGCGCCTCGAACAGGTCCTCGATGCCCGCCGCGACCAGGACGTCGCGGCAGTTGGCGCTCGACGACACCACCGCCCGGCGCAGCCCGGCATCCCGGACCGCCCGGAGATAGCGGACCGAGCCCTCGTACGCCTCGACCCCGTCCTCCTTGATCCGTTTCAGCAGGATCACGTTCTTGCGGTTGCCCAGGCCGTTGATGGTCTCGGCCTCCGGCGGATCGTCGGGGCTGCCTTCCGGCAGCGTGATGCCGCGGGACTGGAGGAACGAGCGGGTCCCGTCGGCCCGCGGCTTCCCGTCGACGTACTCGTCGTAGTCCTTGACCGGGTCGAACGCCACGAACGGCTCGCCCGTCTGCTGGGCCCGCTCACGCAGGAAGCTGTCGAACATCTCTTTCCACGCGGCATCGTGCACCTTGGCCGTCTTGGTGATCACACCGTCGAGGTCGAAGAGGCATCCGCGTATACCATCCGGGAGTCCTAGCACAGGCCCAGCCTATGAGAGCGGCGTCACCAGCCGTAGATCCGCACCGGAAGTTCATGCAGCGGCAGCTGGTCAGGACCGGGATAGGTGATCATCACGACGAGATCGTCCGGATCACGGCCCTCGACGGCCTCGATCCCGGCGCTGATCCGCGTCTGCCGGTGGGCGGACCGCTCCCGCAGGGCGCGCTCGGCCCGGTCGAGGTCCTCTTTCCCGTCCGCGGTCCAGATGACGTAATGAACGCCCACGCTCCCGAGCGCGTGCGCGGCGTTGCTGCCCATGGCCCGCAGGATCAGCTGCGCGCCGCTGTCGCTGGTCAGGAGGGCGGCGGTCGGGCTGCGGTCGGAGACCTTCAGGGCGAGGACCTCGGTGTAGAACGTCACCGACCGGTCCAGGTCCTGCACGAAAATGACCACCGAGCCGAGCCGGGCACCCTGCGCCATCTGCTGAACTCCAATCCCAGGTCAGGCTGGTCCGGTGCTGGCCGACCCGGTGCTCGCCGACCCCTTGCTCGCTGGCCCGCTGCTCGCTTGATCTTCGTATTCGGCCCCGAGGGTCTCAGCTCCGCCGGATGACGGAACCATCGCACGCCTATCGTGGTTCCCGATCTCAGCCGGGATGCTCATCCGCCTGCCGGTGACATGGTCCCAGAGTTCCAGGCGCGCCTGCATTGGTTCGGCGATCTTATCCAGGTAATAGTTGGGTACCTCATACACCAGTTGCCCGCTGATCGTGTTTCCGGGCGACAGCGTGAAAGGCATGCTGATCGGGCTCAGGCCTAGCGCAGGCGGCAGCGCCCAGTCCGGCGGGGGACAGGTGGCCTCGGCGACCCGCCCCCACGAGCCAGGTATCAGCGTGATGTAGAGCAGGGCGGTCAGTCTCGCGTCCTGGGCGGCCGCCATGCTGATAAAGGCCGCATTAAGCGACCGTAGCCGCACGGGCATGGCGAGACCTGCGTCAGCTTCGCGTTCCGTGTCCATGGAGGCAGTGCCGTAGATTTCAACCTTGATATCCGGGAACTCCGGCTTCGCTGGCCGGCGGAAAGGCCAGCCCTGGGTAGCCCCGAAAAAACACGTAAAGGCCACCAGGAACGCCAGGAGCGCGCCCAGCATCCACCAGTTCAAGAGGACAGAGTAATGTGCATCTTTCACAAAAGATGCAATTGCAATAGCGGCCAGCAATGCAAAGAGAGCCAGGAACAGGCCGCCCAGCCAGAGCCAGAGCCAGAGGTCGCGGTAAGATCGCACGGCGGGAATTCTACGCTGACCGGGGCGAAAGCCGTGCCTGCCCGGGCCCGGTAGGCGTGATTTCGGTCACTGGCCGTCATCTCCGGCGGGGCCGGAGGTAGCTGACGGTGTTGCTACCCTCAAGGAGACGGAGAGGCGGCCGGCATGATCGACTACGTGATAGCGGGCATACTGCTGATCATCATCGCGTCCACGCTGATCATGCTCAAGAGGGCCGAGCGCCGCGGACGCTAGCGGCCAGCCGCTGCCTGAGTAACGGCGCGCGTGAGGATATCGCGGTTCGTCGTTCAGCTTCATGACGCGACCACGCTGCACTTTGACCTGCGGCTCCAGGTCGGCGAGGTGCTGCGCTCGTGGGCGGTGCCCAAGGGGCCGTCGCTTGATCCCGCGGTCCGCCGGCTGGCCGTCCCGGTTGAGGACCACGCCCTCTCGGCCGGTGACTTCGAGGGCGTTCACGAGGGGCACGCGCGTGGCAGCGGCGCCGTGATCATCTGGGACGAGGGCCCGGCTGAGATCGTCCGCGATGAGCCGGGCCATCTGTCCTTCATCCTGTCGGGCCGCAAGCTCTCGGGAGGCTTTGCCCTGACCCGGACCGGCGAGCGTCGCTGGATACTCGTCAAGGTCCGCGACGGGTCCGCCCGGCCCGGCTCGGACATCGTCGCGGAGTGCCCGGCCAGCGTGCGCTCCGGCCGGACCTGGCAGGAGCTCTAGCCCGCCCGGCGGGCGTCAAGCTGCCGTTGCGCGTCCACGAGCACCCGCCCGACGTCGCGGCCGAAGCTGACGTCGCAGGGATGGCTGACGCGCCCCGACCGGGCGTTGTCCGCGAGTTCCGTGAGGGCGACCCGCAGCGCCTGCTCCGCATGGTCGGCCTGCCCGGGCGCCGCCACGCGCCCCGGCTCGCCCCACAGCCACATATCGAAGCCGGCGGCGGCCTCGGGCGCGCTCAGCGTCACTGTCACCGTGCTGGTGGCACCGCCCTCGTGGTGCAGGACGAGATGCGTGACGTCGGCCCGGCCGGAATCGGCGGTGACGGAGGTCACCGGGCCGAGGCAGGCCCACAGCATCGAGACCGCGTGCGGCCCCAGGTCCCACAGGCCGCCCTTGTCCCGTCTCCATGGGGTGTTGAACGGGTTGCCATGCTCCATGGCCGATCCGAGCCACGCCGCATCGCCTCCGCCCCAGCCGTCCCGGCTGGTGACGTCGGCCAGCCAGGCCCGCACGTCGGCCTGGAAGCGGGCGGTGAAGAACACGACCGACGCGACGCCGCTGTCCGCAACGGCCCGGACCAGCGCGTCGGCCGCCGCCTCGGTGGTCGCTACGGGCTTTTCCAGGAGCAGGTGCTTGCCCGCCTGGGCCGCCCGCAGCGCGATCGGGCCCTGCACATCAGGCGGCACCGAGAACGCGACCCCGTCCACGGCGGACAGGAACGCGTCGATATCGCCGAACGGCGTGGCCCCGTATTCGGCCGCGAGAGTGTCGGCCGCATCGCGGTTGCGGCCCCATACGGCGGCCAGTTCGACGCCGTCGGTCGAGGCCAGGGCGGGTGCGTGGGTGATGCGGGCCCAGTGGCCGGTGCCGACCAGGCCGAATCTCAGGTGCCGCACGGGCGTTGTCATCGGCTGCCTTCCCGTCCTGACATTGTCTTCCGGCCTGATCATCGTCGTCCAGGTGCTCCGCCGACGACGAAATCGACTATCCACCCGGGCGGGCACATGAGTTGATGGCGGGATGGCTGGGCTGAGGCTGCACCGCGGACCGCTGGCGAGCCTTAATTTCCGGTTGTTCCTGGCCTGCGATGTGATCTCGGTGCTGGGCACCGCGGTCGCCGTGGTGGCGATCCCGTTCGCCGTCCTCGCGATCGGTGGCTCCGCCGCCGACGTGGGGTTCGTGGCGGCGTCGGCCACCGGGCCGCTGATCGTGTTCCTGCTGTGGGGCGGCGTGGTGGCCGACCGCCTGCCGCGGCACAGGGTGATGGTCGCGGCGAACGTTGTTCAGGCCCTGGCCCAGGCCGGCTCGGCCGCGGCGGTGCTGAGCGGGCACGCCCGGGTCTGGGAGCTGATGGCGCTGGCCGCGGTCCGCGGCACGGGCCTGGGCTTCTACTTCCCGGCCGCGCTGGGCCTGCTGCCCCAGACCGTGCCCGCCAGCCAGTTCCCGCAGGCCAACGCGATGGACCGGGTCGGCCGGAACACGGCCCTGATCAGCGGCTCCGCTCTGGGCGGCGTGCTGGTCGGCCTGGCCGGTCCCGGCTGGGGGCTGGTGGTCGATGCTGTCAGCTACGCGGTCGCCGCGCTGTTGCGGGCCGGGATGCGGTTCCCCGCCCGGCCGCCGGCACCCGCGGCCAGCATGCTGCACGAGCTTCGTGAAGGGTGGCGGGAGTTTGCCTCCCGGCGCTGGCTGTGGACGATCGTGTTGCAATTCTCGTGCATTGTTGCGATCTCGACCGCGGCGGTCAGCGTCCTGGGGCCGGTCGTCGCCCAGGCCCATCTTGGCGGCGCCCGGGGCTGGGGGATCATCCTGGCCGCGCAGTCGGCCGGGGCGGTGCTCGGCGGGGTGGTCATGCTCAGGTTCCGGGCGCGGCGGATGCTGCTCGCGGCCAGCCTGAGCGTGCCCGCCATAGCGGTGTTCCTGTTCGCCCTGGCCGTGCCCCTGACCGTGCCGCTGATCGCCGCCGCGGCGTTCGTGTCGGGCGGCTGCCTTGAGGTATTCGCGGTGAACTGGACGACGACCATGCAGCAGGAGATCCCGCCAGGCATGCTGTCGCGCCTGTCCGCCTACGACGCGGTCGGAAGCTGGGCCCTGGCCCCGGTCGGCGCCGTGGCCGCCGGCCCGCTGGCCGGTGCGTTCGGCGCGCCGGCCGTCCTGTTCGCCGGCGGTGTTCTCGTCGTGGTCCTCACGGCGGCCGTCCTGTGCGTGCCCGAAGTCCGTACCCTGCGCCGCGCGCCGGCCCCAGACGGCCGCGCGTGGCCGCGTAAGGTGCGGGATATGGCTGCGGATGACCTCGAAGCACCCATCCAGACCATGATCGACGCCACCAACCGGGAAGACACGCCCGCGTTCCTCGATACCTTCGCCGACGATGCCGTCCTCATCGACGGGGGCCGGGAGGTCGCCGGGAAGGCCGCGATAGCCCGCTGGAACGCGGCCGAGCACATCGGCACGCACAATCGCCTGCGGGTGACCGGCGTGACTCACTCGGGCGGCCAGACCGACGTCACGGTGGTCGTGTCCGGCCAGGGCTACAACGGGACCGGGATCCTGGCCTTCCAGGCGCAGGACGGGCACATCCAGCGCCTGGTTATCAGCTGACCTCTTGTTGAGCTGACCTCTTGTTGAATGGGGGGTTCATGATTGACGTGATCGTGGCTGGCGGCGGACCGACCGGATTGATGCTGGCCAGCGAGCTGCGTCTGCACGGCGTGCATGCGCTCGTGCTGGAGAGGGACGCGGAGCCGACCAAGATCGTCCGCTCGCTCGGCCTGCACGCGCGCAGCATCGAGATCATGGACCAGCGCGGCCTGCTCGAACGGTTCCTCGCGCTCGGCCAGCAGTACCCGATCATTGGCTTCGCCGGCATCAGGAAGCCGCTGCCGGACCGGCTGGACACCGCGCATGCCTACACCCTCGGCATCCCCCAGACCACCACCGATCGCCTGCTGGCCGAGCACGCCGCCGAAGCCGGCGCCGAGATCCGGCGCGGCTGCGAGCTGACCGGGCTGAGCCAGGACGAGGACGGGGTGACCGCCGAGCTGGCCGACGGCTCGCAACTGCGCTCGCGCTACCTCGTCGGCTGCGACGGTGGCCGCAGCACGGTGCGCGAGCTGCTCGGCATCGGCTTCCCCGGCGAGCCGCCCAGGGTCGAGACGCTGCTGGGCGAGATGCGGGTCACCGCGGATCCGCCGGCCATCGCGGCCGCCAACGAGGAAGTCCGCAAGACCCAGCTGCGGTTCGGCCTCATGCCCCTCGGGGACGGGGCGTACCGTGTCGGCGTGCCCGCCGCGGGGGTGGCCGAGGACCGCGCGGTCCCGCCGACCTTCGATGAGTTCAAGGAGCAGCTGCGGGCCGTCGCGGGCACCGACTTCGGCGCGCACTCGCCGCGCTGGCTGTCGCGCTTCGGCGACGCCACCCGGCTGGCCGACCGCTACCGGGCCGGCCGGGTGCTGCTGGCCGGCGACGCGGCGCACGTCCACCCGCCGAACGGCGGGCAGGGGCTCAACCTCGGCATCCAGGACGCGTTCAACCTGGGCTGGAAGCTGGCCGCCGACGTCGGCGGCTGGGCTCCGGAGGGGCTGCTGGACAGTTACCAGGCCGAACGGCGACCGGTGGCCGCCGACGTGCTGAACAACACCCGCGCGCAGATGGAGCTGATATCCCTCGAGCCGGGTCCCCAGGCGGTGCGGCGGCTGGTGTCGCAGCTGATGGATTTCGAGGACGTGAACCGGTTCCTGATCGAGAAGATCACCGCGATCGGGATCCGCTACGACTTCGGCGAGGGGCCTGAGCTGCTCGGCCGCCGGCTGCGGGACGTGGGGCTGAAGCGGGGCCGCCTCTACGAGCTGATGCACGCCGGACGCGGGCTGCTGCTCGACCAGACCGGCCGGCTCTCGGTGGCGGGCTGGGCCGACCGGGTCGACCACGTCGTCGACGTCAGCGAGGAACTGGACGTGCCCGCGGCGCTGCTGCGGCCGGACGGCCACGTGGCGTGGGTCGGTGACGATCAGCACGATCTGCTCAGCCAGCTGCCCAAGTGGTTCGGCGCCGCCGTCAGCTGAGGGCGGACCTGCGTCAGGTCATGCTCTGGGTTCCGATCACGGCGAGCAGCCTGAGCTTGTCGGCCGCATCACTGCCGGGCGCGGCGGTATAGGCGACGATGCGCAGGTCGCTGCCGACGGCCGTGAGCACGTCACAGTCGAGGGTCAGCGGGCCGACCTCCGGGTGGCGGATGGTTTTGTGATCCATCTCGTGAGTGCCGACCGCGCGGGCGTCCCACAGGTCCGCGAAGCGCGGGCTGGCCGCGCGCAGGTCGGCGACGAGCCGCCGCAGGTTCCCGTCATCGGGGTAGCGGGCGGTCGCTGACCGGAGGTCCCCGACGGCCGATGCCTCGAAAACGGCGTTGCCGTCCCCGGTGTGGCTAACCCGGCCGCCCGGCCCGGCGAAATGACGCCACAGCACGTTGCGGTCGCGCCCATGGAGCGTGGACGGGTCGCCGAGCAGCGCGGCCCACAGGTGGTTCCAGGCCAGCAGCGTCCACCCAGGGTCGTAGACGGCGACCGGGGTCCCGTCGAGCTGGTCGAGCAGGCGCTGGACTCCGGGCGTGAGGTGCGCCGGCATCTGCCCGGCGGCGGGCATCGGCTGCCCGGCCAGCTGGAACAGGTGCTGGCGCTCGGCGTCGGAGAGCCGGAGCGCCCGGGTCAGGGCGATCAGTACCTGCGGCGACGGAGCGTTCGCCCGGCCCTGTTCGAGCCGCGTGATGTAATCGGCCGACACCCCGGCGAGCAGGGATAGTTCCTCGCGCCGCAGGCCCGCGGCCCGGCGCCGGCCGCCGGCGGGCAGGCCAGCCTCGGCCGGCCCGACGCGGTCACGCCAGGCACGCAGCGCTGGACCCAGCTCACTGGCGTTGCTCACCCTTCCAGTATGAGCGCGCCCGGGCCGGCCGGGTCGCCGCAGCCTGGTACCGCCAGTCCCAGGAAAAGCAGGCCACTAGCTGATATCCGCGCTGGTGGCGATGCTGGATCTCATGACAACGACACTGATCACCGGGGCGACCAAGGGCCTCGGGCGGGAAACCGCCCGGCGCCTGCTCGCCGCCGGGCACACCGTTTACCTCGGCGCTCGTGACGCCCAGCGCGGCAAGGAGGTGACTGCCGACCTCGGGGCCGAACTGCTGCTGATCGACGTCACCAGCGACGAATCGGTCCAGGCGGCGGCGGCCGTGGTCCGTGAGCAGGCCGGTCACCTCGACGTCCTGGTCAACAACGCCGGCATCGCGGGAGGCTGGACACCGCCTGGCGAAGTCACCGCGGCCGACATGCTGACTGTCTACGACACGAACGTCTTCGGTGTCGTCCGCGTGATGC
>Ga0302326_10012070_pt1 | contig 18494 bp, 16 predicted proteins | sample Palsa_T0_3_FD_202264 | JGI IMG/M metagenome (GOLD analysis project Ga0302326, IMG submission 202264) | Peat permafrost microbial communities from Stordalen Mire near Abisko, Sweden - Palsa_T0_3 | ecosystem: Environmental > Terrestrial > Soil > Palsa > Peat permafrost | place: Sweden: Abisko...
GCGGGTTATGCACGATCACTGCGCGCGACCTTTCCGCCACGCGTTTGATCATAGGATACCGGAAGTATTCCGGATCCGCGGCCGAACGCGAGCGCCTTCGCCACAGCTCCCGCGCCAGGTCTTCGCTCCAATGACCGTAGTTATAAACGAACTCCGCGATATACTGCCGTTCATCCCGGGCGCCCAGGAAGAAATGATGCAGCACCGCGTCATGCAGTACCGCAACGCCGGGCGTCTTGAGAGCATGCTCATAGATTTCGCCGTGCAGCGGGTTGTTGCCCAGATGATAGAGCGGGACATCGATTCCGGCGGCGGCGCGCGCGTTCACTTTCACCTCGCCCAGCGGCGAGAGCGAGCGCAACAACTCCGCGGAATAGTCCGCGACGCCCGAGCGCGCCGGCGGCAGTGGCGAAAAATATCCAACCGTCAAGTATCTTACGCGCCTTCTTTACGTGGATTCATTATGTGCCTTTGCCACGCGGACCAAAGAGGGCCGTCCCCACGCGCACGATCGTCGCGCCCTCCTCGATGGCTACTTCCAGGTCGTGCGACATTCCCATGGACAAATGTTGCAATCCGTTCTGGCCAGCCAGATCGCGCAAGCGCGCGAAATACGGCCGCGACCGTTCCGCGTCCTCCGACCATGGCGGCATTGTCATCAACCCCAACAAGCGCAAATGCGGGCACCCGCGAATCGCTTCCACCAGCGCCGGAACCTCCTCAGGTGCGGCGCCAGCTTTAGCTGGCTCGGTCGCTAACTTTACTTCAATCAGGACCTCGATGCCAGCCTCCCCGGCATCTGCATCCAGCCGGCGCGCAATTTTAGCCGAATCCACGGTGTGGATGACGTCGAAAATCTCCGCCGCCTTTTTCGATTTGTTGGATTGCAGATGGCCGATGAAATGGTAGCGGGCGCCAGCGCAATCGGCCAGCTCCGCGTGTTTAGCTTCGAACTCCTGCAGGTAGTTTTCGCCGAAGTCGCGCAGCCCGAGCGCGTAGGCGTCGCGAATCGCAGCGGGCGGGAATTTCTTGGTGACGGCTACCAGCTGGATGTCGGAACGCTGGCGTCCGGCGCGTGCCGCAGCCTGTACGATGCGAGACTCAACTTCGTCTAATTTTTCTTTTAGCAGTGCGCTTCCAGATTACCGCAGCGGGGCGGAAGAATCGCGATGATCCCTTCAGGCATTTCCGCGCTACAGTATACGGTACGATGTAAGCCGATCGCGATCGGCGGGATATTTTGGAGGATGTATCGTGAGCACTGAAAACGAGAAGTTCACCGAGCTCGTTCCCGCTGAAGGAGGCCGGAAAAAGCCGCCGAGCCTTGCCAACACCAGAATGACGGAGGCGTTCGAACTCCGTGTCGCCGAAGCCACCCAGGACGCGGCAGCGGGTCCGGCGGCGAATGTTAACAACGGCGATACGGCCCGCTATGCCGACAAAGGCGGCACTTACACCAAGGCTCTCCCGCACGATGCCTTCGGGCGCGTGAATCTCGAAGCCTTCGCGACGTTTGCATCGGCATTGAGCAGTGGAAATTTTTCAGCTTTTGAAAATATCATCATCGGCGGCACGCGCACGCTCAACGGGCCTCAAGGTGGCTTGGCCTTCGAACTCGATATGCGCGATAACGTTCAGTTCGGACAGCCCCAGGTGCCTCCCGCCCCGCCGGCGGCCAGCGATCAGACGGCGACCGAGCTGGTGGAACATTATTGGGCTTCGCTGTTGCGCGACGTCCCCTACGCCGACTTCGAATCGAGCGCGCTGGTGGCCCAGGCAGCCGCCGAACTCAGCGCACAACCCTCTTATCTGGGTCCCAGGAATAGCCATGGCCACGTAACGCCCAGCCTGCTGTTCCGCGGGGGTTTCCCAGGCGAAACTGTGGGGCCTTACATTTCACAATTCCTGCTTCAACCCGCCTTCCTCGGAGCACAACCCATCATCCAGCAACAGCAAACTTATCTACCGAACATCGATTACGGTATCGACTTCGCTTCCTGGTTGGACATCCAGAATGGCGTAGACACGGGCCTGCGCAACCAGATGGACCCGCAATACCGCTACCGGCGGAACGGGCGGGACTTGGCCGCTAACACTCACATGGATGTGCTCTTTCAGGAGTATTTCGTAGCCTGTCTGGTGCTCTCCGGAATCAACGCCAATCCTCCCGGCAGCTTTACCACTGGAGGCGCGCCCCTCAATCCCGGCAACCCCTACAACAACTCAACCACCCAGAATGGCTTCGGCACATTCGGAGCACCCGATATCGCCGCCACTATCGAACAAGTGGCGTTGAAGGCGCTCAATGCCGTGTGGTACCAGAAATGGTTTGTGCACCTGCGTCCGCGCCCGGAGGCCCTGGGAGGCATCGTTCAGTTGCTCAAGACCGGTCAGGCCGACAAAACGGATGTCAACTTGAGCAACGTGGTCCTAAATTCCCAGGCGCTGCAGGCCAGCTTCGACAAGTACGGCACCTGGTTGCTCTCGCAAGCTTATCCGGAAGGCTCACCCGCCCATCCCTCTTACCCCACGGGGCACGGCACAGTGGCCGGCGCCTGCATCACCGTGCTGAAATTCTTCTTCGACGGTTCCTTCGTGCTTCCCAATCCAGTGGTGGCCGCCGATGATGGTCTATCCCTGCTGCCGTATACGGGCGCTCACGCCGGGCAGCTGACCGTCAACGGCGAACTCAATAAGCTAGGGCACAACGTCAGTTTTGGCCACGGCCTTCACGCCGGAATCCACTGGCGCAGCGATTCCGATACCTCTTTACTGCTAGGCGAGGCCGTTGCGCTCAGCTTTCTCAATGACAAAGCGCTCACTTACAACGAGCCGTTCACGGTCAGCCTCACGAAGTTCGACGGAACGGAAGCGACCATTTCCAACCCCGGAAATCCGTAGTTCCGTAACCGCATTCTGGAATTCTGACTTCTGAATTCCGAGTTCTCCTCCTAACAATCAATCGATTTGCTGACGATAGACGCTTAGCGGATGAATGCGCCCTATTGATTGAAATCCTCCAGGCCATCGAGCGTTTTCTCGGAGCCAGCCAGGATCCCGTACTGTGCGAGCCGGGCGAGGAGTGGCTGGCGATTACCCCTGAAAATTTCGTGATCGAAGCGCGCGGCGAGTGCGCCCAATTGCAGGCCTGGGACCAGCATCGCAATCTGGTGCGCCGGGTGACGGCGATTGAGAGCCAATCGCGAGGAAAACTGGTGCTGAAGGTCGCCCGCTTCGGGAAACTGCAGGGCACCCTGGAGTTGATCGATCGCAAGAAAGCCGTCCGCGACAACATGCCGCGCCGAAGCGCCCGGCTCGGATTCCGCGAGCAATTCCGGAGATTTCTACGCCGGCAGTTCCCCGCTCACAAGCTGGCAGAGCTTACCACCGAAGCGGATCTGGAACACACGCTTTCTCCGGCCTACCCGCGCGCACTCTTGCGGCAAGGCGCGTCGGCTTGGGCGGCCATCGGAGCGGCGGGGGACGCTTGCCATCCCGATGGCGTTCTCACGTTCGGTCTGATCTGGCTCGACTATCTTCGCCAGCGCGAACCATCGCTCGCGATTCAAGGCCTGGTTCTCTATCTTCCGGCCGCTCGCGCGAAGACCACCTGCCTGCGCTTGTTGCACCTCGATCCCGCGGCCGCGCAATATTCCGCCTTTGTGTTCGATGACGAAGGTCTCGAAGAACGTGTGGATCTTCGCGACTATGGAAATCTCGATACGCACCTGGAGCCATGCCGGCGTACGCCGATTGTGCCGTGGGAATCGGAAGTGAGGAATCGAGGTCGCCTCCAGAACCCCGAGGCGTGGCTCGAATCCGAGGTACGAAAACACATTCGAGAGATCGACGCCAGCTTTTTGTCAACGCCCGTGTACGGTCAAGTTCCCGCCTTCGCTGCCACCGACCGTGGCGTCCTCGATCTGCTGGCCGTCGACCATCGCGGGCGGCTAGCGGTTATCGAGCTCAAGGCTTCCGAAGACGTACATCTTCCTTTGCAGGCTCTGGATTACTGGATGCGCGTCCACTGGCACCTGGAACGGCGCGAGTTCCAGGCTAAAGGCTATTTCCCCAGCAGTGAAACAGGTCGCGAGTTGCTTTGCGAACCTCCGCGCCTGCTGCTGGTTTCGCCCGCGCTCGACTTTCATCCATCTAATGAGCGCGTCTTGCGTTACCTTTCTCCCCAAATTCCAGTCGAACGTGTGGGGGTGGGAGTAGAATGGCGGAAGGAGCTGAAAGTGATGTACCGCTCCTGACTGTCGTTACTGAGCCGCGACCGTAGGAAGCCGGTTATGTCAATCCAAGTCTTCGATCACGTAAAAGATGCGATCCGTAATCTGGATCCGAACGATATCCGCAAGCACACCGATCGGCCCCTGCGGCTGTTGCTGTATGCCGACAGCGAAGGGCAATATCGCGACATGGAGGACTACCTGCTCCCTCGGGATCTGTCTGTTGCCAAGCGCGCCCAGGTTCGGCGGCTGATCTATCGGGCATCGGAAGGGTCCACGCCCCGAGCTGCCGGCGACCTGGAAATCTTCTTCGACCCTTCTGGCGAACTCGACTCCGGCGATTCCGACGTATTCGGTTTCAACCCAGCGGCGCCCGAGGCTACCGTCCACCGAATCCTCCAGCGCCGTCCGGACCTGGCCGTACCGCTCGCCCTCAATGTTCTTCCTTTTCGCCAGGAAGTCTCGGCGCGCATGGTGAAGAAGATCGCCAAGGAAAACGCTCTATTCTCACTGGCCACGGCGCTGCCGGATATCATTCCTTTGATTTCCCTGCCCTGGGCTATGGGTGAGTTCGCATCCGACACCGCGTTCCTCACCGCCAACCAGATCCGGATGGCGTTCCTGTTGGCCGCCGCGAACGATCGCGACGTCGGTTACCACGAACAGCGCGGCGAGATCGCGTCCATTATTTTGGGCGCATTCGGATGGCGCGCGCTGGCCCGCGAACTGGTGGGCAAAATCCCCTGGGGCGGCGGTCTGATACCGAAAGCCGCCATCGCCTACGCCGGCACTCGCGTAGCGGGGCTGTCGCTCGAACGCTACTATCGCCTGGGTAAAGCCTACACTCGCGCCGAGCGCCGTCTGGCCTATGAACACGCGCTCGATCGCGGCAAGCAAATTGTAGGCGGCCTGATCGAAGGCTTTCAGCAACGCCGCTCTTAACACCTTGCTGAGCCGCGCGCGTTACAAAATGGTTTCGTCTTTTTGAGCTTCAAAAGTCGGCGTGCAAGCGATATTCGGTCCGTTTCGCTATAATGGACGGCAATTAATTCCCCGTCCGAGCAAACTGATGAATGGCTCCATTCGCGCCTTCGCTGTTATTGTCGCTTCATTTTTTGCAGCCAGCATGATGGCCCAGGCGCAGTTCAAGGTAGTTGGGCCTGCGCCTTATCCGCCAACCGTTGCGCGCCAGAAGATCAAAACATTGTTAGAAGCAGTCGACCCGGGCAATAGCCAGAAGACCATCGAGACGCTTTCCGGACTGCTTTCCTGGTACCGGGATATTCTCGACGAAGAACTGATCGCCGCATGGCAAAAAGACACGCGGGCCAACTTGCCCGGGGCAATCGAGGCCCTCGCCGATTCGCGCGTGGCCTCAGCAGTGGTCGAGTTCTCATGGCGTGAACAGCGGCCAGCGGCGTTCCAACTTGCTTACGCGCCGATGTTCGGAAACCTCATGGCCCGCTTCCCGGAAAGCGCTCAACCTTTCCTCGACGATTTGCGTGGACCTGCGGCCACTGGCCGCCCGATGCCCGATCTGCCGCAACCGCAGGCAGAAGCTGTTTGCAGGATTCTGCTCGACATGCCGGATGTAGGAACGTGGCGAAAAGATGCGCTCCAGATTCTGCCCCATTACCGCCGGTCGGCCGAAACCCTTCTGGCTCAGGATCTGCACGGGAGCGACCAGGAGAAAACCTATGCGGCTCAGCAGTGGCTGAACGAGCTCAAGGCCGACGGCCCCGCAAACGGTCAGCCCAGCTCACGCAGAAGGCTGACGCACTCGCCGTCCTCGGCCGACGGCACTCCCCCCGGCGATCAAGCACCCCCTGCCGCTGCGCCGCGCAATAATAGCGTCCAGTTGTCTGCGCCCGCGGCCGCCAATCCCGCACCGGTACGAGCGCCGCTTCCGTCCAGCCAGGTTCCTTCCAGCCAGGTTCCATCCGCTGCCCCACTGCCTTACAACGGAGCCAGGTCCGGCACTCTCGAATGCGGCGGCCACCCCGTCCCACAAAACGCCGAATACGTCTTTCGCGATTTGCCGGCGGGGAAAATGCAACTCGACTACGATACAAAAACCTGGGACGCTCTCCTGGCGCCGGGCGACGGACAGACGCAAAGGTTGATTCTCAGAAATAAAAACTCCGGCCCGCAAAAGAAATGCGTGGTGCACTGGAGCGTAATTCCGTAATGAGGAGGCTTATGAAAAATACTGTGCCGCTCATCTTCCGGCAATCCTGTCTGCTGCTTAGTCCACTGCTGGCTTTTTCCCAGGCCCCTCCACCCGCCGCGGAGCCGCAAAGCATTACGCTCCCAGTTGGTACCGCGATCGCCATCAGCACCATCGACCGCATCGATTCAAAGAAGGCCGACTTGAGTAGGGAGTATGCCGCTAGTCTCGACGACCCCATCGTGGTAAACGGCGTCACCGTAGCGCCGCGCCGAGCGAGCGCCGTCTTACGGGTTGCAGACGTAAAGAATCCGAAGTTGGGGCGTGCCTCTCTCGCCGTTAGGCTGATCGCGGTAACCATCGACGGACAGAGGGTTGAAGTAAGTACGGACAAGGTCGACTCCCAAGCTGGCTCAAAGGCCAAGAGGACCGCGATTGGGGCCGCGGCCGGCGCCGGTGCTGGCGCAGGTATCGGAGCCTTAGCAGGCGGTGGACTCGGAGCCGGAATAGGCGCGGCCGTGGGGGGCCTCACCGGGGCAGCCGCGGGTATTGCGACGGCCAAGGGCGTAGAGATCGCACCCGAGACCAGGTTCACATACAAGCTCACCCAACCGGTGGTGATCAATTCCCAGGCGTCAGCGGCTCCCCAAGCCACGGTTCCGCTCGTCTCGCCTCCGCCCGCCGAAGCGGCTGTTCCACCAATCGCCCCACCTCCCGCGCCATCGGACACCAACGGTTCTGAACCGGAGCTGATCGGAGCGGTTTACTTCCAGAACGAGGCTGGAGACCTCATACCGCTGGAACGGAATAATGGAACTCTGCGAAAAGGCACCCGCGGCAGTTCCTGGCAGATGGACGGCTCCCGATCCCCAGTTCGGCTCCCGCGCGGGCAGAAGATGTTGTTCGTCGTGCGTCTAGCGAACAATGTGGACGCAGGCGGGTATCAGCTGTTGCCGTTGGAACCGAGGACCGACGGCCGGTGGACCAAAATCAACCCCGAAAATGGGTCTGTTCCCCGGGCATTGCCCCTAAGCGCCACCAAGATCGGTGAGGCCACGTATAGCCTGACCCCCGCCCAGGACCTGACGGCCGGAGAATATGCCTTCAGCCCCAGCAACTCGAACGATGCCTATTGTTTCGGCATCGACCAGTAGCCGTGGAAGTGGTACACGCGGCTTCCTATTACGCAAAACTTACGATTCAATAGGTTTTTGGGGCATCCGAGCCCCCGCCAGCGGAATCAAAGGCTGTAGGGGGCGGTTGTGTCAACGAATCGTAACTGGTACATTAACGAAATAGGTCTTGATAGTGCTGGGTGTACTACTTTGGGAGTTCAGAGGAGGATTTTGAAGCCATTTCTCACGATCGTTCTGGCTGCAACTATTGGTTCTTCAGCCGCGCTGTCCGAGCCGAAAGCGCCGCCCGTACCCGAAGAACAGATGGTCAGCCGCTACATGGAAGCCACCCAGGCGCAGCAGAGCGCGCTGCGCGGCGGCACCGAAGAGATCGACATTGACGCCGCGGTTCCCAAGTTCAAGAAACAAGGAAAGTTGCACGCACTGCGCAGTATCTCTAAACTGGGCAAGATCACCTACCATGCCCTTGGATTTAGTGGCGACGGCGTGGTAAAAACCGAGGTCATTGCCAACTACTTGAAAGCCGAACAGGAGAGCGCCAAAGGCACTTCGGACGTTTCTATTACTCCCGCGAACTACAAGTTCAAATACAAGGGAACTCAGGATTTGAAGGGCCGTCAGGTGTATGTCCTGCAGCTAAAACCGCGCGAGAAGAAGGTCGGCCTTTTCAAGGGCGAGCTCTGGCTAGACGCGGAAACCTACATGCCGGTGCGGGAATCCGGCTCGTTTGTGAAATCGCCATCGTTCATGTTGAAGAAAATGCAGTTCGTGCGCGACTATGAGCTCCAGAACGGAGTTTCCGTTCCACAGCGTACGGAAAGTCGCGTGGAGACGCGCTTCTTTGGTCCAGTGCAGTTGAACATCAACTATCTGACGTTCTCCAAAGACAACCCGCAAGCGAGCACCGGCGCCGAGGATGCAGAGGCTGTGGTGGATGCAGTATCCGGCGAGCAGCAATAAGTCGCGTTCAACCCGACAAAGTAGCATTTGAGCCGGAATAATCGCCCAAGAGTTGTTGATTGTTGTTGTTAGCCGAGAAACACCGTTAAGCTGTTAGTAGCAAAACGAAAGGGCTCATGAGAACGCTATTTCTAAATCCACCTTCTTTCGAAGGCTTCGATGGCGGCGCCGGTTCGCGCTGGCCGGCTTCGCGCGAAATCGAGTCCTACTGGTATCCGGTGTGGCTGGCGTATCCAGCCGGGATGCTCGAAGACAGCAAGTTAGTGGATGGTCCGCCGCATAAGTTCAGCATCGAGCAAACGGTGGCTATGGCGAACGACTTTGAGCTGTTGGTCCTGTTCACTTCCAGCCCCGGGTTCAACGTCGACGTACGCATCGCTGAAATGATGAAGGACGTGAACCCCAAGATGAAGGTGGGTTTCGTCGGACCGCCCGTTACCATCGAGCCCGAGAAATCGCTGCGGGCATCCAAGGCCATCGATTTCGTCGTGCGCCGTGAGTTCGATCATCAGATAGTGCAGTACGCCAAGGGCACTCCGCTATCCGACCTGCCCGGCGTCAGTTATTGGAAAGACGGCGACGTGGTGCACAATCCCGAAGGCGGCGTCATCGAGAATTTGGATGAACTGCCCTGGGTGACGAAGGTCTACAAGCGCGATCTGGATTTCAAGCGCTACAACGTTCCGTTTCTACTGCATCCTTACATTTCGTTCTACACCACGCGCGGCTGTCCCGCCATGTGCACTTTCTGCTTATGGCCGCAGACCCACTCCGGGCACCGCTGGCGCCTGCGATCGTCCGACGACGTAGCGGCCGAGTGCAAGTACACGCTCGAAAATTTCCCCGGACTCAAAGAGATTTTCTTCGACGACGATACCTTCAACTACCGCAAAGCGCGCGCCATTGAGCTATCGAATAAGCTGGGTCCGCTCAATTTCACCTGGAGCTGTACCTCGCGCGTCACCACCGATTACGAAACGCTGAAAGCGATGAAGGACGCCGGTTGCCGCCTGCTGATCGTGGGTTACGAGTCGGGCGACGAGCAGATCCTGAAGAACATCAAGAAGGGCGCCACCATCGACATGGCGCAGCGCTTCACCGAGAACTGCCACAAGCTGGGCTTGACCATTCATGGCGACTTCATCGTCGGCCTGCCCGGCGAGACTCGGCAGACGCTGCGCAAAACCATCGAATTCGCGAAAAAACTGGACGTCGAAACCATCCAGGTTTCGCTCGGCCATGCATTCCCTGGTACCGAATTTTACGAACACGCCAAGGCCAACGGACTGGTCAGCATCGAAGGCATGACGGACTCGGGCGGACATCAGCTTCCCAACGCCGTGTATCCCGGTTTCGATCGCGGCGAGCTGGTGGAATGGGTGGAGCGCTTCTACTCCGAATATTATTTCCGTCCCAAGGCTGTGTGGCGCGTAGTGTCAAGCGCTGTTCGCAACAACGATATCCCGCGTCTTTACAAAGAAGCGCGCGAGTATCTGTTCGTGAGCAAGGGGCGCAAGAAATTCGTCAAGGAACAGAAAGAAGCCTCCGCGGCGCTACGGGGGGCTGAGGGCGGCGCATCGTAAATTGAGGCGGCGCGTCGATCTCAAGACCAAGCTTCTCACTACCTTCGTAGTGATCACCAATGTCCTCGGAAACTTCTCCATGTCCTGGGGCATGAAGCACCAGGCTGTCGATCTGGGGCTTTCTCCATTCGAATACATCCGGTTGATCTTCACACCTTGGGTGCTGCTCGGAACAGTTTTGCTGATTCTGTGGCTGCTCTCGCGGATGACGCTGCTCGGGTGGGCGGATTTGAGCTACGTGCTCCCCGTCACTTCCATCGCCTACGTCTTCAGCGCCGTGTTGGGCAAGGTGTTTTTCGGTGAGCAGGTAACTTGGCAACGCTGGCTCGGAACTGGATTTATCGTCCTTGGCATCATTTTCGTGGGACTCACGGCGGCCAACACCACTAAACAGGAATCACTGCCATGAAGTGGCTGATGGTCGCGATCATCGTCGGCTCAACCGTGCTGGCCGATTTGCTGCAAAGCTTCGAGATGAAGCGGCACGTGGTTGCGCCTGAGGATCTGCGTCCCGGAAGGTTGGCCGGAATGCTCGCGAGGCTCGCTCAGCGCGGCCCTCTGGTGCTGGCTGTTTTCTTCATGGCGATCTCGTTCTTCGCCTTCATGAAACTGCTGTCGGTAGCCGACTTGAGCTTCGCCGTGCCGGTGACTGCCGCAAGCGTGGCGCTGGAGACCGTGCTCGCGCGGTTAGTGCTGCGCGAAAACGTCACGGGTCTGCGTTGGGCCGGCGCGCTCTGCGTAGCTTGCGGAGTGGCGCTGCTGGCAATGTGACCGTCGCGATCGTTGTTCTTGCAGTTGCCGCCGGTCTGTATCAATTAGTGGCGATCATCGCGATACTGAGCCATCGTCGCCAAAAGCCAATAGCCAATAGCCGTACCCTTGCGGTCTCCATACTTAAACCCCTCCATGGCAAAGATGCGGGCCTGTACGACGCCATTCGATCGCACGCGCTGCAACAATATCCTGAATTCGAAATCCTGTTCGGCATTCGAAGATCCGATGACCCCGCTCGCGTGGAAGTAGAACGACTGATCCGCGAATTCCCCGCCCGAAACATTCGGCTCGTCTTGTGTTCCACGTCTGCTCCGAACCTGAAAGTGGGATCCTTGATCGATCTCGCCCGCGAAGCGCGCCACTCCCTTCTGATCGTCAACGACAGCGACATCAGCGTTCCGCCGGATTATATCCGCGACGTCACCGCGCCACTCGCCGACCCCGCCGTCGGGCTCGTCACCTGCCTTTATCGAGCCGAAGCGCACGATTGGCCCAGCCGCTTCGAAGCGCTCGCCATCGCGACCGACTTCGCGCCCAGCACCTTAGTGGCTAGATTATTTGGTGTTTCTGAATTCGGCTTGGGATCGACGCTCGCTTTTCGGACAAGCGATCTGGACCGGATCGGCGGATTTCACGCCATCGCAGATTATATCGCCGACGATTATCAACTCGGCCACCAATTGCACGCGCTGGGCCTGCGCAACATCATTTCTGAAGTGGTGGTGAGCACGCGGCTTTCATCGGGATCGTGGCTCGGCGCCTGGCGCCACCAAGTGCGCTGGGCCAGAACCATTCGATTGTCCGGGGGTGCGGGTTATGCCGGCCTCCCAATTACGTACGCCTGCCTGTGGACCCTGATCGCGGCGCTTTTTGGAATTTGGTGGATCGCGCTGCCGCTGCTCGCGATCCGTTTGCTCACGTCTGTCGTCGCTGGCTGGTGGTTGCTCCGCAGCGCCGACGTTTGGAAATATTGCTATGCCATCCCACTGCGCGATCTCGCCGGCGTGGCCGTGTGGGCTTCGGGCTTGTTCGGCTACACGGTCGTCTGGCGCGATCAACGGCTCAAGCTCGATGCCGCCGGAAGAATCGTGTCGAAAGCGACCATGCGCTTGGTATAATGATATTCGCGCGCCCGTAGCTCAGTTGGATAGAGCGTCTGGCTACGAACCAGAAGGTCGGGTGTTCGAATCACTCCGGGCGCACCACTCAAAGGCTGTTCGTCTGAGTCCGCACACTTCAAATCGGGCAGTACTGCCCAGACCAACCGTCGAGCGTTTTAAAGGTCGAAATCGCAGTCGCTCGATTACGTTTCATCTAATTCGCGGCTACTCCGCCCACGGTAGCCGATCCCGTCCCGCTGCACCCGGCGGCGCCAAACCGGAGAAACTTCTGGATCCGTTTGGCGGTGTCCACCTCTCCCGTATAAATGTTGCCCTTGCTGTCCACGCTCACCTGATGCAGATAGTGGAAATCACCAGCCCCTCGCCCATGGCGTCCGAATTGGCCGAGCTCCTGCAGATTGCTCCGGTTCAGAATGTAGATGGTCATATTGGCGTTATCGCCCACATACAGGCAACTCTGGGCCTTGTCCGTTGAGAAATTCATGGAAACTGCCGTTCCAATTATGTTGGTGTGATCGCTGACAAATTGTTCGGCGACGAAACCGCAGGCGCCGGCCTTGCCAGTTGGATTGCTGCACGGCTTCCCAAGCGTGGGGTCGTTCTTATCGAACACCTGTATGCGATCATTTCCCCGATCACATACATACATCTTGCCGTCGTTGGCGATTTTCACGCAATGCACGGGATTTCGAAAGAAAGCCGGTTTTTTGTTGCCTTTAGAATAGTCGACGATCCACGCCCCAGCCGCCTCCGCGGACGTATCGTCAACTGGATTATTCCCATAGGCGCCGAAATGCCCGATATATTTTCCAGTGTTGGCATCCACGATGAGAACACGGCGGTTTCCGTAGCCGTCGGCGATATACAGGCGGTTCGTTGCGGGATCCACCACCATGTCCGCCGCTAGATAAAGAAGTGGCGTGCCGTTAATACCACCGCCCGTGTCGTTACTGTTTGCCCCCCCTGGAGTTCCGCCGATCCTCATCTTAAAGTTGCCGTCCATATCGAACTTCAGTACAAAGCCATCGCCCCCATCTTTGTGTGTCGTCCACGGCAGCACCGCCCCGCCACCAGTCCCTCCGCCACTAAGCGCCGCGGAGTTTCCCGAAATCCAGACGTTGTCGCTTTGGTCGATGTAAATGCCGTGCTCATTGTTGGGCCAGATGCAGCCAGCCTCGGCCTTGCATTTGCCGCCGATGAAACCCGGATCGGACGGACCGCCCCAGGCACGTAGCAGCTTGCCGTCGGAATCAAACTCCAGAACAGACGGAGCGGCTTTGCAGCAGTCCGACACCGGGCCATAAGCGCGCTCCTGGCCGAGGCCGTCGATTGCCTGGCCCTTATTATTAGCGGCGCCCTGCACCGGCCCTTCCAGTCCAGCCTCATCGGTTGACATGGTCCGCGGCCGGTTGTAGACCCAGATATGATCGTGCTGATCGACATACAGCCCACCGATTTGGCCCAGCAGCCAGTTGTGTGGCAGCGGCTGCGGCCATGCAGGGTCCACCACAAAACCCGGTGTCTTCCCGGTGCTCGACGCATTGTAGACACCCGTTTTCTTGGAGAGGCGGTCAATAGAGCCGCTGTTCTTCAGGGCGTCGCTACCGGGATCGGCGGCGGTGAGCAGACCCGTGATAGTCAAAAACATCGCAGGAAGTGTGGTCGAAATTTTGCGGTGAATCATAAATTGTAATCTCCCTACGCTCCAAGTTGCCCCGCCAAATCCATTATGTTGGCGGACACCACGTCGAAATCGCCCCGCCGGGCATCATCCGCCTTGCGCGTTGGTCCGTATTCGTTGGGCCGGTGTATGAATCCGGTCCGCAGACCGAAACTGCGCGCGGCCATCAGATCGGCGGAGTGCGCCGCACACATCATCACTTCTTCAGGCTTCAGCTCCAACAGGCTGACCGCCGTGAGGTAGGCTTCGCGATCGGGCTTGTAATGCTTGGCCAGCTCGGCCGAAAGGATGAGATCCCACGGAAGACCAGCGTGCTTGGCCATGTCGGAGAGCAGCGCGACATTTCCGTTCGACAGCGGCGAAATGGTGTACTTCTGCTTCAGGCGCGTGAGACCCGCGACGGAATCGGGCCACGGCCTCAAGCGATGCCACACCCGGTTCCAGTGATCCTTTTCCGCTTCTGTCAGCCCTTCGATGTGAAACTCGGGAAGCAGGTCTTCCAGCAGCGCGCGATGCAGGTGGTCCAGATTGGTCCAAGGCATCTCCCCTTTGCGCACCTTCTCCATGGAAGGCGCATAACCGGCCCTCCATCGATCGGCAAAGCGGCCCCAGTCGATGCTAATGCTCTTAGTCTTCTCCCACGCTTTGCCTTCCTCGATAATCGATCCGCGCCAGTCCACCACGGTACCAAAGGTGTCAAAGACGAGTGCCTTCACCGCAGGCGTCGCGCGCGTCGACTCCTGGCCACTTGCGCCGCACGCCATCGCTGCGGCCCCAATGCTCGCGTTTTTCACAAATTGTCTCCGCGTCATATAGAAGGTCCTGGCAACATACTATATCGAACGTGATCGCAACGCGTGATCCGGCAGAGCCGACAGATCGGCTTACCGTAAGCCCCGTAGACTCTCGACGGAAGGCACGAAATAATAAGAGCCGGTCAATGGCTGAGTAAAGCGTGTGAGCGCATCGCGCGTTCCGTTGATGAGGCCCGCCATGCTCTCCAGCATTCTGGAAAGCCGCTTCTGGTCTGCGCTGAATCCAACGAACACGGTGCCATGGTCGTCGACGCTTCCGTAGGGCATGTTGCGCCGAAAGATGTTCCCAAACTCGTCCTGATCCGTTCGAGCGACATGCGAATCCGACGGCTTGTTCTCGAGTTCGATACTGTCGCGCTTGGTGCGTCCCATGATGCGCTCCTGCTGATCCATCGGCAGAGCCTCCCACTCAGCTGTCTTGTGCTTCCACTTTTGAAGCAAGAGCACTGAGCCGCCAGCACCGGCACCTCCTTCGGGCAAGAGTGCCGCGATCGGAGCGTCCAGCAGCGTCGGATTCTCCGAGCCATCGATGAAGCCCGTAAGGTCGCGGTCGTGCCGGTAAGGCCAACTCGAAGTTTCCTCCCCTAGCGTGGCTTGGCCTGCCAGGTCATGGACAACCGAGCGAGCCATATCGAATATAACGTCATAAGCGCTCCCCGACAGCCATACCAGCGCATCGTGTTGCGTGCTTGGCATAACGAATCCCTCTGTGCCATGGATCTGCTTGTTAAAGCCTTCCACTTCCGGAGGCGCGTCCTCTGGAGCAATATCGCGCCACAGCTCAGGCCGAAAGCCGATAACGAAATTCACTCCTCCCGTAGTAGTCCGTGGCTCACGGATCGCGGAGATTATAGAGGAGAACTCCTTGAATTTCTTCGCGTCCAGAATGTCAAACTCCAGGTACGCATGGGAGGACGTCCCAAGAGCGAAGATTCCAGCCTGAGGCGTGTACATGGGGGCATTATAACGGGCACCCTCTTTGCCGAAACAACTGAGCTCAATCGCGTCGCAACGCGGCAGCGGCGAATTTACTAACGATCACGGGCTTCCCGCAGCCGATCCGAGTACCGCCGTGTTGGCGCGGTTATTAGTTTGAAATCCGATTTAATCGCACCGCAGCGCAACCAACGGATCTATCCTGGACGCCCGCCGCGCGGGAATGTAGCTGGCAACTAGCGCGGTCACTAGCAGGAACGCGGGAACGGCCAGGTACACTAGCGGGTCGGACGTGCTGACGCCGTAGAGCAACTGCGCCAGCAGGCGGCTGCAGGCGAACGATCCAGCCAGTCCAACCGCCGTGCCGGCCAACAACGGGTACATCCCTTGCAACAACACCAGGCGCACCACCTCACTCGCGCTGGCGCCCAATGCCATGCGCACGCCGATTTCGCGCACACGTTGTCCGACGAAATAAGCGAGTACTCCGTAAATCCCCACTGCGGCAAGCAGAAGCGCCAGCACAGCGAACGCGCCCATCAGTTGTGCCGAAAAGCGATGCGGCGTCAGCGAAGTGGACACCACGCTAGAGAACGTGCGAATGCCGAAGACAGGCAGGTTCGGATCTACGGCCTGCACCTCCCGGCGCAGCGACTCGCCCAAGGGCGCCGGATCGGAAGCGCTGCGCACCACAAGGTCCAGCGTTCGAGCGCTCAACTGATAAATCGAATAATAGATGTGCGGGACTCCGTCTGTCTCGATGGCGTCGTGCCGAATATTGCCCACTACGCCGACAATGATCGCCCAAGGGGCCGTCGCTTGTGCTGGATTGATCTTGACGCGCTTGCCTAGCGGCGACTCACCGGGCCAGTACCGCGCGGCAGTGGCGCGATCCACCAGCGCGACGGTTTGGGAGCCCTCCTGATCGGATTCCGACAGGAGCCGGCCCGCAACGAGGGGCGTCCCCAAGACCGCAAAATAATCGGGACTCACGCCGATAATGTCTGCGGCCGAGACCTCACCCGCGCGGCTCGCGAGTCCTTCCACGATGATTGGAAACGGCCTGGCGCCCAGACTCAGCGGTACAGCCGTGCTCATCGCAACGCTGGCGACACCCGGCAGCCGCCGCACGCGTCGGAGAACTTCCCGCACAAAAGGCGTGCGGTACTTTTCCGTGTATACATCCTGCTTGGGATTGTTGGGCACCGGGAGCCACATATGCGCCACAATCGCGTTTTGCGGATTGAATCCCGGATCGGTTTCCATCAGCTTCCAAAAACTGTGCACCAGTAATCCCGCGCCGGTCATGAGGATCAGGCAAATCGCGAATTCTGCAGCCACGAGCACAGAGCTGGCGCGATTCTGCCGCCTGCTGGAGCTGGACCCGCGCGCCGATTCCTTCAGATACGACGCCAGATCGAAGCCGGAAAATTGCAGCGCCGGTGCCAGGCCGAACAGTGCGCCGGTGAGCACCGACACCCCTAGCGAGAAAATCAAGACCCGGGCGTTGATGGTAACTTCCGCCAGACGCGGAACATCCGATGGGACCAGATAGAGCAGCAGCCCGAGAGTCCAGGTCGCTGCCGCGATCCCCACGACGCCCGCGGCGATGGCCAGCAGCACGGTCTCGGTGAGCATCTGGCGAACCAGTCTAGTCCGGCTGGCCCCGAGCGACTGCCTGAGGGCCATTTCCCGCTGCCGGCCTGCCGCGCGAACCAGGAGAAGGTTGGCGACGTTAGCGCATCCAATCAGCAGCATCATCCCCACCGCGCCCATCAGCGTTAGCAGGAGCGGCCGGAGATTGCCGGTGAGCGAATCCTTTAATGGTTCCACCTGGATGGAGAAACCCCCTCCGGGCTTGTAATCGTTCGGATACTGCGCGCGTAGTTGCGCGCTGAAACTGTCTAGCCGCGCTTGCGCCGCTTTTAAGGACACTCCGGAGCGGAGCCGTCCAATTACGCCCACAATTTGGTGGTTGCTACGCCTCGGCGGTTTCGGGAAAGGATCGGCTGCGAAGCCCGCCGTCACCCAAATGTCGGTATCGGTGGCGACGTTTTTCCCTGGGTGACGGAAGCCCGCGGGCACGACGCCAACGATGGTATAGGCGTCGCCATCCAGCTTGATTCTGCGTCCCAGCACATTCGGATCGGAGCCGAAGGCGCGCCGCCAAAATGCGTTGCTGATCAGGGCTGCTTCAGCAAAACCTTCCGCTTTGTCCTGCGGTCCGAGAATGCGGCCGATCCGCGCATGCACGCCCAATAGCGAAAAATAATTCGGACTCACGGCCAGCAGTTCGATCCGCTCCGGCTGCGAGCCACCAGTCACATCGGCACTGACCGGCCAAACGGCCGAAACACCGTCAAAGATGTCGGTGCGCTCCTGCAGTTCGCGAAGTTCCGGCTCCGACGTCCCAAAATCGTGCAGCCCGGCGCCGGGCGCATCGTCCACGATTTTGACCAGTTGCTCCGGCTCGGGAAACGGCAAAGGACGGAGAAGCACAGCGTCGACGATGCTAAAAATCGCGGTATTCGCCCCGATCCCGAGAGCCAGAGTAAGGATGACAACCGCCGTAAATCCAGGCGTCTTGCGGAGCGTCCGCAGACAAAAGCGCACGTCTTGAGTCAGCGTTCCCATTTGTCCTAACGTCTGGGCACGCCACCGACCATGCCTAAACTACTGCAAAATCTCGATCGCGCCCCAGAGCGATGTTCGATCATGGGACGCTGTTGCTCATTTGCATGAAGGTTGTTCGGCTAGGGCGTCCTATCGCAGGCAGTAGTACGAAACTTCAGAGAGCGAAACTTATGAGAGTTGATCGATTTATACTCACCGGCCCACCTGGGGCGGGCAAAACCACAATCCTTCGGCAGCTTGCCGCGGAGGGCTTTGCCACATCGGACGAGGCGGCAACTGACGTGATCGCCGCGCTGCAGCAACAGGGAATAGACGAACCATGGACGCATCCTTCGTTCGTTGACGCTATTGTTGAGACGCAAAGGGATCGGCAAATCAATCTGAGCAACTTCGCGAGCATTCAGTTTTATGACCGCTCCCCGATCTGTACTCTGGCCTTAGCCGAGTGGCTTGGG
>Ga0302326_10012072_pt1 | contig 18493 bp, 19 predicted proteins | sample Palsa_T0_3_FD_202264 | JGI IMG/M metagenome (GOLD analysis project Ga0302326, IMG submission 202264) | Peat permafrost microbial communities from Stordalen Mire near Abisko, Sweden - Palsa_T0_3 | ecosystem: Environmental > Terrestrial > Soil > Palsa > Peat permafrost | place: Sweden: Abisko...
GAAAGGGCTGCATCGCCTCCAGCGCCTCCGGCAACAGCGGCGTGGCGGATTGATGGTCGAGATAGACGTGCCGCATAGGGATCATTCTTCCGATCTTTCTCCTCCTCGTAATCGTAATCGTAATCGATTGGCGCGAAAACGATTACGATTACGATTACGAGGAGGAGCAGGAAGTGGAAAACGCCATTTTATTGATGTCACCGCGATAAATTCAGTTCCGGCGGCCCTTGGGATGAGCCAGTTCGATTTTCTCCTGCTGCAGGATCAGATCGGCCAAGGTTGTGCGGGTGAGCGCCTCCTTGAGGCCGTCCTGCGCCCGTTCGAACAAGCCGCACAAGGCGCAGCCGCCGACATGTTCGCAATCGGGCCGGTCCATTTTGCAACGTTGAAAGACGATGCGACCTTCAACGGCTTCGATGATTTCCAGCACCGGGATATCGCCAGGGTCTTTGGCGAGGGCAAAACCGCCGCCAGCCCCCCGAATGGAGCGGACCAACCCGGCTTTGACAAGGCCTTGGAAGATTTTGGCGAGGAAGCTCTTAGGGATGCCTTCCTGGCGGCTGACCTGATCGATCATCGTGCGCTGGCCCGGACCGCACCGGGCCAAATGCATCAACCCTGTGACCCCGTATTCGCCTGCGCGCGTAATTTGCATTGCATCAAAAATCGTTAACCCGACTAAGAGTGTCCCAACTGGGACGTAAAGTCAACGGGTGCTTGCCCTTCTTCGCGCGCTGGCGGGAGCACGGGCGGGAAAATGGAAATCCAAATCTGATGCGTTACGAAGAGCGGCAGACGCAGCCAATTGATCAGGTTCGGATCCTCCCGCATGATGGTCTTAATCGTTCCGAAAATCAATTTGGGGTCGCGCGCCCGCAATCCGGCCTGGCCGTTGAGCAGCGCGCGGCATGAACAAAAATACAGGCTGTCCCGCACCATCTTGTTCCAGTCGTCCTTAAAGAATTCCCGGACGCGCGGATCGGCCAGGCAGGCGCGGGTGAGGTTGTAAAACACGGCGATTTTCAATCCCTCCCGGTGCAGGCTTGCGGTGTGGCCCACGGGCATCAAACGCCAGGATGACAGGACCTCATCAATATAATAGAAATCCCACTCCGGCGCGATTCTCATGCACATCTCCAGGTCGCCGGCGAAGTCCGCCTCCTCCCTGAACTGTCCGGCCCGCCGCAACGCCTCTCCCCGGAACATCAAGCCGCTGGGCACCGTGCATGGATAATCGCTCCGACGCGCCCCCGCCAAAAAACCCTGCAAAATGCGCCGGCGGTCGATCAAGCCGTCGCCCACTTGGTAACGATAACGATACTGCATCGTCCGAAAACCGTAGAACTTTGGGTAGATGCGGCGGTCTGTTTCGTCGATCAACTCCATCGGGGCCATGGCGATGCCGGCCGTCGGATTCTCTTCCAGGGCCTTGACCATCAATTCCAGGCAACGCGGCTTGAGCAAATCGTCGTCCATCAGGAACTTGATATATTGGCCGCTGGACAACGAAACGGCCCGGTTGCTGCTGCCCACGGCGCCGAGATTGCCCTGGTTCTTGAAATAGCGGACGCGCGGGTTGGTCCAGGCCGCCGCCATTCGGGTCGAATCGTCGTTGGTGCTGTTGTCGGTGATGATGACCTCAAAATGCGGATAGGTCTGCGCCAGACAAGATTCGACCGCGCGCCGGAGAAATTCGGGGCGGTTATAGGTCGGAATAAGAATGGAAACCAAGGGCTTATTCATGCTTTTCGGGCGCGGCCAGCCAGCCAGCAGACGCACAATACGCAAAAACTGATGCCCGCGCCAATCGGCATGACCAACAAAAGGATTTGGGGTGTTTTTCCCAACAAGAGCAAGGAGACCCAATAGGCCAGTCCCAACGCTCCGTAGAGGATGGCGACTTTGAACGTCCGGTCGGCCAGGCTCCACATGCCCACGGCCTGGTTGAGGCCGATTAAGACCATCGTGAAGGAAAAGGGAATAATCATGTCGGCGGCGGCGGCGTTGGGCTGGCCGAGATACAATTTCAGCGCCAGTCCGCGGAAAAGAATCAAGACCGCCGCGCCGCAAGCCAGTCCCCCCGCGTACAACATAAGCAGAATGCGCTGATCGGTTTTGGCGGCGGTTTCCTTGCTGCCGGAGCGCGAGGTGAAGGTCACGATCAGCAATGGCAGCACGGCCTGCGGGATCGCACGGCCGAATTTGGACGCCATCTGGTAGGCATCCAGCGCGCCGCCGACAAAATATTTCTTGGACACCAGGCTGTCTCCTGTGGTGAAGAAATACGTGCCCCCCACCGTGGCGCCCGTGACCATGAGGAATTGAATGAATTCCCGGTTCCAGGGAGAAATCCTTTGCGCCGGGTGCCGAAAAATGTCCTTCCACCAATAGAACAGGATGAAATTGGCCAGAAACGAAACGGTCGAAGAAGAAAGGGCCATCCAGGCTGTGGGATAACGCCTGGTCATCACCCAGGCGAAGATCAGCCGGAAGCTCACCGCCACCACGCTGATAACGGCCATGCGCTTGAACCAAGCCATTCCCTGGCAAAGCGCCACGCCAAACCCGGACCACAAGGACATCATGAGGCAAACGAGCACCGCGAAGAGCAGATTGGTTCTTTGAAAATCGAAGAAGTGGCCCAAGGGCACCCAGACCGCCAGCGCCAGGAGCGACCCGCCCACCGTGGCCCATAAAAGGAGTTTCTGGCAGCCGGCCAGCAGCCCTTGCAAACGCGCCTCGTCATTCCTGGAGCGGAAATGAGCGATATAGTGAACAACGGACATGTTGAGCATGGACAAGGGCAAACCGAGAAGAGTTACAAAATCCAGGGCCGAGCTGCTGGCGCCAAATTCACCTTTGTCAAAACTCAGGTTGCGCGCGATGATCGAACTGCACCACAGGTTGCCCAAGCTGGCCACAAAACTCAGGACCGACCAAAAAATGCCGCTACGCCATAATTTCACTTTGCAGGCTATGCTGGCGCTCCCGGCGGCTGTCAACGGCAAACAGAGCGGGGCGGCCTACTCTCCCGAAGTGACCAGAAGGGTTTGTTCAAGGGTGGAGTGTCCGTCCCTGACCTTTTCCAGTCCCACCACTCTTAGCGTTTTCATGCCTTGCTGGATGGCCAGCTTGCCGATCTCCTGCGCTCCGGCGCGCTGAATGACCATCTTGCGAATATCATCAGTCATGGTCATGGCCTCAATGATGGCCAGACGCCCCGAGTAACCGGTATTCTTGCAACGCTCGCAGCCTCGTCCGCGATAAAGAGGCGCTCCGCTAAAATAGTTGGGATCAATGCCCAGTTCCAGGAACATTTTGTCCGGATAAACCACCGGCTCCTTGCAGCTTGCGCAAATCCGGCGCATCAATCTCTGCGCGCAAGCCAGGATGACGGAGGAGGAAATCAAAAACGGCGCGATCTCCATGTCGTCCAGCCGAGAGATCGCGCCCGGCGCATCGTTGCAGTGCATGGTGCTCAAGACTTGGTGCCCGGTCAGCGCGGACTCCACCGCGATTTCCGCCGTCTCGGTGTCGCGGATTTCCCCGATCATGATGATGTCGGGGTCCTGGCGCAGGATGGAGCGCAGGGCGTTGGCGAAAGTGAGGCCGATCTCCTTCTTGACGGGAACCTGGTTGATGCCGGGAATCTGAAATTCGACCGGGTCTTCCACCGTCACAATGTTGAATTGCGGGGAGTTCAGCTCGTTGAGGGCGGAATAAAGCGTGGTGGTTTTGCCCGAACCGGTGGGGCCGGTGACCAGGATCAATCCATGCGGCGAGTCCACGGCCGACTTGAACCGCACGTAAGTCTCCGCATCGATGCCCAGCTTGTCCATGCTGGCGGAAAGGTTGGATTTGTCCAGCACGCGCAAGACGCATTTCTCGCCATGCACGGTGGGCAGGAAGGAGACGCGCAAATCAACGTCGCGTCCTCCCACGCGCACGCGCATGCGGCCGTCTTGCGGCAGGCGCCGCTCGGCAATGTTCAGGTTGCTCATCACTTTGATGCGCGAGGTCAGGGCGATTTGCAAATTCTTGGGCGGGGGCGGCATGTCGATCAGCCCGCCGTCAACGCGGTAGCGCAGCCGCACCATATTTTCGAACGGCTCCAGGTGAATGTCGCTGGCGCGGTCCTTGATGGCTTGGACGAGGATAAGATTGGCGAGTTTGATGACGGGCGCTTCTTCGCTGGATGCGGCCAATTGGGCCAAGTCGGTCGTCTCGGTCGCCTCGGCCGTCACTTCCAGGTTCTCCGCTTCCGCCTCCGCCTCCGCCTGTTTGGCGGCGTCCTGGATGATCTCCTCCATGCTGGTGGAGCGCGAGGTGTCGAAGCTGGCGATTTTGTCAACAATGGCCTTTTCGGAGGCGATGAGCGTGAAGACCTCCAGTTTGGTGAGACGTTTGACATCGTCCACGGCCAGGACGTTGAGCGGGTCGGCCATGGCCAGATAGAGGCGGTTGCCCAGCCGGGAGACGGGGAGCACTTTGTAATTGCCGGCCATGTCCTTGGGGATCAAGTCGGCCACCTCAGGCGCAATGCCCAGGCGGGTCACGTTGACGGGCGGGGTGTTGAGCACCCGCCCCATCGAGACCACCAGGTCGTTCTCGGTGACATAGGCTTTTTCCACCACCAATTTTATGAAGCGCGTGCCTTCCTTCTTTTGTTTCTCCAACAATTCCTCGACCTGCGCCGCGTTCAACAGCCCGTCTTCGACCAAAGCGTCGGCGATGCGTTCTCCAAGTGACTTGTTGAGGGGCGGCATAACGATCAACGATAGGCTTTGCCCAAAACGCGCATCAGATCAGCCGGTGTGGCCAGGTACCAGAGCAGCCGTTGTTTGAGCGCCTGTTCCAAGTCGGCCTGCGCTTGTTTGTTGAACGGATTGGCGGTGGCGACCATGATGGATTTGCTCATCTTGTCGAAAGGCGCCACGCACCAACGCTGGCAGATTTCGCGCGAGGCCAGCCGCACAAGTTCAATATCCAGTTCGTACCGATCCAGCGGGATGTAAGCCAGGCGCGACCGATCCGCCAGGACCTTGAGCGATTTATCCACCGGCATGACCTGCTTTTCCGCCAGGTTATGAATGAACGGCTCGATCACCTTTTTGGGCGGCAAAGTCAGGCTGGGCGCTGGCCAGCACGCATCAAAATCACTGGTCGTCAGCAGCTTGGCCTCGACAAAATACTTGAACATGGTCTGGCGTCCGTCATCGACCTCAGGTTGGGCGACGACTTTGGCGCCGGGTTTATGGATAAAGGTCGTGCCGCCGGAACTCTTGTGTGGCGGCGCCGGTTCCGCCTCCGGCGCAGGTTCGTGGAGGTTATTGGCCTTGCTTTCGATTTGGGACATGGCGGCCAAGGCGTCCTTATCCTCCGGGTGCCGTTGCAGGATGGTTTCAAATTCGAGAATGGCGGAGGAAAGCTGCCCCAATTGAACGTAAGCCTCGGCGATGCGTTTGGAGGTCAGGATGACCTCCTTTTCCATGCCCAATTTGAGATAAGCCTCCTTAAGAATTTCCAGCGACTGATAATCCTGCGGCTGCGATTGGGTAATGACCTCGAACATTTCGATGGTCTGCCTCAATTGCGCCTCCTCGCCCGGATTTAAGGTGCCTAACATGCAATCATTTGACTTTTAAGCCTAAACGCGAAACGCTTCCAAATCAATCGTGATTCGCCCATTCTCGTCGGCCAACCTATCCAGCATTTCTCAGGCCACGATTGGAAGGGCAGCAGCTTAATCCTGCTTCTTTGGCTGCTCGCCGCGTAATTCCTGACGAGCCTTGGCGAACACGACCTCCGACGTGATGGCGTGCAAACATGCCAGTGGCTCCTGATAGGCGCATTGGCCCTTCATGCAAGGAACACAAGGCAAATCGGTTGCTTGGAGAACATTCCCCAACTGGCCATAAGGTCCCGTGTTCCAAGGCGCGGTCGGCCCGAAAATCGCTATGACCGGACGTCGCAAGGCCGCGGCCACGTGCATTGGCCCAGTGTCGTTGGTAATGGTCAAACGGCTCAACCGAATCCATTCGATCATTTCGTCCAGCGAAGTGGAACCAGCCAGGTTCAAACAATGTGAGGGGGCGGCGGCGGCAATTTCCTCCCCCAATGGCCGTTCGCTGAGGCTGCCTAACACCACCAACTTCGTCTCCGGGATATCCCCTAAACGTCTGGCCAGCTCGACGAAATAGCGCACCGGCCATCGCTTGTTGTCCCAACGTCCTCCTGGCAACAGGACAATCCACCGGGTCCGCCCATCTTCCGGCGCCCAGGTCTCGCGGATGCGCCGGGCGGCTTGGACACGCGGCGGCAACCATTCAAAATCCCCATGCACCGGCACGCGCAGCAGCGGCAACACGGCCAGGTATCGGTCCACGGCATGGGTGCGCGGGGCGGCGCGCGGAGGTGTCAAGTCATACATGGCGCGCGCGGCTTCCCGCCCGCCTTCCCTGAGGTTGTCCAGGCCAACCGTCGTGCCGGCGTCGGCCAACCAGGCGAACATGCTGCTGCGGGCCAGTCCTTGCAAATCTATGGCCAGATCGAACTGCTGATCGCGCATGGCCCGGATGCTGGTATAAATCTCCGGCCACCGATGCGGCGCGGCCCATCGACGACGCTCAAATGCGTAAATGCCTGCCAGATCGGGATCGTTTTGCAGCAGCGGGACCAGGTTGACGTCCAGCCACCAATGGATGCGGCTCTCGGGCCAATGCCGTTTGAGCAGCCGCGCCACGGGCAGGGCGTGGATGACATCGCCCAGGGAACTCGGCTTGAGAATGAGTACTTTCAAAGCGACCCAGCTTCCCTTTACGCCGGCCGGGGAAGATGGAAATTATTTGCCCACAGCCAGGCGCTCGGCCAGTCGCGCCGGCAAACCTGCTTCGATAATCTTTTTCTGCGCCGTGGGAATGTCGTAATCCAGCCGGCGCAACTCAATGGATCCCTCGTCCATGTCATAGACCACATAAGCCGCCTTGGGATTGTTGTCGCGCGGCTGGCCCACGGCGCCGACGTTGACGAAGTATTTCCGGCCCGGCTCCACGCGGAACTTGGAATAGGTTCCACCCCGGATCATATTGTCGCGGATAAAAGCGACCGGCACGTGCGTGTGTCCGAAGAAGCAAACCGGCGTGTTCTGATATGTGAAGCTGGCCGCCGCCGCCAGTTTTTCAAAAACGTATCCCCAGCGTTGAGGGCCGTCGAGGGTCGCGTGGACAATGGTGAAACTGGTGACCAGGCGGACGTATTTCAACTCGGACAGCCATTTCTTGTCGTCTGGGGTCAATTGTTTGCGGGTCCAGTTGACAGCCTCGGCTGCGTGCGGGTTGAAGCCCTCCAGAGCCTCGTCGCTGGAGCAATATTCGTCGTGGTTGCCCTTGATGCAAGGGATGTTCATGGCCCGGATGGTGTCCAGACACTCCTTGGGATTGGCGTTATAGCCGACGACATCGCCCAGGCAGGCGACGTGCGTGCATTTCTGCTTTTCAATGTCCTCCAGAACGACTTGGAGAGCCTCCAGGTTCGCGTGGATGTCGGCGATAATGGCGTACTTCATTTTACCAGGCCAATCTACAGCGTCTAATGCGTAATTTCAAAGCCATGAAATTCATTTTGTGCATCCGACCAGCAGGCTTGCTCCTGCCGGATGAAACGGCCGACTTCCGATAGTCGGATGGCCTCCAGGAAGGCTTCCAGTTCCTCCCTGGCCCCCTCGGCCGTCAACTCGACCCGGCCATCCTCCAGATTGCGAATCGTGCCGGTGACTTCAAAGCCGTGCGTGAGGGTTCTGACCGTATAACGGAACCCTACCCCCTGCACGCGCCCTGAATATAGATTCATCACTTTATGGCGTTTCATCCACTATGAAGCGGAATTAAAACCACAGCCCGAACCAATGCGCAATCTAAAAAGGACATTTAGTTGTAACAAATGTTCTCCTATCCTTGGGTCATCACTACTATGACTGAATGGCGGTCACTTCCGTACATCTTTCGTTTGAGGCTGTCGGAAAAGTGCCCAAAATGGGTTCGTTTTTTGCACCTGTCTTTTTTTGATTGCCTTCATGTTCTTGGTCGTAAGTTATTGATGATGACCCACTTGAAACCGGTCTTGGAGAAATGCAAAATGGGTTCGTTTTTCCAAAATGCCTCTTTTTCGCTCCTTGCGCCCTTTCCAGGTTCGTAACGCCGACTGGTCCCGCCTCGGAGGGGGGATAACGACGGTGGCCCATGGAGCCGACCACAAGATTCTCCATGATGCGTCAGGGCAGGACATGCGTCGAAGAGACGATGTCGCAGACCGGCTTGGTGCCGACGTTGTTGGCCGCATAGCTGGAGGAAAACGCCCTTTGCGGATCAGACGGGCAGGAAGGCAATGTACCGGCGGAGCTACGGCCCAAATAAGGCTGCAGGTCCGTGCCTGCCGGGGTGTTGCTGCTCTGCTGGCGCTGTTCCAAGGCCCATTGCTGTTTGGAAGAATCAATCAACCGCAGGTTATTGATGCACGCATTCTGTTGCGAGGTCGTGCGGGCTTTGACGAAGTTTGGAATCGCGATCGCGGCCAGCAATCCAATGATGGCAACGACAATCATGATTTCAACAAGCGTGAATCCCTTTTTTCTATTGGTTTTATTTTGCATAATGTTTCGACTTTCTTATTTTCTCCCGGCCACAAAAAAAGGCTTGGAGGTGACTCCAAGCCTTCTTGTGAATCGTGATCCGAAGACCACCCCATGACCCGTTAAGGCAGTATGTGCGTCGAGGGTACGATGTCGCACACCGGTTTGGACCCGACGTTGCCGGGGCCGTAGCTGGTGGTGAACGTGTTCGCCGGATCAACCGGGCAGGAAGGTAATTCGCCGGCGGCGCCACGGCCCAGGTAAGGCTGTAAATCCGAGCCGACCGGGGTATTGCTGCTTTGCTGGCGCTGTTCCAAGGCCCATTGCTGCTTGGACGAATCAATCAAGCGGAGGTTGTTGATGCACGCATTCTGCTGCGAGGTCGTGCGGGCTTTGACGAAGTTGGGAATGGCGATCGCGGCCAATAATCCAATGATGGCGACGACAATCATGATCTCAACAAGTGTGAAACCTGACCTGCGATTATTGTTCTTTTGCATAATGTTTTTACCACTACTTTTCTACTGCGGCGTGAACATTGCAAAAGGCGGGTTATTATTAATACATTTAGTTCACGGATTGCCTTTTGCTGGCCGCAAAAGTACTATAGCACAGGTTGTGCCAGTATCAATCCGTGTTTTCCACTATGTGTGGCTGGGTCATGCCCTGCCTTCACTCCTCATAAATCGGCATAATTTCCTTTTGCTTTAGCCATTTTGGGGCCATTATGGTCATTATGGGACAACGTCGTGAAGCTCGAGAGCGGGCCGTGCAGTTTCTTTTCCAGCACGACCTCAATCCTCCAGAGAACCTGGAGGAGTCGCTCGGCCATTTCTGGAGTTCCCAGCGCGCCACGGCCATCGCGGGCGAAAAAGCCGGCGCCAACTGGGGCCAGAAAGTCGATTCGCCGCCTCCTTCGGCCCAGGAACTGGCCACTCGTCTCTTCGCGGACAAACTCATCTGCGGCGTCATTGAACATCGCCCCGCCTTGGATCAGAAAATCCAGGAACACGCCCAAAACTGGGACCTCGCCCGCATGGCCGTGGTGGATCGCAATATCTTGCGTCTGGCCATTTACGAGATGCTTTATCGCGACGATATTCCGCCGGTGGTGTCCATCAATGAGGCCGTCGATGTTGCCAAAAAATATTCCACCCAGGATAGCGGCAAGTTCGTCAATGGCATCCTCGATAAAATCAAAGGAGAGCTCTCCCGCTCCACGCGCGACGCCACATGAACCCTCCTGCCTCTGCCGCCAACCCAGCCGTCGGCCTCCCCGCGCACACTGTCGCCGGCTCGGCCGATCTTCACCTGCACACGTATTTCTCCGATGGCACTTTCGCCCCGGAAGAACTGGCTCAAAGAGGCGCGCAGCTTGGCCTGGTGGCCATGGCCTTGACCGATCACGATACCGTCGAAGGCTGCGCCCGGATGGATCTGAGCTGCCGGGGGCTGGGCGTCGAGTTCATTCCGGGCACGGAATTGACGGCGGAATTCGACGGCCACGAAGTGCATTTGCTGGGCTATTTCCTTGATGTGCGCCAGCCCCAATTGCTGGCGGAAATCAAAAAGTTCCAAACCGTCCGCCAGGAACGCATCCATGAAATGGTCGCCAAGATCAACGAGATGGGCATCCCCTTGCGCGCCGAAGCGGTTTTTACCCTGGCCAATTGTCAGTCTCCCGGACGCCCGCACGTGGCCCGCGCCCTGGCCCAGGAGGGATTTTGCGAGAGCATGGAAGAAGCCTTTGAACGATTCCTTAAGAAGGGGCGACCAGCTTGGGTGCCCAAATACAAGATTTCCGCCCTCGACGCGATAAATTTGATTCATCAGGCGGGCGGATTGGCCGTTCTGGCCCATCCGGGTTTGAACCGTTGCGATCATGTCATCCCGCGTTTAGCGTCAGATGGCCTCGATGGATTGGAATGTTTTCATTCCAGGCATTCCAGCACTCAGAGCGTGTATTACCTGGCGCTGGCCGCGAGCCTCAATCTGGCCGTCACGGGCGGTTCCGACTGCCACGGATTCAGCAAAGGCAAGCCTCTCATCGGCGGCGTGAGGCTTCCAGGCTTTTACCTGGCAAAGCTCATGGAAGCCCGCCGTTTCTCAAAACTCTCATAGTCAGCATCATGGGTTTGTTTCAAAAGTTCAAAGAAGGCCTGCTCAAAACGCATCGCAAGCTGGCCCACGACATCAAACGCATCCTTTCCGCTTCCCCCAAGCTAACCGCTGAAGGCTTGGAGGAGTTGGAAGCCGCTTTGATCGCCGCCGACTTGGGCACAGCCATGACGGCCCAAATTATGGCCGCAGTCAAACTGGCTTATGAAACCCAGGGCCGCGCCGGCTTGGATGTCTGTGCCATCGCCCGCGCCGAGGTCGAACGCAGCCTTCTTTCCGCCCGCGCCGATTTGCGCAAGCAACCCGGAGGGCTGACCGTCGTTTCCATCGTCGGCGTCAACGGCACTGGCAAAACCACCACCGCCGCCAAGCTGGCCCACCTGGTGCAGGCGCGCGGCCAAACGGCCCTCCTGGCCGCTTGCGACACATTTCGCGCCGCCGCCGTCGAACAGCTCAAGCTTTGGGGCGAACGCTTGAAAGTCCCCGTCATCGCAGGCGCCCACGGCGCCGACCCCGCCTCGGTCGCGCACGACAGCATTGCCGCCGCGCTGGCGCGCAAGACCGATTATTTATTCGTCGATACCGCCGGCCGCTTGCACACCAAGCACAACCTTATGCAAGAGCTGCAAAAGGTGCATCGAGTCATGCACAAGAAGCTGCCCGGCGCGCCGCACGAGACCCTGCTCATCCTGGACGCCAGCACCGGCATGAACGCGCTGGTGCAAGCCCGCGAATTTCACAAAGCCGTCCCTCTGACCGGACTGATCGTTACCAAACTGGACGGCACCAGCAAAGGCGGCATGGTCGTCGCGATTCAGCGGGAATTGGGTTTGCCTGTCAAATTCATCGGCCTGGGCGAAAAGCCCGACGACCTTCAACCCTTCGACCCCCAACAATTCGCCCGCGCCCTGTTCGAGGAGTGAACTTCTTCTGCGCGTCACGTCACCAGCGGCAGCGTCAGCGGATAATGGTAGCACCCGCCATCGGAGGCTTTGACGGCTGCCACGATGGCGAGAATGATGGAGGCGAACCACAGGATAAATAACATCGGGATTCCGATGACGATGAACATGAGCGGTATGCAGCAAAGTCCGTAGATGATAAGTGAAATGTGGAAATTCAAGGCTTCCCTGGCGTTCCGAGACAGATACTCCGATTCATGCCTCATCGCCAAAAACACCACCAGCGGAAAAACGATTCCGACGACGGGAGTCACCAGGATGGAGAGATGACTGAGTATGCTCCAGATTTTGTTGCTGCCGGGTGGCTGGGCGAGTGTGGGTGGTTCCATAAGTTCAAATTGGCAAATGACGTTAAAATCGAGTTCGCATTTTCACGGCCATAATTCCGTTTCCGATGCGATAGTCTGAACATTGCAGTCGATTTCGTCAAGCCCGCGTTTTTGCATTGATCTTGCCTGCTGTTGACTGCCCCATTATGTTTTTTCTCCTGACTATGAAACGATTAGTGTGGTTCCTGTTTTTGGCGATGGGATGCCAGGCCGGGCTGGCGGCTCCTGTTCTCGAATGGGATCGGCAGCCTGATTCGCTGGCGTTGCGCCAGGACGGCCAGATTGTCTGGCGGTTCAACTTCGGGACGAACGAAACCAAGCCGAGTTTTCACCCGCTGGCCGTGCCAGGCGGGCCAGTGCTCAGTGCTTATCGGCCGAAGGACCATCCGTGGCATCGCGGTTTATGGTTTTCATGGAAATACATCAATAAGGTCAATTACTGGGAAGAAGATAAAAAAACCGGCCTGCCGGAAGGAAAGACCGAGTGGGGCTCTCCCCTCGTGGAAACACATCCCGATTTCTCCGCCCGCTTTGTTCTGGACTTGGAGTATCATCCGACCAACGGCCCCATCGTCCTGAGTGAACAACGTGTCATCACCGCTTCGCCGCCGGACCAAACGGGCGCTTATCATTTGGATTGGGACATGAATTTTCGCGCCGTGGCTGACGAAGTCTTGCTGGATCGCGCTCCTCCGGTGGACTCAAATGGTGTCAATAGATCGGGCGGCTACGCCGGTTTGGGAATCCGCGGAGCCGAAGATTTGCTGGAGGCCCAGGTCATTACCAGTGATGGCCCTGTGAAATATGAGAACAATCGTTTTCGCGGCAAAGCGCCGGCGCTGGATTTTTCGGGGATGGCTGGCGGTCGCACGGGAGGCGTGGCCTTCCTGGACAACGAGTCGAACCTCAATAGCCCGTCCCCTTGGTATGTTATTAAGAGTCCTCCCATGTATTACATCAGCCCGGCGGTCATTACTTACCAACCGAAAACGCTCAAGGCCGGAGAGACTCTTGTGCTTCGTTACCGAGTGGTCGTGCATCCAGGCCGTTGGACGTCTGAACAGCTTCGGCAGGCTTTGGAGAGTTATACGGCTCAAAAATGACGCATGGTGGCCGATTACGCTGAAGACGTTCTGCTCCTCAGCAAGCCGATGTAATAGGCCATATAATAGCCAGCCAAAAGCCCAAAGACAAAGAACGAGAGCGAACTTTGCATCAAAGAAGGCGCTTGAACCGGATTGCCGGAAATCGAGGAAAGCAAAACAAGGCGATAAACCAGGCGTCCGACAAATAGAACCGAAAGACCTATACCAATATACGGGTTAGGCGTGTAAAAGCGGCCTTCCGGCGTCGCTTCAAATCGCGTCAAGTGCAACCCTAGCAACGCCAGAAGCACACCCAAAACCAGTCCACCGCCCAGACCGACCAGCAGGCGAGGAAAGATAAGGGAATAGACTCCGAGCAGGCAGGTCACAACGGCGAAAATGATGATGCCGGCGATCAAACGCTTGGGTTGCAAACGCTGCCGTCCAATATTCCGGCGCACGCGGCCATACATTCTGATGGCGACCAAGGCTACGATGGCCATCGGCACGAGATTGGTTGGGGTCATTGTCATATTTCTTTGTAATCATGACGCGATCCGCAGCCGCAACGCAAGTCCGCAATGATCCGTTTTCGTGCGTGGCATTGGAGGGAATGATTTGATACCATTGGCCGCAGTGACGTCATTGCGCATTCTCATTGTGCCGGACAAATTCAAGGGCAGCTTGACTGCGCGGCAGGCGGCCCAGGCCATCGCTCGCGGCTGGCGCATGGCGCGCCCCAAGGACGCCCTGGATTTGCTCCCCATGAGCGACGGCGGCGACGGCTTCGGCGAAGTCCTCAGCGGCCTGCTCGGCACGGCCCGGCGCCACGTCGCGACGCTTGATGCTGCCCATCGTCCTCTACGATGTGTTTGGTGGTGGCAGGCGAAAACCAGCACAGCCATCATCGAATCGGCCAAGGTCAACGGCCTGGCCATGCTGGCCGGCAACGGTTTTCATCCCTTTCAACTGGATACCTTCGGCCTTGGAAAAGTTCTCCGCGTCGCGGAGAAGGCCGGAGCCAGGGATTGCATCATTGGCATCGGCGGCAGCGCGACCAATGACGGCGGATTTGGTCTGGCGCGCGCGCTGGGCTGGGGGTTTTTCGGCCACTTCGGCGAAGAGTTGGAGGAGTGGTGGCAATTGAGTGACTTGACGGAAATCCGCGCGCCCGCCCCGCCGTTGAAATCGCGCCTCGTGGTGGCCGTCGATGTCCGCAATCCACTGCTAGGACCGCAGGGTTGTTCGCGGGTTTACGGACCACAAAAGGGATTGCGGCGGGAAGATTTTGACTTGACTGAAAAGTGCCTCGCGCGATTGGCCTCCGTGCTGCAAGAGCAGCAGCACATCGGGGGCGCGGAGGGTCTCGGCGCGGGCGCGGCGGGCGGTTTGGGTTTTGGTTTGACAGCGTTTGCCGGGGCGAGGATCGAGTCCGGTTTTGATCTTTTCGCCCGGTACGCGCGATTGGATCGGCGCATTCGCGAGGCGGATTTGGTCTTGACAGGCGAAGGAGCGATGGACGAGCAAACGCGCATGGGCAAGGGCGTTGGCCAAATCGCGCGTCTCTGCGCCCGGAGCGGCGTGCCGTGCATTGGGTTGGCTGGGGTGGTTGAGCCATCGGTGCAAAAGAGCGGTCTCTTCGCGCACGCGCGCGCGCTGACGGAAATGGCGGCCTTGCAACACGTTAAAAGCGAGGCTGCGTTTTATTTGCAACGATTGTCGGAAGATATGGCTCGCGCCTGGACTGCAACCAGCAATTGCTAACCATGCGGTTTGGGTGTTTAGTTGCAGGATGACTTTGGAAGATCATTTGGGGGATATTATTCGCAAGGGACGCGAGGCCAGTGGCGCGGCGGCCGGCGTGGCCGCGCAGGCGGCCGGATTGTCGGAAGCGGATTACAGCGCTTTGGAAGAAACCGGGCGCGCTTCCGCGCCCATTCATTTCCAGGCTCTGGCCCAGGTCGTCGGACTCAACGGCGCCAAGCTGGAGCGCATCGCCAAGGGCTGGCTGCCCGCGCCGCGCGACCTCTCCACGTGGCTGGAACTGCGGCAAATCACGACCACCGCCAATGACTTGACTGTGCATTGTTATTTGGTTTGGGACGAGGTTTCGCGCGAGGCCGCTTTGTTTGACACGGGTTGGGACGCCGCGCCGATTTTTCGGTGGATCGATGACAACGGCCTGACACTTCGGCACTTATTCTTGACTCACACGCACGAGGACCACGTCGCGGCCATGGGCGCCGTGCGGGAGAGATTTCCCAAAGTGCATTTGCACACCAGTTCCAGGAGCGCGCCGCCGCAGCACCGCAACCGGGCCAATGATTTCACGCATTTGGGCAGCCTGCGCCTGACCAACCGCGACACCCCCGGGCACGCCGAGGATGGTGTCACGTATATTGTTGGCAATTGGCCCGACGACGCCCCGCACGTCGCGCTGGTGGGCGACGCCATTTTCGCCGGCTCCATGGGCCGGGGCCATCAGTCGTGGGACCTGGCGCGGCAAAAAGTGCGCGAGCAGATTCTGACCCTGCCGGACGAGACGCTGCTCTGTCCCGGCCACGGCCCGGTGACGACGGTGGCGGAGGAAAAGGCCAACAACCCGTTTTTCTGAGCCGTCCACGAAGCATTTATTTAATGTTGCATAACCACGATATGGTGGTACAGTAGCGATGTGGCGATAAGTACCGCATAATTGCGGTTTTGCATGAAAACATGTCTTGTAAGTAATTGTTTGACACAGGCGCGCATTTTCAGGGGTTGGCTTACGGGCCGTTTGCGCTTACCTTGCATTAGGAAATGGAATGTCGTGAAACAGCTAAAATTGAGTTACTTTAACGATAACGGCCAGTTAAATCATGTTTATTTATCCTAAAAGGTACGATGTTATTGTGATCGGTGCCGGCCATGCGGGCGTCGAAGCCGCCTTGGCTGCGGCACGCATGGGCGGTACAACTTTGCTGCTGACGATCAACGCTGACACCATCGGACAAATGTCTTGCAATCCTGCCATCGGTGGATTGGCCAAGGGTCATCTGTCACGGGAAATCGATGCGCTTGGCGGCGAGATGGGCAAGAACACGGATATGACGGGCTTGCAGTTTCGGATGCTGAACACCAAAAGGGGACCGTCGGTTTGGGCTCCCCGCGCTCAGTGCGATAAGAAAGCCTACCAATTCCGCCTCAAATGGATTTGTGAACGGGAGGCAAATTTGGATGTCAAGCAAGGGCAGGTTGCCAGCATTCTTCACAAGGATGGTTGCGTTTACGGAATCCAGACCACGTTGGAAGTCGAATACCATGGTTCAACGGTGGTCATCACGACGGGGACATTTCTGCGGGGTTTGATGCATATTGGAACCAACCAACAATCCGGAGGGAGAGCTGGCGAAGCGGCGGCAATGGGTCTGTCTGGTTCCCTCAAGGAGCTTGGCCTTGAACTTGGGCGTTTGAAAACGGGCACGCCTCCGCGCCTTGTTCGCCGAAGCATCGATTTCTCCAAGACTGATATTCAACCGGGTGACGAGCCGATTCCGTTTTTCAGCTATTGGAAAGATGATTTGTTCCACGTGGAACAATCGAGCAAATATCCCCAAGGCTCCATTCTTGACCAGATCAATGGCCAGTTGCCTTGCTATATTACGTACACCACTGATGCAACAGCTCAAATCATTAGGGCCAATCTCCACAAATCCCCCATGTATTCGGGTGTCATCGAAGGCGTCGGGCCGCGCTATTGTCCATCCATTGAAGACAAGATCGTCAAATTCCCGGAAAAGGAGAGACAGCAAATTTTCCTCGAGCCGGAGGGGATAGCGACGGATGAGATTTACGTTAACGGCTTTTCGACCTGTCTTCCTTTCGAGGTCCAGGTGGAGATGGTCCGCACCATCATCGGCTGCGAGAATGCCGAGATCATGCGTCCGGCATACGCCGTGGAATATGATTTTGCATTTCCCACCCAACTTTATGCCTCGTTGGAGACCAAGGTTTGCCGCAACCTTTATCTGGCCGGTCAGATCAACGGAACCTCCGGCTACGAAGAGGCCGGGGCTCAAGGGCTGATGGCGGGTATCAATGCCGTCCGCCGGGTGCAGAACCGTCCGCCAGTCGTGCTCCGGCGCAACGAGGCTTACATCGGCGTTTTGATCGACGATTTGGTGACGAAGGGCACAATCGAGCCATATCGCATGTTTACCTCACGCGCCGAGTATCGCCTCTTGCTACGGCAGGACAATGCCGATCTTCGTCTTTCGCAACTCGGCTACGACATTGGTCTGCTTCCTGAGCGCAATTTTAGGAAATTGGAAACAAAGAAGACAGCCATGGAGGCGGAGCTAAGCCGCTTGGAGAAGACCCGATCCGGTTCTGAGACGCTGGCCCAATGGCTGCGTCGGCCGGAAGTGACTTACGCCAGCCTGCCGAATCGGGACGAAAGTCTATCTCAAGAGGTGATCCAGCAAGTCGAGATCGCCTTGAAATACGAAGGCTACATCGCTCGCCAGGAAGTCGAAGTCGCCAAGATGAAAGGGCTGGAGGACAAACAAATTCCGTCCTGGATGGATTACGCCAAAGTGCCGAGTCTTCGCACCGAAGCCCGCCAGAAGTTGGCCAAGATTCAACCGACCACGCTGGGCCAAGCCTCCAGGATTTCAGGTGTTTCGCCATCGGACGTCGGCATTTTGATGATCTGGATGAAAAGCGGTCCGCCTGCTGGTGAAACAGTTGAACGTAGAGCAAATTTAGATGAATCGGAGGAGTTGACTTGACCTGCGTCTGGCTAATCGGCCAAACCTGGCGGGAGCAAGAGGAAAAGTGACGATGTGGCGACGCGACGGTTAGGCCGATCTTTCACGTCTTTGAACTCCGATCAATCCAAAGAAATCAGTTTCCATCTCTTGAAGTGCCTCTGGATATCCCTACTTCAAATCTCGAAACGGCTGCCAGAAACGAAAAGTGTGAGTGTGCCCAAATGGATGAAATACAACCGCGATTGGATTGAACTGACGGTAGCCGCAGAAATGGTGAAACGCCATTCGGGCCAGGGAAAAGCGCCAACGCTTTCGCTGCGACCAGTTGAGGATAATAGCACGCTCGCCCAGATAAGGCAGAATATGTTGTTCAATGTAGTCATGCCAAATTGGGCTGTCAGAATAGACGAAAAGAATGTCCCGCCCGCCAAGACACCACCATGACCAAATGAGAATGTCTTTATCCTGCGTCGATCAAATGATAAAGGCAATTTAAAATACAAATTTTATTGCATTTGCAACTATATATGGTAATGTGACTTATGCAAGCCAGTCCAAGCCAGTCCAAGCCAGTCCAAGCCAGTCCAAGCCAGTCCAAGCCAGTCCAAGCCAGTCCAAGCCA